>SMUX01112145.1_pt1 | contig 13057 bp, 13 predicted proteins | sample 2456431 | NCBI WGS metagenome assembly SMUX01 (sample SAMN11095930, study PRJNA526329) | marine sediment metagenome | biome: Marine sediment; feature: Surficial sediment; material: Deep marine sediment; isolation source: Hadal surficial sediment | place: Pacific Ocean | collected 2014-11 | depth... | reverse complement strand
TTATTGATTTAGCGGACAATTATTTTGCACATTTTATGTACTTATAGCTTTCTGAACAAATAACGCTTTGAAAAAGCAAGATAAAATTGTCACCCTGTTACAATGGCATTGTAGAGGTCGTCGGTTCGATTCCGTCCGGCTCCACCACCAAATTCGGGCATTAAATTCAGACGCGAAATGAAATCAAGGGCTTAGCCGGTGTCGGTCGAGCCCTTGTTTCGTTTCGGGGCCGCGCGCGGCGGAATCCGCGACGCGGGGCGGGCGGGTTCTGCCCGGCCGGCCATCTTTGGTTAGGGATGAAGGTCCCCGAAATCCAGGGGCCGGCGCGCCGGCCGCCAGCCGGGCCGGCTACGGAGGGTCGAGGCCACGTCCCCGCGAAGCAATGTGGATGTGGCGCGCCGGATAAACGCGCCGGATCGATGTATTCGACCTTCGCGGAAAAACATAGATTGCATTTTATGATGTCCGGAAAGTGGCGGAAACCCGGGCGTAAAGTCGTTCAGGTCCAGGCATGCAGGGAGCCATGTAATAAACACGCGCCCGAAGTAGAGACTATTTCAAGATTGGCCCGCAACAAAGCGAACCTCGGGATTTTTAATTTGGAGGTGCCACACCGTCACCATAATAAGTATGTAAAACAGGGCTTTCTTGGTAACCATTTCTTAAAAGTGTCGGCTTAAATCGATACTTGGCGGCGGTGTCACCGCCGCTGCTATTTCTGGAACAAGAGGATTGGAAGAATGGCCACTACGAAAGTCAAGCGGAAGGCTTCGAAGCCGAAGACTCCCAAGATGTTGGCGGGCGAGATCACGAGCGCCAAGAAAGCCGTTAGCGCCGCCGAGAAGAAGATCAAGGCCGCGCGCCGGTTGGTGAAGAAGTGCATGGCCGCGAAGAAGGCCGCCGCCAAAAAGCTGGCCGCCAAGAACAAAGCGTTGGCGAAGGCGAAGGCGCGGATCCTGAAGGCCAAGAAGATTGCGGTCAAGAAGGCGGCCGCGAAGAAGAAGATCGCGAAGAAGCGCACCGTCACCAAGCGCAAGGTCGCGAAGAAGAAGGTCGCGAAGAAGCGCACCGCCACCAAAGGCAAGGTCGCGAAGAAGGTCGCGAAGAAGCGCAGCTCCGTCAAGCGTACGGTCGCCAAGCGGCACACCAGCACCAAGCGCAAGCTTGCCGCCCGCAAGCCGGCCAAGCGCGGGGTGTCGGCCCGCAAGCGCACCACCGCCCGGAAGCGCACCGTCAAGTCGCGTCCGGCGATGTCTGCGTGGCGCAACGGTGCCGCGGCGAGCATGTAAGTCTCGCCTCGCGATCGTTGTTTAAGAGGACGGGAGCTCTCGGGCTCCCGTTCTTTTTTTGGGGGGAGGGAGACCGCGCTCGCGCCGGCCGGGACCCACCCCGGGGACGGTCCGCCCCCGGGGGCCGTCCAGGGGGGCCGTCCAGGGGGGGCGATCCGGAGACCGTCCAGGGGTGTCCGGCCGGGATCCCCTTGATCGGGCGCGCCCGGGACCCCAAATAGCAGGGGCGGACGGCGCCGCCCCGGCGGGCCGTACGCGGGACGGGGCGCCGGTCCGCCGGGCCCCAAGACAGAAAAAGCTAGCAGCCCTTGCTCATGGCCGAGGAGGACGCTGGGGAATGACCCGAGTTTCGCTATTCAACAGCCCGCTGCTGCTCGGATTCGAGCATTTCGAGCAGGCCTTGGATCGCATCTCCAAGACCGCCAGCGATGGCTACCCGCCCTATAACGTCGAGCAGGTGGACGGACACCGGCTGCGCATCACCCTGGCGGTCGCCGGCTTCGCGGCCGACGATCTGGAGGTCCAGATCCAGGACAACCAGCTGGTCATCCGCGGCAAGCAGCAGGACGATGACGGCAAGGTCTACCTGCACCGCGGCATTGCCGCCCGCCAGTTCCAGCGCAGCTTCGTCCTCGCCGAGGGTATCGAGGTCGCCGGGGCGGCGCTCGACAACGGACTGCTCCTTATCGAGCTGGCCCGCCCGGTCAGCGAGCCGGCCGTGCGCACGATCCGGATCGACACCCGGAACGGCGGCGCGCCGGTACCGACCATCGAGGGCCGGGCCGAGGGCCGGGCCGGACCCGCCGGCGGCAAGGGCCGTGGCTAGGATGCCGGTGGGGCCAGGGAACCACCAGCCAGGGGATCACCAGCCAGGGGATCATCAGGAGGCAAGCGCGGCATGACCGGATTGGAACGCATCGTCCAGATGACCGCCCAGGACTTCCGGGCCCTGGGGCTGGCGCAATTGGCCTACGTCAAGCCGGTCACGGTGGACGGACGGACCGCCTATTCGATCCACGCCGCCGACGGCACCGAAATCATGGTGATGGCGGATCGCGCCACCGCCTGCGTCGCGGTGCGGCAGCACGACCTGGAGCCGCTCAGCGTCCACTGACGCAGATCCATTGGCCCGGGTCCGCTACCGCGGACCGGGGCCATTATTTTTGTGAATAAATCGTTTTAGGCCGCGTGGCTGGCCGTGGATTCGGTCAGCAGGGCACGGATCGCCTCGGCGCTGTCGGTGCCGCGCAGCTTGTCGCAGATCGCCCGGTCGCGCAGCAGGCGCGAGACCCGGGCCAGGGCCTTGAGGTGATCGGCGCCGGCGGTCTCCGGCGCCAGCAGCACACAGATCAGGTCGACCGGCTGCTCGTCGATGGCGTCGAAATCAATCGGCGTCTCGAGCCGGGCGAACAGCCCGTAGAGCCGGTCCAGGTCGGCCAGCTTGCCGTGGGGTATGGCGATGCCGTTGCCGACCCCGGTGGTGCCCAGGCGCTCGCGCTCGATCAGCACCTCGAAGATCGCCCGCTCCGGCTGTCCGGTGAGCCCGGCGGCCCGCTTGGCCAGCTCCTGAAGCGCCTGTTTCTTGCTGGTCACCCGCAGGTTCGCCACGACGCCGCCGGGGCCTATCAATTCCGTGATATCCATAACCGTTTTTCGGTCTCCCTCGCCTACTCGCCGCGGTTGCCGCGAGGGTCGATCCAGCCGATGTTGCCGTCCGACCGGCGGTAGATCATGTTGAGCCCGCTGTGGGAAGAGTTGCGGAACATCAGGGCCGGCTGGTCCGCCAGGTCCATGTGCATGACCGCCTCGCTCACGGTCAGGCTGGGAATCTCGGTGGTCATCTCGGCGACCACCGCGGGTTGGCCCTCGGCCGCGTCCTCGGCGGATTCCAGATCATCGTCGGCGGCCAGTATATATTGCCGGGCCAGCAGCGTCTCGGCGGCCGGACCGCTGCGCTTGTGATGATCGCGCAGCCGGCCCTTGTAGCGGCGCAGCCGCTTGGCCAGATGCTCGGCGGCGGTATCGAAGGCCGGATAGGGCTGGTCCGCATCGCCCTGGGCCTGTACTTGGATACCGCGCCCGACATGCACCGCCACCACGGCCTTGTACAACTGGCCGTCGCGCGAGATGGTCACGCCCACTTCGATCGCGTCCCCGAAGTACTTGCCGAGGATGCGCGAAAGCCTGTCGCGCACATGGCTTCGAAGCGCGCTGCCAATGTTGAGCTGCTTCCCCTTAACGGATAGCTGCATTCGCCTGTATTTTTCTAGAAAATCCGCCGGATTGCGCCGGTCATTCGCCGTTCGGATCGATTTCAGATCCTCGAAAGCGCGCACCATAGAGGCGGTCCCGGAGCGAGTCAATAGCTCCGATTCGGTGCTTCCGACGGTCATTCGACATCCAGAAAAAATCCTGTAATATGTTGATTTTACGCTTAAATACTCGTAGCGGATGGGTATTGGAGTGGGGCCCCCGGCACCGCGGTTCCGGGGCCCTGGGCCAAAGCGAACCACACGGAAAAATGCTCAAGACCGGATCAGGATCGATATTGTAGAGCAGATTCACGTAGTTGATGGATTCGCCGACGGCGATTCCCATCAACCCCGATCCGCTCTAGCCAGAGTGACCTTTTCGCGCCGCCGTTGCACCGAGGAGGGGATGCGCATGGCCTCGCGGTATTTCGCCACCGTACGCCGCGCGATTTCGATTCCTTCCCGATCCAGGAGCGCGACGATGGTGTCGTCGGACAGCACCCTGGCCGCCGGCTCGGCCGCGATCAGCGCCTTGATGCGGTGGCGCACGGCCTCGGCGGAATGGACCTGGCCGTTGGTCCCGGCGATCGCCGAGGTGAAGAAGTACTTGAGTTCGAAGATCCCGCGCGGGGTCGCGATGTATTTGTTGGAGGTCACCCGGCTGACCGTGGATTCGTGCATCTCGATCACCTCGGCGATCTCGCGCAGCGTCAGCGGCTTCATGTGCTGCACGCCCTTGAGGAAGAAGGCGTCCTGCTGGCGGATGATCTCGCCCGCGACCCTGAGGATCGTAGTGGCGCGCTGATGCAGCGAGCGGATCAGCCAGTTGGCGGATTGGAACTGCTCGGAGATGTATTCCTTCTCCGCCTTGGAGCGGGTCTTGCCGACGATCGTCGTGTGGTAGCGGTTGTTGACCAGGACCCGGGGCAGGGTGTCGCTGTTGAGTTCGATGATCCAGGCGCCGCCCGGGCCGCGGCGCATCAGCACGTCCGGAACGATCGGCGCGGCGATCTCGAAGTCGTAGGCCTGGGCCGGCTTGGGGTCGAGGCGCTTGATCTCGTCGATCATCTCGGCCAGGTCGTCGTCGTCGACCCCACAGGCCTTGCGCAGGGCCGCAAAATCGCGCCGGGCGACCAACTGGAGGTGGTCCAGCATGGCCGCCATGGCTGGATCGAGGCGGTTCCGATCGGCCAACTGCAGCGCCAGGCATTCGCGCAAGGAGCGCGCCAAGATGCCCGGCGGGTCGAAGCGCTGCATCGCGGTGAGGGTCTGTTCGACCCGTGCCAGGTCGCAGCCGAGCGCATCGGCCACCTGGGCCAGCTCGCCGGTCAAATAGCCGGATTCATCCAACATCTCGATCAGGTGCACCCCGATCATGCGGTCGATCGGGTCGCGAATGTCCATCTGCAGCTGTTCGAGCAGGTGCCGGCGCAGGGTGACCGGTTCGGAGATCCGCTGGTCGAGGCCCCGGTCGTCGCCCTCGAAATTGCCGCCGCCCGTGCCGCCGGACGGGCCGCCATCGCCCGACCAGGTTTCGCCGGGACCGCTGTCGTAGACGTTCTCGTAGTCGGTATCCAGCGGCGCCTCGGATTCCAAGGGCAGGTTCTCGGATTGGCTCAGGTCGTGGGAGTCGGGCGGCTCGGCGCCATCGTCCTCTGCTGAGGCGGCGCGCTCGGGCGTGCCGTCCGGGGCCTCGGCCTCGGTCCGGTCGCGGTCTTCGCCCTCCGTGCCCTCGTCGCGCTCCAGAAGTGGATTGCGCTCAAGCTCCTGCTCTACGTATGCCGCGAGTTCCATGTTGGAAAGTTGCAACAGCTTGATCGCCTGCTGCAGCTGCGGCGTCATGACCAGGGACTGACTTTGGCGAAGCTCTAATCTCTGGGTCACCGCCATGCCGAAAAGCCCTATAGACTAAACCTTTCACCCAGGTAAACGCGCCTGACGTCCTCATGCGCGACGATCTCCGCTGGCACCCCTTCCATGAGCATGGCGCCGTTGTGCAGGATGTAGGCGCGGTCGACGATGTCCAGGGTTTCACGCACGTTGTGGTCGGTGATCAGCACCCCGAGGCCGCGGTCCTTGAGATGCGAGACCAGGTCGCGGATGTCGTTGACCGCGATCGGGTCGATGCCCGCCAGCGGTTCGTCGAGCAGGATGAAGTTCGGCTGCGACGCCAGGGCCCGGGCGATCTCGACCCGCCGCCGCTCGCCGCCGGACAGCGCCAGCGAGGGGGTGCGGCGCAGGTGGGTGATCGAGAATTCAGCGAGCAGTTCGTCGAGCGTGGCCTCGCGCCGCTCGCGCACCGGATCGACCACCTCGAGCACGACGCGGATGTTCTGCTCCACGGTGAGCCCGCGGAAGATCGAGGCCTCCTGCGGCAGGTAGCCGATGCCCAGGCGCGCGCGCCGGTACATCGGCAGGTCGGTGATGTCGTGGCCGTCCAGTGTGATCCATCCGGAATCGGGGGCCAAGAGCCCGGTGATGATATAGAAACAGGTGGTCTTGCCGGCGCCGTTGGGGCCCAACAGCCCGACCGCCTCGCCGCGCTGCAAGGACATGGTCACGCCGCGCAGCACCGGACGCTTCTTGAAGCTCTTTCCGATGTTGACCGCGACCAGGCCGCCGTTCTCGGCCACCAGCCGGGGTGCCGGCGAATTCGGCGCCCGCTGGTTTCGCGCGGCGCTCGGTTGTTGCGTCATGCCGCCTCTTGGCGGGGCCGGGCGGGTCACGAGCCCGCTCCCGACTTGGGTTTGCGCTTGGGTACCAGCAGGCCCCGCACGCGGGTCGTGGTCTTGGTTCCCGGGGCGGCCGCGAGCAGGCGGCTGATCCCGGTCTTCATGTCGATTTCGGCGTATTCGCCGTTCATCTGATTTTCCTCGCGGGTGATCCTGACCGCGCCGCTCAAGGTCGCAAATTCGCGATCGACATAGTATACGCCACGATCGCCGCGCGCGAAATCGGTTGAGGTCGCGATTCGGACGTTGCCAAAGGCGTCGATCCGAGTGAGCACCAGGTTGTCCTCGGCGTCGGGCGCGAAGTGGGCGCTCAGCACGTCGGCCTGGATGCGTTTGTCTTCACGCACCGCCACCGCGTCGCCGCGCGCCACCGCCATGTTCTTCAGTTCCCAGTATTCCAGGCTGTCGCGCGCGGTGATGATGTCGTTCTCGCCAACCAGCCGCAGGTCGTCGCCGACCAGGACCATGACGCCGTTGGCCACGTCATAGGCGCCACGATCGCCGTAGATCGTTGCGCTCGGAGACACGATGCGCACCTTTCCCTCGACGTCGATGCGGTCGATGTCGGTACCCCCCGTCCCGGTCTTGCCATAGTGGGCGGTCATCACGTCGGCATAGAGCGTAAGCTCGCCGCGGATCGCCTCCACGTTGCCGCGCGCGATGTAGAGCTGCTCGTTGCGCCGCCATTCGATGCCTTCCTCGGCGTTTATTTCGAGCGGTTGATCGCCGCTCTGCAGGCCCTTGAGTCCCTGCGCCGCCGCCGGCGCGCCGAACACCAGCGGGCAAAGGAGTGCGAGGGCCGCGCACAACCGGTCCGCCCGCCTCCCGGTCATTGCACCGCCTCCTGCGCCGCGCGCTCGATCACCATGTGGCTGCGGCCGAGAAAGAAGATGCGCGCGCCCCGATCCAGCACCCGGAAGCCCTCGGCCTGGATGGTGCCGATGCTGCCTTGTCCTTCGACCGGCTGAGCCCCCTCGGCCGTGCCCTCGTTGAGGTGGACGCGGGCCGACTCCGTGCGCAGCTCGAAGCCCTTGTCGTGAAACAGGTTTACCGAGCCGGTCAGGTCGAGCACCTGCGCCTCCTTGTGGTATTCGCCGGACTTGGCGGTCAGTGCGAGCCAGGCGCCGTCCTCTAGCGTGATATCCGCCTTCGGCCGTTCGAGCGTCACCAGATCCGTGTCGCTTTCAGATTGCGTGGCGATGTCGGCGGTCACGGTATAGGGCCGATCCCTCTCGTCGAGGCCTTCGAAGCGGGCGTTGAGCATGGTCAGGCTTTCCGCCTGGTCGGGCGCCATCTTGGAGACGCTCAAGCGGAAGCCCTCCTCCTCGATGGTAAACTGCGGCCAGGCCACGACCAGAAGCATGAGCGCCGCGGCCGTGGCGGGGAGCAGCACCTTCATGAAGCCGACGAAGACGCTGTAGCGATTGCTCAGCGACAGCCGCGGCGGCTGGCGGCTGGCGCCCGGCGGTCGCCCAGAGGGGCGCCCAGAGGAGCTCCCTGAGCGGCGCGTGCGCCGCTCGGCGGAAAGGGCGTCGTCGCGGCCCCGTTTCATTCCCGCGCCATCTTCGGCCCCGTTACTGCGAACTCCGGGCGACATATCTGCTAGGCCACGATCGCTAGGCCACGCCTGCGCGCAGGCAGTCGTGGATATGGACGATGCCGACCGGACGGTCGTTCTCGACCACGAACAGGCTGGTGATCGGGCGCTCGTCGCGGACCCCGTTCATGATGCCGAGCGCCTCGGCGGCCAGCGCCTGGGGCCGGATGGTCCGCGGCGGGCCGGTCATGACCTCGCGCGCCGGCACCGCAAGCAGGCCCGGGTCCATGTGCCGGCGCAGGTCGCCGTCGGTGATGATGCCGATCAGGGCGCCGCCGTTGTCGGTGATGCCGACGCAGCCGAAAGTCCCCTGGGTCATGATCAGGATCGCCTCGGACATGGCGGTGTCCGGTCGGCACAGCGGCACGGTCTCCGGACCGTGCATGATGTCGGAGACATGGAGCAGCTTGCGGGCCAGGGAGCCGCCGGGGTGCAGGATTTGGAAGTCCTTCGCCGAAAACCCTTTGCGTTTGAGCAGGGCGACGGCGATGGCATCGCCGAGCGCCAGCATCATGGTGGTCGAGGTGGTCGGCGCCAGGCCCATGGGACAGGCCTCCGGCGCCCGCGGCAGCAGCAGGGTCACATCGGCGCCGTCGGCCAGCGTCGAGTCCGCCTTGGCGGTCATGGCCACCAGCGGGATGCCGAAACGGCGGGCATATAGGATGATGTCGTTGAGTTCGGTGGTGTCGCCCGAATTGGACATCGCCAGGACCGCGTCGCCGGGCGCGATCATGCCCAGATCGCCGTGGCTCGCCTCGCCCGGATGGACGAACTGGGCCGGCGTGCCGGTCGAGGCCAGGGTCGCGGCGATCTTGCGCGCGACGTGGCCGGATTTGCCCATGCCGGTCACGGTGATGCGCCCGGACACCGTGGCGAGCAGGTCCAGCGCGTGGCCGAAATTCGCGCCCAGCGAGTTGGCGAGCGCGTTGAGCCCTTCGGCCTCCAGGCGCAGCACCCGGCGGCCGGCGTCCAGGTCCTGGTCCGCTGCCTGGTTGGCAGGGTCGTCCGGTCGCTGCGGGTCCTCGTGGTCGGGTTGCGGCTTCATGCTCACCCCTGGCTGGGCCCCTCGGGCTTCATGTGGGTGGCCGTCGCGCGACCGAAACCCCGGCGGCGGCGCGCCCCGGCCGACTCTCGGCCCGGCATTCGGCCCGACTTCCGGCCCGACTATAGCAGAAACCCCCGGCCCAGGGGCCAGCCCCGGATTGCGGCCCGCTCCTTGGCATTATTGGGCGGGCATCAATGGGCGAAGATATCGACATCGGGCCAACCGGCAAGATCGAGCGCCGCGCGCGCCGGCAGGAACTCGAAGCAGGCGCGCGCGAGGGCGGCCCGGTCCTCGCGCTCGAGCATCGCATCGAGGGCCGCGCGCAGGCGATGCAGGTAGAGCACGTCCGAGGCCGCGTAGCGCAGCTGCTCCGCGCTCAGCTCGGCGGCGCCCCAGTCCGAGGACTGCATCTGCTTGGAGATTTCGACCCCGAGCAAGTCGCGGCAAAGGTCCTTGAGCCCGTGCCGGTCGGTGAAGGTGCGCGCCAGGCGCGAGGCGATCTTGGTGCAGTAGACCGGGCCGCAAGTGACGCCCAGGTAATGCCGAATCGCCGCCAGGTCGAAGCGGGCAAAGTGGAACAGCTTGGTGACCTTTGGGTCGGCGAGCAGCGCTTTCAGGTTGGGCGCCGAATAGTCGCCGCCGTGGAATTGCACCAAGTGGCAGACCCCGTCGCCGGCGGAAAGCTGGATCAGGCACAGCCGGTCGCGCAGTGGATCGAGGCCCATGGTCTCGCTGTCGATGGCGACGCTCTGGCCGAACCCGAGGTCGGCCGGCAGGTCGTCGTGATGCAGGTGGTGTTGCAAGGCTCCGCGCCCCATGATTCCTCAGCCCCAAGACTCCGCGCGCCAAGACTCCGCGCGCCAAGACTCCGCGCCCCAAGACTCCGCGCCCCAAGACTCCGCGCCCCAAGACTCCGCGCCCCAAGACTCCGCGCCCGGCGGCCCCCAAGCCGCGGCGCCTCAGCCGCGCGCATTCTCGCCAGGGCCGGAGTCCTGTCAAGGCATTGCGCCCGGGTTGCCGCCGGGGTTCCGACGGTCGAATTCGGGCTGTCCAGTGCAGGCCGTCCCCTGTATATAGCCAGAATAAAGCCAGAACCTGTTAACGAGACCGGGAGCAGCCAATGGCCGAGCGCGTGGTGACTGTCTTCGGCGGGTCCGGATTCATCGGCCGTCATCTCATCGGCCGCCTCGCCCGGCAGGGTTGGATCGTCCGCGTGGCGGTGCGCCGCCCCTCGCGCGCCGGCTTCCTCAAGCCGATGGGGGACGTCGGGCAAGTCACCCCGATCCGGGCCCCGATCCAGGACCGGATCGCGGTCGAGTCGGCGGTCGCCGGCGCCGATGCGGTGATCAATCTGGTCGGCATCCTCTATGAGCGCGGGCCCCAGACCTTCGCCGCCGTACACGTCCAGGGCGCCCAGGCGGTGGCCGCCGCGGCGGCCGCGGCCGGGGCCGCGCGCCTGGTCCAGGTTTCCGCCCTCGGCGCCGACCTTCACGGCGCAGCCGACTACGCGCGCTCGAAGGGCGCCGGCGAGGCCGCGGTGCGGACCGCCTTTCCGAACGCCGTCATCCTGCGCCCCAGCGTGGTGTTCGGGCCGGAGGACGGCTTCTTCAACCGCTTCGCCGTGATCGCGCGGTTCTCCCCGGTGCTGCCCCTGATCGGCGGCGGCGGGACCCGGTTCCAGCCGGTCTACGTGGGCGACGTGGCCGATGCGATCGCCAAATCTGTGGACGATCCGGCTTGCGCCGGCCGGACCTACGAGCTCGGCGGGCCCCACGTCTACACGTTCAAGGAACTCATGGAGTTGCTGTTGCGGCAGATTCACCGGCGCCGCCTGCTGGTCCCCTGGCCGTTCGCGCTGGCCGAGCTGCAGGCGGCCTTCCTCGAGTTGCTGCCGGTGCCGCCGCTGACCCGCGACCAGGTCCGCCTGCTGCGCCGCGACAACGTGGTGACGGAAGGGGCGCTGACCCTCGCCGACCTCGGGATCACGGCGACCGCGGCCGAGGCCATCCTGCCGAGCTATCTGGACCGCCACCGCCCGAGCGGCCGTTTCGACCGGACCCATTCGGCTTAGTTCGCGCCGCGTCGCCGTCAACGCGAGTTGAGTCGGCGGCGCCAGCGCCGATGTCGGCTTTGGCGTCAACACCGATCGCAAATCCACGCGTTTGGGCACTTCCGCCACAGCCACAACCGGACTCTCAAGGCTTGGGCCAATGTCCGTACCCGATCTGTCCCGCGGTATGATAAACCGCCTCGAAAGCGGCCAGATCGGTCCTCGAATCGCCACCTGGATCGAGTCATCAAATTTAGAGCACCTAATAAGGTGACCGACCGCACATTCCCAAAATAGACGCGAAGGTGGGTCGCCATGGTCGCGACATCACCTTCCAGCTCGGCAAGGTGCCGGACTCCGATTTACGAGCGGCGGGACGGCTGATTGAAACTGGCCGGACAGTGCCTAGGGCACGACGAACCCTGCCTTCGACAAGGGTAGGAACCAGCGCCTTAAGTCCCCGAAAAGAAATCATTATCCAAACAAATTGTTAAGTATCTCAAGTGTAATGAAATGTAATTAGATGTAAGTAGGTGTAATAATTAAAATTACTCACAAATTAGAAGATATTATTTCTACATTAAGTGTTTCTTTGCGTACGTTCTATTATACGCACTAATGGAACGTCGGCGCCTTCGCTCTCGACCGCGCGTTCTGACGAGCGGTGGACCCAATTTTCGCGACGGCAAATCGATGTGCGAAGATTCATCCAGTAATCCTGTGGGCAATGAAAACTCGCCATGGCGCGCGTCCGCTTGAAATCGCTCCGCACGAGGTTCCTGACGCTGCTTGCCTTGGGAGGATCGCTCGTGGCGTCCGCGGGCTTGTGGATCACCTACACGACCACGGGGGGCCTTTTCGAAGCGCAACTTGTCGAGCGTGGACGACTGCTCGCTGATACCCTAAACCACAGCGCCATGGTCGCCGACACTCCGATGCAAGTTCAGCATGTCGTTGACGAGCTCAGCCTCTCGCTACACATCCAGAATATTGTTGTTGCCACAGCTGAGCCACCCGAGATCATGGCCTCGTCGAACAGAGCCTGGAGTGGCACAAGGCTAGACCAGCTCCCGGATCGGCATCTGGGTGAGCACCTTCTGAAGGCTTTGGCACGGGGAGATTTCGGACATCATTTCGATGATGACGGGGAGGTCCTCATTCTGACTGCGCCGCTGGAACCACGCCTCGCCGATCAACAGGGCCACGACACTTCCGTGATGCCGAGCGGTGCGGCGCCTGACCATGGCGCGGCGCGGGGGCATGGCAGGACGCATATGGACGGACCGAGCCATGATATTGAACCCAGCACCATGCACGATCCTCTGCCATACCGCGGCGCCATCATGTTGTTCCTAGACAGCAGGGAGGCGTCAGCAGCCAGTTCACAAATTCTATGGCTCCTGTGCACTGCGTTGGTCGCCGCCGTGCTGATCATGATGAGCATTGCCTATGTCCTTGTGGACCGACAGATCCTCGCCCGGTTGAATGTGATTCGCCGCGCCATGACCCGGCAAGACGCCAGCGCAGGCACGGCACGAGTACCGGTAACCGCCAACGACGAAATCAGCGATCTTGGCCGGGCCTTCAACAACATGATCGATAGAATCGACGCTGAAACCAAAACGCGTGAGAGCGCTGTCAAAGAGCTAAGGGATAGCGAGGAACGGTTTAGATCGGTCGTCAATAACTCGCCCACGAAAATTCACATCAAGGACATTGAAGGGCGCTATGTCTTGGTCAACCGCGAGGCCGAGACGCTGTTCGGCGTGACCGAAGAGGAGGCCAAGGGGAAGACAGCCCATGATATCTTCCCCGACAAACAGGCCGACGATTTTAGGGCGCACGATCGGGCCGTTTTGGAAACCGGGCAGGTAATTGAGCAGGAAGAGCAGTGGGACTTGGACGATGGTGTCCATACCTTTCTCACGGTCAAGTTCCCGATCCGAGATGGCGATGGTGAGATCGTGGCGATTGGCGCGATCGGGACCGATATCACCGAACGCAAGCGGACAGAGAAAGCGCTAAAGGATAGCGAAAACCGCTTTCAAGGCTTTGCGGAAATCGGCTCCGATTGGATGTGGGAAATGGATGC
>SMUX01038060.1_pt1 | contig 13075 bp, 10 predicted proteins | sample 2456431 | NCBI WGS metagenome assembly SMUX01 (sample SAMN11095930, study PRJNA526329) | marine sediment metagenome | biome: Marine sediment; feature: Surficial sediment; material: Deep marine sediment; isolation source: Hadal surficial sediment | place: Pacific Ocean | collected 2014-11 | depth... | reverse complement strand
CCGTCCACCCACACGGTGGTAGCGCCTCGACCCTTAAGAATAAAGATCATCTCTTCGTATATGTGACGCTCGGGCTTTAGATTCTTTCCCGGCGGGATCTCACAAACATACGCGTCGTTGCTTTCACCTGCACCGATAAGGGTGATTATAGCGCCATCCCCACCCTTTTGCTCCCAAGGCTCGAGCTTGAGCGAGTTCACATCATCGACAAAGTAGCCCTCGATGACGGGAATCCTCTGGGACAAAACCCATTCCTTGTAAAAATTGCGCTTCTTGACGGCTTCAATGGCTTTTGAGCTCATGACCACAGATTGCTCCTTCCATCATTATTTAGCCTTATGTGGGACTAATTATTTCGCCCAATCTTAAATGATAAGGCTAGTCTTATAGGAATCTATGGAATGAATGTCAATAGGATTAACCCGGGATCACTGAGAGAAGGGGGATCCTCTATGACATACCTGCTCTAAACCCCGATCCGAAATTCATCAGTGCTAGAAATCCTCCCTGATGAGCATCACGCCGCAAGAAAGACCTGATTGTAGCGCGAACCAGCAACTCACCTCCAGTATAGTTGCAGAACGAAGATCAAAATGTCCGTAACTGCTGCCATAGGGTGCTCAACACCGCGAATGCCTCGATTATTTTTTCGGATCGGGGTAAACAATTGCTACCTACTCCTTGAGAACGGGACAGACTGTTCAAGAGCGAATTCGTGACATGGTCGATCGCGAAGGAACCGATGAGCCCTTATCTCGTACCACAGAATTCTCTGCACGTGCCTGCCCGCGCCCTAGCAGGCGGGAGTGCGGGGATAAATGTTCCGGACTTCTCCGGCGGGCTGGGCCCCAAAGCCACCGGCGTAAGTCCGTGGGGCGGTGTTTACTGAAGAATTTAACGACCTGGGTCAGCCTAGCCCATACCGCTATGCGAAAACCAAGTAATAGCATCAAGACAGCTCCGTAAATCAACGGCCGCTGCAGGTCCGCTTTAACGAGCCAGAGGAAATGAACCACGCCCCCGATGGCACTCAAATAGATTAGCCGGTGCAGTTGCTGCCAGCGCCTGCCTCCGAGTCTTTTTATCATACCGCGGGTGGAAGTCAGCGCAAGCGGGATAAGCAGAACGAAGCTTGAAAAGCCAACCGTGATGAAGGGACGCTTGATGACATCTTTGCCAATCGCCATTATATCAAAAAACTGGTCGAGCCAGATGTAAGTGGTGAAATGCAGACAGATGTAGAAAAAAGCAAAGAGGCCTAACATCCGCCGGAATTTGATCAACCACTGCAAACGAGTGATCTTGCGCAACGGCGACACGCTGAGCGTTATCAGCAGAAACATCAACGTCCACTTGCCGGTGGAACGTGTGATGACCTCGATCGGATTGGCGCCCAGGTTATTCGTAAAGGCGCCCCACCCCAGGTGTCCCAACGGGATAAGGCAAAGGAGAAATATGATAACTTTGATCCAAGTTAAAAATTTCACACTATCTCTGAGTCCATCTAGAAATGGATTTTTAGATCCATTCCCTTATACAAATGCGCAACATGATCCGCGTAGCCGTTAAACATGAGCGTCTTTCGCTTGAAGAATTCCCCGATACGGCGTTCACGCGCCTGGCTCCATCGAGGATGATCCACCTCCGGGTTCACGTTGGAATAAAAACCGTATTCGTTGGGCGCAGCCTTCTCCCAAGCAGTCTTGGGCTGCTTCTCGACAAAACGAATTCGGACGATGGACTTGATGCTCTTGAATCCGTACTTCCAGGGAACCACCAGGCGTATCGGCGCCCCATTCTGGTTCGGTAGAACCTCCCCGTACAGACCCACTGCAAGGATGGCCAATGGATTCATCGCTTCATCCATACGCAGGCCCTCAACGTAGGGCCAGTCCAGAACACCTCTACGCTGACCAGGCATTTGCTTGGGGTCATACAGGGTAACAAATTCCAGGTATTTGGCTTTGGAAGTGGGCTCCACAACCTTGATCAAAGCGTTAAGAGGATAGCCCACCCAGGGGATCACCATGGACCAGCCTTCCACACAACGTAGACGATAAATGCGTTCTTCCAAAGGGCTGAGCTTGATCAACTCGTCCACGTCATAAACCTTTGGACGGCTGATCTCGCCCTCCACAGCTACGGTCCACGGACGGGTTATTAAGCTTTTGGATTTTTTTGCCGGGGAATACTTATCCGTGCCGAATTCGTAGAAATTGTTGTAGTTCGTGATGTCCTTGAATGGGGTCTTTTTCTCACCGGTGCTCAGCGGGCTTTTGCGGACTCCATCAAGCTTTGTCCCGGCGTGCGCTTCTCCAGAGTCCCCCAGGTGCCCAGGGAATACAAAACCCGTCGCCACGGCAGCTGCAGCCGCGGAGGTTTCAATCAGGAATCTCCGACGGTTGAGATAAGTCTCCTTATCAGTAATCTCACTGCCTTTTATGTCGCTAGGTTTTTTGATTAACATAGTGCTAACCTCTCACTTTCCACGGACTTGGGTCAAATTATATCGACCACGAAGCTTCAAACCCCGTGGTCGACCAATCGGTTTTGTGCCCGCGGCAAGCCGCGGGGTAACCTAACAATCTATTGCCACTCTCCATCTCCCTCTCACGGCGTCTAAAGTTTCTCCATGCCCATTCAATATTCATCTAGTAGGCGGCGAATCATAGTCTCCATTGCGGCATAGCCTCCCTCTCCGAACCTCGTGTAGCGGACGATCCCTCTCTTGTCAATCAGATGGAGGGTGGGCCAGTACCGGGTACCGTATCGTTTCCACGTGGCAAAGCCGTTATCGATGGCCACGGGATAGGAAATCCCCAGTTCCTTACATGCCGACTTCACCTTATCCAGCGATCTCTCCCAAGGAAATTCCGGCGAGTGGATACCGATAACTACCAGGCCTTGAGACTGAAAGCGTTCATGCCAATCCGCCAACTGCGGGATCGTATGTATGCAGTTAATTCAGCCGTAGGTCCAAAACTCCATGAGGACGACCTTGCCGCGAAGATCGGCGATCCGAAGGGGTGGAGAATTGATCCAGACCTCATTGCTGATCTCTGGGGCACGCTTGCCGATTAACCTTGCTTCTACAGCGGGCAACGCAACAGCTAAGGAAATGAACAATAAGAAGAAAACTCGCAGATAAAACAACCGTTTGCTTATCAATCCTGCCTCCGGTAATTCATCGATTCCCAACAACGGATACCGCAATTGTATAGCATGGAGCAAGACTAATCCACCAGAGTAGGTCACGGTTCCCCGTACTCGGTGCGGTGTTTTCTACTTAGAGTCTAAGACAAGGATCTGGGCAAAAGAGAGATCAAGGTACAGGACCTCGCAGTCGGCTCCGTTTGTCAGATCCGGTAAAGACGCCGGGCATTTGTCTCCAGGATTTTCTCCTTGGCTGACTCGGCGATATCCTTGCGACTCTGGAACGTACGGACTGCAAACCGTTCACGATCACCGTGCGGCATGTCTGAGCCAAAGATGATCTGGTCCTCCCCCAAAAGGTTCAGCACCTGAGGCAAAAGAGGATCCTCGACCTCTGTGCTGATATAAAGGTTACCATGGCGCATGTATTCCAGAGGGGAACAGGCCGCCCTGGGTGCCGTCTCCGGGATGGACTTGCCAAACCGAGTCGTGAAGGCGAAGCGGTGCTCCAGGCGGTCCAAAAGGAAGTGGACCCAGAGGCACCCCGCCTCAAGAAACGCCACGCGAAGGTTGGGAAAACGGTCAAGAATCCCTCCCGACAGCAGCGATGTAAAACCCATCAAGACAGGAATGAGAAACGGGATAACCGTGGAAGGATAGAGGTGATCGTAAAGGTTACTCAAGGGCGGGCAGGACCATCCCACATGGACTGCCAATGTGAGGTTCTCCTCGGCGACCGCCTCATAGAAGGGAAAAAGGCTCGTGTGATCCAACAGCCGATCGCCCACGGTCCCGAGGATCATCACAGAGACAGCTCCCAGTTTCTTAGCCTCGCGAACCTCATGGACCGCCGCCGCGACACTATCCAAATTAACAACCGCAGCCCATTGCAGCCGGTCAGAGCTACCCGTCACATCCGCCAGCCAGCGATTATAAGACGAGCAGAGCGCTGCACCCAAGGTCGGATCAGCGACGAGGGGATGGACAAGGAAGAAGCTGGGATAGAGGACCTGCACCGCCAGCTCCTCGGCGTCCATGTCCTTCAGGCGAGCCTTTGGATCACTAATTTCCATGCTCTCAACGGTCTCCGGCTTTGCCGCTGAATAGAAGGACTTCTCCCCCTGGTAATTCGTGGGAGTCCCCATATTATGGCAGGCACGACCTACCAACCTGGGATAGATTTGGTCCTCGACTCGCCAATAAAGTCTGCCATCCGACCGCACCACCTGCGGCCTACGATCTCGGAAGGCCGGGTCCAGGTATTTATCGCTGAATGTTGCAGGGCTTTCCTCCACGTGAGCGTCAGCGTCGATGACTATCATCATGAGATCCTCCTCTGTTTGCCATTGACATCAGTGCGTTCCGTAGCAAAGGGAAAAATCTATGTCAACAATCAAGTTATATCGACCACGGGGTTTGAAACCCCGTGGTCGACCAAAGGGGAGAGCTGCCGATTCTCCCCTTTGGAAACCCCATCGGCATGTGCCCGCGACAAGCCATGGGGGATCCTAATAATCATCACATAAAAAAAAGGGGCGGTTCTTCAGAACCGCCCCTTTTTCTCAGTTTGAATCCAGGGGTTACCTGCCGGTTCGAGCCAGCGAAAGGACCCAGCCTTTCATGCGAGACTTGGCGTTCTGTATATCCGCATCGTTAAAGAGTTTTTTCAGGTTTACCTTATCGATCGCATAGACCGGCCGCATGAAATCCTTCTCATAACCGAATGGCACAGTCGCGTCGATACCCATACCGCCCTCAAACATAGTGTTGGACGCAGTCCACTCCCTGTCTCCCGCGGTCATACGCTCCGCCGGCATGAAGGTCTGGCCACGGCCTCCCGGAATCGGGTTGAGGATGTCAGTACGCGGGTTGACTCGGGTGGTCAGGCACCACATGACATCATCCATGTCATAGGGGTCGGTGTCCTCGCTGACCGCAATACAGATTCGCATACCCTGCGAGGTCGAAAGAAGGGCTGACATGAAATTACGCTGCCAGCCTTCTTCAATTTTGTTATGTTTCTTGACCTGAATGATCGCTCCACCCCAGTCAGTCATGCAGTAAGGTATGACAACATCCTGGATGATGCCCGGCTGGATCCGGCTCAGTAGCTCATACATCGCAGCCTCTCGAATCGTAGTGTCAATGTTGTGATCATCCAGGGTATGCACCCCGAGGGCAAAGATGATGGGCTTGGACTCGAGCTTCCGCATCGTGACTGCCGTCACATGAAAGGTCGGGGCCTTGTAGGCCTTACCCATATAGCCCGCCCATTCAGGATGAAAGTGAAAGCGGCCCTGGACATCGGCCTTTTCGGACTCTGCAGTTTCGTAGCGCCGATCACGCGGATTGACGTACCCCTCCAGCACCACCTCACAATCGGCCAATGCCAAGGCGTCGACCGTCTGGGCCTTCACGAGCCGTACCGGTGATCCCTGAACGGCACCGGCAACGGCAATCTCATCGCACCCGTGCGGGAGGATCACATAATCAAAACCGGCGCCCGCAAGGAGAGTACAGGAGGGCGGCACACCAAAGCACATGGTGATCGGAACCGGTTTGTCGTCCTTATAGTGCTTCGAGACCACCTGCCACATGTGGGAACCGGGCGAGATCTGAAACGTTCCCACATTCCCCCAACGGAAGTTCATCCGGTTGTAACCCAGGTCGGTCCCCCCACCGAAATAGTCACCCGAAACCAAACGATTGCCGGACCCAACGGTCAGCTCGGGCTCAAGTTCGGTATGACGGATAGGCACCATGTACTCATTGACGTCCTTCGGTTCTTTAATGACGACTTCCTGGGCTGGTGCGTCTTTACGGATCACCACGACAGGAGGTATCGGATGCGTGAGAGCATAAGCCAGCTTATGCGTCCGTTCTCTGTCGTCCTTCCAACCAAACAACTTGTTGATGATGTTAATATCACCGAACAGGTTTGTCACCACACGGTGATTCGGCTTGTCTTTCACGTTGTTAAATAAAATCGGGCAGCCCCCGTCCAGTTGTTTTTGAACAGAGATAATTTCCAGATCAGGATTGATCTCCTTGTCAGTCTCGATAAGATCACCCTCTGACTTGAGCCACTCCAGCATAGCGCGAAGACTGGTAATCCGCTCTGTCGAAGCGACGGGAGCTTCCTTCACTGCCTTACTCATATAAATTCTCCAATATTAGAATTTGGTTTTATGATAATTGTTTTAGGCACATACATTTGGCGGTTTGACCACCGAGCACTAGAAAATCTCCCCAGGGTGACCTGCAGCAAAAGTTAGGCAGATCCGGCCCCTATGGAAGCGATTGAGATGGCCCCACATCGGGATATGAAAGTCAGAGAATATCGACATGAAGGGTTCATGTCAACAGGACAGGTGCCAAGTGCCCGATGCGGCTTGACTTTTTTATCATTGCCTGTTATTTGGAATGTTATCTTCTTCTTTGGTTTTGCCCTCTTTGAGTCTCAGGTCTCTGCGGTCGATGGGGTCGTATTGTGGGGTAGGGAGTCTAATCCCTTCCTTTTTTTATTATAGAACAGTGATGGAACGAAGGAAAAAACGTCAAGGCCTCCTCTCTCCCCTTCGGGTCCTGTATCTTACCGGTTGGGCCTTCTGGGCGGTAAGTTCCTGGGCAATCTAAGGGCCGACGTTATAAAAATCGAGTACACCTGCAGAGTCCTGCCAAGAAACCACGGCCCTTTTGATGGTATTCCTGAGTAATCCCGTCAGGGACATAACTTACCTCTAAGGAAAGGTAAAGAAGTGATGGCTGGTTACGCTAAGGAGCATTATCGGTTTCCGCTCTCGCAGCCTAAGCAGAAAAAGCCCCTTCAAGGTGTCCGGGTTATAGATGCAGGCAATATGGTAGCAGCACCATATTCGACGGTTCTTCTTGCAGACTTTGGGGCGGACGTGATCAAAATCGAACACCCCAAAGATGGCGACGGGCAGAGAAAGCTTGAACCAATCAAGGACGGTATTCCGTTGTGGTGGAAAACAATAGCCCGAAACAAGCGGTGTGTTACTCTTAATCTCTCCAAGCCGGAAGGTGCGGCTGTCTTTAAGGATCTGGTACGCCCTGCGGATGTTGTCGCGGAGAACTATCGTCCTGGTACTCTGGAGAGATGGGGGCTGGGCTACGATGAGCTCAAAGCCGTGAATTCTCGGATTATCTTGCTGCGCATTTCTGGATTTGGGCAGACAGGCCCTCATCGGGACCGACCAGGGTTCGGGCGTATCGCGGAGGCTATGAGCGGATTGACAAATCTCATTGGAGAACCGGAGGGTCCCCCTATGTCGCCCGGATACCCGCTCGGGGATTTAGTTGCTGGTTTGTTTGGCGCCTTCGCTATTATGATGGCTCTCTACCATCGAGACCAGCGCCAAGGTGAAGGGCAAGTCATCGACTTGGCTCTGTATGAATCTATATTTCGATTGTTGGACTTTGATCCGATTCAGTATGACCAACTCCAAACGCTTCACACACGTACCGGGACCCGTGTTTCCTATGTTGCTCCGAGTTCAATGTTCAGGACCCGGGAGGGGAAGTATATTACTCTAGCCGCCAGCACCCAAAGCATCTGGATCCGTCTTTGCCGGGCTATGGACAGGGAAGATCTTATTTCGGACCCAAAGTTTATGGAAAACACGGCACGGGTTGAACATTCCGAGGAAATCAACGGTATTGTAAGCGACTGGATCGGGCAACGTTCCCGACAGGAAGTGGAGATCTGTTTTAATAAATACGAGGTCGCCTATTCGCCTGTCTACGATATGGAAGACGTCTTTAAGGATGAGCAATATTTGGCCCGTGAGGCTTTAGTGAGAGTTCCCGACGAAGAGCTCGGTGAAGCGGTGGTGCAGAACGTTGTTCCGAAATTTAGCAAGACGCCGGGATCGGTGGATCACCTCGGACCGCGCAAGGGGCAACATAATGACGAGATTTATTGTGGGGAGCTTGGATACTCCTCAGATAAAATCAAAAGGCTCCAAGAGGCAGGGGTTATTTAATCTCGGACGTTATTTCCCAGCAGGGCCCGGATTGGGTTGACATAAGGGCTAAACCTACCTATATTGAAGGTCCTAGTTCAGTACAGGGCCTTCTGAAAGAGGAATTGACAGAAGTCGAAGGCCTAGTCAGTCTTTACTTGCGAAGCATTGCCTACAGGACAATCCGACCAGAGCGTGGTTCTAACCAATCACATTCCCATGTTCTGCTCCCATTGGTGATCAGATTCCCAGGGTCAAAGACATAACATTCACTATAAGGAGAAAAACATGGGTAATAAAATATACGTTGGTGGATTGCCCTATACCACTACAGACGGGCAGCTGGAAGAAATTTTTTCAACACACGGGACGGTAGAGTCCGCCCGGGTGATCACGGACAAATTTACTGGCCAGTCAAGGGGTTTCGGTTTTGTAGAGATGAGTTCCGGCGGCGAGGCCCAAAAAGCAATCGACGCCCTGAACAATACCCAGGTTGACGGGCGTACTCTCACCGTTAACGAGGCCAAACCTCAAGAGAACCGATCAGGGTTCGGTGGCGGGGCCGGTAGAAGGGAAGGTAGTGGGGGTCGCCGAAACCGCTATTAGTCCTACTCTCTAAGCTCTAATCAAAAAGGGGTGGCAGGTCGGGCCATCCCTTTTTTTATCCGTCCTCGCAAAAGACCATGAATGAGTGCGCAAGGGGGATAAAAAAATCATAAACAATCCATGATCATCAGGTTGATTTCTTCCCTTCGAGAACCTCAGGGCCGTGAGCCTGTCGAACCGGGGTCTGACTAATGTCGGATCTGGGTTAACTCCCGCGCGTAGGCGAAAAGCGCAGGGGCACCTCCTGTGTGCCAGTAAAGGACAGTGTCCTTTAGAGAAAAAAAGCCTTTCTTGATCAAATCGACCAGTCCTCCCATTGCACGGCCACTGTACACAGGATCGAGCAGCAGACCTTCGGTACAAGCGGTCAATCTTATGGATTCCCGCTCAAGGTTTCCTACAACACCGTACCCCAGACCCAGGTAGTCGTAGTTGACGGTAAAATCGTCCTCCGTAAACTCATATCTACTGTCTATAAGTTTAGCTGCCTCGTTTGCAATGGCTGCAAGCTCACTTTGATAGGAAGGCTCTTGAGATGATCTTTGATCGATACTTATACCCAGGATTTTACCCTCAAAACCCGAAATCCGAGCACCCACTACCATCCCTGCCTGGGTGCCTCCGGAGCTCGTAGCGAAAACGATGGTATCCACTTTAATCCTGTCTTTCGACAATTGATCGTTGAGTTCTATCATTGCCTGAACATATCCCAGTGCCCCGAGACCGTTGGACCCACCAACCGGAATGATATACGGGTTATGCTTGAGACTTAGGAGCTGTCTCGCCACCTCATCCATTTTTGCATTCCTACGCTCACGAGTCGTCCAATGGAGATTCGCTCCGCAGAATAGATCCAGAAGGACGTTTCCGTTAGGGACCTCAGGCTCATTCCCTCCAAGGACCAATTCGCAACCCATACCAACTTGTGCGGCAGCAGCGGCGGTTTGCCGGCAGTGATTTGATTGGGGTGCACCAGTCGTAATCACCGTGTCTGCCCCTTTTTTTAAGGCGTCGGCGATCAAGAACTCAAGTTTACGTGTTTTGTTTCCTCCCAGGGCAAGGCCCGTTTGATCATCCCGTTTGACTAATAATTTAGGCCCACCCAATAGCTGCCCAAGACGTGGCAGTTCCTGAAGTGGAGTCGGCAGTTGAGCCAGTTCAATACGTGGTAATGATTTTAATTTCATGTCCCCTCTATCTTTCAGTAGTAATTATCTCCAGGATCTTTCTAAACGTTCCGATCAATGAAAATTTTTCTTTACACTACCCACATTTTTCATGAAGCGCCAGCGGGGGCTTAGAATCTTGCATCAGACCATCCCACCAGTGGTTGCTTGTCGATTGGGTGTTCTATAAAGTCCTTTTACTTTGGTCATCGCTACAGGAGGATAAGTCAGGTTATGGACTATACAAGAAAAATCGCGGACTTTGTGGCGCAGACTAGGTTTGACTCCATACCACCGGGTGCCTTGGAGGTGGCCAAAACAGCACTGCTTGATTCTGTAGGGGTTATCCTGGCAGGGAGTAAGGAAGAGAGCGCTAGAATTTGCGCGAAGCTGGCTGACGAGGAGAGATCGAGCCAAGAGGCAACTGTTATAGGCCAAGGGTTTAAGTCTTCGACTCTCATGGCTGCCTTTTCCAATGGAACTGCGGGTCACGCCTTGGACTATGACCACAGCTTTTCCCTGATGGGACAACCCACAGCCGGTCTGGTACCCGCCATTTTGGTTTTAGGCGAGAAGCTGGGAGTGAATGGACGTGACATCCTGGAGGCCTACGTGGCGGGATTCGAAGTGACGGCAAAGATAGCACGTTCGCTGCCGGTCCTTTCGAGTCAAGGAGGGTGGCATTCAGTGGCAACCGTAGGGTCACTTGGAACGGCAGTTGCATGCGCGAAGCTACTCCGACTGGATGTCCAGGCAATTCAATGGACTCTCGGAATTGCATCTTCGATGGCTTCCGGTGTCGTTGCAAACTTCGCCACCATGACGAAACCCCTCCATGCTGGATTGGCCTCAAGAAACGGAGTGCTTGCGTCCAGGCTGGCTAAGTTGGGCTTTAATGCAAATCCTACGATGCTGGGTGAGCACAAGGGATTTTATGATGCCTACTCCAGGGACTTGCCGTTCGACCTGCATCCATTTGAGGAACTGGGAAACTCATTCGATCTTATCCAGAGGGGGATTAAAATCAAGCCTTATCCCTGCGGGGGGCTAACACATACGGCCATCGACGCTGTGCTTAAAATGCGGGACCAGTATAAGATCTCACCACAAGCCGTTGAGTCGATCAAAGTGGGAGTAACTCAGCACGTCTTCAACACGATCTCAAGCCGGCTTCCCGAGACCGCCCTTCAAGGAAAATTCAGCATGCCCTATATCTTGGCGAGAGCACTCATTGATGGAAAATTGGTACTGGACACATTTTCCGAAGAAGCCGTTCGAGATCCATTAGTTCGTAGTGTAGGGGAAAAAATCGAGATGGCATTGGACTCTGACCTCCGTGAATCCAATGAGGGCAGCCGCCCATGTAAAGTTACAATACGCCAGAAAGATGGGAGGACCTTATCGGAGCGCGTGGAGTTCCCTAGAGGGAGCCGGCAAGTTCCCCTCAGTTCGGAGGAACTAAGAACAAAGTTCACTGAGTGCGCCTGCAGGGCCTTAAACAAGGAAGCCGCAGCCCAAGTCACAAAAATGCTCGCCCACCTGGAGGACCTTGACCACCTCGATCCCCTATTCGAGCTTTTAATCGGGAACCCGTCATGATTACGGGATCCTATCGCAGAGAATCCCTGAGGCATGGTGCGCCCGGGGGAGAAAGATTTGACCCGATTTGTCGCCCGGCAGAAACGCATGTCCAGATCCATGCTGTCGCTGTGGTGGAAGAGTGGCTGCACCCCTGCCACCCCTTTAACCCCGATCCGAAAAAATAATCGAGGCATTTCTGGTGTTGAGCGGCTTAGGACACCAGTTGCCGGCATTTTGATCGTCGGTCTACAACACCATTAAAGGTGAGTTGCTGATTCATGCTTAAAACAGGAATTTGTCGCGGTCTGATGCTCATCAGGGAAGATTTCTTTGACTGATTAATTTCGGATCGGGGTTAACTATTAGTCGGTATATTAGGATCTTGACGAGTGACATTTCCCTGAAAGCCGGCATCCGTCGGGCCGAGCCCTTCCGAGCGCGGTCAATGGGACTGTACCTTGGTGGCCGCCTGGTCCTCGCTACGCTCGGAATTTCAAATCTCAGATTTACAATTTGAAATCTGAAATTTGCAATCCCGAAGGGAATGTGCCCGCGGCAAGCCGGGGGTGTCTTAATATTACCAGACCCCAGTTATCTAAAAGTCGTCAGTCCATTCACTTATGCAAACCCGACTCACCTTGTTGTCCCACAATAGGGACCAGAGCAAATTCGACACGCCGATTTTCCTGTTGTCCCTCAGGGGTGTCGTTGCTGGCGATAGGTCGGTAGAAGGCATAGCCTGCTGCTGAAAGCCGAGTCGCCTCGATTCCAACCTCGTCGATTAAATAACGAACAATGGTTGTAGCTCGGGCGGTGGAAAGTTCCCAGTTCGTAGGATATTTTTCGCTCAACTCCCACTTTATGGGACGTGTATCTGTATGTCCTTCCACTTGAATGTGCCGGTCCCGGATTTTCTCCAGGGTTTTACCGATCTTCTTCAATACATTTAAGCCTGAGGCCTTGATCAAGGCATGACCAGAGTCGAATAATATTTTTTCTTTTATTCGTATCATGGTTAGGCCAGAAAGTTGCGTGATTTTGACTTGACCAGCCGCAATTTCCTTCTTCAGTGACTTAACTAACTGTTTTTGAATTTGGATGGTTCGCTCAGCTCTATTCTTGGCCTCTGCCAGTTCTTCTGCCCCACTCTTGATTTGCTTGAGCTGATCTGTAAGTTGGATCCTCTCGGTTGCTAGCTGCTGGGTATGTGCCTTACCTTTGTTGATTTTTTCCAGCAATGTATTGATCTGTTCCTGCGATTCACGATTGGCTTGGTTTAATTTATCTAGTTGGAACCTATATTTCTCCGCCTCTTCGAGTTTTGCCATGTATTCTTCTTTTGCACCCTTTAACTCCCCTAATTCCTCTTTTAACCTGTCCAGGGCTTGTTCCTTGATTCTTAGATTTGCAACCTCTTTATCTCTTTGATTGATCCGAGTTGTGAGCATGCTTACTTCCTCACTCAAGGCGCTCTTTTCAGTAGTCAACCTGTCATTTTCACCTTTTAACCTGTCCAGGGCTTGTTCCTTGATTCTTAGATTTGCAACCTCTTTATCTCTTTGATTGATCTGAGTTGTGAGCATG
>SMUX01046535.1_pt1 | contig 13078 bp, 10 predicted proteins | sample 2456431 | NCBI WGS metagenome assembly SMUX01 (sample SAMN11095930, study PRJNA526329) | marine sediment metagenome | biome: Marine sediment; feature: Surficial sediment; material: Deep marine sediment; isolation source: Hadal surficial sediment | place: Pacific Ocean | collected 2014-11 | depth... | reverse complement strand
GCGTTCCGTTCCCGGCTTTGCGGTGAGCCAAACGGGTGTTTTGGGGTCGCAGGCGCAAGTTCGCGTCCGTGGCGCTGAAGCCAACCACATACTTGTTTTAATTGACGGTGTTCGTGCAAATGACCCGGCAACGGGCGACGAATTTCGCTGGGAGCATCTGAGTACGGGCAATATTGAGCGCATCGAAATCATTCGCGGCCCACAAAGTTCCTTGTGGGGTAGCGACGCCGTTGCGGCCGTTGTCCACATCATCACGAGAACGCAGCATTCCGGCTCCGGAGTCCGGGCTTATGCCGAGGGCGGCTCGTTTGGCACCATCAATGCCGGGCTGAACGGCTCGATCGGTGACGATCGCTGGGCATTGCGGGGCGGTATCGAACACCTTGCGACGGATGGCAGTAATATATCCCGCACGGGCGATGAAAAGGATGACTCTGAGCTAACCACGGCAAACTTGTCCGCAAATTTCCAGGCAACCGATTCGTTGTCCTTAAACTTCGGTTTGCGATCCGTCAATGCGGACTCACAGTTTGATCCGGTCGATTTCTCCGTGACGGGTTTGCCTGTCGATGGTGATCTCGCGACGGACACGCGTAATCTCTACGCGCAGGTCGGGGGCGTATTGCGAGCCGACCATCGTCGTGTAACGCATAGGCTCAATGCCCGCTATTTTGAATCGGACAACCGCAACCTGACCGATGGCGTAGAGGACTCCTCAAGCGCGTCGGATCGAATAACCTTTGCCTACCAGGCGGATATCGGTATCGGCGACAACGTGCTCTCGCTAGCCGTCGAGCACGAAAAAACCGGGTTTGAGCAACGCGGCGCCATCGTATTCGGCGACCCGAATCAGACGCAGGAAATGGACGTCACGAGCGCCATCGCCGAGTACCAGGGCTTATCCCACCAACGATTGAGTTGGGTTCTGAGTGCCCGATTTGACGACAACAGCGATTTCGACGATTCGACCAACGGTCGTTTGTCGTTAGCATACCGTTTGTCCGACTCGACGACATTGCGCGGCAGCGTGGGCACGGGCCAGAAAAATCCAACATTCACCGAACGATTCGGTTTTTTCCCGGGACAATTTGTTGGCAACCCGACGCTAAAACCTGAAACTTCGACGTCTTACGACATCGGATTCGACCAAAGTTTTTCCGACGACGCACTACAGCTCCAGGTTTCACTGTTTCAGCAGGATCTAAAAAACGAGATCAACGGCTTCGTGTTCGATCCCGTGACCTTTCTGTCGACAGCAGAAAACATGCCGGGAAAAAGTAAACGAAGCGGCGTTGAACTGGCTATGCGTTGGCGTCCGAGTGACTCGTTCGGGCTCGGCGCACATTACACTTATACCGACTCGACGGAGCCTGACCCATCCGGCAGCGACATTCGCGAACTTCGCCGTCCGCGCCATTCCGGTGGAATGTCACTGGACTTTCGCTCCACAAATGAACGCATCACCGCGTCACTCAATGCAGACTACGGCGGCACCCGAACTGACCTTTTTTTCCCGCCGTGGCCGAATCCGACCGAGATCGTGACGCTGAGCAATTACTGGCTGCTCGACGCAGCAGCGCAGTACCGGGTGACGTCGTCGGTCACATTGTTCGCCAGGGGGACGAACTTGCTCGATGAGGACTACGAGCAGGTGTACGGATACCGCACGCTCGGGCGTGCGGCCTACGCCGGTATTCGCATCAACTTTGGCCAATAACGGAGCGACATCATATGAGAGCTTCCGCTGCACCCCGACATCCACCCTAAGCTATGGCCTCAAGAGCCAGTTCAGCCATAGGCTCTACGTACTCACCCATTTTCGCTGCGTTCTTGTTGGACGCATTACCATCCGCAGCGCGCTTTGCGACACCTTGTATTATGGCTGCGAGCCGAAAAAAGCTGAACGCGACGTAGAAGCTGAAATTGTCGATGCCGTCGATGCCCATGCGATCACAGTACGTAGCGACATACTCATCCTCAGTCGGAATACCCAGTTCACCCAGATCTGTTCCCCGCAGGCCGGAAATACTTCCGACGCGATCCGGCATGCGCAATTGCATGCACTGATAGCCGACGTCGGCAAAAGGATGGCCTAGCGTCGACAGCTCCCAGTCCAGGAGTGCAATGACTTTAGGTTGGGACGCATCGAAAATCATGTTGTCCAGGCGGTAGTCGCCGTGCACAAGTGACACACGACCGTCGTCCTCCGGCAGGTGCTCGCCAAGCCAATGAATCAGCGTTTCCATTGCCTCAAAGCGCCGCATTTCAGACGCGCGGTATTGACTGCTCCAACGATCAAATTGCCGTTCGAAATAGTTGCCGGGTTTACCGAAATCGCTGAGTCCCGTCTTATCTATATCAACCTGGTGCAAAGCCACCAGCACTCGGCTCATATCGTCATAGATGGCCGTGCGTTCCGCCTTGTCCACTTCGGCGATCGGCGCATCCCAAAAAATTCGACCGTCACAAAATTCCATGACATAAAACATCGAGCCGATGACGGCACGGTCTTCGCACAAGTGATACACCCTGGGCACAGGAACTTGAGTTTCGGCGAGCGCTGCCAGGACCCGGTATTCGCGATCGACAGCATGTGCTGACTTTAGAAGCTCTCCGGGAGGCTGGCGTCGCAGGACGTACTCGCCGGACGCAGCGGATACCTTGAACGTCGGATTGGACTGCCCATTCGTGAATTTCTCGACTTTGGCCGGACCCGTGTAGCCCGCAACCTGTGCTTCGAGGTAAGGCCCCAGTACGTCAAGATTCAATGAATCAACCGGGCTTCGCACCGTGGTAATCCTTCAGATATTCGTTGTCGCGGCCGCAAGATTTCGACCGAGTTGCATCATATGCACCTGATCCGGCCCGTCGGCGAGTCGAATGGATCGTGCCGCTGCGTAGGCGTGGGACAGGAAAAAGTCCTGGCTGACTCCGGCCGCACCGTGAATTTGAATGGCACGATCGATCACTGTACAGGCCATGCTTGGCGCCACGATCTTGATCATCGCAATCAGGTCTTTTGCCGCTTTGTTGCTGCCATCATCCATCCTTGATGCGGCTTTCAGGGTCAGTAGCCGCGCCTGTTCGATCTCACAGGCGGATCGGGCGATATCTTCGCGCACAGATTGCTGCTTGCTGAGCGGCTTGCCAAACGCAACTCGATTTTCCGCACGCACGCACATGGCCTCGAGTGCGCGCTGCGCCAGTCCGACAAGTCGCATGCAGTGATGAATCCGCCCGGGGCCCAGGCGTCCCTGAGCGATTTCGAATCCGCGGCCCTCGCCTAACAGCAGATTACTTACCGGTACGCGGACGTTGTCAAAGATGACTTCGGCGTGTCCCTCCGGCGCGTCGTCGAACCCATACACCCGCATCGGCCGCACGATCTTTACGCCCTCTGTGTCCACGGGAACCAGGATCATGGACTGTTGTTGGTAGCGATTGTCGTTATCCACGTCCGTCTTGCCCATGACAATCATGATTTTAGTGTGATTGTTGCAGGCGCCACTGATATACCACTTGTGGCCGTTGACGATGTAATCATCGTCATCGCGCAAAATTGAGGTCTGTACATTGGTAGCGTCCGACGAGGCGACGTCGGGTTCCGTCATTGCGAAAGCCGAACGAATCTCGCCCTGCAGCAAGGGCAACAACCATTGCTCCTGTTGCGCCTCATTGCCGTAGCGGGCCAGCACTTCCATATTGCCCGTGTCCGGCGCGCTGCAATTAAATACTTCCGACGACCACAGGACTCGACCCATGATCTCTGCGAGCGGCGCGTATTCGAGGGTCGTCAGACCGGCACTGAACTGACCGTATTCCTTCGGCAGAAACAGGTTCCAAAGACCGGCCTCTTTGGCGCGCGCCTTCAGTCCCGCCAGCATTCTGGGTGGCTCCCAGCGATCGCCTTCCTCGACTTGCCGAAAGAACAGCGCCTCGTTCGGATAGACATGCTCATCCATGAACGCCAGCAGGCGCTCACGCAATTCACGCACTTTGGGAGAAAACTCGAAATCCATTACCAACTCCGGGATCGACAGACCTAACTGTACCTAGTATCAACAAAAAGGGCGATCCGAAGATCGCCCTTGCTACTAACCGGCGTGGTCCTGGGAAATTACTCGGACACTTCGCGTATCTCGTGTAGCTTCTTGATAACCCGAACATGATGCGGACCGCCGTCGTCACGGCCGGCGAAACGAACATTCGCGTGGCCAGCTGATTCCAGTGCGACGCGGATCACTTGCTGAGTCGCCTCGTCGATCTCCTTACCACTAAAGATCATGACGCCGTCCATTGCCATTGCGTCAGCGGTCATTCCGACATGCATGACATGAACGTCGATATCTGAGACATGATCGACGTCGGCAGCGGCAGCCCAGACGTGCATGCCGTCGTCACCTCCGAACAGCGGCATTTCGATCGTTTTGCCGTCAACCTCGAACGTAAGACCATCTTCTACGCGCGTAACCAGAATGGAACGGCCTTCCTTGTCCACAATAGAGTGGTTCTCGCCGATCTGCATGTCGTGCAGGTCGAATCCTAAGTCGTCGCTATCGATTACGATGCGCGTTTCACCGTCCCCGCCATCCACAACCACCTTAATTTCCATTTTGTGGTGACCCTCGTCACCCGAGTAGGCGGTAGCTGCGAACAAAATTGCCGCCATAAATACGGCTACTTGTTTGAATTTCATTGCTTAATTCCTCGGTTGTTTGTCTGCGTCCTATTGGATGCATGGCGGCCAGAAATCGTCGCACGAAATTACGATCGCGGACGTTATGTCCGTGGCATGCGCAGTTGCTCGCCTACGGCATTGCCGCGATCTTATCCAGAATTGCGCCGCCAATAACCCCGTCCGTGTGAAACCAGATCCCAATGCCGATACCTGTCACTAACACCGCGGTGTGAATCCACGAAAGAGTTTTTTTCTCGTGTCCATCGCTCGCCTGTTTGATTGCTGAGAGTGCCGGTACGATGGCAAGCGCTGGCATCGTTTCGTGCATCGCGCCACTGATCATAAGGCCTGTGGAAACCGCCACAGTTCCTGCCAGCAAGTGCTGATCGGCATATATCCTGCCACGTTCCCGATCGAACTTGCGCCGAATCAACTCATACATGCCGACTACGGCCATGTAACTCCACGCAGCACCCAGCAGGCCCGCGACCAGTTTTTTCCCCGTGATGATGCCAACTACGCCGTAGATGCCGATTGGAATGCACCAGATTCCCAACAGCACGGCGATAATCGCTCCGGCATTCACAATACCGTTGCCGGTCGGTCTGGGATCGTCCGATTCGGAAAGGTTGACGATTAGCGCGTCCTCCGCTTACTTGGCTGCGTCGCGGCTCACACTAGGACTCGCGACTCATCTCCCACTTCGAGTACACAGGCAGCCGACGCGCCAGAATGATAATGGTCGCAAGAAAACCTGCCAGCAATCCGAGCGCCAATGCGACATCGATCCACTGGTCGAAAGGCCGGTTATCGGGAGAAAATACCGGCATGATCATCAGGTACTTGTTGAGCCAAATCCCTAAGTTGATACCGAACGCAACGACACACATGCCGAACACCGATCGTTTGACGATGGCGAAAATGGAAGCGAGTAACGGCAGAAAAAAACTGGCTGTCATCATGGTCCAGAAATACGGAGCGTAATGACCCTCCATCTGCCGCCATAACGGCTCAGCTTCGTGAGGCAAGTTACCAAACCAGATAACAAAGAACTGTGCCCAGAAGAAGTACAGCCACAGCAGCGTGAACCCTGCAACCAGCATGCCCAGACTCTTGATTTGATACGGCCCGAAATGCGCGCCGCCATCCACGCGCCGCATGACAGCGGCGATCGCAATCATGGCGGCAGATCCTGCGAATATATTGCCGAACCAGTAATGTATCGGGAACACGCTGCTGTGCCAGTGCGGGATCAGCATCATTGCAAAATCCCAGGCAATAAACGTATTGCAGAGAACAAACGCGAGTATCACGATGGGTGAAAGCCGATACATCTGCCGCTCGGCGTCGTCGTGATCAATCGCCAATGCTGCATCACCGCCGGCTCTATCGACTCGCAGACTTTTTCCGGCATAGATTGCCGCCAGGCCATAAAACAGCATTAGTGCGCCGAGATCTCTGATCACGAGCCAGTTGATATTGAGCCACGGGCTGATGTGATCCTCGGGCGATGCGTGCAGCCACCAGTGGAAAAGATCGTCGCGAGCATAGTAAACAATCAAGAGAAAGCCGACGATCGCGAAAGGAAAATACGCCAGTGTCGAGAGCTCGGCCAGCCGGTACCACGGTTTGCCCCAGTCGGCCTCGACAATGCGCAGCATCGCCGAAAACACGACGCCGACCTGGCTGATTCCAAGCAGAAACAAATACGAGACGGTGAACAACGCGAAGTCCGGGCGAGAATCCGCGCGCGACAAGGCGAGCACCAGGCTGGCAACACCGATCACGAAAATCGCAATCAGCACATAAAGCGCGATACCGCCGCGTTGTGACTTGGGACTAATCATTTTTCGCCAAACATTTCTTTGATGAAATTAACAAGATGCCAGCGGTCTTCGGCCGGTATTGCCTGCCGATAAGCCGGCATCCTCAGGCTGCCGTGGCTAATTGTATAAAAGAGCTGGCCATCAGGTTGGAGCTGCACATAATCGAGATTCAACTCCATGGGTTGAGGCACAAACTTTTTCCCTACGGGCCCGTCTCCGCGACCCTGCTCGCCGTGACAGACCAGGCAATGCAGCTCGTACATTTCCTTGCCGCGAGTAAGTGACTCCGGCGACTTCGGCATCGGATTGACCAGGAATCGTCCTGCCGCCAGCCGGGCTTGCACCAGCTCGATAATATCTTTCGGTGGTGAAAACCGGTCTTTGCCGCCGACGGGAACGGTTGATTGGTTGGTTGCGATCACCGAGTCCTGGGGTTTCATGGACGGCTGGTCCTGCATGTCCTTGTCCCAGGGCAGCGTTACACCTGTAACCGGGATCGCCAGCAGGCAGGCCACCAAGACCAGCCCTGATAAGCGCCTGAGCTTCACTGGCCGTCCTCCACATGCCGAACTTCATCCGCCCCGGCGTCTCGGATGATCGTCTCCGCCCTGGCCGCCTGTTCGCCGTCGGCCCCTTCAACAACGACGACAAATTTATCGACACTGGCCGATGACAAGTAAGGCCTGTCGGACCATGCAGGCAGACCGGAGATGAAATGAAAACCCACCAGTGTGAACAGGACGCCGAATAGTATCGTCATCTCGTACGTGATAATGAGAAACGGCGGTATGGTGATAATAGCCCGGCCCCCGGTTGGCAATATGAATACCAGGGAGGTGGCGGCCGCCATCGCAAATCCGGATATGGCACCGATGATCGCGCCGGCCAGCGAATAATGCCTTACCGGCGACTTGCCTAGTCCGAGTACTTCCTGCGCCTCTTCCAGGGGCAACGGCGACAGCAGTGAAATATTATCGAATCCCGATGATGTCAGATTCTTCGCGGCGGCGAGGAAATCCTCCTCAAACGCGAACGTGCCCATGATGGCCATCAGGCATCTCTCCTGAGGGGCCTGAGTGTTTCCTTGACCTCATAGAGAGATATTGCAGGTACCCACTTGATGAAGATCAGGAACAGGGTTGCGAAGATTGCGAACGAGCCGACCGTGATCGAAATTTCAATCCAGCTCGGTACGTAATAGCCAAAGGCACCCGGCAGGAATTTGCGCGGCTGTGACGTGGCTACGATGATGAATCTTTCGGTGAGCATGCCGATGTTGATCAGGATGGAGATCACCAGCATCTTGTTCCAGGACCAGCGAATCTTCTTGAACAGCATCAACAAGGGAACGAAGGCGCAGAACAGAAGCATCTCCCAGTAGAGCGGCGCATAAAATCCGGTGAGCTTGAAGCTCAATGCCTCGAGTTCGAACGATGTGCCGCCGTACCAGGTACTAAAGAGCTCAAGGATGTTGATGTAGGTCCATATCAGCGACAGTGTGATCAGAAGCTTGCCGAGACTGTCGAGATGCACCTGGCCGATGTAACGCTCGAAATTGAGAAACTTTCGCAGGCAATACATCACGGTCACGATGCCGGCCGTGCCCGAATAAATGGCACCGGTGACGAAGTAAGGAGCAAAAATCGTATGGTGAAATCCGGGCACGGCTGACAGCGCGAAATCCCAGGACACGATGCTGTGCACCGACACCGCAAGGGGAATTACGAAAACGGCAAAAAATGTGTAGGCCCAACCAAGCGTATGCCATTCCCTGGCGGTACCACGCCAACCGAAGGAAAAGATTGTATAAAGGCGACGCCTCAAGCCCGTACTCGCATCGCGGACCGCAGCAAAGTCAGGCACAGACCCCATGTAAATAAATATCGAACTGGCCGTCAGGTATGTCGTAATAGCCATAACGTCGAACATAAGGGGCGAGCGGAAGTTCGGCCACAATCCCATTTGATTGGGAATCGGAAAACTCCAGTGCACGAACCATACACGCCCCAAATGCACCATCACGAACATGGCTGCAGTCATCAGCGAAAACAGCGTCATGGCCTCTGCACTGCGGTAAATCGCCTTGCGCCATGGACTGTTAGTGATATGCAATACCGCGGACAGCAACGTGCCGGAGTGGCTCAGGCCGATCCAGAAAATGAAGTTCGACAGGTAGCTGCCCCAGACCGCATTGCGATTCATGCCGGCGGCGCCAACACCGACGAACAGCTGATAAATCCAGGGCATGAAGAAGCAGATTCCCGCCACGCTTATCATTATGCCTAACAGCGTCCAGTACTTGGGACCGGTCTCCAACATAGTGGAGATGATGTCCTTGTTAACGTCCGCGTAACTTGGCTGTCCGTGATCAAACATCGATTGAGCTTTTTCTCGGCTCAAGACTGCACCTTCGTCAAGTAAACGATCGACGGTGTCGTATGTAATTCTTCTAATACTTTGTAGCCCCTGGGGCTTTTCATCATTTTCGACACTTTGGCTTCCGGGTCATTGCTATTGCCAAAAACCAGGGCCTCGGTCGGACAACTTTGAACACAGGCCGGGACGACTTCGCCGTCACGAACCCGGCGCCGGTTGTCGTCCTTGGCGTTGTCTTTGGCGATGCGGATACGCTGGATGCAAAACGTGCATTTTTCCATGACACCTTTTTCGCGAACGGTGACGTCCGGATTCAGCTGTTGCTCCAGCGGCTCGTCCCAGGTGTACGTAAACCAGTTGAAGTAACGAACCTCATAAGGGCAGTAAACGGCGCAGGTCCGGGTGCCGATGCAGCGGTTGTAAATCTGCGTGTTCAGTCCGTCCTGATTGTGATAGGTGGCGTATACGGGGCACGCGGTCTCGCAGGGCGCATCGTCGCATTGCTGACACAGCATCGGGATGAATCCCATCTTTATGTCGGGGTACTCGCCCTCCCAGTAGCGCTCGATACGTATCCACTTGATCTCGCGGTTCTCGGCGAAACGTTCTTCGCCGACGATCGGAAGATTATTTTCTGCCTGGCAGGCAACCACACAAGCCTCACATCCCGTACAGCGATCCAGGTCAATGGTCATTGTCCAGTGATAATCGAATTTATCGTAATAACCGGGCTTGCTGTATTGCCTGAGTTTCTCAACGATGGTGCTCAAATCACTGCTCCGTTTCACGCATGATCGTTCTTCGGCCCCAGAATCTGACGGCCCAGGGTACGGGTAACGCCATCGGTCTTGATGATGTGGAGCCGTTCGCCTGTACGTTTAATTTTTACGCGCGTCGCCGCCCAGGCCAGATCGCCTGATTGATCGTCGACTTGCGTCGCGACGATATGAATCGGATTGACGCCCCGGTCACTGGCATATCGACCATAAGCTGAATGGCCCTGACCAATGGGTATGGCGATTACGCCGGGCCGGATCGCTGGAAAAATAAGTGCGGGAACACGGATTGAGCCGGCCGGTGACTCTACCTCCAGTATGTCTCCTTCTCTGATGCCCAGCTCATCGGCTGTCACTGGATTTAGCTCCGCCCAGGATCCGTATACGACGCTGGTCATCGGATCGGGCAGTTCCTGCAACCACGGCAGATTGGCTCCCCTGCCATCGGTGAAGGTTGCCGTCAGGTACGGATGCAGCACAAATGGATAGTCACTCTCGCTGCCGGCAAATTTTGAAACCGGGTCGGTAATTGAAGCAATCATCGACGAGCTCGAAGGCACAGATTCGTCACCAGTGGCGGCACCGGGTTGCCCCCACACGCCCGCTTCGAGTGACGCTCGCCAGAATGCCTCAAAGTCCTGGTCTTCCCCCGCTGCGCTGCGCAGTTCGTATTCTTCGCGCCAACGTTCCTTGATGAACTCTTCCATCGTTGCCCAGTGCAAACGTATAGGCAGCTCGCCGCCGATACGTCGCGCCAATAAAAGTATGATGTCGCCAACGGCGAGCGTGTCGTACAGCTTTGCCACGACGGGTTGAGAGATCGACGCCACCGGGAAGCCGACACCGGGATCCGGTACGTCATCGCCCCAGGATTCCAGGTACGTGTTGGTGGGAAGGATGAAATCCGCCATTGCCGTCGTCTCATCGTGGAAGCTCGAGAGCGCGACGATCAGTGGAACATTTTCCATCGCTCGCCGGAACCTGACATTTTCGGGCAGCGCATACACAGGATTGGTATCGTGCACGAGCAATACTTCAACGTCGCCGGCTTCCATCGCCTCAACGAGGTCGAGCATCCCCCGCAGACCGGCCTGCCTTGAGCCGGCTGTGGCAGAAAATGCCGGATCAGAATTAAAGATAACGCCGCCCCGCTGACCGAGATTGCCGGCAAGATAATTCAATGCGTTGACGGCGACCACACTGGCTACGGCATTGGTACCCGCCGCAGTCGCGCCACCGGCAATAGCGAGACTTGTTCCCGGTGCGCTGAACTCCGTGGCAAGTCGGACGATTGACTCTTCGCTAACGTCGGTCTCCGCAGACACCGTCGACGGCGAATACGCCTCTAGTGCAATTGACCACTCGTCCCTGTCACTACCGAGATAGTTTCCCGCGTTAACGAGAGCATGGGCTATCCCTAAGGCGAGCAACCCCTCGGTACCTGGTCGCGCCGCAATCCACTCATCGGCGGCGGCGCCGCTCAGTGACATTCGCGGCTCAATCTGTACCGTCTTACCGCGCCGGCCCTGTCGCCCCTGCCGCAGATGTCCGTACGCGAGGCTATGGTGAACCGGAGAGAGCCACGTACCGAGATAGTCAGCACCAAACGACAATAAGAAATCGGCATGCTTGATGTCATAGTAGGGCAGCTGGTCTACGCCGAACGAAATTCGATTTGCTGCGCGTATCGCAGCGGGATAGGTGAAGTCATATTGCTGGTAGTGCTCCGATCCCAGCAAGCCCATGAACTGTGCAAAGAGTTCGTCCAGGTGTCCCCTAGTCCGACCCGTCAACAGCCTGACGCGACCTGCCTTACCCTCGATTTTGAGCCGGCCAATCCGACTTCCTAGAGTGGTGAGCGCCTCGTCCCAGCTGATCTCTGCATAGTTTCCTGAGCCGCGCTGCGCGGCGTTCTGTAACGGTGTTCGGATACGGTCCGGGTTGTACAGGACATTCAGTCCAGCCTGTCCTCTCGCACACAGTCGACCCTGGCTAACCGGGTGTACGGGATTGCCTTCAATCTTCTTAGCTTTGCCCTCGCGAATGCGTACGGAAATTCCGCACCCGGCGGAACACTGGTTGCAGACCGTGTTGTACCAGGTTGCAACTCCCGGCGAATAGTCTTCAGGGGGAACCACCTGCGGGATCAAGAACTCGACATTTCGCTGCACGCCCTCGCCATACAGAATACCGCCAGCGACCCCGACGCCCCCGGCCCCGATAAATTGCAGCAAATCTCTTCGGCTAATCTTTGACATTTTATTTATGGCAGGTCCAGCAATCGCGGCCATGCTCTACGTTTCTCTCCGTATGACAATCGACGCACCACGGCATCCGCATCGATGCAACTCGGGTAATACGGTCCATCGTTTCAACAGGACCGTGACATTCCTGACACGCCAGTCCCGCCTTGATATGGCGTTTATGCGTGAAGTGAACATAGTCCGGAACATCGTACACTTTGATCCACGGTATTGGTTCACGATTTTCCCAGTAGGTGGCCAGCTTCAGTATCTCCGGACTTTCGCGGACACTGGGTACAGAGTTGTGACATCCCATGCATTTGCTGACGCTGGGTACACCGGCAACCGGCGTCCTGTCAGCATAGATGTGGCAATGCTGGCACGGAATTTCATTGTCCGTGGCATGTATTCTGTGACTGAATTCGATTGGCTGAATCGGACTGCGATCGGAGAAATATTTGCCGTGTACCCAAGCGCCAACAAACAGGCCGACCACGACAACCAGTCCGAGTAAGGCTGGTTTCTTCGCAGGCCGGAGCGCATCGAGAACAGAGATAGACAATTGGTACCCCCTTCTTTTGGGGCAAGAGTTTGCCCGTAAGCTGCGCAAACTACAAATTTCAATTGCGCCACGGCGGTGACTTCGGTACGTTAGCCACGCTCTCACTGTCCAGAGGCGCGCCGAAACACATCATGAAAGCTCTCTTCCGTTCGGGATTATTGTTGCTTATCGCTCTCGGTGCCGGATCTGCTGCTCAGGCCGCTGGCGACGTCGCAAAAGGCAAAATACTGTATAACATTTGTGCCGCCTGTCATGGTGCAAATGGTGAAGGTACACCTGCACTAAACGCCCCGGCCAATGCCGGCCAGGATCCCTGGTACATGACCCGTCAACTAAAGAATTTTAGGGCCGGTATTCGTGGCGCACATCCCGACGACACCTTTGGCGCACAAATGCGACCTATGGCAATGGTGCTGGCCGGTGATCAGGACATCGAGGATGTCGTGGCGTTTATAACGAGCCTGGATTTGCCCGAACCTCCGCAGACTATTGACGGCGATGTCGAGCTTGGAAAACAGGCGTATAAGACGTGCATCCCCTGTCACGGTGAATTCGGTCAGGGCGCGGTCGCGCTGGATGCGCCGCGCCTGTCCAATCAACACGACTGGTATATCGTC
>SMUX01362399.1_pt1 | contig 13088 bp, 9 predicted proteins | sample 2456431 | NCBI WGS metagenome assembly SMUX01 (sample SAMN11095930, study PRJNA526329) | marine sediment metagenome | biome: Marine sediment; feature: Surficial sediment; material: Deep marine sediment; isolation source: Hadal surficial sediment | place: Pacific Ocean | collected 2014-11 | depth 0-1... | reverse complement strand
CCTGGGCCGACTCTTTCATAATGTCGCCCAAAGAACCTGTCAAAATAAGCTCACCCTTGCCCTTCATTTTAGTTGCTTCGACAAAGAGTATATCTCCCCCGAAGGGGGTCCAGGCTAATCCGGTTGCTACGCCCGCCCTTGAAGTTCTTTCCGCAACTTCACTGAAAAATCTTATTGAACCTAAGTACGAAGAAACCGAAGATTTATTGATTGCCTTCGACTCGGTGTTTCCTTCCACGACTTCTTTCGCAACGCCTCGACAAACCGCTGCTATTTCACGTTCTAAATTTCTAACCCCGGCCTCGCGAGTATATGATTTGACAATTTCTGCGATGGCCGCTTTTTTAAATTTCATATGAGATTCGGTTAAGCCATGCGCGTTAAGTTGTTTCGGAATCAGATACTTCTGGGCAATTTTAAGTTTTTCCTCTTCAGTATATCCAGGCAGTTCCAACATTTCCATTCTGTCTCTAAGAGCTGGTAAAATCGGCTCGGCTAAATTTGCTGTTGCGATAAACATAACCTGCGACAAATCGAACGGCACTTCGAGATAATGATCTGAAAATGTATTGTTTTGCTCGGGATCCAAGACTTCAAGCAAAGCGGATGAAGGATCACCGCGAAAATCCATTCCAATTTTGTCAATTTCGTCCAGCATGAAAACCGGATTCCTATATCCTACTTTTTTTAATCCTTGAATGATTCTGCCCGGGAGCGCGCCGATATAAGTCCGGCGATGCCCTCTGATTTCTGCCTCGTCTCGGATGCCACCAAGTGAGATTCGCATAAATTTCCTACCGAGAGCCCTGGCAATGGATTTTCCGAGCGAAGTTTTACCAACTCCCGGCGGGCCGACAAAACATAAAATTGGACCTTTCATATCTTTTTTTAACTTTCTTACCGCCAGGTACTCAAGTATTCTTTTCTTTACTTTTTCCAAATCATAGTGATCTTCATCTAAAACTTTTTGCGCTGCCTTGACATCCAATCTGTCCTTACTGCTTTTATTCCAGGGCAGCTCGATCAACCAATCAAGGTAGGTGCGTGACACCGTATACTCAGCAGCTGCAGGCGGCATTTTCGAAAGCCGTTCCAGCTCTTTTGCCGCAACCTCGGAAGTCTCCTTTGGCATTTTCGCATCTTTAATTTTCTTGCGCAGCTCATTGATTTCTACTGTCCGTTCATCCTCCTCACCGAGTTCTTTTTGGATCGCCTTTAGCTGTTCGCGCAAATAGTATTCACGTTGAGTTTTATTGATTTCACCTTGAACCTCAGTTTGAATCTTACTTCCCAATTCGAGGATTTGTAGTTCTTTGGTTAGGATATAGTTTAATTTTTCCAGCCTATCTTTTATATCAATCAATTCCAACACGGATTGCTTTTCGGCAGTTGAAATAGTCAGATTCCAGATAATTATATCTGCAAGACGTGCCGGGTCATCGGTGTTGGCAACCAAAATTACATGCTCCGGAGTGAGGTAAGAAGCCAGGTTAACGATTTTTTCAAAAAGAGAGCGAATGTTTCCTGTCAAAGCTTCGATGCTTACGCCTTTCACTTTTGTTTCGGATTGTGCTTGTACCAGCGCTCTGAAAAACGGCTCAACCTGAGTGTAATCCAATATTTGGGCACGACTTAGACCTTGAACCATAACGCTCTGTGTGCCGTCAGGCATTCTAAACACCTTCATCACGGAAGTTACAGTCCCCCATCGAAACAAATCTTGCGGCTTGGGCTCTTCCACCTTGCCGTCCTTTTGTGCAACTAAAGTTATCAATTTATCGCCAGCAAGAGCTGCCTCAATCAATTTGATAGATTTTTCACGCCCCACCGAGATCGGGATTATTTGATTAGGAAAAACGACCGTATTTCTCAATGGTAGAACTGGCAGAACTTGCGGTATTTCAAAGTTAATCTGATCATCCGTATCAAGAGTTTCGGACTCTGTTTCTACCGTTTTGGAGTGAATTTCCTCAGTATCTTCGTTTTCGATATTTTTGCTCTCCATATATATGACACCTATTTAATGTGACTTTTAGTCAGTTATAGTTTTAAAGTACATCTACAGCAACTTTTATTCCATCTGTTTTAGGAAGAACTCAGATCGATGTTAATTATACGTTTAGGGCATTGTTTAAGAGGAAACAAATTATCGAACTAATTGTCAAGAAGAATATTTTTAATGCAATTATGGCAGCCGGATGGATTAAAATAATTTGGCTAAAACTGCGGCACACTTCTCAAGGATTTCCTGATCGCTATCATGAAAAATAGCCTCCAAATCACTGTCGATGTCAATTTCACCGAAAACTTTATTGCCGGACATTATGGGAATCACAATCTCTGACCGTGTTTCAATACTACAAGCCAGGTACCTGGGATCCGCATTAACATCATCGACAATGATTGATTTCTTTTCATGCACCGCAGCGCCACAAATACCTTGTCCGATCGGAATCCTGGTATGTGGTGAAGGTTTACCCATATAATTATGAAGCACGAGCTCAGCTCCCTCAACCAAATAGATTCCAACCCAGCTATATTTTGGAAAGCTCTCTTTGAGTAGTTTGACCACCATACGCAACGTTTCATCGCGGTCTTTACTGTCCGGATTTGATCCCTGCAACTTGTTGAGCACATCCAGCCCTACAAGATACTCAACTGCTCTTAAGTAGCCTTCTTTTCCTAACCCGCTTATTTGTTTTTCACAAACATCCTTAATGACTGAGATTTTTCGAAACTCTTCCCGTTGGTTAACATCGGACAAGTGGACCTCAATTGATGGCAAATTAACTGCGGCTATAGAATCTCGCAACGCATAACTGTAATGTGTCAGCGCACCCGGGTTTATCACGATTCCTTCTGCCCAGTTTCTCTGCTCATGAATAAAATCGATCAAAGCCCCTTCATGATTAGACTGGAAGGATTTTACCTGCAGACCCATTTTTTCAGCAAAACTCTCAATAGACGCATTGAGGGTTTTCAGTGAATCATTCCCGTAAATTTCAGGTTCTCTTTCGCCGAGTAAATTCAGATTTGGCCCGTGAACAATAAGCAGGTTTTTCATTGTAGTTTGTCTAGTCGGTTAAAGATTTTATCAGCAACTTCGGTTTCACTCAACTCCGCAGAACAATCGATGATAAAATCGGCCCGTGCATAAAACGGTTGTCGCAATTCAAACAATCTCAAAAGGTCCGTTTGATAAGATTCCGGTGACAAATTCGCCACCAGGGGTCTTGAGGAAGCATCCCTGGCGAGTCTATTTAAAAGCACACTTGATGTGTATTTTAAATAAACAGTTAATCCTGAGCGATTTATCATTTGCCAATTAGTGGGTCGTAAAATTGCGCCTCCACCGAGAGCGACGACAGCCTCTTCTACCTCACTGGTTATTTTTTTAACTATTTCTTCTTCCCTATCTCTAAAATAGATTTCTCCTTTAGACCCAAATATTTCAGAGATTGACTTTTTAGTTGACGCTTCAATTATTCGGTCAGTATCATGAAAATTGCGATTTAGTTTTTCAGCAAGAATTTTTCCGACGGAGCTCTTTCCCGCCCCCATAAATCCGATTAAATAGATGTTTGTTTTAACTATCTGAATTTTTCTCCCAGGCTCTATAGGTTCGGGTTATTTCCTTCATTGAATCGCCGCCAAATTTTTCTAAAAAGGCGTCAGCTACAACCAGAGCCAAAATTGATTCCCCAATAATTGAAGCGGCCGGGACCGCACAGACGTCACTGCGTTCGATATGTGCTGCAGTTTGCTCCTTCGTTGCCATGTCAACAGAATCCAGGGGCCGCATCAATGTGGAGATCGGTTTCATTGCGACTCGCACCGTCAACGGCATGCCGTTGGTGATCCCGCCTTCCAACCCCCCTGCACCATTACTTGAACGAAAATATTTCTTGCTGTCTTTGTCATAATAAATCTGGTCGTGAACTTCAGAGCCGAAACGAGCCCCTGCTTCGAATCCCAAACCAATCTCTACACCCTTCATTGCAGGAATGCTCATCATCGCGTGAGAAATTCGGGCGTCGAGTTTTCGGTCCCAATGCACATGGCTGCCCAGGCCAACGGGTAAATTTAGACACGCCACTTCGAAAATGCCGCCAACGGTATTTTGGTCTTTTTTGGCCTGATCGATTTTAGCGATCATCTCTTTTTCAATCGAACTATCCAGGCATCGAACCGGCGAGCGGTCCGCAAGATCACTGATCTCGCTTAATTCAAAAGGTAAGTCAGATTTTTTTGCACCTAGACTTGCGACGGTGAAAGAATTCTTTATTGAATGAATCTGCAAAACATGACTTACGATTTTTATGGAAAACGTCCCCAAAAACTTTCTGGCAATCGCACCGAGGGCAACCCGCATGGCGGTCTCCCGAGCACTCGCACGCTCGAGTACATTCCTTATGTCTTGATGACCATATTTAACTGCGCCGGCAAAATCGGCGTGCCCGGGACGTGGAACGGTAACTTGTTTGACAGATTCGTCGATGTCTTTAATGGACATCTTTGTTTGCCAGTTCTTCCAGTCCTTGTTTTCCACGATCAGCGCAATTGGGCTGCCAAGCGTTTTTCCAAAGCGCACCCCGGAAAAAATCTGCGCTTTGTCCTTCTCAATTTTCATACGACCACCTCGGCCGTGCCCCATTTGCCGGCGTTTTAAATCTACGGCTATGTCTTCCTCGGTAATCTCTAAACCTGCGGGAAGCCCTTCAATGATTCCGACGAGTCCCTGTCCATGCGACTCGCCAGCGGTCAGATATCTAATTGTGCTCATATTTGTTAAGTTCTTTTGACAAGTATTTTCTTAGTCGCTCATGATTGAATTCAATATTTTTTTCTAATCCCAGCCAAATTTTTAAAGAGATAGCCCCTTGAAAAACAAACATATCCAAACCGTCCAACGTTTTTACTCCAGCTTGCCTTGCCGACTTTAAGAATTTCGATTGTAACGGATTGTAAATTAAATCTATTGCGACTACGCCCGGTCTATCCCGCTCAAACAGGTAGGGCGCTTTATTAATATCTGGCCACATTCCCAAGGAGGTCGCATTAACAATCAGTTGGCAAGTTTCAATTGCTGAAGAGATAGTTTTCGAATCTAAGTCACCAAAACTCACTTTAATAGATTGAGATGCCTCTAGAACTTCCCTGGCCAGATTCTTTGCTCGCTGCAAAGTGCGGTTGAAAATGAAAAGCTTTTTTGCTCCGCACCGAACTAAATTAAAAATTACAGCGCGAGCCGCCCCACCGGCGCCAAGTACAATCGCCGAACAATTTTTAAGGTGCACATTTCTTTTTTTTAGCGCTGACGTAAAGCCGTGGCCGTCAGTATTAAAACCGAAAAGATTGTTACCCTGGATATGAACTGTATTAACTGCCCCAATGAAACGAGCTTCTTCATCTACCTCGTAGAGGTACGGGATAATTGTTTGTTTATAGGGTATGGTAACGTTAAAACCGAGAATACCATCCAGCTTCATTCCAGTAATGGTTTCGGCGAGTTGATTTTCCATTACTTCAAAAGCAGTGTAGCTGCCTTTTTGACCGATTTCGTTTAGAAAATATTTATGCATCAGCGGAGACAATGAATGCTCGAGAGGATTTCCAACGATGCCAAAGAGCTTTGTTGTGGAATCAAGCACCTGTAAGCCGTGCTAATTCTTGATAAAACCCCGGACAGCTTACATCCGCACATTCGGCATTGTTGATGACAGTTTCTCTGTCGGCGATCAGTCCTGCAATTGCAAAAGACATAGCGATTCGATGATCAAGAAAACTGTCCAGTTCTGAAGCTTTTAGCGGAAGGGGCCCAGTGATGATTAATCCGTCACTGGTTTCTTCTATTTGAGCGCACATCTTTTTTAAATTGAGCGTAATTGATCGCAATCGATCACTCTCTTTGTGCCGCAGTTCTTGCGCATCGAAAATTTTAGTCACGCCGTCAGCTTGGGTCGCTAAAATTGCTAAAATGGGGATTTCATCGATTAAATTGGGGATGGTATCAGCGGACAGTTTTACGCTTTTCAATGTGGAGCTTGTTACATGGATGTCCGCAACCGGTTCATTATTCACTTCTTTGATATTCCTCATTTGGAGGTTTGCACCCATCTCACCCAGTAAATCCAAAAAAGCAGTACGCGTAGGATTAATCCCGACATTTTCGATGATAAGTTCCGAGCCTTTAACCAAAACAGCCGCAGCGATAAAAAATGCTGCAGACGATAAATCGCCCGGAATTGAAATCTTTTGACCTCTCAGATTAGCAGGTCTTTTTACGCAAACCCCAGAACCCTTCTTTTTAATTGTAGCGCCAAAAACCGCTAACATGCGTTCAGTGTGGTCACGTGACTTTTCAGGTTCTAAAACTTTAGTCACCCCCTCAGGATACAGGCCCGCCAATAGAAGGCAGGACTTAACCTGTGCGCTGGCAACCGGTAATTTATAATTAATCGGAGTTAACCGCCCCCCTTTTATTGAGAGTGGCGCAAGGTCATTCACAGCATCAATTTGCGCGCCCATTTTGCGCAGAGGTTGGGCGATTCTGGCCATCGGCCGTTTTTGGATAGAATCATCGCCTGTTATATCGGTAGAGAATTCCTGCCCTGCGAGAATTCCTGAAAGTAAACGAATCGTGGTTCCTGAATTTCCGACATTCAAAGCTCCGGTTGGCCTAACTAATCCGTTCAAGCCCCGGCCGTGCACAAACGTCCGGCCATGCTCATGCTCTATTTTTACACCTAACTTTCGCAGACATGAAATTGTGCTGTGAACATCCGCACCTGAATTGAGATTTGCGATTTCCGTGGTTCCTTCCGCAATGGCTCCAATCATTAGAGCCCGATGAGAAATCGATTTGTCTCCTGGTAATTTAATCTTTCCAGAGAACCTGCGGGCGGGATAGATACGCTGTTTCATGCCTTAAACTTATAGAATTCAGGATTAAACATCAAGTAAATTTGTGTGATGAATATTAATCTTTAGAACGGAAAAGAAAACACCCACTACATCAGTTACATATAGTGGGTGCGTTAAAACAAATTTTGAAGTATTGCTATCTTACCTAAGGTCGAATCTTTTTTGAGCTTTGGCGCGTCGGACTGCTTGTTTTTTGGCTTCTTTTCTCTTCTCGCTGGGTTTCAGATAAAAACTGGCACGTCTTGCGTCCCGGTGAATTCCGGCACGCTGACATTTTTGTTTAAATCTTTTTAGAGCACGATCGATCGGCTCGCCATCTCGTACTAAAGTAATTACCATTTTAAGACTTTCTTTTTATTTATTACGAATAATTGGGGTATTTAATAAATTAATAACTTAACGAATCTATAAAATGTTCCTGAATATATTTTCATCAGTGACGCTTAAATCTACGGTCGAGTTCGGCAAGCGAAATGTGGATGATCACCGGCCTGCCGTGCGGACAAAAATAGGGCTCTTTGGTGGTAAATAATTTATCAATGAGTGCGTTCATAGCTTCGAGCGGTAAATGCTCACCCGCCCGAATGGCGGTGTGGCAGGCGTATGACTTGGCAACATTTTCTCTTATTTCGGCATTATCTTTCTTCCCGCGTTTGTACTCATCCAGAATATCTAACAGAACTTTTTCGTCGTCGCTGATTTTAATTCCGGAGGGCACGCCTTCAAGAACAACCGTATTTTGTCCGAAAGATTTCACAACAAAACCAATTTTTTCTAAAAAGGGAATCATTTCAAGGAGGATCGAATAATCCTCTGCAGAAAATTCGACAACCTGTGGAAACAGCAATTGTTGAGAAGACGGATTTCTTTTCTCGAAATTATCCAAAGCTTGCTCATACAAAATCCGTTCGTGTGCCACGTGTTGATCTATTACAATCAGACCATTTTTGATTTGGGAAATGATGTATTTATTGTGTACTTGCCAAACATTGGTGCGCTCAAAAATAATCTTCTCCCTGGTTACGTCCTGAGGTGAATCAATTAGGGTTTCCCCCTTCGCTAGTTGATTTGCGTTCTCAGGTTTGCTTGCAAACAATTGCGGGAGTTGCAGTGAGTTTTCCGGGACTGGGGCCTCATTTTTTGTTTGACCCAGCCATTCTGCCTGGCGTGCAGCCTCAGGGGTTCCCCAGCGTCTGATTTCGGGCACGGCTTCCTGCGATGTAAGCGCCCTTTTCACGCTCCCCCGTACTGAGCTGAAAACCAGCGGCTCATTGGAGAATTTAATTTCAAGTTTGGCCGGGTGAACATTGACATCGGCGAGTTCAGGGTCCATTTCAATGAACACGAGATAAACCGGAAACAGTCCCCGTGGCAAGGCATCACCATAGCCGGATACGACTGCATAATTCAGGCTCTTGTGTGAAAAGTATCGGCGATTGAAAAATAAATACTGATCGCCGCGAGAACGGCGAAAGGCGTCCTGGTTTACAATGTAACCCTTGATTTTCACCGGTGCTTCATTTTCGATGGCAATTAAATTCTTATGTACCCGCGGCCCCAATACAGCGGCTATTCTCTCTTCCTGAGTTTCCTTTTTGAGTTCATAAATGATTTCATCCGCCTTGACAAATGTGAAGGCGATTTCCGAGTGTGCTAAAAAGAAACGGTTTGCCACGCCCAAAATCTGCCTGTATTCGGTTGCATCAGCTCGAAGAAATTTACGCCGGGCCGGCGTGTTGTAAAAAAGGTTCTTAACGGCTATTGAACTCCCATGGTTCCCGGCTACCCCTTCGACGCCATGTATCACACCCCCTTCGAAACGTACCAAATGACCGGAATTTTGATTTTGCAAAACCGATTTCGCCTCCACCCTGGAAACCGAACCGATGCTTGCCAGAGCCTCGCCGCGAAATCCCAGGGTCCGAACCCGGGTTAAATCTTCGTATTTAAAAATTTTACTCGTGGCGTGCCTCTGAAAAGCCATTAATAGATCTGACTCATTCATACCGCTGCCGTTATCGAGCACCTGAATGAGCGCTTTGCCGCCTTGTTTGATTATAATGGTGATCTCATCCGCGCCCGCGTCAATTGAGTTTTCAAGCAGCTCTTTTACCACCGACGCCGGCCGATCCACCACTTCCCCTGCGGCAATTTTATTGGTGAGGGCAGCCGGGAGAATTTTTATTTTGCTATTGGTGTTTTTTTTCATTCTGAATTAAAAAGTGCAAAAAGATCCTCGGAAATCCAATGAAATTACTCAACCTTATTTTTTAAAGCACTCAGCGGGATGCGAATCAATCCTAAAATTACAATCCCGAATATTAAAATCGATAACCACCCGCCCATGGCAGAACCTGTAAACTCAAACGCATTCTGTCCAGTTAAAAGTGATGTAATGGATGGGATTCCCAGCAAGACCAGAGCTGCTAAAAGAACTCCTGTTAGCGCCTCCCCGGCAATAAATCCAGAGGCAACTAAAATACCGATGTTCTCAACTATTGTTTTTTGCTTCTCATCGGCATTTCGTTTCATCAAAAATTTATCCGAAGCAAGCTTGAGCATCCCACCAACGAAAATTGCAAAGGTCGTGTCGAAGGGCAGGTACATGCCGACTGCAATGAGCATGGGCGCAGGCGCTTTAATCATAATCAAGGCGACCGAGAAAAACATCCCGATAATAATAAGTCCCCAGGGCATTTCGCCACCAACAATTCCGGTAGCGAGTTGCGCCATCAGTCCGGCTTGCGGCGCAGGAAGCGCGGTGTCACCAATTCCGATACCACCGGCTGCGATGTTACCTTCATGCAGAATAATAATTGGAAAAACCAGAACAAAAGAGACAACCACCGTACTAATTATTTCTGCGACTTCCATTTTCCAGGGAGTGCCGCCGATGAGGTGTCCCACTTTTAAATCCTGAATCATATCCCGGCCATTGCTGTGGCACAGCAAACGACGGCAGCAACAGCTAAAACGGCAGCCACGCCTTTGAGACCTACCACACCAATTCCTACCATCAATAAAGCCGCTACAATTAAGGTTGAAAGCGCCAACCCGGAAATGGGCTGATTTGAGCCACCCACTAAACCAACCAGCCAACCACCGACCCCCGCAAAAAGGAAACCGGTCACCGTCATGATGATCGCAGCGAGCAGCGCACCGGCCAAACTATCGCTAAAAATGTAATAAACGAAGGTCATTGGTATAACTAACCCGATCGTAGCAAGCACAATCCATTTCATATTGATGTCTTTTTGCAAACGGTCTTCTTCAACATCAGGTGCTTTAGATTTAAAGGCGCTTCGAAAGGCGGAAAAAATCGAATTTCTCAACCCCCAGAGGGTGTAAAGCGAACCAACCAGCATCGCTCCTACGGCCAGTGGTCGAATTTGGTTATACCAAATCGAATAAGTAATATCTCCTAAAGGGGCCGGTTGTCCATCGATGAAGAGTTGGTTTGGCAAGTTAGGATTAAGAAACATTGCCAGAGGAATGAGGACAAGCCAGGCCAAAATACCACCGCAAAAATTGATCGCAGCCAGCTTCGGCCCGATAATGTAGCCAACTCCAATTAATGCCGGCGAAGCCAGCGGCGTCACAATGGTCAAACTGCCGGCGTGAGTAATATCTCCGAGCGCTTCTCTTGAGCTTGAGAAATGATGAATAACCGATTTCGGAAATTCGAAGATGAATTCCACGCTTTCTCTGAAAATTGCCATCCCATTGCTGTTTTTCAACAGCTCAATCATTGCGCCAACCCCCATTGCGCCAAACACATAATTTGCACCGCTCTCCCCTTTTTGTCCGGCCCGAACAATTTCATAACACGCATAACTTTCCGGGAACGGCAGGTCGGCATCGACAACAAGAGTCTTCCGTAATAAAATCACAAAAAGAATGCCCAGAAGGCCACCGACCAGCAGAATTGCAGAAGTTTCCCAGTAGTGGAAATGAGTCCAAAGCCTTTGGCCGTCCATTTCGACCATTACAAAAGCCGGGATAGTGAAAATTGCTCCGGCGACCAAGGCCTCCCCAACCGAGGCGGTTGTACGGGCGATGTTTTGTTCGAGAATAGTTCCTTTCATAAAAGGCAGGCGAAACGCAGCAATTGCGATGACGGCCGCCGGAAAGGTCGCCGAAATAGTTAGTCCGGCTTTGAGTCCAAGATAGGCGTTAGCAGCTCCCAGAACTACCGCCATAACCAGGCCAAGTAAAATTGCTTTTAGAGTAAACTCAGCCAAATTGGTTTGAGATGGAACATAGGGAACGATTTGCTTTCGAGTGTTCATCGGTTCCTCCCTTAATCTCTTTTTTACCTTTCGAATTGCTTCATAAGCTAAATCGGAATCATTCTGTGTATGAAAACACAAAAGGTAATTTTATGAACTAAACTTAATGTGTGCAGAATCTCCTGCGCCGAATTCGAGATTCTGCGCGTTCCCCGATTAGTTGCATAATAGCAGCTTCCGTGCGCTTTGCGCTCAGAAGAGACAACGTTTACAATTCACAACAACCCCGAATCTGCAAAGCTGTAATACGACTTGCTGCCGACAATGATATGATCGAGTACATTAATGCCAACCATCTCACAGGCGTTTTTTAAATGCCTGGTAACGCGTTTGTCCTCCTCACTCGGCTCCGGATCCCCGGAAGGGTGATTGTGCACAAACACAATTGACGCAGCAGACTGGTTGAGCGCCTCCTTTACGATTTCTCTCGGGCTGATAATGCTTTCTGTCAGGCTTCCCTCAAAGATGATCTTTTCATCGATGACTGTATTTCGGCTGGTCAAAAGTAGAATTTTAAAAACTTCGCGGCTGAGGTTTCTTAGATGGGGGCTGACTCGATTAAAAACGTCATCACTGTTCTCGACTTTATCGCCGCTATTCTTCTGTTCATGGAAAAGACGTTTACCAATTTCAAGTGCCGCCTGGATTTGTGCGGCCTTTGCAGGTCCGACTCCTTTTACCTGGCAAAGCTCTGCAATCGATTTTGAATCCAGACCGCTAAAGCCGCCAAAATCCTTGATCATGTTGCGTGCAAGGTCAATAGCAGTTGTCTCCTGGTTGCCCACCCGCAAAATGATCGCGAACAACTCAGCATCGGAGAGCCTGTCGGCGCCCAGCCGAATCAACCGTTCTCGCGGGCGATCACTTTCCGGTAAATCGGGGATTTTAGGTGTATATCGAGCCATTTTTGTCTCAGAGAAAAAAGAAAAGCCGCAGCAAAATAACCACGGCTTTAAACGTATCGCGCGTTATTTCATATTATTGTATTAAAAGCATTTTTTTTGTTTCTTTAAAGCTGCCAGCCGTAAGCTGGTAAATATAAACACCGCTTGGTACCTGAAGCCCGTCGCTATCTTTTCCATTCCAAACAACCGAATAGAAACCCGTTCCCTGTTCTTCGTTTACCAAAGTTAGCACTCGAGCGCCTAATATATTAAAAATGGTGAGGGTTGTTTCAGTGGCCAATGCGTCGTTTAGGGCAGCGGTGGAAATCTGGTAATTGATGGTGGTTGATGGGTTGAACGGATTCGGAAAATTCTGATTTAACGCGAAAGCCTCCGGAACACCAACTTCAACGGTAATGATTGCTGAGAATTCAAAAGAGCCATTGGTATCGATTTGTTTTAAGCGGTAGTTATAGGAACCCACCGGTAAATTTTCGTCTGTGTATTGGTAGGGAACCTGTGTTGTGGTGGTGCCATGTCCTGCTACAAAATGGATTTTCTCCCAGGAGTCAGACTCAACAAACTTCCTTTGAATGTCAAATCCAAAGTTATTAGTTTCAGTGGCGGTTATCCAGACAAGACGGACGTCACTTCCCACGACAGCGGCCGTAAAAGCAGCGAGCTCAACAGGAACAACAGCATCAAATGTCTGCGAATGGGTATCAACTACAATGGGTACCTCTTCAAATTGAACCAGTTGATCGCCTAAAGAACTGAGCTGATTTGGATTTAAAAAGATAAGCTTTAGTATAAAAGGAACCTGTCCAGTAATTCCATTACTGTCATCGATTACAAGCCCTAAATCCCCAATCGAGCCGCTCTCGTCGACATAAAATAATGCTTGAGAGGTCCCCACGTTTTCAGGGATTGTAAACAGTTGTATGATTGTCCCTTGATTTCCGGTTACATGAGTGTAATTGAATTCGGAGAT
>SMUX01388442.1_pt1 | contig 13094 bp, 15 predicted proteins | sample 2456431 | NCBI WGS metagenome assembly SMUX01 (sample SAMN11095930, study PRJNA526329) | marine sediment metagenome | biome: Marine sediment; feature: Surficial sediment; material: Deep marine sediment; isolation source: Hadal surficial sediment | place: Pacific Ocean | collected 2014-11 | depth... | reverse complement strand
GTATCCCGTCGAACCTGTTGGAGTACTTACTATCAAACCATCAGCCCAATAGGAATTTAAAAAATCGTTATTTATATAAGTATGCACAACAATCATTGATGAGGTGTCCTTTTTCAGAATAGTAAAATCATTTAATGCAAAATTATTCCCTTCGAACATCTCTTCCCCTGACTCAAGTTTTATCAATGTTCTTTCATCAAGGCTAAATTTTCCATCATTCACTGATGTCAACGCCTTCTCAATCTCACTCTCTGAAATAGTGGCTAAAAAACCGAGTTTCCCAATGTTAATTCCCAATATAGGTTTTTCTGATTTCCCAACATGTGTAACAGTTTCAAGCAAAGTCCCATCACCACCTATACTGAGGAATAAATCAACATTGTGCGATGTATCATTAGGATTATATATATTGAATGTATCAATTGTAACCGATGATGATGCAATTATCTTTGCATACGGTTCGGATAGTACAAATTCAATCCCCTGCGCTTTTAATTGTATAAAAACTTCATCAATTATAGGTTTGCTAGCTCTTTTAAATTCTTTACCGTGTACAGCAATTATCATTGGATCTTAATAATTTCAATCGGTTCTTTAAATATCCAGATACTTCATGAGAATATCAAAACGCTCTTTTTGATCATCAATTTGCCCTGTCTCCTGGTATTTTGCAATTATTTTATACTCAAATCGTTCTAATGTGGCGATTATATGAGTTAGATCTATTTGGTTAATCTTGATTGTAAGTTTTATTTTGGAATTGTCTAATTCATCCTCCTTTAAACTTGAGCTAAGGATTTTGGCATTGTTTGACTCCACAAGCCTTGCTATTTCGGCTAAAGAATAATCATTGGCGTTCATCGATAATATCAAAAGTCCCCCTGGAGCCTGCACAGCAGAGGTTTGGGCAAACGAGGTAATAGTATCATGAACTGTGATCACACCAAAATACTCCCTATTAGAATCCTCTACACCAACTAATTGGACATCATGCTCTGCTGCTTTTTTGATTATTTCAAAAAAGTGTTGGTCTTTTGAAACATAGCACTTTTTTGCGATCAAATCAAATGATTCAATAGTAACCTCTAAATTGTCATTCTCCAGAATGATCTCTTCTGATATCAACCCTTGAAACTTGTTATCTCTAATCACTGGCAATTGATTGCACCTCAATTCTTCCATCCAAATTATTGCTTTTTTTGCCGGATCACTCATTTTTAGAGGCGGTATCATTTGATTGATTAGTTCTTCTGCTATCATTATCCTGAATTATATAAACTCTTCCAATATTAAATTGAACTTATCCGGATGCTCCATCATAGGTGCATGACAACATTTGTCAATGAATCTTAAATGTGAATTAGATAATAACCTGTTGAACTCATGGGCAACCATAGGGGGCGTAATAGTATCGTTCAATCCCCAAACCAATAATATCTTGGTTTGTATTTTAGGTAAGTCGGTGGCCATATTATTTCTTTGAGCTGATTTTGCAATAGCAACAATCCTCAAACATTTCGGAATATTATTGGTTGTTTCGAAAATTTCGTCAATCAACTCCTTGGTAGCAGTTTTAGGATCGTAAAATGTATAACCAACTCTTTCTTTGATATATTCGTAATCTCCTCTTTTAGGGAATGAGCCTCCCATAGAATTCTCGAAAAGTCCTGAACTACCTGTAAGCACCATCTTCTCAACATTTTTAGGATTTCTTAGTGCGTATAACAATGCAATGTGCCCTCCGAGGGAGTTCCCCATTAAAGTAAATCGATCAAGGTCCATTAGGATGACAAACTCCTCTAAAAATGCGGTTAGTCCTTCAAGGCCGGCTTTCTTTATTGGCATTTCATAAATTGGAAGCAACGGGATAATCACGCGGTATCCTTCCCTAAATTTTAAAATTATGCCTTCCCAATTACTCAAAGCTCCAAAAAGTCCATGCAATAAAAGCAGGACATGCCCCTCCCCCTCATCTACATATTTGTAATCTCCCTTGGTTTTTATTTCGAAACTCATTATTACGAATATAATCTATCCAGACTTTAAACTTTCAATTTTATAATATATTAATTAACTAAACAACCTCATGGGATTTCCTTAATATTTCGTCCTCCAGGCATTTCAACTTTGATCTGAAATTATAATGAATATTATGTTTCCAGAAATGAATTTACAAATTCAAAAAAATCTTCAATAAAAGGAAAAACGATAGTCAAATAACCAATAATAGTTGGCGCAAGACTCTCAATAAAATGATACAAGCCAGCCTCATCTGTATAATTTTCAGAAAGTGAAATACCAAATGAGCTTGAAATCAAAATCAAAATACTTACCCCCAAAGCCCATTTAAAGATTCCAAGTACACTCCCTGCAAAATTGTCAACACTTCCCAGGATAGTAAGATCAATCATATTTTTAATCATCTTTCCTATTAAGTTAATGGCAATTATTATTACCAGAAACAAAAGAATGAAGGTCAAGTAGGGTAAAATCATACTATCAATATCAAAGTGATCGGTTAATAATTGCATACCCCAGTGAAGAAGCTTAATTCCACCTATTATCCCTAAAATTAATGCCAGAATGGATACGATCTCCAAAAGAAAGCCTTTTTTGAAGCCACTGAAAGCTCCAAAAATCAATGGTATTAAAATGATGATGTCGATGGTTTTCAAGTTATGATAATAGTTTTCTTACTACTGTAGAGATTGATTTCCCATCAGCTTTACCCGCCAGCGCTTTTGATGCGTAGCCCATAACCTGACCCATTTCCTTTAAACTAGTGGCTCCTACTTCAACAATTATCCTTTGAAGCTCTTTTTGCAATTCACCTTCAGAGAGCTGTTTCGGTAAATATTCCTCGATTACTGCTAACTCTACAATCTCTTTTTGATATAGATCATCCCTTCCTTGCTTTTTATATAAATCGGCAGAATCCCTTCTTTGCTTCACCGCCTTCATTAATAGATTCATTTCCAGTTCTGGAGTTAAGCCATTTCTATTGCCCTTTTCGGTCTCGGCTAATGATATCATGGATTTGATGGCTCTAAATGCACGCAATCTATCTTGAGCTTGAGCTTTAATTGAAGCTCTGATATCTAGATCCACATCCTCTTTCAAACTCATATTATTAATTATTTATATATCAAATATCTATCTTGCACAAAATTATAAATAATAGATGGGATGACGAGGCTTAGTATAAATATTAATAAAATAGCTACGTTGAGAAATGCCAGAGGAGGTAATAACCCTGACGTCATAAAAGCTGCTATTGACTGTGAAAGATTTGGTGCACAAGGAATTACAGTTCATCCCCGACCTGATGAACGGCATATTCGATACGATGATGTGATTAAGCTAAAGGAAGTTATTACCACAGAGTTCAATATTGAAGGTTACCCCGACCAAAGGTATATGGAATTGGTGAGAAAGGTGAAACCGGCCCAGGCAACGCTTGTCCCTGATCCTCCGGATGTTTTGACATCTAACGCCGGGTGGGACACAATTGAAAACGCAACTTTTTTGCAAGAGATTATTCTAGAACTGAAAAACCAGAATATAAGAACTTCATTATTCATTAATCCGGAGTTAAGAATGATTGAGGGTGCAGCTAAAACAGGAACAGACAGAATTGAGCTTTATACGGAAATGTACGCAAGTGAGTACGTTTCAAACAAAGCAGCAGCTGTCAAATCTTATAAGGAAAGTGCTATTTTAGCACTTGAACTTAGTCTTGGGTTAAATGCAGGTCATGATCTTGATCTGAATAACTTAAAGTATCTAAAATCCCAAATTCCATCATTAGCAGAGGTATCTATTGGGCATGCTTTGGTATGTGATGCTATTTATCTTGGATTGGATAACACCATTCAACTCTACCTAAATCAATTAAGATAGTGTTCTTACATTTTAGAGAAATAGGAAGCGGCCCTCCCATGATCATTCTTCATGGTGTATTTGGCTCATCTGATAATTGGTTTAGTATTGGAAAATCATTTGCTGAAAATTGGAAGGTTTACCTGATAGATCAAAGAAACCACGGTCAATCTTTTCATAGTGATGAGTTCAATTATCCTGTAATGGCAAATGATATAAATCTGTTTATACAAAATGAGAGTGTAGGAAGGCCTGTAGTAATAGGTCACTCGATGGGAGGGAAAGTAGCCATGCAACTTGCCGTTAATCAGCCCAATCTTATAAAAAGTTTAGTGGTTGTAGATATAGCACCCAAAAAATACCCGGTGCACCATAAGCAATTACTTGACGGACTGTTTTCTATTGATCTAAAAAATGTAAGTAGCAGGCAAGATCTTGAATTACACATTTCCAGATTTGAAAATAATTCTGCGGTAAGACAGTTATTAATGAAGAATGTTGGCAGAGACCAAAACAATAACTTTAAGTGGAAACTTAATTTGAATTCAATCAATAACAACCTCGAAAAGCTAAGTGACGCCCTGGATTATACCAATCCTTATTATGCTAAAACGCTTTTTATACTGGGAGAAAATTCAGATTACATAAATAATGAAGATGAGGAGATGATACGACAGGCATTCCCAAATGCTAAAATTTCTTCAATTCAAGATGCAGGACATTGGGTACAGGCAGACCAGCCTGAACAGTTTATAAAAGTAGTTGAAGATTTTCTTTCAGATTCTTAACCTATTTACAATGTAAATTATAAGGGTGATTAATAACTAATTAAAATACTGTGGGTTATGGAAAATAAAATTTTGAAATTTTCCCTCTCAATGCATATATCACCTGGTAACTTACCAAGAAAAGGGATTTTACCAAAGGAATTGATAATAAGCGCTAATATAACTAACATGACCCCAACCAGAATAAGCAATCTTCCCATCTTATTAACCATAACCTAAATGAATAAACAAATTAAAGGTTCCCTATATTTAATTCCAATCCCAATTGCTGAAAATGCAAATAGTACGATCCCCGATCAAGTAAAGAGTGCAATCAAAAATATCAGGTATTTCCTTACTGAAAACCCGAAGACTGCCAGGCGTTTTTTAAAATCAATAGATCTGGATCTTAAAATAGAAAGGTTGCACATTGAAGCCCTTGATAAAAGGACACTGGCTATGGAGCTGGCTAATTTGATGAGTCCATTAATCTCGGGAGAAAATATGGGAGTGTTTTCTGAATCGGGTAATCCTTGCATTGCTGATCCAGGATCTATAGCAGTCAACTTTGCACACAGTAAAGCAATAAATGTAATTCCCCTGACAGGCCCCTCTTCAATCTTGCTAGCCCTCGTTGCCTCAGGATTTAACGGCCAAAATTTTACTTTTAATGGATATCTACCGGTACTAGAACCTGATTTGAGGAAAAAACTCAAGTCAATGGAAAAATTGGTTTGGAATTTCAATCAAACACAAATATTTATGGAAACTCCTTATAGGAACAACAAAATGTTGAAAGTACTTATGGCTACATTAAATACCGAAATCAAGTTATGTGTTGCCTCCGACATCACAGGACAAAACCAACTGGTCAAGACATTACCTGTAAACAAATGGATTAGCAACTTGCCAGATATACAAAAACAACCCACGATATTTTTGATCGGTCAATGAAATTTTAGGTCTCATTTTATTTAAATATATTTAATAGGTATAACTTTATGGCCGTTTATAAATAGTTATGCCATACTTATTTACATCAGAATCAGTATCGGAGGGACACCCTGACAAGATTGCCGACCAGATATCAGATGCTTTATTAGATCATTTTTTGGCTCAAGATCCTGAATCTAAAGTTGCCTGTGAGACTCTGGTAACAACCGGCCTCACTGTGCTAAGTGGAGAAGTAAAAACCAATGCATACATTGATGTACAACAAATTGCCCGGGATGTGATCAATGGAATCGGTTACAATAAAGCCGCTTACCAATTCGAGGGAAATTCATGCGGAGTTATTTCAACCATACATGAGCAATCACCGGATATAAATCAAGGTATTGAACGCGATGGGGATCAAGGAGCAGGGGATCAGGGAATGATGTTTGGGTATGCTACCAATGAATCCGAAAACTACATGCCACTGGCTCTCGATCTTTCTCATAGGATCTTGATTGAGTTATCAAAAATCCGTAAGGGAAGAAAAGAAATGACTTATCTCAGGCCAGATTCAAAATCACAAGTCACAATCGAGTACGATGATAATAATCGCCCAATCCGGATTGATACTATTGTGATTTCCACTCAACATGATGATTTCGCAACGGAAAGTGAAATGCTTGAGAGGATTAATTCTGATGTTAAAAAAATCTTAATTCCAAGGATAATTGCTCAATTATCACCAATAACCCAGGCACTGTTTAATGATAATATAAAATATCATGTAAATCCAACCGGAAAGTTTGTGATTGGAGGTCCGCATGGCGATACCGGGCTGACTGGCCGAAAAATAATCGTTGATACATATGGTGGAAAAGGAGCTCATGGTGGCGGCGCTTTTTCCGGCAAAGATCCTTCCAAGGTTGATCGCTCAGGGGCATATGCTACCCGTCACATTGCTAAAAATATGGTAGCAGCTGGAGTTGCGGATGAATTACTGGTACAGGTTTCATATGCCATTGGAGTGGCTGAACCCATGGGCATTTATATTAATACCTATGGTAGTTCTAAAGTTGATATGTCAGATAGTGAAATTGCAAAAAAAGTAAGAGAAATATTTGATATGAAACCCGCTGCGATTATTGAAAGACTACATTTAAAATTGCCGATCTACCAGGAAACTGCTGCTTATGGTCATATGGGAAGAATACCGGAATTAAAAAAACTCACTTTTAGAGGGAATGGCTCAAGTATTACCAAAGAAGTAGAGACTTTCACTTGGGAAAAGCTTGATTATGTAGAAATCGTAAAAAAGGCTTTTGAATTATAATTATCAATGGGCTATTTGTTTTTCCTTATGTTTTTTCAGTTGCCTCTTTATACTTTCTATCGCCAGATCTAACCCTCGCTCAAATGTCCTGGACTTTTCTCTGGAAAATAACTGTAAACCAGGAATATTAAGTTTTATTTCTACAGTTTTATTTTCTATAGATGAATTATTGAGTTTTAAAATCACTTCGCCGTCAACTACTCTTCGGTGAAATTTACTTAGCTTATCCATTTTTTTTTCAATGTATCGGATCAATTTCTCATCGGCATCAAAATGAATAGAATGGATTTGTAACTTCATGTACTTATGGTTTAATAATTTAATAATTAATTATGCTTTAGGATGCGCTTTATCAAAAACGGCCTTAAGTTTCTCCATTGAATTATGGGTATATACTTGGGTTGCTGCTAAACTCGAATGTCCAAGTAAATCTTTCACTGCATTTAAATCCGCACCTTTATTCAATAGATGGGTGGCAAAAGTATGTCTTAACACATGTGGGCTATTTTTCTCTACCTTTGCCAATACAGTAAGGTATTTCTTTACAGTTCGGTAAATTACCATTGCATAACACTTTTTACCCCCTTTTGAGACCAACAAATAGCTCATCGAATCAACGCCTTGAGGCTTGACTATATTATAATTTGATATTACTTGCTTTAGTGATTCTGAAATTGGAATTATCCTTTCCTTATTTCTTTTACCCAACACTTTAATAGTTAAATTGTGTAGATTAATATCGTCACATTTCAGGTTCAACAATTCTGAAAGCCTTACTCCCGTTCCATAAAGCACTTCCATGATCAACTTGTCCCTGCTTCCAATGAAATCATCCTCAAATTTAATGTTATCTAGTATGGCCAACATCTCATTTTCCCTCACAAATTGAGGTAATCGTTTGGCTGATTTGAGTGCTTTGATTTTCCAGGTAGGGTCCTTCTTTATTTCTTCTCTTTTCATCAAGAATTTAAAAAATGATTTTAGCGAGGCAATTTTCCGATTAATGCTATTTGAGTCAAGACCATTTTCAACCAGCGCCACTACCCAGGCCCTAATTTCGGAATGGTCGGCTTCTAAGATATTATGCCCTTCGAAATTTTGAATAAGAAATTTTCGGAACTGGTAAAGGTCAGTAGTATATGAAGTAATGGTATGTTTGCTGTACCTTCTTTCGTATTTGATATATTTAAGGTAGATATCAACCATCTGTAGTACTAACCTATTAGTACTAATTTAAAGAATTTAAATTAGATTAAAAGGAAGAAATTTAAATATTTTCCTGGTCATACATTTTTTGCCTGTATGCAGCTTTAAGTTTTACGGTCCTTCTCCTTATGGATGGTTTTTCAAAAAATGACCTGGATCTTAACTCCTTAAGAACCCCTGTTCTTTCAAATTTCTTTTTGAACCGCTTTAAAGCTCTGTCAATTGATTCGTTCTCTTTTACATTTACAATGATCATTGTTATTTTTTTCTTTTAACAAGGGCTGCAAATTTAATTAATAAATGAAATCACGCAAATTTAACGCCCAAAAACTTCTATCCTTTGATTGGTTAATATTTTTGCAATTATTTAAGTATTTCCCTTGCTATGACCAATTTCTGGATTTCTGAAGTGCCTTCACCAATAGTACAAAGTTTTGAATCCCTATAGTATTTTTCCGCCGGATAATCTTTAGTGTATCCATAACCGCCAAAAATTTGAACTGCTTCATTTGATGCTTCTACCGCAACTTCAGAAGCGTAATATTTTGCCATAGCGGATTCTTTAGTTACGGATTTACCTTTATTTTTTAGATCAGCTGCCCGATAAGTCAGCAATTTAGCAGCTTCAATTTTGGTGGCCATATCTGCTAATTTAAACGAAATGCCCTGAAAGCTTGATATCGGTTGATTAAACTGATATCTCTCTTTCGAGTACTTGATTGATGCTTCTAAAGCCCCTTGGGCTATTCCAAGCGACAATGCAGCAATAGAGATCCTGCCCCCGTCCAGAACTTTCAGAGATTGAATGAACCCATCTCCTACTTCTCCTAAAATATTGTCATTTGGAACAACGCAATTCTCAAATATGATTTCAGATGTTTCTGAAGCTCTCATTCCCAATTTATCCTCTTTTCTACCTGCGTAAAAACCTTCAGTTCCCTTTTCAACTACAAAAGCAGTCATAGCATGTGAGTCTCCGGTCTCGCCCGTACGGACAATTACCACTACCACATCACCGTATTTTCCATGGGTAATGAAATTTTTACTGCCATTCAATATCCAATTGCTCCCATCTTTTGTAGCTACAGTTTTCATATTTGCAGCATCTGAGCCCGTATTAGGCTCAGTTAGAGCCCAAGCACCAATCCATTCTGCGGTGGCTAATTTGGGCAACCATTTCCCCTTTTGTTCATTATTTCCAAATTGCAAAATATGGCCTGTACATAGGGAGTTATGTGCAGCTACTGATAAACCTATGGCTCCGTCAATTTTTGAAATTTCAGAAATTACCGTCACATATTCCTTATAACCAAATCCTGTTCCCCCAAATTCTTCCGGGACTAAAACCCCCATTAAACCCAGATCACCAAGCTTTTTGAAAAGGTCAATTGGAAATTCCTGTGTTTCATCCCATTTTCGCATATTTGGTCTGATCTCCTTGTCTCCAAAATCGCTGATCATTTGAGCAATCATTTCCTGATTCTCATTGAGGTCAAAACTCATATTTACCTCATTTTCGCTAACTGCAATACTCATAAATATCTAATTATCAATTATTTGTAAATTTCACATTGTGAAAGTTCGCTAAATTACTAATTAATAACGGATATTTCTATATGCTGGTTTACTCTAATTAATTTGTCTTCATTCTTATTATAGCAAATTGTTAATTAATAGATACTATAAGAAATGCTTTATCTTTGGCCGCAATTAATATCCCATCAAACTAGTATATGAAAATCGCAGTTATTGGATCTGGATATGTAGGCCTTGTTACCGGTACATGTTTGGCAGAAACTGGAAATAATGTGACATGTGTCGACATTGATATCAATAAAATCGAGAAACTTAATGCGGGTATTATTACAATCTATGAACCAGGGCTAGATGTAATTTTTAAAAGAAATCTAAAACAAGAACGATTGTTCTTTACTTCAAATCTTGCTGCAGGCATAAAAGGGGCTAAGATTATTTTTCTGGCATTACCAACACCACCCGGAGAAGATGGAAATGCGGACCTGCAGTATGTCTTAAAGGTATCCGAAGAAATTGGAAAACTAATTGATGAATACATTATAATTGTTAATAAAAGCACTGTGCCTGTAGGAACATCAGAAAAAGTAAGAAAGGCAGTTGAAAAAAGTGCCAAGACTGATTTTGATGTAGTATCAAACCCTGAGTTCTTAAGAGAAGGTGTAGCCGTGGAAGATTTCATGAAACCAGATCGGATAGTGATTGGATCATCATCAGATAAAGCCAAAAAAATCATGGAGTCCATTTATTTGCCTTTTTTACGTCAAGGTAATCCGATAATTTTCATGGATGAGAGGTCAGCAGAACTTACGAAATATGCAGCTAATTCTTTTTTAGCAACTAAAATTTCATTCATGAATGAAATCGCCAACCTCTGTGATTTATTAGGTGCCAATGTTGATAACGTGAGAAAAGGTATTGGTACAGATGATAGGATTGGAAAGCGTTTTCTTTTTGCCGGTATCGGATATGGCGGAAGTTGCTTTCCAAAAGATGTTCTAGCATTGTGTAAAACTTCAGATGAAGTAAAGTACGACTTCAAAATCCTGAATTCAGTAATGGAGGTTAATGCGTTACAAAAGACAAAATTAATTGAAACAGCCCGGCAATACTTCGATGGAAACTTAAATGGAAAAGTGTTGGGAGTTTGGGGATTAGCTTTCAAACCATATACAGATGATATCAGAGAAGCTCCTGCAATTGAAAATATTAGGAAATTATTATCTGAAGGAGCGTCAATACAAGCATTTGATCCTGAAGCAATGGAAAATGTTGAAAAAGAGCTTGGTGGTTTAATTAAACTATGTGATAATCAGTACCAAGCCCTTGAAAATGCAGATGCCTTGTTCATTTTTACTGAATGGCCGGTTTTTAGAACTCCGGATTTTGAAAAAATGATTTCCCTTTTAAAAAGTAAAGTAATATTTGACGGCAGGAATTTATATGAAATCGATGATTTACATAAATTTGGTTTTACATACTTTAATATTGGGAGAACTAATAATTCATCTCGGTAATGGGCAATAAAAGAATATTAATTACAGGTGCAGCTGGATTTCTTGGATCACATTTATGCGATCGTTTCATTAAAGAGGAATTCCATGTGATTGGAATGGACAATCTCATTACTGGTGATCTTAGAAATATTGAACATTTATTCCCTCTATCTCAATTTGAGTTTTACCATCACGATGTCACAAAGTTTGTCCATATTACCGGTGATCTGAATTTCATATTACATTTTGCTTCACCTGCAAGTCCAATTGATTATCTTAAAATCCCAATTCAAACGCTAAAAGTTGGGTCCCTTGGAACCCACAATTTATTGGGCTTGGCAAGGTCAAAAAATTCCAGGATACTGATGGCAAGCACTTCCGAAATATATGGTGATCCATTGGTACACCCTCAAACAGAAGAATATTATGGTAATGTTAACCCTATCGGGCCCAGGGGGGTTTACGATGAAGCTAAAAGATTCCAGGAAGCAATCACCATGGCATATCACAGGTTTCATGGTTTAGATACTAGAATTGTCAGGATATTTAATACCTATGGCCCTAGGATGAGATTAAATGATGGGAGAGTATTGCCAGCTTTCATTGGACAGGCATTACGTGGAGAAGATCTAACTGTATTCGGTGATGGTTCGCAAACAAGATCATTTTGTTACGTTGATGACCTGGTTGAAGGAATCTATAATTTACTGATGAGCAACTATAATAACCCGGTTAACCTCGGCAATCCTGATGAAATCACCATCATAGAATTCGCCAAAGAAATACTCCATTTAATTGAAACGTCAAGCCAAATTATTCACAAGGATCTTCCCCAGGATGATCCCCTACAAAGACAGCCTAATATTGAAATTGCTAAAAAGGAATTAAATTGGGAACCAAGAGTATCAAGAAGTGAGGGTTTGAAAATCACACTTGAATATTTCAAATCCCTTCCAGAAGAGGAACTTCAGAAAAAGGAACATCACTCATTTTCAGATTACATTAAATAATGGGTAACATTTTAGTGACAGGTGGAGCAGGATATATTGGCTCACATACAGCTGTTGAGTTAAGCCAGGCCGGCTATATCCCAATAATCCTTGATAATTTCTCAAACTCTGATCCGGTTATAATCGAAGGCTTAAAACAAATATTAGGTTATGACCCAATAGTTTATCAAGGAGATTGCAATGAACGGCAACAATTAACGGAAATTCTTAATAATCACAAAATAAGTGGAATAATCCACTTTGCGGCTTATAAATCTGTATCAGAATCGGTTTCCAATCCTATTGATTACTATTCTAACAATATCAATTCCCTCATAAATATGATCAGCATGATGGGAGATGGCGAGATCACAAATCTGGTGTTTTCATCTTCATGTTCAGTTTATGGTGAACCTGATATCCTCCCGGTTACAGAGGGATCTCCAATTAAAAAAGCAGTTTCGCCATATGGAAATACTAAGCAGATCTGTGAACAAATACTGGAGGATTTTTATAAAAGTCAGCCAGATATCAAGTCAATCTCATTACGTTACTTCAATCCAATCGGCGCCCATCATTCATCATTAATTGGTGAACTCCCACTTGGGGTCCCTAACAATTTAGTGCCATACGTTACTCAGACAGCAGCCGGGATCAGGAAAAACCTTACAATTTTTGGAAATAATTATAATACTCCTGATGGAACCTGCATTAGAGATTATATTCACGTTGTTGACCTGGCACAAGCACATGTAAAGGCTCTGGATTTTTTGCAAAAACAAGAGTCAATAAATTACTATGATGTTTTTAATATAGGTACTGGAAAAGGAGACACTGTTTTAGAAATTGTGCAGAAATTCGAAACTTCAACCAATCAAAAAATTAATTACGTTTTTGGTGACCGAAGACCGGGTGACGTCGAGAAGGTTTTTGCTTCTGTTGACAAAGCAAAAAATGT
>SMUX01195512.1_pt1 | contig 13101 bp, 10 predicted proteins | sample 2456431 | NCBI WGS metagenome assembly SMUX01 (sample SAMN11095930, study PRJNA526329) | marine sediment metagenome | biome: Marine sediment; feature: Surficial sediment; material: Deep marine sediment; isolation source: Hadal surficial sediment | place: Pacific Ocean | collected 2014-11 | depth... | reverse complement strand
GTCCAATTCCCAGCCGGGTCGACAGGCACTCGAGATATCAAAGCGGCACTCGATCGAGCCATCGATCAATCGTACCCGCGCGGTTCACGCGCGAAGATGTGGCGCACCATGGGTTCGAAGTGCGCGAGCGGCAGGGTATCGTAGTCCGGGTCGAAGGAGGTCTGGTCCCAGCGGGCGCAGAATTCGGCGCAGGCTTCGAACTGGGGGTGGCCGCGGTACCGCTCGCGCGTGTTGCGGTCGCCGCCGAGGTGGTGCTGGTAGTAGTAGCCCTGGAACACCCCGTGATGCTTGACGATCCAGTGGTTCGCCTCGCTCACGTAGGGCCTCAAAATTGCGGCGGCGAGGTCCCCGTGGTTGTCCGGCGCCAGGGTATCGCCGATGTCGTGGAGCAGGGCGCAGACCACGGTCTCCTCCTCGGCGCCGTCGCGCAGTGCCCGGCTCGCGCTCTGCAGTGAATGCTGGTAGCGGTCGATCTTGTAGCCCAGCTTCGGCCCCTCCAGGATTTCGAGCATGGCCAGCACGTTGTCGGCGACGTGACCTTGGTGGTGGTCGTTCCAGTGCCCCTCGAGGAATTCGTACTCCGCGCGCGTGCCGTCTTCCATACGGGTGAAGCTGACGCTATCCATGATCGGTACCTTCCTTGCTTGCTCTCGAACCCGCCGTATCAGGTTCCGGCGCGGCGCCGCCGCCGGCGGTTATTGTCATTTCCCGCCGGTTTGGCACCGGGCGCCTTGGGCTCGGGCAGGGTAACCACGCCGGCCAGGCTGGGGAAGGAGGCGGTGCTGTGTGGGATTCCCATGGCGGCCACGAAGTGCTCCTGGAAGCGCGGCTCGACCGCGGTTTCGATCTTCTCGACCCGGGTGATAACCCGCTCGATCTCGTCGCGCGCCTGCTGGTTCAGCAGCGCGATGCGCGCGCCGGTGCCCGCGGCGTTGCCGGCCGAGCCGACCTTGGCCAGGTCGCAGTCGGGGATCAGGCCGAGCACCATGGCGTAGGTCACGTCGATATGGCTGCCGAAGGCGCCGGCCAGCACGATGCGGTCGACCCGCTCCACGCCAAGGCGGTCCATCAGTAGCTGCGCGCCGGCGTAGAGCGCGGCCTTGGCGAGCTGGATCGCGCGCACGTCGTTCTGGGTGATGCGGATCTCCGGCGAACCTTCGTGCAGCAGGTAGGAAAAGGTGCGGCCGTCGGCCTGGACCCGCGGGCTCCGCTCGGCCATGGCGCCATCGATGGTGCCGTCGGTGGCGAGCACGCCGGCCAGGTACATCTCGGCCAGCACCTCGATGATGCCCGAGCCGCAGATGCCGGTGATCCCGGTCTTGGCCGTCGCCTCCGCGAAGCCGTCCTGGTCCGACCAGAGCTCGCTACCGATCACCCGAAACCGCGGCTCCAGGGTCTGCGGGTCGATGCGCACCCGCTCGATGGCGCCCGGCGCGGCGCGCTGGCCGCCGGATATCTGGGCGCCCTCGAAGGCCGGGCCGGTCGGCGAGGAGCAGGCCAGCAGCCGTTTCTTACTGCCGAGTATGATCTCGGCGTTGGTGCCGATGTCGACCACCAGCATGATCTCCTCGGAGAGGTGCGGGCTCTCCGACAGGATCACCCCGGCGGCGTCGGCGCCGACGTGGCCGGCGATGCAGGGCAGCACGTAGACCCGGGCGTTGGGGTTGATCCGCTTCAGGCCGAGCTCGCTGGCCCAGAGCGTCATGCCGGAGTTGGCGGCCAAAGCGAAGGGCGCGCCGCCCAATTCAATCGGGTCGATGCCGAGCAGCAGGTGGTGCATGATCGGGTTGCCGACGAAGGTGGCGTTGAGGATGTCCTCGCCCGAGATACCCGCTTCTTCGGCGGCCTCCGCGATCAGCTCGTCGATCGCTTCGCGCACCACGACGGTCATCTCCCGATCGCCGCCCGGGTTCATCATGATGTAGGAGACCCGGCTCATCAGGTCCTCGCCGAAGCGGATCTGCGGGTTCATGGCGCCCGCGGAGGCGACAACCGCGCCGCTCGCCAGGTCGCAGAGGTGGGCGGCGATGGTGGTCGAGCCGACGTCGACCGCGACCCCGTAGGCGCGGTCGTGGAAGCCCGGCCAGGCGGTGGTCAGGACCTGGCCGCGGTGGACCGCGGCGGTGATCTTCCAGCCGCCCTCGCGCAGCACCTTTTGCAGGATCTGGAGCACCCGGAGGTCGCATTCCAGGTCCGTCAGGCCCCACTGTGCCTCGAGCGCGGCCAGGACCCGTTCCAGATCGCCGGTCGGGTTGTGCATGTCGGGCTCGGCGACCTCGATGTAATGCAGGCGGATCGCCGGATCGAGCTCGATGTTGCGCGCCTCGGCGCGCTTGCGCACGACCTGTTTGTGGACCTGGCTTTCGGCCGGCACGTCGATCACCAGATCGCCCAGGATGCGGCTCTGGCATGACAGGCGCTGGCCCGCGGCGATGCCCTTCTTCTGGTCGTAGCGGGCCTCGACCTGGTTGGCGTCGGAGATGTTCTCGGCCCGGCTGACGATGCCGTGCTTGGCGAACTCGCCAAATCCAGGCCGGACCTGGCAGCGGCCGCAGAGGCCGCGCCCGCCGCAGACCGAATCGATGTCCACACCTAGGCTGCGCGCGGCCTCGAGCAGCGGCGTGCCGATCGGAAAACGGCCGCGCCGTCCCGAGGGCGTGAAGACGACGAGCGGGTCTTCGGCCACCGGCCCCTCTAGCCCCGACGCCGGCGGCGCTCGCGGCGCGGACGCTCGCCCGAGCCGTCCTGAATCGTGACCGGCGTCGCCTCCCGGAATTTCTTGATCCAGCGGGCGCAGTTCGCATCGACGCCGTTCATGACATCGGCTGCCATGATCGAGGTCATCTCCTCAGCATGCAGCGGGTTCATGATCGCCGAGGTCATGCCGGCGCCCGCCGCCATGGCCAGGAAGGTGCCGTTGAGCGTGTGCCGGTGGGGCAGGCCGAAGCTGATGTTGGAGGCGCCGCAGATGGTGTTGACGCCGAGTTCGTTGCGCAGGCGGCCGATCAGCCGCATCGCGGCGGCGCCGGCGGTGCCGAGTGCGCCGATCGGCATGACCAGCGGATCGACCATGACGTCGGCGGCTGGAATCCCGAAGTCGGCCGCCCGGCGGACGATCTTCTTGGCGACCTCGAAGCGCACGTTCGGGTCCTCGGAGATGCCGGTCTCGTCGTTCGAGATCGCGACCACGGCGGCGCCGTATTTCTTGACCAGCGGCAGCACGGCCTCCAGACGCTCGTCCTCGCCGGTCACCGAATTGACCAGTGCCTTACCCTGATAGACGCTCAAACCGCGCTCCAAGGCTTCGACGATCGAGGAGTCGATGGACAAGGGCACGTCGACCAGGGACTGCACCAGCTCGATGGTCTCGGCCAGGATCGCCGGCTCGTCGGCCAGCGGGATGCCGGCGTTGACGTCGAGCATATGGGCCCCGGCCGCGACCTGGGCCAGGGCGTCGGCCTCGACCGTGGTGTAGTCGCCGGCCGCCATTTCGGCGGCTAGACGCTTGCGGCCGGTCGGATTGATGCGCTCGCCGATGACGCAGAAGGGGCGCTCGAAGCCGATCACCACCTCTTTGCTGTGCGAACTGACGCGTGTCTGGGTCATGATCAGCGGTCCTCGGTATTAGCTCTCGTGATGCCGGTTTCGGTTGGCGCCGGCGCGACATTCCCTGGTCGAATCGCGCCGGCGCCTTGATTCGATCGGATCAGATAGCCCGACGCCGGGCGCTGTCAACCGAAACGGTGCGGTGCGGGCGGCGTTCGCGACCGGAAATCAGGCCGCGTTGCCACCACGGATGTTGTGCTTGCGTTGGATCAGCTCCTGCGCGGTCTCCACAGTGACCGCCGCGTCGCGGCAGTAGGCATCGGCGCCGATCGCCTCGGCGAAGGCCTCGTTGAGTGGCGCGCCGCCGACCAGGACGATGTAGTCGTCGCGCATGCCCTTCTCTTTGAGGGTATCGATCACGACCTTCATGTAGGGCATGGTCGTGGTCAGCAGCGCCGACATGCCGATGATGTCCGGCTTGTGCTCCTCGATCGCCTCCAGGTAGTTCTCGACGGCGTTGTTGATACCGATGTTGATGACCTCGAAACCGGCGCCTTCCATCATCATGGCGACCAGGTTCTTGCCGATGTCGTGGATGTCGCCCTTGACCGTGCCGATCACCATCTTGCCGACGCTCGGTGCCCCAGTCTCGGCCAGCAGCGGGCGCAGGATCGACATGCCGCCCTTCATGGCGTTGGCGGCCAGCAGCACTTCGGGGACGAAGAGGATGCCGTCGCGGAAGTCGATGCCGACGATGCGCATGCCTTCGACCAGCGCCTTGGTCAGGACGTCGTAAGGCGTCCAGGCGCGTTCGAGCAGGATATTGACGCTCTCCAGGATCTCGTCCTTGAGGCCGTCGTAAAGGTCGTCGTGCATCTGCTGCACGAGCTCGTCGTCGTCGAGCGAGCGAAGATCGAGGTCGTCCTGCTCGGACATCGCCAAGTCCTCTCAAACACAAAGACGCAGGCAGGGCCCGCGCTTTTCGCCAACTTCCTTACGCCAGCCACAAGGCTCGGCTTGATCGCTCGCGACAGAACCTGTCTGATACGCGACAACGCCCTCGAATCCAAGGAATTTCAGGGCCTTTCCGGGGGGCCCCTCGAGCGGCAGCCGGGCCGGTTTCGCGCCAGGGGTCCGGCGGTGTCGTTGGTGCGCCAGTCCCAAGCCTTGGGTTAACGCCGCGCGGGGTCTCGCGGGGTCTCGTGGAGTCTCGCGGAGAGGGCCGCGTGGGCGGGCGGTGTCGGCCTCCGTTGCCAGGGCCCGAATCCAGTGCTTAGTTAAGCCACAAGATTTAGGGGGGCATGATCGTGGGGGCCCGGTGAGCGCCGATCCCACAACATTACGGGCCGCAGGGCAGGACGCTGCGCAGGACGCAGGGCAGGCCGCCGGTCCGCTTGCCGTCGCCATCGTCGGCGCGGGCCCGAGCGGATTCTATGCCGCCGCGGCGCTGCTCAAGGCGTTCGACCGGGTCGAGATCGATATCATCGAGGCCCTGCCCACGCCCTTTGGCCTGATCCGCGGTGGCGTGGCGCCGGACCACCAAAGCACGAAGGGCGTCGCCCGCGCCTTCGCGCGCACCGCCCGCGACCCCCGGGTCCACTTCCACGGCAATGTCAAGCTCGACCGCGACCTCTCGATCGCGGAGCTGCGCGAGGCCTACGACGCGGTGGTCCTGGCGGTCGGCATGGCACGCGACCGGGCCTTGGAAATTCCCGGCGCCGGGCTGGCCGGGGTGTTCGGCGCCGCCGCCTTCGTCGGCTGGTACAACGGCCACCCGGACTTCCGCGACCTCGATCCGGACCTGGACACCGCGGCCGCCTGCGTTATCGGCAACGGCAATGTGGCGATCGACGTCGCCCGGGTCCTGGTCAAGACGGCGGAGGAGATGGCGGACAGCGACCTGGCCGATCACGCCGCCCGGGCGATCCAGGCGGCGCCGCTGCGCAATGTCTACCTGATCGGCCGGCGCGGGCCGGTCCAGGCCAAGTTCACCAACAAGGAGCTGACCGAGATGGGCACGTTGGCCGACTGCGCCGCCGTGGTCGACTCGGCGCGGCTGCCCGCCGAGGTGAGCGGCCCGATGCCGGAGCGCGACCGGCGCCTGGCGGAAAAGAACCTGGCGACCCTCAAGGGCTTCGCCGCCCGGGCCCCGGATGCGGCTCCGGATGCGGCTCCGGATGCGGTCGCGGCCAAGCGCGTGCACTTCCTGTTCAACGCCAAGCCTGACGCGGTGCTTGGCGAGGGGCGCTGTGCGGCGCTGCGCCTGGAGCGGACCCGCCTCATGGATGGCCGGGCCGTGGGCACCGGCGAGTTCTTCGAAATCCCCTGTGGCCTGGTGGTCTCGGCGATCGGCTACCGTATGGCGCCGATCGAGGGCCTGGCCCTGGATTCGGCAACCGGCGGGATCGCCAACCGGAACGGCCGGGTCGACCCGGGCCTCTATGTGGCCGGCTGGGCCGGGCGCGGGCCGAGCGGGGTGATCGGCACCAACAAGGCCGACGGCGATCGGGTCGCCGAGCTGATCCAGGCCGATTTCGCCCAGGGTGGTGGCGGCCCCCAGGGTAGCGGCCCGGGCGGTAGCGGTGCTAGTAAGCCGGGCCGCGACGCCTTGGTGCGCCTGCTTGCCGAGCGCCGGGTGCGCTGGGTCGGCTTCGCGGACTGGGAGCGGATCGACGCCGCCGAAGTGGCCGCGGCCCCGCCCGGCGCCCCGCGGCGCAAGCTGACCCGGATCGCGGACCTGCTGGCGGTCCTGGACCGGGCCGGCCACGGGGCCCCGGTCACGGGCGTGTGAGCCGATGTGACTCCCGTGGACGGTCGGAAGCTGGAATACTCTGAAATCTCAAGGGATCGAAAAAAAATGGATGTTCGATGATTTTTCGGGGTGATTCATTTACTTCTCCGATGTAGTAATCATATATCTGGTGGCAGTAAGAGTTATGAAACGCAGAGGTATCCGGATTGTCGGTCGTTCCGGCCGGCGCGGCACCATTTCAATGATTTTGCGAGCGGTTGTCCGGGTGGTACGCCCGGAGTGTCGTCTGGTGGAGGGCTGAGACCATGGAAGGTGCAGCGGCGTTGGAGCGCGGCCGCTCGGCGCGGCAGGAGTTGGACTCAGCCGTCGTCCGCTTCGCCGGCGACTCCGGCGACGGCATGCAGTTGACCGGCGGCCGCTTCACCATGGAGACCGCGCTCGAAGGCAACGACCTGGCGACCTATCCGGACTTCCCGGCCGAGATTCGGGCGCCAGCCGGGACCACCTTCGGGGTCTCCGCCTATCAGATCAATTTCGGCGCCCGCGCCATCAAGACTGCCGGCGACATGGTCGACGTCCTGGTCGCCATGAATCCCGCGGCGCTCAAGGTCAACCTGGCCGACGTGCATGGCGGCGGGCTGATCATCGCCGATGCGGGCGCCTTTACCGAGAAGAACCTCCAGAAGGCCGGCTACGACGACAATCCGCTGGACGACGGCACCCTGGCGAATTTCCGCACAATCATCGTGGATATGTCCCAACGCACCCTGGATGCGGTCAAGAGCGCGGGGCTGTCGAAGAAAGAGGCCCTGCGCTGCAAGAACATGTGGGCGCTGGGTCTCGCCTATTGGTTGTTCGAGCGCCGCCGCAAGACGACGGTGGATTGGCTCGAACAGAAATTCGCGTCCCGGCCCGAGTTGGCCGCCGCCAACGTTGCGGCGCTCAACGCCGGCCATGCGTTCGGCGAGACCTCGGAGATGACCGGCTTGCTGAGCGCCTTCACGGTCCGTCCCGCCAAGATCGCGCCCGGCCTGTACCGCAACGTCAACGGCACCGAGGCGATGTCCTGGGGCCTGGTCGCGGGCGCGGCGCTGGCCGAGCTGCCGCTGGTGTTCTGCTCCTATCCGATCACCCCGGCCTCGGGCATCCTCCATACTCTGGCCGGGCTCAAGGCCTACGGCGTCACCACCTTCCAGGCCGAGGACGAGATTGCGGCGGTCTGCGCGGCGATCGGCGCCTCCTATGCCGGAGCCTTGGGCGTGACTTCGACTTCCGGACCCGGTATGTCGCTCAAGACCGAAGGCATCGATCTGGCGATATCCACGGAATTGCCGCTCGTGGTGATCAACTCCCAGCGCGCCGGCCCCTCGACCGGGATGCCGACCAAGACCGAGCAGGCGGATCTGCTGCAGGCGGTCTACGGCCGCCACGGCGACAGCGCATTGGTGGTCCTGGCGGCCCACTCGCCGGCCGACTGCTTCGAAGCGGCGATCGCTGCCACGCAGCTGGCCATCAAGTACATGACCCCGGTGGTGCTGCTGAGCGACAACTACATCGCCAACGCCTCGGAGCCCTGGAACCTGCCGGACATCGACAAGATGGCACGGTTTCCAGCCAAGTTTCGCGAGGACCCGGCGAACTTCCATCCCTTCGAGCGCGACCCCGCCACCCTGGCGCGGCCCTGGGCGATTCCCGGCACGCCCGGGCTCGAGCATCGCATCGGCGGCCTGGAGCGCGACTCGGTCAGCGGCAACATCTCCTACGATCCGTCCAACCATCAGCGCATGACCGAATGGCGCGCCGCCAAGATCGCCGGCATCGCCAAGGATATTCCCGAGCAGGAAATCGACCAAGGGCCCGACAGCGGCCCGATGGTGGTGGTCGGCTGGGGCTCGACCTATGGCCCGATCAGCCGCGCGGTCGAAAACCTGCTGGGCCAGGGTATCCAGGTGTCCCACGTACACCTGCGCCACATCTGGCCGCTGCCGCGGAACCTGGGTGAACTTTTAGGCGGTTTCGAGCGGATCCTGGTGCCGGAGATGAACATGGGACAGCTGGTGAAGCTGCTGCGCAGCGAGCTGCTGGTGCCCGCCGAAGGCCTCAACAAGGTATCGGGCAAGCCGTTCATGATCGTCGAGATCGAGGCGGCGGTGCGCGACCGCTTGGAGAAATGAGATGAACGTTGCGGCTCCACACGGAAACCTGAGCGCCAAGGACTACGCCTCCGATCAGGAGGTCCGCTGGTGCCCCGGCTGCGGCGACTACGCGATCCTCAAGGCCGTGGAAAAGACCCTGGCCGAAATCCAGGCGGTTCCGGAAAACACCGTCTTCGTATCGGGCATCGGCTGCGCCGCGCGCTTTCCCTATTACATCGCCAGCTACGGCTTTCACGGCATTCACGGCCGCGCGCCGGCGATCGCCACCGGCATCAAGCTGGCCAATCCGGAACTCGACGTCTGGGTCGTCTGCGGCGACGGCGATGCGCTCTCGATCGGCGGCAACCACCTGCTGCACGCGCTGCGCCGCAACGTCGACCTGCAGATCCTGTTGTTTAACAACGAGATTTACGGCCTGACCAAGGGCCAGTATTCGCCGACCTCGCGCCAGGGCACGCGGTCGCCCTCGACTCCCAACGGCTCGATCGAGCTGCCGGTCTCGGCGGTGGCCTTTGCGCTGGGTTCGGGCGCGCGTTTCGTCGCCCGCTCCGTCGACACCCAGCAGAAGCACCTGCCCGGCGTGCTCAAGCGCGCCCACGCCTATCAGGGCGCCGCCTTCGTCGAGATCTTCCAGAATTGCATCGTCTACAACGACGGTGTGTTCGACGACTTCACCGACCGCAAGGTGGCGCCCGATGCCCAGGTCCACGTCGAGCACGGCGCGCCGCTGATTTTCGGCAAGACGCGGGACAAGGGCTTGAGGCTGGCGTCCGGCGGCCTCGCGCTCGAGGTCGTGCGGCTCGGCGAGAACGGCGTCACCGAAGCCGACGTGCTGGTCCACGACGAGACCAACCGCGCGCTCGCAGTCATGCTGGCGGCCATGGAGCCGCCGACCCATCCGGTGGCGCTCGGCGTGCTCTACTGCCAGCCGGCGCCGAGCTACGAGCGCCAGATGGCCGAACGCGTTGCAAACGCGGTGAAAAAGGCGGCCGAGGCCGGCTCGCACGGCGATCTCAACGCGCTCCTGCGTACCGGCCACACCTGGCGCGTCGAGGCGTAGCCGGGGCGCGTCTAGAGGTAGCCGGGGTGCGTCTAGAGGTAGCAGCCGGCCGGGTCCGGCGGTCCGCTTCGGCAAGACCCAGGAAGCTGGCCCTAGACCGGCGTCACAGGATCGATCCTGTGCATCCGATCACCATCACTAGTGTAGAGCAGATTCACGCAGTCGATCGGATCGCCGTCGGCGATTCGATTAACCCCCCCCCGATCTGCTCTAGACGATCCGCTTCAGAAGGCTGCGGAACTGTTCCTGCTCTTCGGGGCCGAGCGGGGCCAGGATCTGGCCGTTGACCGCGGTGATCCCGTTTAGCAGGCGGTCCGCCACGCTGTGTCCTTCCGGCGTCAGTTCCAGAACCATCCGGCGTCGATCGGTGGTATCTGGGGTGCGCGCGATATAGCCACGGTCGAAGAGCCGCCGGGTGACCCCCTGAATCGTCGCCGGGTCCATGGCCGTCAGGCGCCCAAGACGGTTCTGGGACAGCCGGCCCCGCTCCCGCAATCGGGCCAGCGCGAAGAACTGCGTCGGCGTGAACTGGTGATCGGCCAGAATGGTCATGAAGGTCGCCGAGGCCCGCTGGTGGGCGCGGCGGATCAGATGACCGATGGATTCGTCCAGGACAAAGCTTTCTCCCCCGTTGGCGTATCCGGGGCTCGTTGTCTCGGTGATTTGTTGCACTTGTGTATGCCCCTGGTTTTTCAAGACAAACGGCTTGTCGTGCCCAATGATTGCTTGATGGGTGCTGCTTGTTTCTTATCGCGAGTGGTATTTTTAATAGTCCAGTTGCTTGCGCACCCAACGAAGATTAGCGCGGTTACTATCGAAAGTCTATGCGTCAATTTGCATGAGAAGCGAAATATCTTCAGCCGCCCGGAGAACCTCTGTGAACCAGCCCCCGGCGAGGCGCCGGTGGACGGCGGCGATGTCCGGCGCCAGGGGCCGGTCGTCGCCCAGGAAGGCGGCGCTTTCGCGGATGCCGGCCAGGATTTTCTGGAGGTGCGGGCTGGTTTCCAGCGGCCGCCGCAGGTCGATGCCTTGGGCCGCGGCCAGGAGTTCGATGGCGACGATCTGGCCGACGTTCCAGGCGATCTCGGTCAGCCGGCGCGCCGCGTAGGTTGACATGGAGACGTGGTCCTCCTGGTTGGCCGAGGTCGGCAGACTGTCGACGCTGGCCGGGTGGGCCAGGCTCTTGTTCTCGCTGGCCAGCGCCGCCGCGGTGACCTGGGCGTTCATGAAGCCCGAGTTGAGCCCCGGTTCGGCGACCAGGAAGGCGGGCAGGGCGCTCATATGAGCATCGGTAAGCAGCGCGATGCGGCGCTCCGACAGTGCGCCGACCTCCGAGAGCGCGATGGCGATCGTGTCGGCGGCCATGGCGATGGGCTCGCCGTGGAAGTTGCCGCCGGACAGGATCTCGCCCTCGGCGGCGAACACCAGCGGGTTGTCGGAGACCGCGTTGGCCTCGCGTTCGATCGTCGCCGCCGCCGCGTCGAGCAGGTCCAAGGCCGCGCCCATGACCTGGGGTTGGCAGCGTAGGGAGTAGGGGTCTTGGACCCGGTTGCATTCCAGGTGCGAGGCGCGGATACCGCTCGCCGCGAGCAGCCGGGCGAGCACCCGGGCGACCGCCTGCTGGCCGGGCTGGCCGCGGACCTCGTGGATGCGCGGGTCGAAGGGCACGTCGCTGCCGAGCGCCGCATCGACGCTAAGCGCGCCGGCCGCGAGTGCCGCGGCGAAAACATCGAGCCCGGCGAACAGGCCGTCGAGCGCCAGCGCGGTGGACACTTGCGTACCGTTCAGCAGCGCCAGGCCCTCCTTGGCGCCGAGGTGAATCGGCGCCAGGCCGAGGCGCGCGAGCGCCGCCGCCGCGGGCAGGGTCTCGCCCCTCAGGCGCACCTCGCCTTCGCCCAGCAGCACCGCGGCCAGATGGGCGAGCGGCGCCAGGTCGCCCGAGGCGCCGACCGAGCCCTTGGCGGGCAGCACCGGCAGGGCCCCGGCGTTGAGCAGGGCCAGGAGCGCCTCGATCGTCTGGCGCCGGATACCCGAGTAGCCCTGGGCCAGCGCGTTGACCTTGAGCAGCAGCACCAGCCGGGTGACCGGTTCCGAGAGCGGCGCGCCGAGCCCGGTGCAGTGGGACAGCACCAGGCGGCGCTGCAACTCGACGACATCGCTGGCGTCGATGGTGGTGCGCGCGAGGCTGCCGAAGCCGGTGTTGATGCCGTAAACCGCATGGCCCTCCGCCAGCACCTTGGCGACGATCTGGGCCGAGGCCTCGATGGCGCCGTGACAGGCGGGGTCGAGCGCGACCTCGCGGGGGCCGCGCCAGAAGGCGCGTAAGTCCGCGAGCTTCAGGGTTCCGGGTCTGAGTTGAAACGGCTGCGGCTCGGCCATGAACGCGGCCCTCCCCTTTTTACGTATCGACGCGGCTGGGGTTGTTTATCACCGAACCCGCGCGGCCAAAAGCGGCCCCGCATTGCCGCCCTATCAATCTCCACCGGGTCGGCGCAGGATTCACCCTACTCGGCGCCGGCCGGTTGGGTTAGTCTTGCGCCTATGGTCACCATCGCACCTTTGGATGCCGCGTTCGGCGCTTCGGTCGAAGGGATCGATCTGGCGACCCCGCCGAGCGATGCGCTGATGCGCGCGTTGACGGCGGCGCTCTACCGGCACCGGGTCCTGGTCATCAAGCGCCAGAAGCTGGACCAGGAGAGCTATCTGCATTTCGGCCGGCAATGGGGCACGCCGATCGCGCACGTGGCCGATCACATGCGCCTGCCGGGCTATCCCGAGTTGATGGGCGTCGGCAATACCGAGGACAAGGACCGGGCCGACTCGGTGCGGCTCGGCGCCGCGCACTGGCATACCGATCAGTCCTACGAGAAAGTGCCGGCGAGCGCGACCATGCTGTACGCGATCATCGCGCCCAAAGCCGGTGGCGAGACCGGGTTCGCCGACACCGTGGCCGCTTACGAAGCCTTGGACGACCAGACCAAGGCCCGGATCGACGGCTACGTGGTTTCGCACCTCTATGGCGCCGGCAAGCGGCGCGACGACGAGTATGAGCCGAGCCCGTTGATCACGCCGCTCCAGCTCGGCCAGGTCCCGCCGTGCAAGCATCCCCTGGTGCTGCGCCACCCGGTGACCGGTCACAAGGCGCTCTACGGGGTCGGGCAGTCGGGCTACGCCATCGACGGTCTGCCCGACGACGCGGCGGTGCAGCTGCTTTGGGACTTGAAGGAACACTGCATTCAGCCGCGCTTCCGCTATCACCACCGGTACCAGGTCGGCGATCTGGTGATCTTCGACACCTTCTCGACCCTCCACGCCGCGACCCGGATCGGGATCGCGGGCTCGGCCGAAGACGACGACGCGCGGCTGAACTGGCGCATCTCCGTGCGCGGCCTGCCCGCCGTCCACCGCCACCTGGCGGCGTGAGGCGGCGGGAACGGTCACGCCAGGCCGTGTCCTTACAAACGAGAATGGGGTCCGTGGCGGCCCGCCGATGTCGGCTTTAGAGCCAACACCGGACGTGTTGGAGGGTTGGTCGGAACCGGCGATAAGTGCCATGTGTGGACAACCACAATCCATCAACATTGTTT
>SMUX01125183.1_pt1 | contig 13101 bp, 10 predicted proteins | sample 2456431 | NCBI WGS metagenome assembly SMUX01 (sample SAMN11095930, study PRJNA526329) | marine sediment metagenome | biome: Marine sediment; feature: Surficial sediment; material: Deep marine sediment; isolation source: Hadal surficial sediment | place: Pacific Ocean | collected 2014-11 | depth... | reverse complement strand
TTTTGCGTTAAGATTCGTAAACTCGTTACCTTTCGTATCACTCTGAATTCGAGCTATTTTCGGTTATGGCGCGAACGTTGAAGGTTTTATTGCCGATCGTATTCATCGTCCTGGCGGTTGGTGCGTCTTTTGTGATGGTCCAGTCGCGTCCCGCGGCTATGCAGAAGCCTGTGTCACTTCCGGTGTTGCTCGTTTCGGTCAACACGGCCAAGCGACAACCGGTCACCTTTGTGGTGCGCTCACAAGGTTCTGTTTCTCCCCGCACCGAAACAATCCTGATGTCCGAAGTTTCAGGGCAGATCATCGATGTTTCGCCAGCCTTCGTCAGTGGCGGCTTTTTCAAACGTGGCGATATTCTTGTTCGCATCGACCCACGCAACTATCAGTTTGCGGTGAAGCGCGCGAAAGCGGGTGTAGCGAAGGCGCAAACGCAGGTTGCAACGGAGAGTGCACTCGCGGGATACGCTTATGAGGATTGGCAGCGATTGCGGGAGTTCGACCGAGCCTCACGGGAGGCTTCGTCGCTGGCGCTCAGAAAACCGCAGTTGCAGGCAGCCATTGCCGAACTCGAGTCGAAGGAAGCCGATCTCGAAATGGCACAAGAGGATTTGAATCGCACCATTATCCGCGCACCTTACGACGGCATGGTGCGTGAAAAAATTGCCGACGTTGGCCAGTTTGTGAACATCGGTGGGCAACTCGCACGGACGTTTGCCGTGGACCGCGCCGAGGTTCGGTTGCCATTGACGCAACGAGATCTGCAGTTCCTGGATTTGGCGAGTCTGGACACGGGTGGAAGGTTGCCGGTGACGTTGACGGCCGATATTGGAGGGCAAACGTTCACCTGGAGTGCGAAGATTGTGCGCTCGGAAGGCGTATTCGATTCAACCAGTCGAGTGCTGTACGTAGTGGCACAAATTGAGGACCCTTACGGCCTCGACGTTGCCGATCACGAACCGCTTCGTATTGGTACCTTTGTTACAGCGGAAATCGCCGGTAACTTCGGGGGTCAACTGTTTGCCGTTCCGCGCCACGCCTTGTCACGCGGCAAGACCCTGTGGCTCGTCGACGACGAGTTTCGCCTTCAGCCCAGCGACGTACACATCGTCCGCATGGACGAAAAATTTGCCTACATCGATGAAGGTCTCAAGGAAGGCGACCGCTACACGATCACGCCCATCGATCAACCGCTGCCAGGTATGAAGGTCCGCTTCGATGGTTAGTCGCAATCTTGCGTCCAACGTTCAACCGGTGAGTTGAGTGCCTGATCAAAAAGTTCGTGGACTGATCGGATGGTTCGCTACTAATCACGTTGCGGCCAATCTGCTGATGTTCTTCATACTCGGCATGGGGGTCTACTCTCTCATCATCATCAAAAAAGAGATGATGCCCGAGTTCCAGTTCGACATGATCACCGTGAGAGTGCCGTATCTCGGAGCCGCGCCCCAGGAAGTGGAAGAGGGTGTGATCATCAAGATCGAGGAGGCCATCAAATCCATCCAGGGTATTCGCGAGATCAATTCGATTGCGGCGGAAGGCTTCGGGCAGGTCATGATCGAAGTAGAGGAGGGTTACGAGCTAAGGGAAATCAATGACGAGTTGAAACTCGCTATTGACGGGATCTCCACGTTCCCGGCTGAGACGGAGCGACCGACCTACTCAAAGCAACTCTTCCGACGGGGCGTGATCAACGTCCAGGTCCACGGCAACCTCGACGAACGGGCCATGAAGGAACTTGCGGATCAGATTCGCGAGGAGATCACCTCGCTCCCCGATGTGAGCTACGCCGAGGTCATGGGGTCGCGGCCTTTCGAAATTTCGATCGAGATCTCCGAAAATACGCTGCGCCAGTATGGCATGACGTTGGACTGGGTCGCGCAAACCATCAGGCTATGGTCGATTGACTTGCCAGGTGGGTCGATTCGCTCCGAGTCGGGCAATATTCGTTTGCGAACCAAGGGTCAGGCATACACTGGTGAGGATTTCGCGGCGATCGTCTTACTAACACAACCCGATGGCACGCGGGTTACCCTCGGCGAAATAGCGACCATTCGCGACGAATTTGCCGAGGTAGAAAGCTATTCGTTTTTTGATGGTGAACGCAGCTTCGGCATAAACGTGATGTCGAACAGAGAAGAAAGCGAACTCGATATAGCCCAAGCCGTCAACCGCTACGTCGATCAACGTCAAGCGACGTTACCCGATGGCGTAAAACTCACCGCCTGGATGGACGGAACCTATTACCTCAAGGGTCACTTGAACATGATGTTGGGGAACATGGCGATGGGGGCCGTCCTCGTGTTCATTATTCTCGGGGTTTTTCTGCACGTGAAGATCGCCGCCTGGGTGATTATCGGTTTGCCAGTCGCTTTTCTCGGCGCGTTCATGATGTTACCGCTGCCCTTCGTGGGTGTGACGATCAATATGATGAGTCTATTCGCATTCATCCTGGTGCTCGGCATCGTCGTTGACGACGCGATCATCATTGCAGAGAGCGCGTATACCTATACCGAAGAGCACGGTTATAACTTGCCGAACATAGTAGCGGGCGCACAGCGTGTTGCGGTACCAGCGACTTTTGGTGTGCTCACCACCATCATGGCATTCTTTCCGATGCTGTTCGTGAGTGGGCCGACCTCGGAATTTACTGCGGCAATCTCCTTTGTTGTGATGTTTTGTTTGTTCTTTTCGCTCATCGAATCAAAACTCATCCTTCCCTCCCACCTCGCGATCATGAAGTCTTCCCATGGAGCAAAATCAGGCATCGCAGATTGGGTAGATCGCGGGTTGAGACATTTCATCAACAACATCTATGCGCCGTTTCTCGCGAAGGCGATCGAGTTCCGATATGCAACCCTCGCGTTCTTTTTCAGCATGCTCATCCTGACTGTCGGGCTCGTGGCAAGTGGATTGGTGCGTTTTGTCTACTTCCCGGAAATGGATAATCCCTTCGTGATGGCCAACATCGAACTCCAGGAAGGAGCGCCTGAGTCGCTGATCAAAGAAATCGTTGAGCAGATGGACGCAAAATTAAGCGAACTCAATGAGGAGATCAAAGCGGAGACCGGGACCGAACTCGATGCTGCCGAACACCTGTTCGCGTTCATTCAGAACGGCACGAAGGGTCAACTGCAGGTTGAGCTCAACAGGAGCGACGAACGGGTGATATCGCCGAAGGAAGTTGAGCGACGCTGGCGGGACAAAGTCGGTACCATCCCTGGCACCAAGGCACTGCGGTTCTCATCGGGTATGCACATGGGTGGAGGTCCACCGGTCGCGTTTGCCTTGAAAGGAAACAACTACAAGCTCCTGGAACAGGCGGCGAACGAACTCGTCGAGCACCTGAAAACCTTCGAAGGCCTTTACGAAGTGGAAAGTTCAGCAAATGCGGGGCCTGAGGAGATTGAGCTGAAAATAAAACCCGAGGCCGAAGCGTTGGGCATCACGCTTGCCGATCTCGCCCGACAGGTTCGTCAGGCGTTCTACGGAGCCGAGGCGCAGCGCATCCAGCGTGGCGATCAGGAAGTGAAGGTGATGGTTCGTTACCCACGCTCGGAACGTTCATCCGTCGGCAACCTGGAGAAGATGTGGATACGCCTGCCTGACGGACGCGAACTACCTTTTGCTGCAGTGGCCGACTACGAAATGACCCGTGGTTACGACACCATCGAAAGACTCGATGGGCAACGCACGGTTTCAGTGACATCGAACGTGAATCTGTCTGTTGCGGAACCCATGCAGATCGTGGACCAGGTCAGTCGTGACTTCATACCTGAGCTGCTGAGTCGTTATCCCGGTGTGACATCCGAACTCACCGGCAGCTCGATGGAAGAACGCATGTCGATCATGCAAACGGGTTACGCATTCCTCGCAGCACTTTTTGGTATTTATGCGCTGATGGCAATCCCGCTGAAGTCCTATGTGCAGCCGCTCATCGTCATGAGCGTGATTCCTTTCGGCATCATCGGCGCGGTCGTCGGCCACATGTTTCTCGGTATAACCATCAATGCACTCTCGATCATTGGCATAATCGCTTTGTCCGGCGTGGTAGTAAACGATAGCTTGATCATGGTGCACTTCGTCAATCGCGCGGTGGCAGAGGGCGCGACGCCGCCTGAAGCAGCCATTAGTTCCGGCATCGTACGTTTTCGTGCAATTCTACTGACCTCACTCACTACGTTTTTCGGTCTGTTGCCAATTGTTCTGGAAACCTCGCAGGAAGCACAGATGATTATTCCGATGGCGGTGTCGTTGGCGTTCGGCATCGTGTTCTCAACCATCATCACACTGATTCTCGTGCCTTGCCTGTACAACATCGTTGGGGATTTCCGAAAAACAGCGAAGCCCGGGCTAACTTACCAAGAGCAACAACAGCAACCTTCCTAACTAGCCTTTCCCCACCCTCGATGTCCTTTAGCAAACCTCGGCCCATTCGTTGTCGAGATCGTCACCGGCGACGGTGCTTCGCACCATGTCGCGAGCCTGATCCATCGGCCACGGATGACCACGGTGTAACACACACCGATTGTCCCATATTGCCAGGTCGCCTTCGCGCCAGCGGTGTTTGAATGTCCGAGGCGCTTGGCATGCTTCTTCAGTCAGTCGTTTGAGCATTGCCCGGCTTGCATCGATGTCTTCACCGAGAAGGTGGCTCGCATGGCGCCCGACGAACAGAATTTTTCGCCCGGTTGCAGGATGTATTTTCACAACCGGATGCTCAACAGGCGGCAGACGCGCCAGATCGTCTTCACCCAGTAGCTCCAAGCCCCCGTGCCAGGCGTGACTGTACCGGTAGCTGTGTACGGCCATTTTGTCTTCGAGCCACGTCTGCATCTTGTTGTCGAGCGCATCGTATGCCTCACGCATGTCCGCCCACTCGGTCTCACCACCGGTGTCGGGAACGCTTCGTGCGTAGAGCAGCGATGCTTTAGCACCCACACGTTTGTAGGAACTGTCGGTGTGCCAGTGTTCGTTACCTTTGTTGAAACGCACCTGTAGACTTGTCGGATCCGCGATCGAGCCGTCCCGGGTTACGTTGCTCAAATGAGCCAGCAGTCGTTTCGAAGACATCATCAGTCCTCGCTCCAGCCGACCGAATCGACGACTGAACGCAAGATGCTGATCATCGGTGAGGGTTTGTTCTTCGAATATCAGTACGGCGTATTTGTGCCACGCCGTCTCGATGGCGGTGAATGTTTGCTCGTCGACACACCCCAGCTCGACACCGCGTACGATTGCTCCGAGCGTTGCGTTTGTGGGGACCACTTCCATGGTGCGCGGCATTTAATCCAGGCTGGTGGGGGCGCTTTCGAGCGCCAGCTTCAGCGCTGCGATTTCCGCTTCGATTTGTGGTGGGTCGGGCAGCGGGCGTTCGGCGCGCTTATACCAGTACCTGGCATTGCTGAGATCGCCTTCCATCGTGTGCACGATCCCGTGCGCCCAGCTACCGAGTTGTGACGAGTCCGCCTGCACGATGTGGTGGGCGGCGTCCCAGTCTCCGTTCTCGAGATGCTGTATTGCTTCGTCGAAGGCTGCCATGTGTTGCGAACCTCAAGTCTCAACCGCTGATTTTCTTAAAGTACTCCAGCGGATCGGTGTAGTCGACGCTGCCATACAGGAAGTTCACCTTTTGCAGCCCCAGGAGCCGCTGCAGCCGCACAGGCAGTGACAGCCAGACCTTGCGTGGTATACCGATGTACTGATTCTCCTGTTGCCTGAGCCACGACAAGTTGAAGTTCAGGTTGATGGATCGACGCCGGCGATCGCGTGTGGTATTGCCGCCACCCCCATGCCAGAGGGCGCCGTCGAATACCAGCAGGGAACCGGCAGGCATCTCGGCATAAACCACCTGCACGTCCAACTCGACGGCACGGGTCCACTTGTGACTGCCCGGAACGACCATTGTTGCACCGTTTTCACGAGTAAAGTCATCGAGCGCAATCAGCGTGTTGGCGATGAGCGGCATATGGGGCCGCGGTAATGGATAGTGTCCGTCGTCCTGATGCAGGTGCTGGGGATCAATTCCCGGTTCGGGGCACATCGCCGTCGCCACGGACATCTGGAATTGCGGCCCGAGCACGCCTTCTATGATCATGAGCAGCATCGGATCGATCGCAATCTCATCCGCTGCACGGGTTTTGGCGAAGAGGTTGTGCACGTGAACGGCCTGGATGCCGGAGTGACGGCCCTTTCCGTGGGTATCGCGTTTACCAGTCATGCGAAAGATGGGCTCCAGATCACGACGGATGTGATCCAACCGATCCGGTTCCAGGAACCCTTCGACAATGGTGTAGCCGTTCGCTGCGACGTCTGCGACTGCTGTATCTCGCAACAGGGTCTGCTCGGCCGAAAGTTCGAGGCCTTTGGTCAGCTTTTCTGGCTCCGCAAGCGATTCCACGCGTCGCACGTACTCGGAAAAGTCCTCGGCTAAATCAGAGTCACTCGTCTCGGTCATGGAAAATTTCTATCCGTGCATTTGTGTTGTTTGTTTGCAACTCGCCCGATGATTTTCTCACCCATGCCGACAGTGGACAACCGATCAGGATAAGATGGAAGCGATGTAAAAAGAGACGAACGAATGACAACAGAGGACATTGACAACAACAAAGATAGAAGCGGCGCTGAATCCCTTGTGCAGACGTTTGTGGATGCGGGCGTTGATGTGTGTTTTGCCAACCCTGGGACGTCCGAGATGCACTTTGTCGCGGCCCTCGATACCAATCCGGAAATGCGCTGCGTACTCGGCTTGTTTGAGGGCGTGGTCACGGGTGCGGCGGACGGCTACGGACGGATGAAAGGCACGCCGGCGGCTACATTGTTGCATCTGGGTCCGGGGCTCGGCAATGGGCTGGCAAATCTGCACAACGCCAAGAAGGCACGCACACCGGTCGTTAATGTCGTCGGTGATCATGCGACCTATCACAAGAAGTACGATGCGCCACTTTCGTCCGATGTCGAAGGTATTGCGCGTCCCGTCTCCGGTTGGGTCAAAGTGTCGCAGTCGGCCGATGACGTTGCGGCTGACGGAGCAGAAGCGGTTCAAGCAGCCCTCTCACCGCCCGGACAGGTCGCCACGTTGATCTTACCGGCCGACACTGCCTGGAATCGCACCACCGCGTCCGCAACGCGGCTCGATGCAATACAACCGGAAGCGGTTGACGGGAATCAGGTAGACGCTGTCGCAAAAGCCCTGAAGAGCGGAAAACCAAGTGTCATGCTGATCAACGGAACGCTGACTGCACAGCGTACCGAACTGCTCGACAGAATTGCGACCGCCACCGGTTCGCGGCTCATTATGGACACGTTCATTCCGCGCCTGCAGCGTGGTGCCGGTCGCGTGGATGTAGCTCGCCTACCTTATTTCGGCGAACAGGCGGCTGAGGTTCTCGAAGGCACCGAACACCTCGTCCTGATTGGCACACAACCGCCGGTAACTTTTTTCGCCTATCCGGATAAACCAAACTGGCTGACGCCAGAAGGTTGCGAGTTACACTCGCTTGTGAAGCACAATGGTGATATCGATGGTGCACTGGACGCGCTGGCACAGGCCGTAGGAATAACAACCGTGGCAGCCAACCTCATGGCACTCGAACGGCCACCGTTGCCGAAGGGTGCGCTGGACTCACGTTCGATTGGCGCGGCCGTGGGTCACTTCTTACCTGAAAACGCCATTGTCGTCGACGAAGGTGGAACGTCGGGTGGTGGGTCGACGTACTCGACTAAGGGTGCGCCACCACACGACTGGTTGATCTTAAGTGGTGGATCCATCGGGTATGGTATGCCAACTGCGACGGGTGCGGCAGTCGCTTGTCCCGATCGCCGCGTGGTTTGTCTGCAAGCCGACGGCGGTGGCATGTATACCCTGCAGGCACTTTGGACGCAGGCGCGCGAAAAGCTCGATGTCACGACAATCATCTTCGCAAATCGCAAGTATGCGATTCTGCAGCTCGAGTTCGGACGAGTTGGTGCTCACAACCCCGGGCCAAAAGCGATGAGCATGTTGGATCTCTCCAACCCGGAGCTCAATTGGGTTTCGCTGGCCGAGGGTATGGGGGTGCAAGCGTGGCGCGCAACGACCGCGGAAGAGTTTAACGATGCGTTGGCGACATCGCTTGGTCAGCCGGGACCTTCACTCATCGAAGCGATGATCTGAAGACCTGAGATGCGACGCTCGTGACCGATAAGAACCACGCGTGGACCCTCGCCCGCTCGCCACCAGCCGGTTGGCCAACCGACGGTGATTTCGCGTGGCTAGAATGCCCTGTCCCATCTCCCGGTCCGGGGCAGGCATTGACCCGCACCGTTTACCTGTCGCTGGATCCATATCAGTGGGGTCGTCGTCGCTTAGGTATAGAAGCTGTGGGCGACATCTGCCACGGCAGAACGGTGTCGGAGGTGTTGGAAAGCCATAGTGATGAATATCAACCGGGAGATTTCATCTTCAACACCAATGGCTGGCAGACTCATGGTCTGGTGGGTGACGGTGTCGATGTGTTTGGCTACATGTTTCCGCGAAAAATTGACCCTGCTATTGCCCCGATCTCGACCGCCATCGGAATTCTTGGAATGCTTGGTCTCACCGCATACAGCGGTCTCTATGTACAGTGTGCTCCTCAATCCGGGGAGACTGTGGTCGTTTCGGCGGCGTCCGGTGGTGTTGGTCAGGCGGCGGGCCAGATTGCGAAGATCAAAGGCTGTCGTGTAGTCGGTGTAGCCGGGATACAGGCGAAGTGTGACTATGTCGTGAACGAACTGGGGTTTGATGCTTGTGTGTCACACCTGTCCGACTCGTACGCGGACGATCTTCGAATCGCCTGCCCTGATGGGGTCGACATCTATTATGAAAACGTGGGTGGCAAGACGTATCAGGGTGTTCTTCCGCTCCTGAATCAAAATTCACGAATCACGCTCTGTGGGATGATCTCGCAGTACGGTAATACGGATGGCAACGATGCCGGTGAGGTCTGGCGAGAAACCGGTGCGCCGTTTTTTGAGCGCAACAATACCCAGGTGCACGGTTTGTTCGTTGGCAACTACGTGACGTCCCATCAGGCGGAATTTCTGTCGGAAATGGGTGGCTGGATACACGATGGTCTGGTGAAATATCGCGAGGATGTTGCGGACGGGTTGGAGACGGCCCCTGATGCGTTTTCGGCAATGCTTACCGGTGGTACGTTCGGTAAAACACTTGTCCTGGTCGGCAGCGATCCGACCGCCGATTCATCTCTCGCAGAGCGCCGCGCCAGGGGTAATGTGTTAGCAGACTGACCAGCCGCGGAATTGGTTAGCAAATCACCGGGTTTGGCTAACACCCGGGCTGCTGGTCAGTGGTGAACAGTCGTGTCGCCAGAAATTCTCTGAAAGGCTTGTTGAATGCTATTACCGTCACGAGCGTGCCGGAAATGGTTCCGGCGCTGATAAACAGCAGGGGGATGTTCTGGTCGACCAGGTCGGCCAGGACGCCCGCCAACCCCATCGCAAGTGGGACGGTACCCATCATGACCGTCATCATCACGCTGGACACTCGTCCTCTCAGCTCATCCGGGGTGGTGGCCTGCATCAGCGTGGTGAACGATACGATCAGGATGCCCATGAAGAAGCCCGACATCATGTTTGCTGCGATGAGTAAAAAGGGATTCGTAGCGAAACCAAATACCAGATTTGCCAGGGACATGGCGTAGAGAGCCGACAAAATGCAAACGAATCGACCGACACCGTCGATTCGAACCATCCCGGCAAACATCATCCCGAAGAGGCTACCCACCCCCATGGCTGCCATGAGATAACCGAACCAATCCGGTGGCAGGAGCAGCCACTTGTCCAACAGGATAGGCAACAGCACCCCGAGGGGTGCCATGACGAAGTTCAACAACGCAAACGCAGCCATCATGTTGCGTAAGCCCACCTTGTTCCAGACGTATTTGAGGCCTACCCGGATGTCTTCGATGAAAGCACGACCTAACTCTCGCGAAGATTTGATCGCTTCGGGTTGTTGTTGAGGAATCCGGATGAATACTTCTGATAAGGCGGACAACAGGTAGCTGATGCCGTTGATGAAAATCAACATGGGCGCGCCAAGGATTCGATAGAGTACGCCGCCCGCGGCTTGTCCGAGAGCCATACTCGACGACATGGAAAAGGCATTCATTGAGTTAGCGGCATTCAGTCGGCCGAAGGGTACGAGGCTTGGGATAGAGGCAGTGACGGCTGGTCGAAAAAAGGCACCAACGATACCCACCAACATACTCACAGCGATAATCCACACGATCTTGAGTTGGATAGCACCTTCGATCAGAAAAAACGGCACCGCCAGGCTCAACATCGAAAGACCAAGAATTGCGTCGCCAAGGACGATGAGTTTCTTGCGCGAAAAGCGGTCGGCGATTGCACCACCGAAAGGTCCAAGAATCACCCCGGGGAGTGCGCCTAACATGGATACCAGACCCATGATGGTGGCAGACCCGGTTGTCTCCATCAGCCAATATAAAATCGCGATCTGGAATAACGATGTCCCGACTGCGCTGACGGTCTGACCCTGCCAGAGCAGCAGGAAGTCTCGGTTTAATAATCGAGTGGGTGAACTTTTGAAGGCGCTGTTTTTGGAAGCAGGTGGGGAAGCTTCGGTATCAGCCATCAGTTGACTATTCGGTGACTTTTGCCATGTGGTTGTGGAGCTCGAGAAGGTATGGTGGCATTTTTGTCATGTCCCCGGTTTGGGAAGCGTTCGGATCCTTGGGGCGTTCTGGTGGGTTTTTTGCCCAATCGGCCAAAAGTTCCGGGGTGTAAACGAGTCGTGCGACGGGCAGGACCAGTTCCCAGGTCGCTTGGATCTGAGCGTCGGTATCGTCTGCGCGACCTTGCCCAACTCGAACGGACTTACCATCAATGTAGAAATGCCAGGCAGCAAAACCATCATCATCGGCAATTTCTGACGGAGCCTCTGCAAAAGATTCACAGATGCTGAAGGCCTGACCTTCCTTGCCGTGTTCGCTTACCAGATCTTCAAGTACACCCCGCGCAATTTCTATCCACGCCGGGCTCGCAAACGCTACTTTGTTTTCTTTTGTCATCGGTCAATCCATCTTTTACGTCAACTAGCTCTACCCAGCCGGGTTGAGAGATTCACCACTGTCTCTGGCGGCGCGCCGTATACGCAGTTCAGTCATAATTTCCTTGTGGCGTTTCTCATTGAGCTGGTACATACCCATGAACAACATGCCGGTGAATACGATGATCCAATACAAAGGGCCGCTCATGAACAGAAGACCGTTGATGGTTTCCGGTGTCAAAGTTGCGGCCGACGCATTCTCTGGGAAATTTATGTATTCGAGGCCAAAAGCACCAACCAGTCCGCCAAAACCTGCTGTGGCCTTCAGGGCAAACGTGCGGATGGAGAAGATCACCCCTTCAGACCTTTTGCCGGTGCGGTGCTCGTGGTCGTCGGCAATATCGGCCAGTTGAGAATCGATGACAATGGGAACCACCGGCAGCGCCAGAAAACCGAGGAACAGGCTTCCGAACAACATCCACAACATCCATCCTGAATCGTTGTCCGGGAACCAACCGATCAGCCGAAGCGAGTAAGGTAACGCCACCAGGGTGGCGCACACGATGCAGGTGTATATGATCGTTAATTTCTTATCCAGCTTGCGCGTCAACCAGGCGGCTAATGGAAGAGCAATGAAAATGCCTGGCAATAAAACGAATCGCTGTATCGCGAGTTCTTCTGTGGAGAGTTCGAAACAATAGATGAAGGTATAAGTACTAACTACTGCGAGTATGCCTCCTGAGACCAACATTACTAACCAGGCTGCGCACAGAGACACGTATGATGGGTTTCTGATCAGCGCCCATAGTTCCTGGAGGTATTCTCTCGCATCAACTTTCTTATGATCGACTGGATGTAAATGTGGGATCTGGTCTCTGGTTCCCAAAACACAGATGAGGAGAGTCAGGCAGATCCATACCGCGCCCACGGATGCCAGCAGGGGATAACGCTCTGGGTTTAAAAGACCATTTTCGTACTCACCGGTTGTTGGAAAGATGACAATCAGGATTGCTGCACCCAGCAGTGCGCCGGCTAACATGCCTGCCACCGCATTGAAGCCAAAAATGGATGTACGTTCGTGGTAGTCGTCGGTGAGTTCGGCACCCAGTGCGTCGTGTGGAATGCCATAAAAGGTTTTACCGATGCGCAACAAAATCATGGTCCCCATAAACCACCAGAAATACTGTATTTCCGTCAGGTCGCTGGGGGGTGCGTACATCAGATAAAAGCCCACCGTCAGGGGAATTACCGAGAACAACATGAAGGGATGGCGCCGCCCCCAGCGAGATTTGAAATGGTCAGACCACCAGCCAACCAGCGGGTCGGTAACTGCGTCGAAGACGCTGGCGGTCAGAAACACATAACCACACAGGAGCGGGCGCACCCCCAATACCTGGTTGTAAAACAACATAGTGGCAATAGTGGCGGCGGCAATCATGGCCTCTTCCAGCGCACCAGCAGAAAAGGCTAACTTGGTTTTGAGGGAGACCTTACCCCGAATTGCTGACTCGCTCATGAATCAAGCATAGATGTTGTCACCCACGCCGATCATGTGTCTGGTGCCGTCTTGTTCTTGAGGCGCTTCCGGTCCATCTCGATCCGTTGGATAGGGGTGCCATAATCCCAGTACCGTCTTCAACTCCGGATATTTTTCGACCCACTTGGCGTTGTCGTTTTCTTCCAGTGCTTTGGTCCAGGAGTGGATGGGTTGCATGTAACTGCGGCCATAAATGTAGGGAAGGGTAATCCGCATCCCCTCGGCCGTTCTGGGCCGGGAGCCGTGCCAGAGACTGCCGTGCCAGACAGCCAACGAGCCAGCTTTGCCGGTGAGTGGGATGGGTTCAATAGGCGCGCCTTCGACCCACCAGTCTCCCTCGGCTCCTCGAGGCATCCGACCAAACCGCTGGCTTCCCGGAACCAGTACGGTGGGTCCGTCTTCCGGGCCGTTGTAGTCGGTGAGTAGCCAGGAAACGTTCACTAATTGCGCCCACTCGGGTAGTGGCGATGGCACACCGTGGGTGTCTGTATGCAATCGCATGTAGCCTTCTTCGTTG
>SMUX01186951.1_pt1 | contig 13106 bp, 10 predicted proteins | sample 2456431 | NCBI WGS metagenome assembly SMUX01 (sample SAMN11095930, study PRJNA526329) | marine sediment metagenome | biome: Marine sediment; feature: Surficial sediment; material: Deep marine sediment; isolation source: Hadal surficial sediment | place: Pacific Ocean | collected 2014-11 | depth... | reverse complement strand
GCACCGAGCTCTTCTCGAACCTGCGGATCGAGGATCTGGCCGGCCTCGCCGCCCTGGTCGAGGAGCGCGAGTACTCAGACCAGGAGGTGCTGTTCGACGAGGGGGAGGTCGGACGAAAGCTCTTCATCATCGTCGAGGGGCGGTTGGAGGCGGTGAAGGCAGAGCGGACTCTCTTCACGGCGGATCCGGGCCGGACCGTGGGCGATCTAAGCCTGCTAGACGGACTGCCGACGAGCTACCGGGCGGTCGCCGTCAAGCCGACCCGCAGGCTCGTCCTCGGGTGCGAGGACTTTTGCAACCTTCTGGACGAGCGATCGCGCGCCCGAAGGTGTGAGCGCCTGAGGAGCGAACGCGTGCCACAACGACGCCCGCGTCCCACCTAAGGGATTGTGACATAATACCTGCCTAAGATGGAGCGGGATGGATCGTGTAGTTCCACTCGGCGTGGAAGGCGTGAGGCTTGAGCTGGACTTTGGTCATTTGTTCGTCGGTGATCTTGACGCCCAGGGGATAGGAGCCGTGGTCGATCTCGGAGCGGATCCTGAGGCCGGAGCGGGTCGTGGTGGATCCGATGAGGCTCACGATGGCGGCGAGGCTCACCAGCGGCTTGGCGCGCCAGTTCATGGCGATGTAGGAGAAGAGACGGTGTTCGATCTTGTTCCACCTGCTGGTTCCGGGAGGGAAGTGGCAGAGCGTGATCGAGAGCCCCGTCCGGTTGGCGAACCTCTGGAGCTCCCACTTCCAGAGTCGGACCCGGGGACCGTTGCTTCCCCCTGCGTCGGCGGTGATCAACAGCGAGTCGGCATCCGGATAGGCGGGTCTGCCCATGAGCTTCCACCACCTGCGTACGGCGTTGACGGCGAAGCTGGCCGTGTCGTGATCGATGCCGACGCTGACCCAGCCCTCGTCGCGGCTCAGGTCGTAGACCCCGTAGGGGATCGCCTTGCCTTGATCCGGGATCAGGAAGTCGTGCACCCGAACGGGCTCGGGCCTTCCCTTCGGCCTCCACTCCCGGCCCGGGTTCTTGAAGTCCCCGACGAGCTCCTTCTTCTTCGTGTCGACCGAGATCGCCGGTTGTCGGTCCCGCAGCTGGCGACGGACTCGCTGGGCGATGTAGCGGAACTGGGCGTCGCGATCCACATGCTGCGAGCCCTCGCGCGTCTTGCGGTTCGCCTGCAGGCTGTAGCCACTCTCGCCCAGCAGCCTCGCGACCAGGCGGTAGCTCACGTCGTGGCCCATCGCCCTGAGCTCATCGGCCAGGTTGCGCACGCTCTTCGACGTCCAGCGCAGCGGCGAGTCTGGATCGCCCAACGTCATCGGCTCCACCAAAGCGTCCAGGTCATCAAGCAGCGTCCGGTCCTTCTCGGTCGCCCGTTTACGGCCACCGCCCGGACGCCGCGTCCGCTCCGGAGGCAGCTCAGCGCTCGCCCCCGACTCAACCTCCCGGATGCCGCGCGTGATCGTCGAACGCGAGATCCCTGTCGCCCGTTCCACCAACGCGATGCCACCATGGCCCAGCGACATCGCCTCCGTCGCGGCCCACAGTCGCCGGGAGCGTTCCGTCAGCGACCCCGACAGCGCCGCGTACTTCTGGTGTACCGTGGCAGCGTCCATGCCCTGAATCTACATGAACGCGGTCCCCATATCAATCACTTATTATGTCACAACCCCTAAGAAGGGTCCGAAGGGAGGGCCGATGGAAGCGCTCGTGACCGGCGCCACTGGCTTCATCGGGAGTCATGTTGCTCGCACCCTCGCTGAGGACGGCTGGACCGTGCGCTGCCTGGCGCGGTCTGGCTCGCCGCGAGAGCTCCTGGACGACGTGGCCGTGACCTGGGTCGAGGGCGACCTGCGCGACGAGGCCTCCCTGCGAACGGCCATCCGGGGCTGCGATGGCGTGTTCCACGCGGCGGCCTACTACGCCCTGTGGTCCAACACGCCACGCTTGTTCAAGGAGGTCAACGTCGAAGGCACCCGGCGCGTCCTGGGCCTGGCGCGCGAGGAGGGCGTCCGGCGGACCGTCTACACGAGCAGTGTGGCGTGCGTTGGCCAGGCGCCCGAGGGGGGCCTGGCCAACGAGGACACCGTGGCCACGCGCAAGGACCTGTGTGGCGACTACAAGCGCACCAAGTGCGAGGCCGAGAAGGTGGCCCTGGAGGCCGCGCGAGCGGGCCAGGACGTGGTCATCGTCAACCCGGCCTCGGTGATCGGCCCCGGCGACATCAAGCCGACACCGACCGGCAAGATCATCGTCGACTTCCTGGAGGGGCGCATGCCCTTCTACATGGACACCGGCCTCAACTTCGTGGACGTGCGCGACGTGGCCCGGGGCCACGTGCTGACGTACCACAAGGGCCAGTCGGGGCGCCGCTACATCCTGGGCAACCTGGACGGCAACAAGACCCTCAAGGAGTTCCTCGAGGTCGTGGGCCTGGTCACCGGCCGCAAGCCTCCCCGGTTCAAGATCCCCTACGGCGTGGCCTGGATGGCCGGCGCCGTGAGCACCCTGGTGGCCAACATCACCCATCGCCCGCCTGGGGTACCCATCAACGGAGTCAAGATGGCGCGCCGCCGGATGTTCTTCGACCCGCGCCGAGCCGTGGAGGAACTGGGCATGCCCCAGACCCCCCTCGAGCAGACCGTCCGCGACGCGGTCGCCTGGTACCAGGAGCACGCCGCCCTCGAGACCTCGTAGCCTTCTCGGGAAAACTCTTCACCGACGGAGGCCATGAGGCCTTCGGTGAGCAGGTGGAGGGCCGCGACTACGGCTAGTGCTGCAGGCCGATGACCGTGTACCCTCCTTCTTCGCCGGTCCAGAGCAGGTAGATCGTGGCGAGCCGCGGCTCCGAGGTCTGCGGGGGGAACCGCCCGGCTCGAAGACGGAGCACGGCGAGCCGCTCCGCGGTGACGTCCGCGCCCTCACCAGCCTCGCCTTCGCCAGCCTTGCCGCCCGGCGACCCACCCAGCGAGACGTCGGCGGCGGACCGATCCGGCGGGGCGACGGACGGCAGGCATGAATCAGCCGTCCCGGGAGGGGCCACGTGGATCGCCTGGCGCTCCCGGATCGTTGCCGTGGCATCGCCTCTCCAATGGCGGCCTCGGCGCGAATCCTCGAGCTCCCAGGCGTATTCGGTGCCCGCGGCGGCGCGCACGCCGGAGCCGATGCCGAGGTCCTCGAAGGTCAGGACGAATCCGTCTCCCGATGCGTCAGCGCACTCCACGCGCACGTTCTCGACCGGTGAGACCCTGTCGAACCAGTAGCGCACGGTCTTGTCACGGCGCGCGATCAGGATGGCCGTCAGAGTGTCGGCCGGCCTCCGGCTTGGAAGCTCGCCGGCGCCCACGGCGGCTCGAATCATCTCCTCGTCCAACGCTGCGACAAGCTTCGCGCCCCAGTAGCCGTCCCCCGCGGTCACCGAACGGAAGGCGGCGTTCGGCCAGTTCGGCTTCCACCGCCCCGGATGGTACATCTCGACTGGCAGCCAGCCGATCGACGGATCGATGATCTCGTACTCCACGCCCTCCCAACCCGCCGTATAGAAGCCGAACGTGAACAGGCGAGCGAAGAAGGCCCACACGTCGAAGTTGTACTCCGTGCCCTCCCGAGGATCGTGCGGCCGGATCGTCCCGCTGCCCAGCGTGGCACCGAAGTCCTGCAGGTAGTGCCGCAGGAAGCCCGGCGGGTCGATGAACACGTCCAGCGTGTTGGCGAAGCGGATGTCGACGTGGTTGGTCCACGCCGCCATCACGTACAGACCCCTGAGCTCCCGCCGGTTCTGGTGCAGGTAGTGGTCGTTCGGGTCGTCCTTGCGCACGCCGCGAAAGCGGAACGGTCCCTTCGGCTTCCCGGGCAGCAGCCGGCTCGCGATCGCGCGGTAGCGGCTGTCCGGAAGGGGAGATGTGCGCACCAGGATCTCCCGAACCTCCTCCCGGGTCGGGCCCTCGCCCTTCGGTTGGAAGACGAGCGACGCCGTGTCGAAGACGACGATGTAGTCTTCCGGCACGTGGTAGCCGGCCGCCCAGAAGAGACGGTTGGAGACGGTGTTCGCCGCACTCGCCAGGTAGAGGTTCTCGGGAGGATCGAACTTGAAGAGGTAGACGTCGCCCTTGGCATCCCTCACCCACCAACCCGGCGAGATGCCCGCGCCCTTCAGCTCCGTGACGACGTACGGCGGCTCCGGCCTGCCGCCCTCCGCCGTCGGGCCCAGGCCCACCTCCTCCGCCGTCAGCTCGCGCCGCATGATCCGATGCTCGAACCACGCGGAGTTCACGACATCGTCGAAGTGCGTCAGGTTCAGGGCCTCGTTCTTCTTTCCCCAATCGTCAGGATCGAACGGCTGGCCGAGCTCGCCCACCGTCGCCTCGCGGAGCAGCGGCATGATCTCGTTCGGCTCGAGGTTGGCCGGCTCGTGGATCGGCAGCGTGTCCGCATAGGGAATGGGCTGCGGCCGAAGCGCGAGCGGCGGCAGCCCGCTGCACCCGGCGAGCGTTAGGCCGACGACGCACGCGCTCCCCCACCAGGCGATAACGCTCGACCATCGAGAGGGGCGCATCGGGAAGCTCAGAAGCTCGAGATGAGGCGGAGGCTGAAGCGGAAGCCCTCGTCGCCCCAAGCGAAGAAGAAATGGGCGCCCGGGCCGTTCTGGTCGGCGAAGCGAAGGCCAAATCCGTAGTCGTACCTGAAGTCCGAGAGCTCTCCGAGGCTCGGCGCGACGGTACCGCCGTCCCAGAACACAAACCACTCCGCGCGCGCCCGCCCCTGAAGCTCCCGCCACGCCTCGTAACGCCACTCGACAATCCATGTCAGCCTGTCACGGTCCCGGAAGCGGGCCGTGGAGTAGCCGCGTAGGAACTCGGGCCCGCCGAGCTCGGAGAGGTAGTAGAACGGCACGCCGCGCCCCCAGGACGGCTGGGTCCCCACCAGGCCGAGCAGTGCAAACTGCTGGCGATCGTTGATCGGGATGTACCCGTGAACCTCTCCCTGAAGGGTGAAAAACTCCGAGTCCGTATCCCCCGTCCCGCCATGGAAGGCCACGTCACCGATGAACTTGAAGCCGCGGGGCTGAAGGGACTTCAGGTGCGTGAAATCCGCCGTGAGCTGGCCGCCGCCCACCACATAGCGCACCGTCTCCTGGGCGCCGAAAAGGGAGTCCAGAGGGAAGGTGTCGCCGATGCCCGGAAGACCGTTGTCGTTCCCCTCGCGGATCTCGTTCTGCTCCCAGCCGGCGCCTCCCGAGAAGCGGAACGTGGCCGTGTCCCGGGTGTGGCCGGCCGCCCCCACTTGGGCCCTGCGCCACTCGTAGTCGGACTTGTCGGCTTCGAGCGAGTTGATGCCGACCCCCCAGAAGTTGGCTTTGGTGAGGCGTCGGAAGGTGAAGCCGCCGTCCAGCGACTGATCCTCGTTCGTGAGTCCGAGCGCCGTCCGGAAGGCGCCGGGTGAGAGGATCAGCGAGGTCGCGCCTTCAACGAAGAATGGCTGAAAGCGGGTGAGGCGCGCCTGGACCGCGTCGCCCGCTCCTGGGCCCAGCGGACGGACGGAGAGTTCGAGGCCCCAGACCTTGAGGACCTGGTAGAGGTTGGGCCCCTCGCCCTTGGGCAGCAGCGCGCTGACGCCGCTCGCTGCCAAGCTCAGAACCTCGGCGGCCAGCCGCAGGGGCAACATGATGACGAAGAGCGGAGCGCCTACCACATCACGCGCGTCCGGCGGGTGCGAGGCCGGCGGCCGCTGCAGGCGCGCCCGGATAGCGTCCGCGCTGTCGGGCGACACCGGTCCGCCCGGAGGCCGGTCCTGGGCGGCGGCCGGCGGGGCGGCGGTCAGCACCAGGGCGACCAACATTGCGCAGCCCGGTGCGATCGTTCGACGGACGCGAGCGATGACGCTACTCTTCAAGCGTACGTCGGGACGCGCGCCGGGTGGGCTGCATGACCTTCCCCGTCCGATTCGTAGGGACCATCGGTTTCCTTGATCGCGTGGCGGCGCCAGAGAGGAAGCCGCTCGGCCGCAGTCACTCCCGGGTAAACACATTCTGCGGCTCGGGGGTTCGGCGAGCCGGAAGCCCGGACTTCATGCCGGGTTGACGGAACTCAGCGACTTCACGCCGAAAGTCGTGCCACAAAGGCACACGCCGACGGGTGATGTGCCGAGGAACCGGGCCCGGATCGTGCACGGGATCCGCGCTGTACCCTTGCGTGTTCGCTGGTAACTAGCGGTAGTGTAACGGAATCACGAGCAGCCGGCGACGTCACCACCGACCACCGCCTCCAGCCGGAGTGGGAATAGAGGGATGATCGAAGAGGACACAACTCGAGGCGAGCCCGAGGAGAATAACACGCCCGACGCCGACGGCGCGCCCGAGAACGGCGCCAACGGGGAGAAAGAGCAGGATGCTCCCCCCTTCACGGAGCGAACCCGCCTCCCGGTGCTGCCCCTCCGCGGGACGGTGACGTTCCCGGCAGTGGCGGCGCCGATCGCGGCCGGTCGAGAGATGACGCTGAAGGCGATCGAGGCGGCCATCGCCGGAAACAAGCGCATCTTCGCGGTCGCCCAGAAGGATCCCGACGTCGAGATCCCGGACGCCGACACCCTGTACCGCGTCGGCACGATCGCGCGGATCGCTCAGATGCAGCGGGTGCCCGGCGGCATTCAGATGGTGATCCAGGGCGAGGTCAGAGGTGCGGCGCTCGAGTACTCGATCAAGGACGGGTACATGGAGGTCGTAAGCCGGCGCATGGACGACATGCCGCCGCTCGATCCCGATGAGGCGGCGTTCACCGCGCTCTACAAGGAGGTTCGCGAGCGAGCGGCCGAGCTGAGCCGTCTTCGCGGAGTCCCGAAGGAGATCGTGGATCACTTGCTCGGCGGGATCTCCGAGCCGGGCGAGCTGGCGGACCTCATCACGTTCTACACCGAGCTCGAGGCCGAGGAGAAGCAGGAGCTTCTCGAGACTCTCTCGGTGGAGGATCGGCTTCGCAAGCTCCTCATGCACCTCCAGCGGCAGATCGGCGTCCTCGAGGCACAGGAGCAGATTCGCAGCAAGGTGCAGGAAGAGCTGGGCGAGCGGCAGCGGGAGATGTTCCTCCGCGAGCAGCTGAAGGCCATCCACAAGGAGCTCGGCGAGGACGTCGACTCGCAGGAAGTCGAGGAACTCCGCGAACGTCTGGAAGCCCTCGAGCTCCCCGAGGAGGCACGCAAAGAGATCGACCGCGAGCTCCGGCGGCTGGAGAGAATCCCCCGCGAAACGGCCGAGGCGCAGGTCATTCGCACCTACCTGGAGACGATAGCGGACCTGCCGTGGTCGAAGCTCACCACGAGCAGTTTCGACCTCGAGACCGCGGCTGAGATCCTAGATCGCGACCACTACGGGCTGCAGGACGTGAAGGAGCGCGTGCTGGACTTCCTGGCGGTCCGAAAGCTCCACGAGCTGAAGAACGGCGGCAAGCCGGGGAAGGATGAGGCGGCCGTGGCGGAGCCCGAACGGACGGACGGCGAGCCCGAGGCGGCCGCCGACGTCCAGCCCGCCGATGCCGAGAAACCGGCCCCCGACGCCGAGAAACCGGCCCCCGAGCCCGAGGCGGCCCCCGACGCCGAGAAACCGGCCCCCAACGCCAAGCCCCCCGGGCACATGGACGACCGGACTGGCTCCACGCTGCTCTTCGTGGGACCAGCCGGTGTCGGCAAGACGTCGATCGCCCAGTCGATCGCCGAGGCGATGGGGCGGAAGTACGTTCGCGTTTCCCTCGGAGGCGCCCGCGACGAAGCGGATATCCGGGGCCATCGACGCACGTACGTCGGCGCCCTGCCGGGTCGCATCATCGAGGGGCTCAAGCGGGCCGGCACGCGGAATCCGGTCTTCCTCCTAGACGAGGTCGACAAGCTGGGCATCTCCTTCCAGGGCGATCCGTCCGCCGCTCTCATGGAGGTGCTCGACCCGGCGCAGAACAACGCGTTTCAGGACCACTACCTGGGTGTGCCCTTCGACCTCTCGGATGTGTTCTTCATCGCGACAGCCAACGTGCTGGAGCAGATCCCGGGGCCGCTGCGCGACCGCATGGAGGCGATCGAGTTCCGGGGCTACACGGAGGGCGAGAAGCTGGAGATCGCCAAGCGCTATCTGCTACCGCGGCAGATTGCGCTGAGCGGACTGGAGAAGGACCAGCTCGATGTCGCCGACAATGCGATCCGGGAAATCATCTCCAGTTACACGCGCGAGGCGGGCGTGCGGAACCTGGAGCGTGAGCTGGGTGCCATCGCCAGGAAGTCCGCTCGTAAGATAGCCTCGGGGGACGCCGAGAAGGTGGAGGTAGACGACGACAATCTGCGCGATCTGCTCGGCCAGCCCAAGGTGCACCCCGAGCGGATGTTGGAGAAGGACAAGGTCGGGGTCGCCACGGGCTTGTACTACACGCCCGTGGGCGGGGACATCATGCTCGTGGAGACCAACGTGAGGGACGGTCCGGACGAGTTGATTCTGACAGGCCACCTCGGCGACGTGATGAAGGAGAGCGCGCAGGCAGCCCTGACGTACGCGCTGAGCCACGCGGAAGAGCTCGGCATTCCGAAGAAGGAAAAGCGGTCGATTCACCTCCACGTCCCGGCCGGCGCGGTCCCCAAGGAGGGGCCGTCGGCGGGTGTCGCCATGGCCGTGGCGCTGGTCAGCGCGCTGAGCGGCCGGCCGGTTCGTCACGGCACGGCGATGACCGGCGAGACTACGCTCACCGGCCGCGTCCGCGCCATCGGAGGCTTGAAGGAGAAGGTGCTCGGCGCCTACCGTGCGGGCATCCGCGATATCATCCTTCCCCGCGACAACGAGGGGGACCTGGAAGAGCTTCCCGAGGGCGTTCGCGAGCAGACCCGTTTCCACCTGGTGGAGACGCTCGACGAGGCAATCGCCATCGTGATACGGGACGACGCCGCGCCGACCGGGTCGGAGGCGGAGGCCGGGAAAGAGGCGGAAGCCCGGGAAGACGCGGAAGCCGGCGCGCGCGAGGAGGCCGTCGCCGGCTAGCAGGCCGCTACAGGGGCCTCACGGCAGCAGCAGCTCCACGACCTGTCCCGGCCGATCCAACCACACGTCCGGATCTCCCGGCGCGAGTTCTTCGCGCCCGAAGGGTCCCCACAGCGCCGCAGCGGTGCGGGTTCCCGCCGACCGCCCCGCCATCAGATCCCAGACGCTGTCGCCGACGAAGAGCGTCCGCCGGGGATCCTCCTCACGCACCCGACTGAGCGCGAGGTGTACGGGCCCCGGATCCGGCTTGTGAGGAACCGGGTCGTCGGACGTAATGAGGGCCTCGAACCAGCCGGGGCTCAGTCTGCACGCCTCCAGCCCTCGGATGGAGACGTCACGCGCCTTGCTCGTCACGATGCCCAGGCGGTATCCGCCGACCAGGAGCCGCCGCACGGTCTCTTCTATCCCCGGAAAGGGCCGCACGAGAAGGTCGTGAACATCCGCGTTGTGCCGGCGGTACGTCTTCATCATCGCACGAGTCTCATCCTCGCCGGAGGCGAATCCTCGCAGCTGTGTCACGAGAGGCTTCCCCATGTTCGCCAGCCACGCCTGGTCGGGCGGAATCCACCCCAGGTGGACCTCCATCGTATGGCGGTAGGAGCTGAGAATCAGCTCGTGCGAGTCGATCAGGGTGCCGTCGAGATCGAAGAGAACCGTGCGAATCGAGCACAGAGATCCGGCGCCCACGTCCACGGCGTTCACGCAGCTACTAGGTGCCCAAACTCGTGCCGGAACTCGCGGGGGGAGATGCCGCAGGCGGTCGCCAGGGCCTCGAGTGCTTCCGGCTTCTCGAAATCCTCGCAGCGCAGCCGGATCATGTACTTGTGGGCTATGGTGTATCGTGTGGCCTCCGTATCGACCATCCGCACGCCCATGCGACCGGTTTCCGGATCCAGCAGCTCCCTCAACGGGAGGGGCCGAATCGGCCGCCCTGCATCGTGACCATGACCGAGTCACGGCCCTCCCGCAGGCTTCGGGAAGCGCAGAAACCCAGATCGCGAGTGTACTCCAGATCGTAGGGGATCGGGTCTGCGCAGCGGAGCTCGTACCCGATGTCCTTGTCCACGATGGTGGTCCCGATCCCGAACTCCGCCAGACGGGCCTTGACGCACTTCCGCAGGATGCCTCCCACGTCGACTTCCGCAAGCCGGATGTGTCCGTGCTCATCCCGTTCGACGTCGTCCAACTGGAACTGCTCGTTCGCGAGCCCCAACACGACGCCCTCGGCGATCACGGCGACTCCATCCGGCCGGCCGGCCGCCCGCCGTTTTACAATGGACCCGGCGAGCGTATCGACGATGTACTCCAGCCCGCGGCCGTTGGCGAACTCTTCCGGGATCAGAGTGATGGTCGCGCCCGCCGCCTTTCCGATGCCGAGCGCCAGGTGCCCGGCTTTTCGGCCCATCGCGACCGCGAAGTACCAGCGAGACGTCGTTTGCGCGTCGGCCATCAGGCTCTTGAGGACCCGCACCCCCACGTGACGGGCCGTCTGGTAGCCGAAGGTGTCGCAGTCGTGCGGAAGCCTGAGATCGTTGTCGATCGTCTTGGGCACGTGGGCGACCCGTATCGAGCCCTGCGCCGTCTCAGCCAGCCTGGTCGCGGAAAACGCGGTGTCGTCACCCCCGCTAGTGATGAGGCCCGTCACGCCGAGCTTCCCCAGAGTCCGAACCGTCCGTTCCAAGAGCCGGGGGTCGGTGGTGGGATTGGCCCGCGACGTCCGCAGGCAGGAGCCGCCGCTGAAGTGGATCCGGCTGACGCGCTCGATGGTCAGCGGCTCCACATGCTGGTCATCCTCCTTCATCAACCACTCGAAGCCGTCGTAGATGCCGAGAACCTCGACGCCATCGAGGACGCTGCGGATCGTCGCCGCGCCGATCACGCTGTTGATCCCGGGCGCGGGGCCACCCCCGACCAGGATCCCGAAGCGCTCAGTCAAGGCCATCCCCTCCCTTCCGGTTTAATATGGTGGTAACAGTGGATGGATCGCCGGCGGACCGCCTGCAGGAGACACGCACATGCGACGCATCGCCATTAACACCGGCGGAGGAGATGCACCGGGCCTGAACGCGGTAATCCGGGCCACGGTCCTGGCCGCGACCAACCGTGGCTGGGAGGTGGTCGGTATCGAGAACGGCTACGCCGGCCTTCTGCCCGACGCCGAGGGCGAGCTGGTTCCGCTCACGCCGGAGCGAGTGCGTGGCATCACGCACCTTGGCGGCACGATCCTGGGCTCGACGAACCGCGGCAACCCTCTCGAGTGGGAGTACCGGCAGGCGGACGGGAGCATCGAGCGACGCGATCGCTCGGAGGAGGTTCTCGAGGCCTTCCATCGACACGGGCTCGACGTGCTGATCGCGATCGGCGGCGACGGAAGCCTCCACATCGCGGCGGACCTGGCAGAGAAAGGGCTGCCAGTCGTCGGCATCCCGAAGACGATCGACAACGACCTCGCCGCGACCACCCTCAGCTTCGGCTTTCTGACCGCCGTTGAGACCGCCACGCACGCGATCGACCGGCTGCACTCCACAGCGGAAAGCCATCAGAGAGTGTTCGTGGTGGAGGTGATGGGCGCGAGCACTGGATGGATCGCTCTGTTCAGCGGCCTGGCGGGAACGGCCGACGTGATACTCATTCCCGAGATCCCTTACGACATCGAGGTAGTGTGCGACAAAGTGGCGGAGCGTGAGCGCACCGGCCGGCACTTCAGCATCATATGCGTCGCGGAGGGGTCGACGCCTGTCGGTGGCGAGGTGACGATGAAGACGGTGCCGGCGGGACGCGAGCGGCTTCCACGGATCGGCGGGATCGGATCGCTGGTCGCTGACGAGATCGCCGAGCGGACGGGCAAGGAGAGCCGGTCACTGGTGCTCGGGCACCTGCAGCGCGGCGGGCCTCCCAACGCGTACGACCGACTCATCGCTCTCCGCTTCGGGGCTGCCGCCGTCCGCTGCGCGGCCGAAGGCGACTTCGGCTGCATGGTCGGGCTAGACCCACCGCACGTCCGCGCCGTGCCGCTGGCGGACGCGCTCAGCGAGGTGAAGTCCGTCCCGCTGGACAGTGACATCATCCTGACCGCCCGCGCCATTGGCACGAGCTTCGGGGACTGAGCCTTAGCGGGTGGCCTCCGCATACCGCCGCGCTACTTCCTCCCAGTTCACGACGGTCGACCAGGCGCTGACATAGTCGGGGCGCCGGTTCTGGTAGTTCAGGTAGTAGGCGTGCTCCCAGACGTCGAGGCCGAGGATCGGCGTGTCTCCCTGCATATAGGGGCTGTCCTGATTGGCCGTGGAGTAGATGTCCAGCCCGCCCGCGCGCGTCACGACGAGCCACGCCCACCCGCTGCCAAACCGCCCCATCGCCGCCTTCGTGAACACCTCCCGGAACCCGTCCACCGACCCGAACCGACCGTCGATCGCCGTCAGCAGCTCGCCGGCCGGCTCTCCCCCGCCCGGAGACATGACAGTCCAGAAAAGCGAGTGGTTGGCGTGACCGCCACCGTGATTTCGGACAGCCGTTCGGATGTCATCCGGCACCTGATCGATGCCGCGGAGGAGCTCTTCCACGGACAGGTCCTGAAGATCTTCCTGACCCTCCAGAGCCGCGTTCAGGTTGCTCACGTACGCCGCGTGATGCTTTCCGTGGTGGATCTCCATCGTCCGCGCGTCGATAGTCGGCTCGAGCGCGTCAAACGCGTACGGCAGACCGGGGACCGTGTGCTGGCTCATTAAGTAACCTCCTGCTTCCTTCAGGCATTCCTAGGATCAAAATCGCCCGACCGTCGCGGCCGATCAAGCTACCAGGCACTAGAGGGGTCGACGAACGGCGCGGGTGAAGCCAAGTGTAGCGGCCGGTCGGGCCCTTGCCCAGACCTGAGGGCGCGCCGGCCTAGACCTGAGCGGGCGCCGGCCGAGACTTCAGCGACCTGTTAGGCTGCGATCTCCTTGAGGGCTCGCCGGACGAGAACCGGCACCATCGCCCTGCGCCAGTCCGCATCGACGGTGATGTTCTTGAGGGGATGGCACTGGCGGAACGCCTGCTCCGCCACCGCGTCGATGACGGACGGCGTGAGGCGGTTACCCAGGGCAGCCTCCTCCACCTTTC
>SMUX01371260.1_pt1 | contig 13114 bp, 10 predicted proteins | sample 2456431 | NCBI WGS metagenome assembly SMUX01 (sample SAMN11095930, study PRJNA526329) | marine sediment metagenome | biome: Marine sediment; feature: Surficial sediment; material: Deep marine sediment; isolation source: Hadal surficial sediment | place: Pacific Ocean | collected 2014-11 | depth... | reverse complement strand
TGCACGCCATTGAAGACCTAAACATTAAGATTTTTGATAAAGAATTCGTTTCGGTGGTGGGGCCAAGTGGGTGCGGCAAAACCACCCTTCTTAAAATCACCTCAGGGTTACTCCCAAGAACTGCGGGAGGGGTCGCAGTTAATGGGAGCCCCGTTGATGGCCCGGCAAAGCAAATCGGGATGGTCTTTCAAAATCCCGTTCTTTTGAAGTGGCGGACGGTTCTTGACAATATATTGCTCCCCATTGAGATACTAAAGCTTCCCCGAAGGTCTTACCAAGAAAAGGCAATGGAGCTGATAAAACTTGTAGATCTAATCGGATTTGAAAACTTCCTTCCGTCGGAGCTTTCCGGGGGGATGCAGCAGAGGGTCTCCCTTTGCAGGGCACTAATTACAGATCCCCCCATTCTACTAATGGATGAGCCTTTTGGATCCCTCGACGCCCTTACCAGGGACGATATGAACCTTGAGCTTCAAAGAATCTGGGAGACTAAGAAAAAAACCGTACTCTTCATTACCCACAGCATCCCTGAGGCGGTATTTCTATCTGACCGAGTGGTGGTCTTAAGCCCTAGGCCTAGCAAGGTGGTTCTTACTGTAGATGTTAACTTTAAACGGCCAAGGGAACCCTCGGACAAGTATGAAAAGGAGTTTGGCAGGTTGTGCACCCAATTGAGGAGCGCAATCAAAAAATGATCAAACTGCTTGAATCTTCTTATTAATTGAAATAGAAGAAAACATTACAATTAAAACCAAAGATTGGGAGGGTTAAAAAATGAAGACCAAAGCCATAAGTCTGATCGTAGTTTTTCTTGTTTCTCTAGTCTCTTTCTCCGGACAGGCCATATCCCAAGAAAAGGTGATTGTCACATTGGATTGGGTCATCTCTGGCTATCACGCACCTTTCTTTATAGCCAAAGAGAAGGGCTATTTCAAAAAAGAGGGACTCTCTGTTGAAGTGAAAAGGGGGTTTGGTTCCGGGAGGACGATAAAAGCCGTTGGTACCGGGGCCTCCACGTTGGGTTATGCTGATTCGGGGGTGATGCTAAAGGGCATTGCAGGAGGCCTCAACCTTAAACTAGTTTCCATTGTCTATGCCAAATCCCCTATGGTCATCGTATCGGACGCTGCCAAAGGAATAAAAACCCCAAAGGACCTTGAGGGAAAGAGCATAGGGGACACAAAGGGAGCGGCCACATCGATCATGATGCCAATTATGTTTAAACATGCCGGCGTCGACGCAAGCAAGGTGAAAATCGTCCACAGGTCTCCAGCCATGGAGGACATTTTCCTGATACAGGGAAAGGTGGACTCCTCGACAGATTATTACTTCTCCAGCGTTGCCGCCTACGGATGGCCCGATGGAAGAAAGACCAATACCATTTGGTTTGCGGATCATGGGGTCGATATATATGGTATTGGCATTATGGCAACGCCAGAGACCATTCGGTCTAAGCCCAAGATGATAAGAGGATTCTTGAGGGCACTCTTTACTGCCTATAAGGACATGCGAAAGGACCCCAAAGGTGCATTTGATATTATAGCCAAATTTAAGCCCGAGCTTAAGGGTGCAAGGAAAGTGGAGACGGCCAAGATCAGGGCGATTTGGAAAGTCATCCTTACCGACGAGATACGAAAGAAGGGGTTTGGCTACATAAACCGAGACAAAATTAAGAGGACAAGAGATATAGTATTTGGTCAATACAACGTAAAGAAAAATGTTCCTCTTGATGACATCTATACCAATGAGTTTCTGCCTAACATAAAGCCCTAAAAATCTAGCTCAAAACAGGCCAAGATATACCCGAGGGGGCTAATAGCCCCCTCGGGTACTTATCCAACATTAACTTTATCGTACCGACTTAACTCAGCACACTAGCAACCGGCAATGCACTTGGCGTTGTCGTCGAACTCCCATTTCTTGAGGAGAGAATCCGATAACGCACAATTATGTCAACCTGAGGTAGGCATTTAGAGGGTAGTACAAACGGTTGTAATTACTAAGGAGTCCATTAGTAAGTAGACATCAGGCGACCGAGGGGCGAGTCCTGGAGAGCGCGGGCACCCGAACGTAGAGGTTGCGTTGTGGCCCGGGCTGTGGGAATAGCCACCCTTGGAGAGGACGGGGCGGTGGCCTACAAGGCATAGGCCCATTGACTGTACGCGGAATGGCTCGGCCCGAGGGATGCCGACATTCGAGGAAATGTCGTGTGTCAAGATACTAATGAACTGATTAATAATTAACAGTGTCCAGGTTGGCAGTCCAAGGCCCGCAGTTCTCTACGCGGAAAACTCTGGCAACAGAGGGTGGGTCATACAGAGAGGCGAACATGCAAGGTCCGGGTATAGCATGATCGAAGAACGAGACGTTGACGTGAAAATGAGGGATGGCGTAGCACTGGCTGTGGACATCTTCCGGCCAGCCACCGACGGTCGTTTTCCGGCCCTCGTAGCCATATCTGCCTATGGCAAGGGCATGCAGTCATTGTCAATCCCGACCCAGGACTTCACGGCACCTCTTTACTGTGCATCCATTGAGGCGGGAGACTCCGACTTCCTGGTGTCCCACGGCTATGTCCACATCATCGCGGACACCCGGGGGACCTACAAGTCCGGCGGCCAGTACCGCGGCTGGATGTCCCAGCAGGAGGCGGAGGACGGCTATGACTTAATTGAGTGGGCCGCCGTCCAGCCGTGGTGCGATGGGAACGTTGGCATGGTGGGGATTTCATATTACGGGACCGTCCAGCTCCGTATTGCCGCAGAGCGTCCACCTCACCTCAAGGCCATCATGCCATGGAATTGCGTCGCTGACTATTACCGCGAGGCGACCCACCATGGCGGTATTGTGCAAACCTTCTTCCACTACCTTTACTCCGGCTCCATCCACTGCCAGGGCGTTTCCGTGACGCTTGAAGGCCTTTCGGAAGAGGAGCAGAAGGCCCTAATTGAAAAACTGAAGCAGGATCGGGACCTGCAGATGTACCCGCGGCTCTATAATCTGGTAGACGTACCCCACCTAGTACCCTGCTTCTTTGATATCCTGGCCAATCCCTATGACGGCCCCTTCTACTGGGAGCGGTCGCCTGCTGCCATGTATGACCGCATCAAGATTCCCTTCTATGCCCGATCTTCTTGGTGGGCTTACGGCCACATGCACCTGGTGGGCGCCTTCTGGAATTACCTGGGCATTGATGCTCCCAAGAAGCTGCGGATTGACGGCATGATGGTAGAGGACCGTCCGTTGCCCAAAGATTATAACGAGGAGGTCGTGCGCTGGTATAACTACTGGCTCAAGGGCATGGACACCGGCATCATGGACGAACCGCCGGTGCAGTTTGCCCTCCTTGGCCTCGGTCCAAACCAGTGGCGGGAGGAACACGAGTGGCCGCTCAAGCGGACTCAGTGGACCAAGTACTACCTCCACCGATGGAAGCGGCTCATGCCCGATCCGGAACTGTTCCACGGGCATCCGGACACCTTTGTGCAACAGCCCTTGGACGAGACGACCGAGGTAGCCTCTGTGGAGTATCTCACTCCTCCCATCGAGGAAGACATGGAGGTAATCGGTCCGTTGGCCTTGTACCTGCATGCGGCCATTGACCAGGATGATACTAACTGGATCGTTATCGTCCGAGACGTGGCACCCGATGGGAGAGAGCGGGAGCTTTCCAAGGGGTTCCTGAAGGCGTCGCACCGAGCAGTGGACGCGGGCCGCTCAAAGCCCTGGGAGCCTTACCACCTGCATACACACAAAGATCCTGTCAAACCTGGTGAGGTCTACGCGTACGCCCTTGCCCTGGCACCAATCGCAAACGTATTCAGGACCGGGCACCAGCTGAAGCTGGTAATTACCTGCATGGACCACGCCAAGCTCCGGACCGCGGCAGGCTCAGTGGGAGATAGCCACGCACCGTGGCACCTCTGTAGCAGTCGCACAACGATGCACCAGATCTTTCATGACCCGGACCACCCGTCACATTTGGTAGCGCCGGTGATACCCAAATTGGTGGGAAGGTCCTCTTGAGACATAGTCGCCGAGAACCCAAAAAGCACCTCGCCTCCATTCCCTACTCGAGTGAAGCGAACGACTTCGGCGCCTTCCTCCGACATGGCCGGATTTCAATCCCCGGCTCTCTTATATCAGAAACACCAGCGACGGGATCTCCGTGTCGTTTTCGAGAAGAAGCACTTTCTTGAAAGCCATTTTGAGATCACCGTCTTCCAGGCGCAGCTTGTGAACAGTGCGCCCGCTCCAGATATTGCGCACTCCCCTTCTCATTTCCGTCAGGACGAAGTTGGAGTAAGCGGTCACTTCGCCGTTCCCACCTTCCTCCACCTCTAGATTGGACACCACCCGCCGCATGCGCGAGGGAGGCTTCTGCGCGTATGCCATACCGCTTTTCAGTCGATCGATTCGATCGCCGATTCGCCTGCGGTCATCGTAAATTATGGATACACTATGCATCGGATCTATGTCATCCTGGTTGCTCGGGACCCAATAGACCGCATCATCTGTCCACAGCGCCAACCAGTCGTCGTACTGATGCTCGTCCATGAGACGGGCCTCGCGATAGATGAAATCTTCGATCTGCCGGCGTTTCATTCCTATGGAATTAACCATAAAACATCACGCTCTTGTAGTGGCGCCACATGCCACGGAGATGCCCCTCGTCTGTCCCGTGACCGACACAGCCGCCGCGCTCGTCGATCTCTTGCCGATGGATGCCGCGGCCCAGGAGCAACCACTCGTTTACTCGGGCCTCGATCCCGAGCTGGTTTCGCTCCAGGATCTCCAGATCGTCGGCCGAGAGGAATCCAGCCGGACCGAACCCATATTCATGCTCCCTCAATCGAGCCGTGTTGATTTCTGGAGGCACTCCTTTGAGCAGCGCCGGTTGATAGTAAAGGTAGGTCTCGTTCACGCTGACGGGCTGAAGCCGTCGAATGTGGGTCTGGAGCAGGATCAAGTTGGGAAAGATAAAAATAAACTGCGAGTTGTCGGCGATGATTTTGTGGGCCCTCTCTTCCCCGTATTTTTGCTCCATGGCCTTCACGTACGCGTTCCACACCCCTGGTGGGAACTTCTCGATCCTCGCCAGAACGCCCGGCGCTCGCTTTCCCGGCCTGAAATCTTCCACCATGTGACCCTCAGGTAGACTCCGGATGTGTCCCCACACTTGGGCCCTCTTAGGGTCACTTACGTCCACCCCGGCCCGGGCCTTGATCAGATCGAAGTGGAACTTGTGGAGGAAATGGGCATGGTAGGTCCCCTCCACGGAGTTCTCTGCCATCATCTTCCAGTTCCCCCTATACTTCGCTTTCTGTACCCCTGCCCGCAACTCCACTTCGCCCTCCGGCGACAGATCCAAGAACATGTCGATGTATTCTTTCGCTCCCCCCAAGTGCTCATCCAGACTGATCCCCGTGGGGCTCAAACTCGCAAAAATAAACCCTCGGTAAAAACCCAGCCGCGGCACCGCCGTCAACCCATAGTCCTCCTTCCGAAACCCCCCATCGTACCCCTCCGCATACGGCACCACCACCAGCTCCCCCTTCGTACCGTACGTCCAGCCGTGATACTCGCAACGCAGAAAGTTCGACCTGCCGTGCTCCTGCTGACACAACGTGTTGCCCCGGTGCCGACACCGGTTCAAAAACAAATTCACCTTCCGCTCTTGGTCCCGCACGATGATGATCGGCTGAAACCCCAGCTTCAGGGTCACGTAGTCCCCGGGCTCCGGCACCTCACTCTCGTGCCCCACATAGACCCACCCGCAGTGCCAGATTTTGTCCATCTCCTCTCGGAAGATCTCCGGGTCATAGTAGAGACGACCGTGTACGCGGTCACTCCTTATGAGCTTCTCGTAGTTCACTGCTGGTCTTTCTCCAAGCGCCATGGCAATCCCCCTTTGCAACTGTTCCGAATGAAGGAACGGCCTTTCCCGCATCATCCTAATCGATTTGAAAAGCGGATTCAATGAGGTTTTATTGGGAGTTGAGGCTGCACCCTGCCGGGCGGTGGCCTTTGCTTGCCCTAGAGAAGGTTGCTTCCGACCGTCGAGACGCTCACAAACCTATTGCATGGTGGTTGAGGGGGAGGTCCCCATAATTATTAATGCATCCTTTCCTTTATTGGGCGTAGAGCTCGAGACAGCCTTTTTAATTATTGAGCAGCCAAGGCCAACCTTACGGTAAACCCCGTACCACGGACTTACGTCCGTGGCTTTAGGGCTTACCCTTCGGGAACTTCAGAACATTCATCCCTGCACTTACGTACAGGGCGTTCTGTGGTTCGGGGTAAAAACCGGAAGCATCCGCCCCTGCTTTCCGATGCCCGCTATTTGAGCGGATGCCCGCGGGAATAGGTAATTTCCTCACAGGTGATGAACTCCAGCAACGCCGTTTTCCCCTCCTCCGTCGCCCTCCTGGCCCGCTGGAAAGCAGGAGCAATATCATCCGGTTTCTCAATCTTCTCAGCGTAACAACCCAGGGCCCTCCCGATCTCGGCATATTCCCCCCCAATGTCCCGAGTCTTGTAGCGCTCGTGCGAGAGCCGCAAGGAGGGGATCTCAACGGCCATCGTTCGGTTATTCAGGACAACGGCCAGGATCGGGATCGAGCAACGCACGCTAGTCTCGATGTCCAACCCCGTCATGCCGAAGGCCGCATCGCCCATGAAGTACACGCAGAACTTGTCCGGCGCCGCCAGCTTGGCACCCATGATGAGGCCCAAACCAGTCCCCAAGGCGTGGGATTTCCCCCAGCCGATATAGCTGCGGGGCACCACCGCCCGGTAAAAGGGACCAATCTGGTTGCGCGGGCTCCCAGAGTCGTGGGTGACGATGGCCTCTTTGGAATCGACGATGTTCATGAACTCCCAGATGACCCGATAGGGGTTGATGGGCACCTCCCTGGAAGTGAGCTTGGCCATCCACTCGCTGAGCCACTCTTCCCTGAGCCTCTTGACTTTCCCGGCTGTAGCGCCGTTGGCCTTGCGCGACCGGTCTCCCAGCAGATCCTTCACGGCCTCGACGAACTGGCGCAAGACGAGCTTGGCGTCTCCCAGGAGCGGATAGTCCACGACATAGTGCTTGTTGATCTCCCTCTCATCGTTGACGGCCTGGATGATCACCTTGCCTGGCGGTAGATCGGCCGAGACGATTCCGTAACGCGTCAAGCTGGAGCCGATGGCGAAAACCACGTCGGCGTTCTGTAAGAATTCGAAGACGGCCCGGGGCATACAACCCGCACCGGAGCCCAGGGCCAGGGAATGGTCTTCAGGAAAGGCGCTCTTTCCCTCGAGAGATGTGGTCACCGGGGCCTGCAAGAGCTCGGCCAGCTCCACGAGCTCCTGTGACGCCTCCGCGTAGAGCACTCCCTGCCCCGCATAGATGAGGGGGTTCTTCGCCTCCACCAGGACACGGGCGGCCTCTTCCACGTCTCGAGCATTAGCCCCGGCACAGGTCCTTCTTACCGGCTTGTACTGCAGAGCTACGTCCCCGACTTCCTCGTCCACGATGTCCCCAGGGATCTCCACCATGACGGGAGCGGGGCGGCCGAGCTTTAAAAGGCTAAAGGCCCGGCGCATGACCTCGGCCACCTGACCCGGCACGGTTATTTCCTCGATCCACTTGGTGATCGGCGCATAACTGCGAGAGGACCTGAAATAATGAAAGACCTGGGCCGTATTGCGGGGATAGCCAATGGGCAAAACCAAGAGAGGGACCGAATCAGAATAAGCCGTTGCGATTCCGGGAAAGGCGTTTTCCGCTCCCGGGCCTGCCTGCATGGCGAAGACGCCGATCTTTTTCCCGTTGGTGGTGCGACTGAAGCCGTCCGCTATCCCCGCTCCGACCCTTTCCTGCCGACAGATGATGGGGCGGATACCCACCCCCGCGACGGCATCGATAATTGGAGTCGTTGGATAGCAAGCCAGGAACTCCACTCCTTCACGTTTCAAGATTTCCGCGACAGCGTCAATGACCTTCATGACATTCTCCCTCAGAAGAAAGTTATATCGAACACGGGGTTTGAATCCCCGTGTTCGACCAAAGGGTAGAGCTACCGCTTCTCCCCTTTGGAAACCCCATCGGCTTTGTGCCCGCCTCAAGAGGCGGGGTTTACATTAAATTAATTAAGTCCCCATCGAAAACAAGGCGCATTGTACAATAAAAGAGCCCCTGGAAAAAGACATCAGGCTTCAGCAACGCACTCAATCTCTACGAGAAAATCGCCTTGAAGTTTCGTCTCGATGGCGGTGCGGGCCGGGTAGTTGCCCTCCTTGAAGTAGGTCCTGTAGATCTCGTTCATGGCCGGTATATCAGATTCCCTGGCAAGAAAGACCGTGACCTTCGCGACCTCATCCATGGAGGAGTCCCCTGCCTCGAGCACTGCCTTTATGTTGTCCATGCATTGGCGCATCTGCGCCTGAAAATCGCCCTTGGCAACCTGCCGGTTGACGTCAAAGGGGGGCATTCCGCAGACGAAGATCAAATTGCCTACTTTGACGGCTTTCGACGTTGGCGCCTTGCCGGACCCGAAAACCTTGTCGCACGTAATAATTTCCCTGCCCATAGCCTTTTCCTCCTCTGAGAGATAGATTATTGGGCATGCTACCCCCGATCCCATTCTCTCTTCAACATCTGCCCGGATGAACCGGGTTCGCCGCTTTCAACGCTGCCACAAGCTCTCGACAGACTCCGACCCTCTTCTCGTCATGTGCCAAATTCCGCTTGGAGCTTGTCGAACCAAGCCGAGCTTTCCTCGTATCTTTTTCTTCTCGACGCCATCCAGCGAGACAAGGTATATCAAGGGTCAAACGGTTTTGTTGGATAATACTGGTCACCTGTGATACGTATCGCACCAACTCCGCACAGAGGGATAGAATTGTTCGTCGGAAGCCTGCATCATAAATAGGGAGAATATCTGATGCGACAATTAGTCAATGAGCTCATGGTGCCAGCCAGAGGAGGATGCGCTTTCGAAATCAAAAAGGGCCAGATCCTCCGTGTCGTTGAGATTGAGGGACCACAGGTAGGCGACTTTAACGCATTCAATCTGCACAATTTTCGCGAGCGGCTGGACGCACCCCTTAGTGCCGCTCTCAACTCTAGCTTCCGGCACTTCACCAGACTCTACACCAATGAACCCCGAGGGCGCCTGATGTTCACTGTGGTCGATGATCCAACCAGGGTACATTATCTTAGTGGGGGCCATTGCACTATACTTCACTACGATCTTATTCATGGTATCAAAGACCATCACAATTGCTATGATATTCTGGCCAAGGCGGTAACACCCTACGGTCTGACCCATTATGACGTCCATGGCGTGTTTAACTTCTTTATGAACGTGTCCTATGATGCTAATGGCCGGATGATTATTAGGCCTCCTGTCGCCAAGAAAGGGGACTATATGGACGTACGGGCGGAAATGGATGTGCTGGGCGCCATCGCTGCCTGCCCTGGTGATATCAATCCCACGAATGGCGAGGACCGGGTACCCAAGCCATTGAAAATCGAAATCTACGAAAAAGAGTGAGGGAGAGGTGTTAGCTCAAAGGGCGCGGCTCCATCCCCATGAATTGGCCATCGACAGACCTTTCCATGCGCTTCTCATGCCAGTCGAGCGCCCGCTCAACACGGTCCGGGATCTTGAAAGCCGGGAGACCGGCTGCCTGCCAGCTTTCGTACGCCTTCCACAAGCACTCCTTGGGCGGCAGTGAGACGTCCGGGTAGGTGTGTCCACTTTTGTGGGTCGCGTCTATGATCATCCTGCCTCCCATCCCTTGTGAATCACGAGAGGGGTCCATGCCCCTGGGAGAAGGGCTTTTGAAAATCTCCACATCTTCGGCTGGATTGACGAGTGAGTTCCAGATCATATCTAAACTTTGCCGGTGGCGAATGTCGATGCTCTCATCAACGACGGTAACCACCTTGACCTTCATGATTTCTGCGGTCAGGTGCCCAACCTTCCTGGCATGTCCGGGATAAAGGGGCGTCATCTGGACTATGGCGTGGCCCATCTGACCACCGTGTGTCTGGTCCATTGCCACATCGGCTACCGTTTTCTCCCCGAACCGAGTCGCGAGCTGCCAGTGAATAATGCACTCGTTACCGTTGCCCTGGAGCGTTGTACTCTCACTCGGTGGATATTGGCTACTGTAACCGTAATAGATGGGATTCCTCCGGTGCGTTATCGCGGTGACTTCAAAGAACACCTTCTCGGCCTCCGGCCCCATGTATCCCGCGAACTCTCCAAAGCTCTCTTCCATCATCCGCTCGGTGGGATGCACAAAGCCTTCCACAACGACCTCTGCATGGGCTGGAACGAAAAGGTCGACGGTCTTCCCCCTCACGACCTCCACAGGCTCACCTTTTAGGGCTCCAGCTATGCCTATTTCATCCACACCTCTGGGAACGGCCGCGGTCGCTGCCACATGGACTGAAGGGTCACAGCCGATCGCAAGGGCCACGGGGGCTGGTGCTCCTTTGGAAGCATAGGTTTGGAAGTTCTGATAGGCCTGACGGCCGGGAGCGGTGTTGACGGTAATCTTGTTCTTCGATTGAATCTGACAGCGGTAGGTAGCTATGTTTTGGACACCACTATCACCGTCCCTGGTGATGACACAGTTTGTAATGCAGGTTTTGCGATCCTTTGTTGGGGTCCAGATAGGTACAGGCAAGTAGGTGAGGTCAATCTGGTCCTTAGGGATCACCACTTCCTGCACGGGGCCCGAGGGAACCACCTTCGGTGCAATTGGATTGCTTAGTGCCCGCAACCAGATGTCATGTATCCGGTCCGGCGTGGTGCCTATGGCCAAGGCATAGACCTCCCGTGAGGCTCCGATGAGCCCCGTAGCAACCGGCATGGATGAGTCCTTGACATCCTCAAACAGAAGGGCGAATCGCCTTTCCTCGCTAAAGCCCTGGTAGACCCACCTAGCCATGCACGAAATTTCCCAGCTTTTGTCAACCGTCCTTGTTACGCGGTAGAGCTTTCTGTTGGCCTCAAGCACCTTGATGTATTCGCGCATATCTTTGTAACCCATTCTTGTACCCCCTTACTGTTTACATTTTCTCGCTTTTCCTTGATGCCGTTCTGCCCCATGACGGCACAGCTTTCACCCGGATTCCTATTTTGCCTTTTAGATGCAGAACCATCAAGTTACCAAGGGAAATTCTTTGCAGTCCATATCCGCCATCGTTTACTGCAGACAGGGGATGGTAAAGGCGAGGAAAAGGTAGAGGCTTACCCACAGGCTGAGACGGCCAGATGTAATTAACCCCGATCCGAAAAAACAATCGAGGCATTTGCGGTTTTGGACACCATATGAGAGGAGTTACCGGCATTTTGATCTTCGGCCTGCAATTAGACTAGAGGTGAGTTGCCGATTCACGGTAAAACCAGCTCTTTGGCGAGACCTGATGCTCTTTAGGGAGTATTTCACGAGCGGAATAATTTCGGATCGGGGTCAATAAGCCCGAAGTGATTGTCCTGACCAGTCGTGGCTCTATTCAGGATACGCGGTGGTACTGCGTCCGAGCCCGTCGTAGAGATCCAGCATGCGTTTGCGCCAGTCGTAAAGGATGTCTCCCTTTTCCAGCACCCGGTAGGGACTCATAGAGCGTGCCATCTGGAAATGGCCAAAGACGATGTAGTCTCCATAGGCTGGGGAATCACCGCATATATAAGGTTGGACCTGCAACACCGCACGTAACGGCGCCAGGCCAGCCTTGATCGCAGGATGGTGTTTGTCCCGCTCGGCATGCAGTTCTTCCAACGTCTTGCCGAAGCGCTTCTCGCGGCTTGCGCGAAAATAGGTCTTATCGTCCGGGTGGACGTTGCCGAAGAGATCGCCGACGACGGTCATGAACAACGGCCGACTCCAGACGTTGATCCACTCGTTGATAAAGCGCGCCTGGCCACGCCCGATCGGGCCGCTGAACAGCGAAGGCCGGTCAGGGTAGGTCTCTTCCAAATAACAGGCGATGTCCCACGAGTCCGTGAACGCCTTGTCACCGTCCTGCAGCACCGGAACCGTTTGCCCACCGCTGAAGGCAAACAGGTGTTTATCAGTAAACTTGCAGGGCACGATATCTGCCTCGAGGCCCTTGTGGGCGAGCGCCATGCGTATGCGCCAGCAATAGGGGCTGAAGCGCCGGTCATCGCCCCCTAGTAGTTCATACAATTTCAAGGCCATCTGGGATCCCCATTTTTATGCCCTGCCGAACTAGTATGCCATCCGAACCCTAGCCCAGCAAGCAAAGAGACGAGGGGGGACGGCGCATATGAGCACACCCCCCCTGTATAACCAGCGGCAGCTAAGAAGGCGTTGTTATTATCAAGGGTCTGACCGCTTGTCAACCCTGTCCAGGCCGCCGCCAAAATCTCACTTTTCTCAGCCTAAAACCGCCCAGCTGTCGGCCTTGATCCGGCAACTCGGCTCCAAGGGCGAGAACGCCTCAGTATTCATCGAACATCCTCTGAATCTCATCCGGATTCGTGCTCTTCGTTAACGCAAGCTGGAGCAGGATCCGAGCCTTGTGCGGGCTCAAGTTGTCGGCAGCGATAAAGCCGGCCTCCTGCCAATTGTCATCTCGAATGACCCGGCCGGCACCGACCCGGCTGCTCCGCACCACTCGCACCCCCTGCTGGTCGGATAGCTCCTTCAGAACCTTCCGGGCGTTCTGCGCATGCCCCGCACCGGACCCGGCGATGACCAATCCCCGGGCGCCGAGGGCCACCGCGGCCTTTGCCAGCTCCCCGTCGTTGCCCGAGTGCGCATAGAGGATATCTACCCGGGAAATATGCCGGACCTGAGTGAGGTCAAACTCTGTCTGGCTGGTGTGCCTCCGAGTTGGGCTGCGGTAGTAAACGATGCGGTCGGGGTCCGCATATCCCAGCAGCCCTACCTGCCGGGACTGGAAGGTCTCCAGCCGGTAAGTGTTCGTCTTCGTCACTTCACGGGCCGCGTTGATCTCATCGTTCAGGACAACGAGGATGCCCTTTCCTCGCGACCTCGGATTGGCAGCCACCCGGATAGCATTCAGCAGGTTGGCCGGGCCATCAGAGCTCAAGGTGCTGAAGGGACGTTGGGCCCCTACAATCAC
>SMUX01017366.1_pt1 | contig 13129 bp, 14 predicted proteins | sample 2456431 | NCBI WGS metagenome assembly SMUX01 (sample SAMN11095930, study PRJNA526329) | marine sediment metagenome | biome: Marine sediment; feature: Surficial sediment; material: Deep marine sediment; isolation source: Hadal surficial sediment | place: Pacific Ocean | collected 2014-11 | depth... | reverse complement strand
GGCACAATCCTGTTAAAATTGATGTTGTCACTGCTTATTTCATCCCTGCTTTCTAACACTTCGATGTATTCGGGTTTTGGATGAATAAGCTGGTAGGAATTACTATATTTATCATAAGAGAAAACCCCGCTTACAACTGCGTACAAACCTTTTCTATATAGCCTGTTTAGATAGCTCTTGTTAAACTGAAACCATATTAAATTTGCAAACCCGGTTCCATCGGAGATAACAATTTTATATATGCTCCGTGTCCTTATTTTCAAAACCCCTGAGAGATCAATTCTGCCAATGACTGTTGTAAAGACTTCCTGCTTTATAGCGGATATCTTATTAATATTTCTTCTGTCCTCATATCTGCGGGGAAAATAATAAAGGATATCCTCTACGCTAAGAATTCCTTTTTTCTCCAGTAACCTAGATATCCTCGGTCCGACTCCTTTAATAAACTGAACGGGGGTGAGCCTTTGATCTTTACTTAAATGCTGGGGTTGTTTCTCTTTTAAAATAGGTTTATTAGAAACCTGCCCTTTTAATTTATTAATCAACTCTATTGATTTATTAACTATATCTTTTTTATCACTAAGCTTTTTATTTTCAAATTGTAAAAAATTATTTTCTATTTCATTCAAATAATTAGAGGTCTTACTATCAACACTTAAGCTAACCGCCTTTATTCTCATCTGATTTATATATTCCCAGATGCCTGCAAGTTTACCGATGTTTTTAAAATCATTTTTGGCGGCAAAATTAAGTGGTTTTTCTATGTCTTCTAAGATTTTGTGAATCTTATTCATATCCATATTGTAATCTATTTAATCCAGAAAAATATGAACAACATGTTTGATTTTACATTCTAAGGGGAGTTAGATAGTTAAATAATATATGATGATAAAAATGTTTTAGCTTACGCAGCTTTTTTATTTATATCACTAATTTATATCACTTATCGTTATTACTTTGCGTTTGTTTTTAGCGTTATCACTATCTGAAGAATCATCTTCAGGTTCTTTTTCTTTAGAGGACTTTTCCTTGTTCATACGCTTTATGTTTTTACAGCCAGGGTAACCGCTGCAGCCATAAAATTTCCCATAGCGGCTCTGCCTTATGACCATTGGCTTTCCACATTTATCGCAATTGATGTCACTTACCTCGGGTTGTACTTTTTCAACTACTTTTATATTCCCATCTTCGTCATAATTGAACGGCTTTGCATTTTTACATTCAGGATATTTAGAGCATGACAAGAATTCTCCTCTTTTTCCCCATTTAATAATCATCGGCGCCCCGCACTCGTTGCAGTCTATGCCCGCGGGAACCCCGTCTCTTCTTAGGCTTCTCATCTTATCGTCAGCCTGCAAAAGACGCTGAGAAAATACTTTATAAAAATCCTTCAGCAGCTCAACCCAGTTTATGCTTCCTTGCTCAACCTTATCGAGCTTGTCTTCCATATCCGCTGTGAACTTAACATCCAGTATCTCGGGAAAACCGTCGATGAGCATATCATTTACAGACTTTCCAAGAACAGTCGGCTTTAGCTTTCTATTTTCACGTTTTACATATTCTCTATCCTGGATTGTAGAAATTATGCTCGAATATGTGGACGGCCTGCCGATTCCCTTTTCTTCAAGCTCTCTGACAAGAGAACTTTCAGAAAATCTTGGAGGGGGCTGCGTAAAATGCTGTTCCATCTTTAAATCTTTCAGACTCAAACCCTGATCTTTACTAAGCTTGGGAAGTTTTTTCTCATCATCTTCCCCGTTTTGTTCATCTTCCTCTTTTCCTTCTATATAAACTTTTGAGAATCCTTCAAATTTAATGATAGACCCAGTTGTTCTGAATGCCGCTTTTTCAGATTTTATCTCAATCGAGGTTTGATCATAAATTATTGGGGTCATTTGAGAAGCAAGAAACCTTTGCCAGACGAGTTTATAGAGCTCAAATTCATCACCGGCTAGATGGGCTTTTATTTTATCGGGACTAAAATCAAAAGATGTAGGTCTTATTGCTTCATGAGCATCTTGCGCCGATTTTTTGACTTTATATAAACTTGGTTTTTCAGGCAAATATTTATTACCGTATTTATCCATTATATATTTTCTAGACTCTGACAGCGCCTGATCTGAAATACGAACAGAATCGGTTCTCATATAAGTAATTAAACCCATAGGGCCCACAGCGCCAAGCTCTATTCCTTCGTAAAGCTTCTGGGCTATTGCCATGGTTTTTTTAACCGAAAATCGGAGTTTTCTGGATGCCTCCTGCTGAAGGGTGCTTGTGATAAAAGGGGGTTGTGCTTTTCTAGTCCTTTCCTTTTTATCTACTGAAGATACGTGATAATCATTATTTTTTATCTGATTTACTATATTTGCTGCTTCTTGTTCACTGCCAATCTCTACTTTGTTACTGTCAAATCTTATGAGGTTTGCTGAAAATGGATTTTGATCTCCACTGTTTATGGGAAGAAAATCTCCTTCAATACTCCAGTATTCTTTGGTTATAAATTTTTCAATTTCACGTTCTCTTTCAACAACAATCCTTAAAGCTACACTCTGCACCCTGCCTGCGCTGAGGCCCCTTCTTACCTTTTTCCAGAGCAGTGGGCTTACCTGATACCCGACAAGCCTGTCCAGTACCCTTCTTGCCTGTTGTGCATCGAACTTATCTTCACTTAGGGTTGTGGGGGAATTAATAGACTCTTTTATTGCCTTCTCAGTTATTTCATGAATAAGGATTCGGTATGATTTATCTTTTATACCAAGTTGATCAGCTATATGCCAGGCTATTGCTTCCCCTTCTCTATCCGGATCGGATGCTAAATATACTTTATCAGCATTTTTAGCGGCTTTTTCGAGCTTGGCAAGATATTTCTTCTTATTCTTTATAACCTCATATTGTGGCTTAAAATCATTTTCTATATCAACTCCAAGCTTATTTTTAGGAAGGTCTATCAAATGACCGGAAGAAGCTTCTACAGAAAAATCCTTACCTAAATAATTTTTAATAGTCTTCGCTTTTGCGGGAGATTCTACTATAACAAGTGATTTAGCCATTATTTTAAGCTTATATTACTTTAATTTAAATGAAAATATCCACATATTTATTAAAATATCAAATATTTAATGTTTTAATAAGGTAAACATATTTTCAATAAATCAAAATTAAACTTTAAGAAACAAATAAATTGGCGCTTAATTTTGAATTGGCAGTAGATGACGGAACAAACTAAAAAGGGATTTAAACTAAGTAATCAAAAATAGGCAGATTTGATAATTCAACAAAACCTTTTAAATCAATTTATTTTTAAAACAGTAAAGAATTAATTCTGATCTGTTTTTTACCAAAAGTTTTTTAAAGGTTTTATATAGATGAAATTTCACTGTTTTTTCGCTTAGGTAAAGAGAGTCGGCTATACTTCTGTTACTCAGGCCCTGCAGGACCAACTTTACAATCTTCGATTCTGCTTGAGTAAGCTCTACTATAGTGTTATCAACTTTTTCTGTGTCCGCTTTATTTTCATTAATAACGTCTTTAACCACGCGCGCCAGTATCCTTCTTTCTACCCACAGTTCATTTGCGTATACACCTTTAACAGCTTTTCTTAGGTGAATTGAATCAGAGCCCTTTAAAATATATCCACTGGCTCCTGCCCTTATAATCCTGACTAGTATTAGATCCTCATAGTCTTTATTCAGCAGAATTAACAACTTTATATGACTGTTTTTCTTGATTAAGTTTTTAATTTTAGATATTTCAAAACCCGGAAGTTCGTACTCGACCACAAAGATATTTACTGAACTGTTCTTATAATGTTCAAAAACATCCAACAAACTGTTGATTTTTTGAGCAACGTTTAATTCGCTGTCTTCTTCTATGAGTTTTTTAATGCCCTCTCCCAAAATGGAAGAGCTGCATCCAAGTAATATTTGTATTTTCTTTTCTTTTACTTCCGCGCGAGCTAATTCTGTCATATAAGATTATAATACTATAGTTTTAATTATAGTATAAACTAATTTATTAACATTTGATAATTTATACGAATTAATTTTATTAACTAATCAGGAAATATTTCCCCGGCAGCTGACTGACTATCCCATTTAACTCTAGACTGAGTAAATTTGCCAAAACTATTGAACTATCCAAATTAGACATTTTTATAATTTGATCGATATGAAGCTGTTCATTTGACAAAATTTCGTAGATAAGCATTTCTGCTGGTTCTAAACCTTCTATTTGGACTGTATTTAAAACCTTTTTCTTGTTCTTAGCACCTATAAAACCACCTATTTCTTCCAAAATATCATCGACATCATTTACAAGTTTTGCGCCTTTTTTAATCAGTTTATTTGCGCCTTTGCTGAGCTTACTTCCTATGTTTCCTGGTATTGCAAATACTTCGCGGTTTTGCTCTAATGCAAATTCTGCTGTAATAAGAGAACCACTTTTCTCAGTAGCCTGCACAACAAGCGTACCTAAAGACAGGCCGCTTATGATTCTGTTTCTCCGGGGAAAGTTGCTAGCTTCTGGTTTAGTACCGATTTTAAACTCTGAAAGTACGGCCCCATTTTGAGATATTTCTTTATACAAGCTTGTGTTTTCAGGCGGATAAACAAAATCAATTCCTGAGCCAAGAACTGCCAGGGTTCTGCCACCGGCTTTCAAGCAAGCCCTGTGGGCAATTGAATCTATCCCCCTTGCTAGACCGCTTACTACTGTAATACCATTTCTTGCAAGCTCGGCTGCGATCTGCTCTGTTACCTTTTTTCCATATACATCAGGTATTCTGCTTCCAACTATCGAAATAGCCCTTTTATCATCTTTAATTATCTTGCCAGTTATATAGAGATAAGGAGGTGGATTATAGATATTGTATAGATTCTTTGGATAGGCCGGGTCTGTGAGAACCAGTATGTTCAGTCCTATCTTTTTAAGTTTTTCGACTTCCTCTTTTACAGGCTCCCAGTCATCAAACTCTTTTATCAATTTTACTATATTGGGAGTAACACCTTCAACCTTTAATAGTTCATTAGAAGCTGCCGAGAACACCTTTGGAGGATCAGAGTAACGAGAAATCAGATTTTTATATGTTACTCCGCCAAGTCCGTTTATGCCGCTAAGCGCAATCCAATATTCATTTGTGCTCATTTCAAGTATTAAAGAATTTCCCCTGATAAGTATCGCGCTTAATAAGCTCTGAATCTATGCCTCTTAGGACCTCTATATGATTTTTAGTCCAGACAGGCGCAATTAATAAGTCCCTTGGAGTATCTGTAAAAAGCCTCTCAAGTACAAGTTCAGGTGATAATCTCTCAATAAATCTGGTTATAAATGATAGATACGCTTCGTAGTCAAATAAATAAAATGGTTTTTCTGAATACATTCGTGCAAGAGGGGTATTCCTCACAATATGCAAATTGTGAATTTTGAGAACATCTATGCCAAGACCCGATACTTCTTTTGCCATGGCAAGCATTTCATCTTCAGTCTCAGTAGGAAAACCAACTATAATATGCGCTCCTAAATGAAGGCCCCTTCCTTTAGACAGATCAATCGCATTAACTACCGACTCATAATCATGACCTCTGTTCATAAACTTCAGGGTTTTATCATATGTAGACTCTATTCCGTATTCAAGGGATACATAAACGTCTTTCGCTAACCTTTCCATCATATCCAGTTTTTCCTCGTCTATGCAATCACTGCGGGTACCAATAGCAAGCCCTACTACATCTTCATAGCTAAGTGCCTGTCTGTATAAATTTTCTAATTCATCAACTTGAGAATATGTATTAGTATAGGCCTGAAAATATGCAATGAATTTTTTTGCTTTAAACCTAGCCTTTAAATACCTCATGCCGCTTGTTATCTGATTATCGAGCGTATATCTCGACCGGGCATAGGGAGGGACAAAACTGTCATTATTACAATAAATACAGCCCCCTACAGCTAAAGAGCCATCCCTGTTAGGGCAGGTAAAGCCCAAGTCCAGTGAAACCTTATTCACTTTACATCCAAACCTGGCAGTTAAATAACTGCTGTATTTTTTATACCTTTGCATCATAATAAATTTAGATTTGAGCTCCAGGACATAAATGATTTATTTTACATATTTCACATTTTGGCTTGCGTGAACTACAAACCGTTCTGCCATGATCTCCCAGGGCATTAGAAAAATAAGTCCATTTATCTTTAGGAACAATGTCCATGAGATCAAACTCTATTTTTGTAGGATCTTTACTATTTGAAAGACCAAGCCTGCCGCTTAACCTTTTAATATGAGTATCAACTATTATACCAGGGGTTCCATATGCGTTTGCTAGTACTACATTTGCAGTTTTTCTCCCTACTCCGGCAAGTGAAGTAAGTTCTTCCATCCCTTTTGGCACTTTGCCTTTGAAATCTTCTTCTATCCCTTTTGAGCAATTAATTATTGATTTTGCCTTATTTCTGAAAAACCCGGCTGAGTGTATATCTTTTTCGAGTTCACTTTGTTTTGCTTTTGAAAAATCAGCGGGGTTTCTATATTTTTTAAATAAGTCAGCAGTTATTTCATTTACCCTTTTATCTGTACACTGTGCGGATAATATACATCCAATTAGCAGCTCAAATGGGTTTTTGAAATTCAAATGACACTCAGGGCTTGCATATTCTTTTTTAAAGATCTTTAAAATAGCAATCAGCCGTTTCTGCTTATCTTTATTTTTTTTATTTTCCATAACTGAAAGAACAAAAAAAAAGGGATATGTTTGTTCATATCCCTGTTTAAGATAAATTATAGATTCTTTGTTATTCTCTAATCAATAAGAGTTAATCATTTTTTGCAGGTTCTAAATCTGTCTTGCCTTCAAAAAAATCCTTGTTCTTATCAATGAATTCCTGCCACTTATCGGGAAGCTCATCCTCATGGTAAATAGCATCTACCGGACAAGGATCTACACATGCACCGCAATCAATACACTCTTCGGGGTGAATTATAAGTTGATCGTCAGTTTCATAGATACAATCTACAGGACATGCATCGACACAAGACTTGTCTTTAACATCTATGCATGGTTCTGCTATAATATATGCCATCTATAAACCTCCTAGCTAATGTTAAATAATATACTGCAGATGGGTCTCAATTCAAGACAAGCTTTATTAAACAGGTTCAGTTTGCATTTTCAGGTGGTGTCTCACCTGAATCTTCTTCAGATTTTATAGTTTCTTCTGGCTTAGCTGTGTCCTCTGAAGTGGCTGGATTATCTATACTATCTGTTGTTGGATTTATGGCATCTTCATTAGTAACAACTTCGGCTGCTGCATCTACCTCTTCGGCTGGTTCAAACTCGGCTGTCGGAGCTGTTTCACCTTGTAGAACAGAAGAAGAACTACCCCTTATTGCAAAATAACCAAGACTGAGAGATGTAGCAAAAAATACTACTGCAAGTACTCTGGTTAGTTTTGACAAAAACGGAACAGCCCCGCTGGATCCGAATACAGATTCAGACGACCCTCCGCCAAACATAGAACCCAAATCTCCGCTTTTTCCAGGTTGTAGCAAAACTGCAAGAATTAATATTATACTTACAATTATATGCAAAAACTTTATAAGTGATTCAACAACTTCCAATTCTCTAGACTCCTGATGATTTTATAATTTCTAAAAAAGATTTCTTATCTAAACTTGCTCCGCCTACAAGCACCCCATCTATATTGGACTGCGATATTAAACTATCTATATTATCTGAATTTACGCTTCCGCCATACAGTACTCGAATTTTTGATATATGACAATTAAATCTTTCACTGATAAATTTCTTGATACTGCCGTGTACTGAACTTGCCTGCTCGGGCTCTGCAGTTATTCCTGTCCCAATTGCCCAGACAGGTTCGTAGGCAAATATTATATTATCAAACAACTTGTTATTTACTCCGTTTAGTCCAATCTCAACCTGCTTTTTTATGACATTTAGGGTTTTACCCTGATTTTTTTCTTCTATTCTTTCTCCTATGCAAAAAACTACTTTAAGACCTTTTTTAAGAGAAAACACGATTTTGTCGTTTATCATCGAATTTGTTTCGCCCAAGGCGTATCTCCTTTCGGAATGACCAATTATTACCCAGCTACAGCCCAAATCCAGCAGCATATCTGCCGAGGTCTCTCCGGTATATGCCCCCGACTCCTCCCAGAATACATTTTGGGCACAGAGCTCAATTCCAGAGTTTTCAATTATCTCACCCACAGGTTCAAGACATGTAAAAGTAGGAGCCAGTATCACATCTACACTTTTTAAGTCGGATACAGCAATGTTATTTACAATGTGGTTTGTAAGTTCTTTTGCTTCATCTCGCAAAAGATTCATTTTCCAATTTGCTATTACTATCCTTTTTGCCATTTCAACTCTGAAGTATCTGTAGTACAGGTAAATGCTGCGTTTTCAAATAAGCGTATGCAGATTCAATATTATATAATATTTGCAATTTTTCATTATCCCGCATTAAATTTTTAGTAAAAAAACCAAAATCTGTAAGCACAACTACCTGGCCATCTGAATTAATTAGCGAATTATATATAGGCTTAGACTCTAAACTACCCGATTTTTCATCATCATAACCTGTCTGACCGTCCCAAAGAATCATTTTTGCATCATCAATAATTTTAGAATATATATCTAGAGTTAATTCACCCACTGAGGTTATCTTGAATTCTTCTTTCAGATTTGACCTGTCGACAGTACTGAGCGTCTTTGAATTCTCTGTCTTATAGGAAATCTTGAAATCTTCAGGCAGTGCAATCTTCTTATTTCTAGCAATGAGTGAATTATAGAGTTTATTAATCCTGTATATCGAGGCCTTATCATAATCGTCTTTAGCTATTTCATAACCAATTGATTTTAGAAGTGTGTTAGCAAAAAAACCATCTAATATGAGAATATCAATTGTGTCAGTCATTTTTTCTAAAAGCTCTATCTTTGAATAAATATCTCCGCCGCTAAAATAAACCACAAATGGGTTATTTGAACCTTCTTTCAAATCGTCTAATAATTGCAACTCTTTACTAAATGAGCACCCCACGCATCTTTCTTTCATATAATCTAATACCCCGAGATTTGAGGAAAGAGACTTTGTTAACAGACCGAATGATTCACTGACATAAACATCTATATTTTCAGATAGTTTTCTGGAAAAACCGGGCTCATTATTAACCTCGCCTTTATAGAACATCAGATTTTCTAAAAGCATTATCTCACCGCAGTTCATATCCTGCTTTATTTTTTTAACTGCATCTCCAATACAGTTTTCAGGAAAATATATATTTGTGTTTAGTTTTTCACTCAGGATATCCCCTACACACCTAAGTGAATGTTTAGAAGAGTATTTATAATCTTTAACAGTCCTGTGAGATGCAATAACAACCTTGCTTCCCTGCTCTAAAGCGTATTTTAGAGTAGGAAGTGAATAATCAATCTTAAGGTTAATATCTACAGATCCTGAATTTATATCAAAATCATAATCTGTTCTTATAAATAAGATTTTCTCACTTATTTCTATTTCTTCAATTGACTTAATATTCATTTATATATCTATATATTCATGAAATGTATTTTTTCAATCTTGCAATTCCTTCTTTAATATTTTCTACCGAATTTGCATATGAAAACCTAAGATAACCCTCCCCACCTGATCCAAAATCAATACCAGGGGTTAAAGCCACATGTGATTTTTCCAAAATATCAAAAGCCAGTTCATATGAATTGGTATTAATTTTTTTAGTATTAATAAAAACATAGAAAGCTCCATCAGGAACCTTTTTTATATCAAACCCTAAATCCCTAAGGCCTGTAACCATAATATCCCTTCTTTTTTTATACTTGCCTACAATATTTTTAATTTTAGTGTCGCTTAGCCTAAGCGCTTCGATCCCTGAACTTTGCACAAAAGAATTTGCAGATATAAACAGGTTTTGCTGTAATTTTTGAATAGGTCTTACGTAGGGGTCTGGAACAATCATATATCCGAGTCTCCATCCAGTCATAGAATAAAGTTTTGAAAACCCGCTTACAACAATTGCGCTTTCTGTAAATTCCAATATCGATTGTTCTTTTCCTTCATATACCAAACCATGATAAATCTCATCAGAGATTATAGGTATTCTAAGCTCAGCAAGTTGTTCCATCACATCTTTATTTACAAGCATGCCTGTTGGGTTTGAAGGAGAATTAATAAGTATTGCCTTTGTTTTTTTTGAAATCAGTTTTTTAAGCCTTGATACATCAATCTGAAAATCTTCTTGTTCGTAAATTCTTACAAACTTGGCAACCCCTCCCGCAATTTTTATTATCTGAGGATAACAAGCATAATGAGGGTCAGTGAGAATAATCTCGTCCCCTGGGTCTAATATGGAAGCGAAACATAAAAATAGTGCAGGAGAACTGCCTGTTGTTACTATCACATTTTGAGGGCAGACACTTAGATTATATTTTTTTTTGTAGAATAAACTCAGCTCTTCTCTTAGTTCAGCAACACCCAAACTGTGAGTATATTTGGTATCTCCTGATTTGATTGAAGAAACTGCTTTTTTGCAAATTTGGCTGTCTGTATTATGATCGGGTTCTCCAATTTCAAGATGTACAATATTAATACCTTTGCGCTCGAGCTGCTGCGCGCGTTCCAAAACTTCCATAACATAAAATGGAGATATTGATTTAGCCAGTTTAGAAATCATAAGAAATTGTAATTCTATTAAATAGACCTTCTTTGTCTAGAAAAAATTATTAATAAAAAAATTAAGTTATTGAAATAAATATAACCTCTGGGTATATTGACTTTTTCAATTAATAAGGATAACTAAAAAATGGCTCAAATATGTTCAGTTTGTGGAAAGAAACCGTTATTTGGCAATAGTGTTAGCCATGCTAACAATAAAACCAGAAGACGTTGGAATATAAATCTTAAAAGCGTAAAAGCCGTACTCGATAGCGGTGGGACTAAGAAAATAAGGGTTTGTACAAGATGTATCCGCTCAGGAAGGGTCAAAAAAGCAGCTTAATTATTTTCAGAAAATGCTTTTTTAATCTTCTTTTTAATAAGTTCTCTTTTTAATCTGCTAAGTCTATCTACAAACAATATTCCGTCCAGGTGGTCTATTTCATGCTGAAAAACGCGCGAAAGAAGCTCAGTTGCTTCTATTCTTATTTTTTTTCCATCTCTATTTAAACCTTCAACTGTGATGTTTGATTTTCTTTTTACTTCGGCTGTGAAGCCAGGGATGCTAAGACAGGCTTCCTCTCCAGATGCCTTGCCTTCTGACTGCGTAATTTCAGGGTTTATAAGCTCAATGAGATTTGTGTCGCCCTCTTCACTTTGTTCTACATCAACGACAATCACTCTTACATTTTTCCCAACCTGGGGTGCAGCAAGTCCAACTCCGGGTGCATCGTACATTGTTTGCGCCATATCTTCTAACAATCTCAGTATAGCATCATCAATCTTTTTTACTCTGGATGATTGTTTTTTCAATCTGGCATCAGGAAGGGTAAGAATCTTTAAAACAGGCATTTAGATTTATCGATTTATTATAATATTTAGATATCCTAATTAAATTAATGAGTAATATTACAAATTATCATTTATTCAATCTGGCCAACAATTCCTTACTAGCTCTAAAATGAGGAAGCTTTTTTGGAGAAACCTGGACAGTTTCTCCGGTTCTCGGATTTCTTCCATTATATGATTTATAATGCTTTGTAAAAAAACTTCCAAAACCCCTGATCTCTATTCTATCACCGGATTTCAAGACTTCTGTCATATAGTCTATTATTGTATCTAAAATGTGTTCGCACTGACTTGGCTGTAAATTAAATTCCTGAGCCAACTCTTTTTCAAGCTCAGATCTTTTCATTTTGTTTCCTCTTTGGTATATTTTAAGTAATTTCCAATGTATTTAATTTGTAAGTTGTTGTCAAGTATAATTTTCATTTAAGTAGTTAAAATCATTGAAATATTTATCTAAATATTGTAGATTATAAAAAGTTAGTAAATAATTTAGCAAATTATTTGACAATTAAGCCCAATATAAATAATCTTTTATACTAAATAACTTGTGGAGCTGTGAATGGGAAGAATCGAAAGAATTTTAAACAAAGTAGATTCATTTAACGAAACAGGCAGATTCGAAGAGGCTATTAAAGAACTGAAAAAGGCAATCGATATTGCTCCTGAAGACCCGGATGTTTTACTTTCATTTGCGCTTACATATGACGGCATGAATGACCTTGAATCATCTATGTCGTACTTTCATAAGGCAATAGAGATATGTCCTGAAGATGCTTACCTTTGGACACAATACGGAATTACCCTTTCGAGAAATAATAAATACCACCATGCAATTAAGGTATTCCAAAATGCTCTCATGCTAGACCCTACATATACTATTTCCAAATGGAATTTAGGGCTTACTTATAGATCAATTGGTCACTTCGAAGAAGCAGTTAACGAGTTTACCGAGTGTTTGGATATAGAACCAAATTCTGAATATTTTAAAGACGAAATTCATTATCAGCTCGGTCTTTGTTATTTTGATATGGGATGGACCTCAGAGGCAATCTCAGAATTCAGAAAACACACTGATATTTCTCCAGATGATGTATTTTCTCATCTATCTATTGGCAATTGCTACTTTGATTTAGGTTGGATCGACGAATCAGTAGACAGATTCCAGTTTATTATTGATAAAAATCCTGCCTTTATTCCAGCCTACAATTCTCTTGCGATATCTTATGCAGAAAAGGGTTGGTATGACGAAGCCTTAGAAACACTAAGAGGCGCTTTAGAGATAGATCCAAACGATGAATCAGTAAAAGAAAATATCGACTACATACAGGGTCTTAAAGATAGTGAAGACGGACTAAAAACTATTATCATGTATCTCCTTCTTAAAAACAAGCTCAGAACAGATTCCTTTTCAGAAACAAACTAATCATATCTATCTTGATGTTATTGTCACCAAGTTGTCCCCGTAGCTCAGCAGGATAGAGCGCAGGATTCCTAATCCTGAGGTCGTGGGTTCGAATCCCGCCGGGGACGTAATAACTTCAGGGACTTACGACACCCCATAAATTTGCAGCTATTTATTGCTACAGTTCCATTT
>SMUX01020903.1_pt1 | contig 13133 bp, 13 predicted proteins | sample 2456431 | NCBI WGS metagenome assembly SMUX01 (sample SAMN11095930, study PRJNA526329) | marine sediment metagenome | biome: Marine sediment; feature: Surficial sediment; material: Deep marine sediment; isolation source: Hadal surficial sediment | place: Pacific Ocean | collected 2014-11 | depth... | reverse complement strand
TAGAGACGGCTTCCCAAGGTTTTCGGCTAGGAGCGCGTGGCGCGGCGATGTGGAACATCGGAAGCCATGCGGGACGCCGTCCGAAAGCCTTGGGAAGCCGCCGTTCCGGTCGGGCAGGCGAACCGCCGGAGGGCGTCGGAAAACCTTGACGATGCCCCGGCATCGCCGGCGGCTTCCCTCCTACCCGGCGGATCGCCTGCCCGATCTCTAGGGGTCATTATCAAGGACCTTTGGTATCACTCCCCTTCCCTGCAGGTCTCGGCCGGACGGATCGCTATCAGTCGGTCGATTTCCTGCTGAATAGCGCGATCCCCCGCAACAGGTCGACCGCTCTGTTCAATTGGTAATCCGACACCTTGGGCTTGGCGTCCTTCTCGTCCTTTTTCTCATCCTTCTTCGCCGTCTTATCTTTTTTCTTGGGCGCATCGCCGGGGCTGTCGTTCGTCAACGCGCCGCGCAGATCCGCTTCGCTGCGGCGCGATCCCTGGTTAATCGGCTCGACTTTGGACTGTTCGATGACGATATCGGGATCGATTCCCTTGGCCTGGATCGATCTGCCCGACGGCGTGTAATAACGCGACGTGGTCAGCCGCATCGCGCCCTGGCCGGGCAGAGGCACGATGGTCTGCACCGAGCCCTTGCCGAAGGACCGGGTGCCCATGATGATGGCGCGCCCATGGTCCTGAAGCGCCCCGGCGACGATCTCCGACGCCGAAGCCGAACCGCCGTTGATCAGCACCACGATCGGCAGCACCTTGGCGAGGTCCCCGGGGCGGGCGTTGAACCGCTGGGCGTTCTCCTTCCGGCGGCTGCGGGTCGAAACGATCTCGCCCTTGTCGAGAAAGGCGTCGGCAACGGCGACGGCCTGGTCGAGAAGGCCGCCCGGATTATTGCGAAGATCCAAGACGATGCCCTTCAGGCCACCCTCGGCGTCGGCGCGCAATTTTTCCATCGCCTTGATCAGGCCCTTGTGGGTCTGCTCGTTGAACGAGGTGATGCGGACGTAGCCGATGTTCTTTTGCTCGATCCTGGATCGCACCGACCGGATCTTGATGATGGCGCGCGTCAGCGTGACGTCGAAGGGCTCGCGTCCCTTGCGGCGGATGGTCAGGCGGATCTCGGTGTTGACCTTGCCGCGCATGCGCTCCACCGCTTGCTGGAGGGTCAGGCCGAGGACCTGCTCGCCGTCGAGATGGGTGATCAGGTCTTGGGGCTGGATGCCGGCGCGGAAGGCCGGCGTGTCGTCGATCGGGGAAACGACCTTGACCAGGCCGTTCTCCATGGTCACCTCGATGCCGAGACCGCCGAACTCGCCCTTGGTCTGGACCTGCATGTCCCGGTAGTTCTTCTCGTTGAGATAGCTCGAGTGGGGATCCAGCGCCGTCAGCATGCCGTTGATCGCGTTTTCGATCAGCTCCTTGTCGCTGACCTCTTCCACATAATCCGCGCGCACCCGTTCGAACACGTCACCGAACAGGTTGAGTTGCCGATAGGTCGCCGAACTCTTCTCCTGCGCCGTCAAGATCCCGATCGGCAATGTCAGTACCAGAGCCGCGATTGCTGCCAATACGAGTTTTTTGTTCATCCGCTTACCTTGTCAATGGGTGGATTGGTGGGTGGCGCCAGCCACGGCAATGGGTTGATAGGCCGTCCGTTGCGGCGCAATTCTATGTAGAGTTCTGGGCTTCCTTTTTCGGGAAGCGCCATGATTCCAACCGGCTCCCCGGCGAGCAACCACTGGCTGGCGACGGCGTCGATGCGGCGCAACCCCGCCAATAAAGTATAATATCCCCCGCCGTGCTCGATTATCAAGAGTTGCCCATAATCGCGGAAGTGGCCGGAGAAGGCCACCTGGCCATCATAGGGCGCGACGATTTGGGCCGCGGGCAGGGTCTTGATGGTGATGCCCTTGGCTTCCCCGCCGAAGGCGTTCTTCGTGCCGAAGCGCTTGACCACCGGTCCCTGGGCGGGAAAGACGAGTCGCCCGCGGGCGAGACGGAAGGGGCGCTGGGGGGCCTGAAGCCTCGGCCGGCCGGCGGCGCCGGGATCGGCGGGAGGGGTGGTCCGGGCAGGCCCTTCGGGCTTTTTCGGCAAGCGCAAGACCGGCGTCGTTAGCGGCGGGCGAAGGACCAGCCGGGCGACCTTCTCGGCCTTCAGCCGCCTCTTTCGCGCCGTTTCGATGCCGGCCAGCAGCTCGCGCAGGTTCTTCGCCCGCGCCGCCAGCCGCCGCGCCCGGGCATGGGCCGTTTGGCGCCGCTTCCGGGTGCTCTGCTCGAGCGCGGATTTGCGCCCCAGAAGCTTCTTGAGACGGCCGCGCTGGCCGCTAAGCGAGCCGCTTTCCTTGGCCAGCGCCGATTGCTTGGCGGCGATATGCGCCTTTAATCTCGCCAGCTTCTCAAGCTCGGCCCGCAACGCCTTGGCCTGGGCCTCCAGTTGCGGTACGGCGGCGCGTAAGAGGATAGCGCTGCGCAATGTATCCTGGGGCGCGCTCGGCAGGGCGATCAATGCCTCGGGCGGCTGGCGGGCGAGTCGCTGCAGGGCGCCGATCATCTCGACGACGCGGGCACGCCGGTGCTCCAGCGCCCGCGTCTTGGCCCGATGGCTGGCATTCAGCGCCGCGATCGTTTCCTGAAGCGCCGTGACCGCCTTTTCGTGGTCCTGCGCCCGCTTGGCGGTCCGGATCAGATCGGCCCGCAAGTTGGCGATCTGACGGCCCAGCGTGTCGGTCTTGCGCGCGAGCGCCTGATCCTCGCGGCGGCTCTTCTCGAGCGCCTTTTCGACTTCCTTCAGCTTGTCGCCGACGGCCGTCCCCGGCGCATCGGCGCCGGTCTCCTCGGCCACGGCGACGAGCGCGTCGGCAAGGAGTAGTGCGGCGCCCAAGCCAAAGACCGCGCCGATCACGGCCCGCCTGCGCGACCGGCCCTGGCTCCGCCGGAGGCTTCGCCGAGGCGAGAGCCGCTTCGGCGTGGCGAAGGCCCGCCGAGGGCGACGGCCCGGCGTCATGCCTTCAGGCGGAGACGCGCTCACCGGTGACGGCACGGGGCCCTCCAGCTCTGTCGACGAGGGAGACGCCGGTCATTTCCGGCGGCTGCTCCAGCTTCAGGAGTTCCAGAAGCGTCGGCGCCACATCGGCGAGACGGCCGTCCCTGAGGCCTTTGACCGCCGCCGGACCGTTGACCATGATGACGGGCACGGCGTTGCGGCTATGGGCGGTGTGGGGCTGACCGGTTTCGCCGTCCCGCATCAGCTCGGCGTTGCCGTGATCGGCGGTGATGACGAGGGCGCCGCCGGCCTCGCCGACGGCCGCGACGATGCGCCCCAGGCAATGATCCACCGTCTCCACGGCCTTGATCGCGGCATCCATATCGCCGGTATGGGCCACCATGTCGGCATTGGCGTAGTTGACCAGGATGAAGTCGAAGCCGCCGCCCGCGATCGCCTCGGTCAGCCTGTCGGTCAACTCGTGGGCCGACATCTCGGGCTTGAGATCGTAGGTCGCGACCTTGGGCGAGGGGACGAGGATGCGCTCCTCGCCGGGGAATAGGGTCTCCTCGCCGCCGTCGAAGAAGAATGTGACGTGGGCATATTTCTCGGTCTCGGCGATGCGAAGCTGGGTCATGCCGGCATCGGCCACCAACCGGCCGAGGATGCGATCGAGCTTCACCGGCGCGAATAAGGTCGCCATGAATTCATTCAGCGCCGCCGAATATTCCACCAGGCCGGCGGCGGCGGCGAAGCGGACGGTCCGGGGCCGTTCGAACCCGTCGAAGGCGGGATCCAAGAGCGCGCTCAGGATCTGACGGACGCGGTCGGCGCGGAAGTTGCCGAGCAACAGCCCATCGCCATCCTTCATGCCTTGGAAACCGGCGATCACGGCGGGGAGGACGAATTCGTCGGTGACCTCGGCGGCGTAGGATGCCGCCACGGCGCCGGCGGCCGTATCGGCCGGTTCCCCCTTGCCTTCGACCAGCGCCCCGTAGGCTAGCGCCGTGCGCTCCCAGCGTTTGTCCCGGTCCATGGCGTAATAGCGCCCGCTGACGGTGGCGATCGCCGCGCCCGGGACGCCGGCGATGTCCGATTCGAACCTTGCTATGTAATCGGCGGCACTGGCGGGCGGGGTGTCGCGGCCATCGAGGAAGGCGTGAACATTAACACTGAGTCCGGCGTCGCCGACGATCTTGACCAGGGCGGCGATCTGGTCCTGGCGGGAATGCACGCCGCCAGGCGATATCAGTCCCATGACATGGGCGGCGGTGCCGCTTGCCTTGAGGTCACCGAGGAAGGCGCCAAGCACCTCGTTCGCGGCCAAGGAACCATCGGCGATGGCGGCGTCGATCCGTGGCATGTCCTGCATGACCACCCTGCCGGCGCCGAGGTTCATATGCCCCACTTCCGAATTGCCCATCTGTCCCTGGGGCAGGCCGACATCGGCGGCCGCAGCCTGCAGCAGCGCGTTGGGGCACTCCGCGATCAAGCGGTCCCACACCGGCGTGTCGGCGGCGAGGATGGCGTTGTCCGCGCGCTCGACGCGATGCCCCCAACCGTCGAGCACGCAAAGCACGACGGGACGCGGGCGGTCCGGGATAGGGTGCGTCATCGGGACAATCGCGACAATTGGCGGCAAATGGGCATGGCAGCCATATATGGGTCTTCACCGGCGGTCAAGGTAGTCCCCGGCGGTTTATATGATTAGGGGCGCGTTTCGTCACCGCCGGGTGGCGCCGGGGCTTGGCCGCCGGCGCCATTCCACGCCTGCCCTCCGCCTGCCTTCGCCGACCCGCTACGCCAGCGAAGCGTGGCGAGAGCGGCTCTCGCCTCGGCGAAGCCTCGCTTCGGCGGAGCCAGGCCGCGCAGGCGGGAGGCGGGCGGGTAGATTAGGCCTAGTCGCGATGATAGGGGTGGCCCGAGAGGATCTGCTGGGCGCGGTAAAGCTGCTCGGCCAGCATGCCGCGGACGAGAAGATGGGGCCATGTCATGGGCCCGAGGGCAAGCACCAGGTCGGCCTTCTTTAGCAGCGCCCCGGCGTGACCGTCGGCGCCGCCGATGGCGAAGACGAGATCATCGACGCCTGAATCGCGGGCCTCGGCGATCATCGCCGCGAACTCGGCGCTGGAAAGCGTCTTGCCACCTTCATCGAGGGCGATGAGCCGGGCCCCTGCCGGCACGGCGCGGAGCAACAACTCCGCTTCGCGTTGCTTGCGGACTTTCGCGGCGCCGGCTGGGCGCGCTTCGATCTCTTTCAAGGCAAGCGGCCAGCGCAGCCGGTTGGCGTAATGATCGTAGAGGTCCAGCGCCGGGCCCCGTTTGGCGCGACCGACGGCGGCGATCAGGATGCGCATAAGGCCTGCGGACCCGGTATCAGGCGGTCAGTTCACCGGCGCGGCCGGCGTCCGGCGAGAATTCCGGACCGGTCAGCGCCTGGCTCCACATCTTCTCCAGATTGTAGAAGGTCCGCACCTCGGGACGGAAGACATGGACGATGACATCGCCGGCGTCGATCAGCACCCAGTCGCACTGGGGCACGCCCTCGGGCGAAGGGGTGTGGAGGCCGTCGGCCTTGATCCGTTCCCGCAAGTGCTCGGCGATCGTCCGCACGTGCCGCTGCGAGCGGCCGGTGGCGACGACCATGTAGTCGCTGATGGTGGATTTTCCGTGGAGGTCGATGACGACGATGTCCTCCGCCTTGTCGTCATCGAGTGAACTTTCAACCAGCGCCAGGAGGCGGGCGATTATATCGGCGGGCTTGGAAATCCTTGCTATCGTATTCACCTTGATCCGTTAACATTCAAATCGGCCGGGACTCACGCTCATCGGCGGACGAGGCTTATGATTGCCGTTTTCCGCCTGCCCTGATCTCGGTCCCGGCGGCCCCATGGGCCACGATCGGCAGGTATACCCATGCCGGCGGCGTCCGTTCCGCCAATTCCGGCGCCGCCTTGGCGTGGAGGCGCCCGGACCGGTAACGCCGCGCTGCGGTTCCCGCCAGCGCCTTAAAAGAATAGGAGTTTCGGTTGAAAATCGCAATGGGCACGCGGGCGAAGATCCCGGTCCAGTCGCGCCACCTGGGGATCTCGATCAGATTGTCCGCCCCCATCAGCCAGACGAAGCGGGTAAAGGGATTGCGCCGCTCAAGCGCCCCAAGCGTGTCCACCGTGTAGCGGGTGCCGAGCCTGGCCTCGATATCGCTGACCTCGATCCTCGGATGGCGGGCGAAGTTGGCGGCCGCCGTCAGGCGCTCGGCGTAGGGCGCCATGTCGGCGGCGGGCTTCAGGGGGTTTTGCGGCGAGACCATCCACCACACCCGATCCAGGCGCAGAAGGCCCAGCGCCGCCAGGGTGATGTGGCGGTGCCCGTCATGGACGGGGTTGAACGAACCGCCTAAAAGCCCGATGCGCATCTTGCCTTGATCGCCGGTGATAGTGGCCGAAGGTATCGCGGCGCGGCTCAGGGCCGGACCTGGCCCGATCCGCGGACGACGTATTTGTAGGACGTCAGCTGCTCGACGCCGACCGGCCCGCGGGCATGGAGCTTGTCGGTCGAGATGCCGATCTCGGCCCCCATGCCGAACTCGCCGCCGTCGGCGAACTGGGTCGAGGCGTTGTGCAACACGATGGCGCTGTCGATCTCGCCCAGGAACCGTTCCGCCGCCGCCCCGTCCTCGGTGACGATGGCTTCGGTGTGGTGCGATCCGTGCCGGGCAATATGGGCGATGGCGGCGCCGACGCCGTTCACCACCTTCACCGAGATGATGGGCTCGAGATATTCGGTGTCCCAGTCCTTCGCCGTCGCCGCGACGACGCGATCGTCCGCCGCCTGGGCCGCCCCGTCGCCCCTGACCTCGCAGCCGGCTTCGATGAGATCGCCGATGATCGGCGCCAAATGGCTCGCCGCCGCCGCCTCGTCGACGAGCAGGGTCTCGGCGGCGCCGCAGATGCCGGTGCGGCGCATCTTGGCGTTGAGCACGATCTCGCGCGCCATCCCGAGCTTCGCCGCGCCATCGACATAGACGTGACAGATCCCTTCCAGATGCTTGATCACCGGGATCCGGCTCTCTCTCGCGACCCGCTCGATCAGGGACTTGCCGCCGCGCGGCACGATGATGTCGATGTATTGGCTCATGGTCAGCATCTCGCCGACGGCGGCGCGGTCCCGGGTCGGCACCAACTGCACCGAGCCTTCGGGCAGGCCGGCGCTTTTCAAGCCCTCATGCAGCGCCCGGGCGATGGCGGCCGAGGAGTGGAAGCTTTCCGAGCCGCCGCGCAGGATCACCGCGTTGCCCGCCTTGAGGCAGAGCCCGGCGGCGTCCGACGTCACGTTGGGCCGCGATTCGTAGATCACGCCGATGACGCCAAGGGGCACGCGCACGCGCGAGATCCTGAGCCCATTGGGCCGGGTCCATTCGGCCATCACCTGGCCGACGGGATCGGCGAGCGCGGCGATGTCCTCGAGACCCTTGGCCATGGCCTCGATACGCGCGTCATCGAGCTCGAGGCGGTCGAGCATGGCGCTCGAGAGCCCCCGGGTCTTGGCCGCTTCCATGTCGGCATCGTTGGCGGCGAGGATATCGGCGGCGTTCGCCCGTATCGCCCCTGCCGCCGCCTTGAGCGCTCGATCCTTGGCTTCGGTCGCGACCATCGCCAGGGCGCCGGCGGCGTCGCGCGCCGCCTCGCCCAAGCGCGCCATCTGGGTCGGGATATCGCCGCCCTCGAACGAAGTCACGACACTCATCCCGGCTTACTCCCTGGTTCGTTTCCGCCGTCGATCAGCATGACGAGATTGTCGCGATGGATCATCTCGTCGCGCCCACGGTACCCCAGAAGCTCTTGAATTTCACGGCTTTTGTGGCCCATGATGCGCCGCGCGTCGGCCGCCGAATAGGCCGAGAGGCCGCGCGCCGCCTCCTCCCCGCCGGTGGTGGCGACGGAGACCGCGTCGCCCCGCTCGAAGGCGCCCTCGATCGCGGTGACGCCCGCCGGCAGCAAGCTCTTGCCGTTCTGAAGCGCTCTCAGGGCGCCGTCATCCACCGTGATCACGCCGGCGGGCCTGAGCGCGGCGGCGATCCAGTGCTTGCGCGCGGAGCGCGGCTCGCCCTTGGGCAGGAACCAGGTCGAGGGCGCCCCGGCGGCGAGGGCGGACAATGGGCGCAAACACCGGCCGTCGACGATGACCATGGCGCAGCCGGCGGTCTGGGCGATCTTCGCCGCTTCCAGCTTGGTGACCATGCCGCCCGAGGTGTAGCCCGGCGGCGCCTCGCCCGCCATCGCCGCGATCTCCGGCGTGATGTCCCTGACCTCGGTGACCAAAGTGGCGTTGGGGTCGCGCTCGGGATCGGCGGTGTAAAGCCCGTCGACGGTGGAGAGCAGCACCAACGTGTCGGCGCTGATCATCGCCGCGACGCGGGCGGCCAGGCGATCGTTGTCGCCGAAGCGGATCTCGTCGGTGGCGACGGTGTCGTTCTCGTTGATCACCGGCACGGCGCCGAGGCGCAAAAGGGTGTCGATGGTGCCGCGCGCATTGAGGTAGCGCCGGCGCTCCACGGTGTCATCGAGGGTGAGGAGGATCTGCGCGACGGTGATGCCGTGGCGTTCCAGCGCCTCCTGATAGGCGTGCGCCAGGCGGATCTGCCCCGCCGCCGCCGCCGCCTGCTTTTCCTCGAGCTTCATGGCCCGGCCGGCGAGCCCGAGTTGCGTCCCGCCGATGGCGATGGCGCCCGACGACACCAGCACCACGTCGCGTCCACGCCGACGCAATTCGGCGACGTCCTCGGCCAGGGCGCCGATCCAGTCATGGCGGATCGCGCCCTTGGCCTCATCGGCGAGGAGCTCGGAGCCGACCTTGACCACCAGCCGCTTCGCCGTGCCGAGCCAGTCCGCCGGCGCGCGCTCCGCCTTGGTTTCGCCGCTCATGCCCGGTCGACCAGGTAAGCGTCCGCCGGCGCCGCGGCTTGGCTTTCGGCTTCTTCGGCCCGCCGTTCGCCTATCTTGGCGAGAATGGCGCGAAGCACGCCGGTTACCCCTTTGCCGGTGGCGCCCGATATCGCCGGTGCCGGCGCATTCTCGGGGTCAAGACCGACGGCGTCGCTTAGCGCCCGGCGCCTGTCTGCCAACGCGGCTTCGGGGATCGCGTCGCATTTGTTGAGCACGGCGATTTCGGCTTTCTCGGCGAGGCCGTGGCCGTATTGGCGAAGCTCTGTCCTGACGGTCCGATAGGCGCCTTCGATATCCTCTCCTGTGCCGTCGACGAGGTGAAGCAGGACGCCGCAGCGCTCGATATGGCCGAGGAACCTGTCGCCCAGTCCCGCGCCCTCATGGGCGCCCTCGATCAGCCCCGGGATATCGGCCAGCACGAACTCCTCGTCGTCGATGAAGACGACGCCAAGCTGCGGGTAAAGCGTGGTGAAGGGATAATCGGCGACCTTGGGCCGGGCGCGCGAGCAGGCCGCGAGGAAAGTCGATTTGCCCGAATTGGGCAGGCCGATGAGGCCGGCATCGGCTATCAACTTGAGGCGCAGCCACAGCCAGAACTCCTCTCCCGGATGGCCGGGATCGGCGCGCCGGGGCGCTCGGTTGGTCGAGGATTTGAAATGGGTGTTGCCGAAGCCGCCGTCGCCGCCCCGGGCCAGCAGGCGGCGCTCGCCGGGGCGGGTGAGATCGGCGATCAGCGTTTCGTTGTCGTCGTCGAATATCTGGGTGCCGACCGGCACCTTGACGACGATTTCGCGGGCGCTGGCGCCGGTGCGGTTGCCCCCCTCGCCGTGGCGGCCCTTCTTGGCCTTGAGGTGCTGCCGGTAGCGGAAGTCGATCAAGGTATTCAGCGCCGGCACGCACTCGGCCACGACGTCGCCGCCGCGCCCGCCGTCGCCGCCGTCGGGACCGCCGAACTCGATGTATTTTTCGCGGCGAAAGCTCATGCAGCCATTACCGCCGTCGCCGCTCTGGACGTATATCTTGGCCTGATCGAGGAATTTCATGGCGTCCGTTCCACCGGCTCCGCAACAAAAAAGGGAATGGCTGGCCATTCCCTCATCGACGCTCAAGGTATGGCTTTGGCTATTCTATCCCGTCGGCTCCACCGACACAAAGGTGCGGCCCTTGGCCTTGCGTTGGAACTTCACCCGGCCGGGCGCGGTGGCGAAGATGGTGTGATCCCGGCCGAGGCCGACATTGGCGCCGGGGTGGAACTTGGTGCCGCGCTGGCGCACCAGGATATTGCCGGGAACCACGGACTGGCCGCCGTACTTCTTGACGCCCAGCCGCCGGCCGATGGAATCGCGCCCGTTGCGTGACGAGCCGCCCGCTTTCTTGTGAGCCATTACTTCTTCTCCTTACCCTTACCTGGACCCTTACCTGGGCCCTTGCCCGAGCCCGTGGGCGCCGTCTTCGGCTTGGCCTTGGCTTTCGCCGGCGCCTTGGCGCTTGCCTTGGGCTTCGGTTTGGGCTTGGGTTCGGCCTTCGGCTTCGCCTTGGCCTTCGGCTTCGTTTCGGCCTTCGGCTTCGTTTCGGCCTTGGCCGGGGCTTTCTCCTTGGCCGGCGCTTTCGCCGCCGCCTTGCCGCCGGGGGATATGTCGGTGATGCGCAGGACGGTAAGCTGCTGGCGGTGGCCCCTCTTGCGGCGGTAGTTTTTGCGGCGCGACTTCTTGAAGATAATGATCTTATCGCCCTGGGTCTGCTCCAGCACCGCCGCCGTCACCCGCGCGTCAGCGACGATGGGCGTGCCGAAGGTGGTGTCCGGCCCGTCGCCGATGGCAAGCACATCGGTGAACTCGAGCTTGGCGCCGGCATCGCCGGCGAGTTTCTCGACGGTAATGACGTCGTCCTTGCTGACCTTGTACTGTTTTCCGCCAGTGCGGATGACCGCGAACATCGGCTGTACCACCAGGTGAAATCAGGGAAGCGGGCGGGCCCGCGAAGGCGCCGCAAATATAGCCGCGAGCCCCTTCATGTCAACGATTTTCACCCCTTTGGCGCCCCTTTGGCGCGCTCCCGGCGGCGGCGCCGGCCCGGAGGAGTGAAAGTAACGCTTACCCAGTCAGATCGGCCTTCGAGCCCCGGTTTTCAAGGGCCGGGCAGGCGTCCCCGAGGGCGCGGCGCCTGGGGCGCCGGTAGGCATGGTTTCGCCCGCCGATCATTTTCTGGCATAATATGCCATGATTCAACAGGCACGCCCCATCGCGGCTTTCTTCGCATCGGTTCATCGGCATGAAGGAGAGGCAAGAATGATCGTTCCCGAAAACGATTCACGCATTGAAACCGACACCATCACCATCCAGGGCGCTTCCGGCGATATCCCCGTCTATGTGGCCAGACCGGCGGGCGGAACGGGGGCGCCGGGCATCCTCGTCATTCATGAGAACAAGGGCGTGACCTCGCACATAAGGGACGTCGTGCGCCGCGCCGCGGTCGAGGGCTTCGTCGCCGGGGCCCCGGACTTCCTTGCCCCTCTCGGCGGAACGCCCGACGACGAGAGCAAGGGTCCGGAGATGACCAAGCGGCTCGATATGGGACAGACCAAGGCCGACGCGCTGGCGGCATTGGCCTACGTCAAGGGCCGCGACGACTGCTCGGGCAAGATCGGTTGCGTTGGATTTTGCTGGGGAGGCGCGCTCGCGAACCAGGTGGCGGTGAACGCGCCCGATCTCGACGCCGGTGTGGTCTTCTACGGACGGTCGCCGGCGATTGAGGACGTGCCCAAGATCAAGGCCAAGTTGCTCTTGCACTACGGGTCGCTGGACGAAAACATCAACGCCGGCATGCCGGGTTACGAAGCCGCCTTGAAGGCGGCGGGTACCGATTACCGGCTCCATACGTACGAAGGCGGCCAGCACGCCTTCCACAACGACACCAACGCCGAGCGCTATCATCGGCAAAACGCGCAGTTGGCGTGGCGCCGCACCATCGACTTCTTCAAGGCGAACCTGGCCGGATAGTGCCCCGGCCAGAAACCGCGGCGCTTGGGGTCCGGCAACGCCGGGGGCTCAAGGGCAGAGGCTGGCGAACGAAATTTATTCCGCCAGGGCTTGCACTTAACCGTCTTTTTCGCGATCTTCGACGGGTTGGTGCATAGTGTAGAGTCTGGTGCATAGTGTAGGGCCGGGGCCCGCGTTGCCGATGCGGCGCGCCATAGAGCTTCGACGGACGGGCGCCAAGGAACGGCGACGAGGGGGGCAACATGGACACCGTTTCTCTTGACCGAAAGGTCGCCATCATCGCCGGCGCCAGCCGGGGGATGGGGCGCGCGATCGCCATCGCCTATGCCTTGGCGGGGGTCCGAGGGGTCACCGTCACCGCCGCGCCGGCCCGAGAGACCGTATTGGGGCCATCAAATCGCTTCCATCCGGCCGGATGGTGCTCTAAACGATCTTCCCTTGCCTCTCCCGGTTGACATTCCCCTCCGCCGCCCGAAAATAGCCCGAGGGTCCTGCCGCCGAGGGGGCGCGGCCCTGAATGACCGGGTGTGGTTGAGGTGGCGTCATGAAGATTCTCTATTTCGCCTGGCTGCGCACCAAGATCGGCGTCGCCGAGGAGGACGTCACGCCGCCGGCGGAGGTCGGCGACGTGGCGGCGCTGATCGAATGGCTCAAGGGGCGGGGCGACGGTTACGCCGAGGCGCTTGCCGATCTCTCGGTGGTGCGCGTCGCCGTCAACCAGGAATATGCCGGGCTCGACCATCCGGTGGGACCGGACGACGAGATCGCGCTGTTCCCGCCGGTGACCGGAGGCTTAGATGGGATGTGTTAGGGGTCGCAGTCATGGAAGACGACATTCTATCCAGTACCGTTGAGATTCCTACTCAAGAGCTTAAACGGCTATGCGCGAGCGAATTGGCCGTGAGTCTTTTGAGCAAAGCTGAATTCCGTGTCGCTCGAAATTATCAGAAATTCGTGTCTTGGGTTGAACGAAAACAAGAGGGAATGTGGGAGTCGGATGAAACGAAACAAATTGCTCGCCTGTGTAGCAGTCCATACAAAGAGTTCAGGGAAGAGGTGCTTCCCTTTCGCGTCTTTGCAGATCACGTAATACGGGGCACAACTGCAACCATCGAATTTCCCATTGATGACAGCAACCGCGACGTCATTGTCAGGGGTTTGAACGGTGATGGATCTGTTCAACTGATAGAAATTGGCAGTACTGTCT
>SMUX01004587.1_pt1 | contig 13141 bp, 8 predicted proteins | sample 2456431 | NCBI WGS metagenome assembly SMUX01 (sample SAMN11095930, study PRJNA526329) | marine sediment metagenome | biome: Marine sediment; feature: Surficial sediment; material: Deep marine sediment; isolation source: Hadal surficial sediment | place: Pacific Ocean | collected 2014-11 | depth 0-1... | reverse complement strand
GCTCTTTTTTCACGAATTTATCAAGCTGGCCCGCCGCCCACTTCTGGCCGCCCAAACCGAACGCTAGCGCCAAACCGAATACTATCCCCGCGATTACGATAAAAAACGTCCAGCGGATGATGTCATCTGCTACGTCGACTTGATCGAGCGCGATCACAATAACAAAAATCATGATGCCATATCGACTCACTCTCCCAAGTAGCTCGGCGTCCTCGAGGCCGATGTTCTTCGAGTAGGCGACCATCGCGTCGCCGACGAATCGTGCGAAATAGAGTCCGATGGCAAGTATAATCACAGCGACAATAACGTTGGGCACAAACAAGGTGATTTGCGTAAACATATCGGAGACAACAGTAAGGCCCAGTGTTTCAAAAGCGATCAACAGCGTGAATAGGATTGCCAGCCAGTAGATCAGTATTCCCAAGATGTCGATCGTGGTCTTGCCGATTCCCCCCTGTTTCAAGAACTTGTCAATGCCGGCCTTTTCCGTCACGACATTAAAATTGACGAGCTTGAGGCCCTTAACCACGGCAAAAAGCAGGAATTTAGCAAGCAACCAACCCGCTACCAAAATGACAATGGCAAGCAACAGCTTGGGCATAAACTCGCCCAATTGGACTAGAAAGCCCCGACCGGTCTCCAAAGTTTGCGTAACTTGGTTCATAGCCATTCTCCTGTTGTCATATGTTATCGTGACAATTCTTGCGCGCCAGCCACACCGGAGTCAATAGTTAACTGCGGTAAGCATCTCTTCACTGCATGCGACAGCGGTTCGTTGCCCTATACTCCTCACCCGAGGGTAGGGCGACCTCGCCAGCACGGGTTAGATTCAACTTGTCTAATGGGATAAGGACAGGCGTCGATGAAACTTTTATATGACTTGTTTCCGCTATTGCTATTTTTTGCAGCATTTCAGCTCTACGATATTTACATCGCTACCGCGGCTGCCATCGTCGGAACATTTTTGCAAGTAGGATGGCACTGGTTTCGGACCCGCCGTTTCGAAACCATGCATCTGACGACCCTGGGAGTGCTGGTGGTATTCGGCGGCATGACCCTGTGGCTGCGCGATGACACCTTCATACGCTGGAAACCAACTATCGTCTACGTAATCCTTGCTGCTATTGTCTTCGCCAGCCAGTTTATGGGAAACAAGACAGTTCTTGAGAGAATGCTAGGTACACAGGTCACATTCCCTCGACATATATGGAGTCGCCTCAACCTCAGCTGGGGAACTTTCTTCTTGTTTCTCGGAGCACTTAATCTGTACGTCGCGTTTTATTATGGTCTCGACCGGGACACCGAAACTCGTCTCGCTTTTTGGGTAAACTTCAAAGTCTTTGGTTTGCTCGGGATCACCGTGTTATTCGTTCTCGTACAAGCGATGGTGATGGCCAAATACATGGCCGATGAAACCAAAGAGGGACAAAGCTGATGTATTATGCTATCAACGCTACAGATGTCGAAGACAGCCTCGATAAGCGCCTCGGCGCCCGGCCTGCACACATCGCGCGCCTGCAAGAACTAAAGAATGAAGGTAGGTTGCTTTTGGCCGGCCCTTACCCAACCGTCGATGCCGAAGATCCTGGCGAGGCCGGTTACTCGGGTAGTCTAATCGTGGCTGAATTCGACTCGCTGGAAGAAGCCCAGACTTGGGCGCAAGCGGACCCTTACGTAGGGGCAGGGGCCTACAGCAACATTAGCGTTAAACCATTCCGTAAAGTCTTACCTTAAAGGTAGTTCCACAACTGAAAGATTGTATGAAGATTAGCTCTCTGACCGCCTACGGTGGTAGTGGGCAAGAGGCTTAGATGATCATCATCCCGTGAGTATTAAATCCCAAGCCTACGAAAGATTGCGGTGGCACAAAGTCGAGGCCAGAGTCAGCCCTCTCAAGGCCCTAGCCACCATTGAGACCTACTGATAAGTCAATAGTTAATGGTCCTGGATCAAGTCGAGAAATCGATCTTCGTCCAAAGTAGTAACGCCAAGCTTCATCGCCTTGGTTGCTTTGCTCCCAGGGTCTGTGCCAACCACCACGTAATCGGTCTTCTTTGACACGCTGCCCACGACCTTAGCGCCCAGCGCTTGCAATGCTACCTTCGCTTTGTCGCGAGACATCAATGTCAGTGTGCCTGTCAACACAAACGTCTTGTTGCTAAGCGGCAATATATGGCCGAGCTTAGTATTCGGGTTGGGTCGTGGTTGTTTGAGCCGGCCTATAACCGGCTTGAGTTTCTTAATAACCCGTTGGTTGTGTTTCTCGCGGAAGAACGTGTAGATATTATCGGCCACGACTGGACCTACATCCGGAACTCGCTGGAGATCGTCTCGGTTGGCCCGCATTAGCCCTGCCAAACTGCCATAGTAAGTTGCCAAAGTCTGTGCTGTCGTTTCACCTACGTCACGGACACCCAACGCATAGAGAAAGCGCGCAAGGGTAGTGTGTTTGCTTGCCTCCAAGGCCTCGATCAAATTAGCCGCCGATTTTTGTCCCATACGCTCTAGCTCAGCAATGTCCTCCAATTTAAGCTTGTACAGATCTGCAAGGTCGTGCACCAACCCCTGCTCGTCAAGTTGCTCAACCAGTTTGTCACCAAGGCCTTCGATATCCATCGCCCGCCGCGATGCAAAGTGCCTAATGGCTTCCCGGCGTTGGGCTGGGCAAAAGAGCCCACCGGTGCAGCGGGCTGCGGCTTCACCTTCACGACGAACCACATCCGACCCACAAACGGGGCATTTCGTCGGTAGCTTAAACCGTCGCCTACGTTTTGGTCGTCTCGAGCGCACAACCGCGACGATCTCAGGAATGACATCGCCAGCACGACGCACAATGACCGTATCGCCAACGCGTACATCCTTACGCTCGATCTCATCCTGGTTATGCAACGTCGCATTCGTTACCGTTACACCGCCAACCGACACGGGCTCGAGCCGCGCCACTGGTGTCAATGTACCAGTACGACCGACCTGAACCGAGATATCGAGCAGTTTGGTCAGCTCTTCCTCGGCCGGAAACTTATGTGCAATCGCCCAGCGTGGTGCGCGTGAAATGAACCCGAGTTCGCGTTGTTGTTCTATCGCATTGACCTTATAAACCACGCCGTCTACCGCATAGTCGAGATGCCCACGGCGGTTAAGTAAGTCTTGGTAGTATTCTAGGCATTGTCGCCACCCCATTGCCGTGCGGGTTTCGGCACAGACTCGTAGACCCCAATCGCGAAATCGCATCAAGGTATCGTAATGCGTCTGCAGGAGCTCGCCATCATCGACCTTACCAAAACTGTGGAAGAATATTTCAAGCGGGCGTTCAACCGTAACACGTGGGTCCAGCTGACGCAGACTTCCAGCAGCAGCATTCCGAGGATTCGCAAATACCTTGCGGTCATGTTGTCGCTGGCGGACATTCAGTGCTTCAAACCCCTGGGTGGTCATGTACACCTCTCCACGCACTTCGAGAACACGTGGATAGCCTGCCCCCAATAATCTCAGTGGCACAGATCCGATCGTACGCACATTGTGCGTAACGTCCTCGCCAGTTAGCCCATCGCCACGCGTTGCGCCGCGTATTAGAACGCCATCTTCGTAGAGTAGGCTTACGGCAACACCGTCCATCTTGGGTTCCACCACGTATTCGATCGACGCGCCGCCTACACGGTCGCGCACGCGCCGATCGAAATCTTGGATCTCTTGATCTGAAAAAGCATTCGCCAGAGAAAGCATCGGAACATCGTGCTTGACTTTGGCGAATTCCTCGAGTGGTGCAGCGCCAACCCGCTGCGTCGGCGAACCTGGTGTAATTAACTCTGGATGTGAATCCTCTATCGATAGCAGCTCCTTGAAAAGACCATCGTACTCGGCATCCGGGATCTCGGAGCTATCTAGGACATTGTATTGGTAATTGTGATGATCGATAAGCTTGCGTAGTTCCTTTACGCGCGCGCGAGACGATTCATTACTCATGGATTAAAGAAGCGCACTGCCGTCTCGCTTCCGGGCACAATACCGTGGGCGCTTATGTCAGACGTAATTTGTCCGATTTGTCGCTGAATCGCAGCAAGGTTCTTCTCGTTGAGAGGTCGTTGATCCTGATCGATCATGCGCCCACCCAACATTTGAGACAAGCCCTGCGCTGTCTCAACCATTTTACGGAAAACGCGGGCCGCATCTTGCACGCAGGGAATGGTCATAAACAGAGTCAGGCCTCGTGTCTCGAATGAGCCCAAGGAATCAGGGTCGAACGAGCCAGGTTGGTAAAGATTGGCCATACTAAAGAGGTGTCGGCAACCATCGGCGTTGTTGTTTTTCATGTGAAAAATATTCATCGCGCCGAAGTGCATACCAAAATGTTCGGCTGCTTCCTTGATCGCGGGACCGGTAAAATGCGCATTGTTAGCAGCCACAACTACACTCGCAAGGACATCATACTTGTCTGCAAATTGCTGTAGTTCACGTGCAGACGTGAGTGCACGCTCAACCGTCATCACAAGCCTGATACGGCGTTTGAGGGCATCGGCAAGCTTTAGAGCCACCTGCAAGAAAGTCTCGAGCTCGGATTCTTCTATAGGTCCCCGCTGATCGACCATCTGAATCGCTAACGCCAAGTCACTGTATTGAGAGTCCTCAGCATCGCGTTCCAGCGGAAACCAATCACCAGCAAGATAACGCAATCCGTATAATTGTCGTGGCTTCTCAAGTACGTATTCATTCTGCTTGTAGATACCTAACGCCTGATTGCGAAATAGTGGACCTCTTCCCGGCAGGTGAACGATAAAGTCTATTTTGGGGTTGGGCCCGTGTTTTTGTCCAGGCGGAAAAAGATATTCTAGATCGCCCGTCTCTATCCCCGAGAACGACGCCAGGGTTGCGGCAGCGCGCGGGCCCACACTTACGGGGACTGAGACCACGCGTTCGGCGCTTTCGAATTCTTGCTGTAATTCGGAATCTTGTATAAACGAACTCTTAGCCACGAACCCATCGAATTTCAGTGATCGCTTGATCAAGTCCGTGGGCGGTCCCGGGTTGATATCCAGTGGCTGTGCGGCGCTAATCGTAACCTCGGCCGCAGCGGCTCCCTGTGTATCTACCGATACCGGTTCACGACCGGGTGTCCGTCGCTCGAATTGGCGTCTGTTCAAGCGAAACCTCTCGTAGCCACTGAGACCAATGGTAACGACGATGACTATCCCTATAAGCAATAACGCATACTGCAGATCCATTATTGTGCGACCAATTCAAGCGCCTCGTCTACATCAACGGCAACCAAGCGTGACACTCCTGGCTCAGTCATCGTAACGCCGACCAGCACCTTAGCCGTCTCCATACTAATCTTGTTGTGGGTAACGTAGAGAAGTTGGGTTTTCTCTGATAGTGCTCTGACCGTCTCACAGTAGCGTTCAACATTCGTATCGTCGAGCGGCGCGTCTACCTCATCCAAGAGGCAAAACGGTGCAGGGCTCAGTTCGAACAGAGAAAATAGTAGCGCCACTGCGGTTAATGCCTTCTCACCACCCGACAAAAGGTGGATGGTGCTGTTACGTTTCCCTGGCGGTCGCGCCATAACGGTTACGCCGGTGTTCAAAAGATCAGTATCAGTAAGTTCTAGGCTGGCACTACCACCACCGAACAAACGTGGAAAGAACGACTGGAAACCGGCATTAACTTTCTCGAAAGTTTCTTTGAAGCGCGCTCGTGATTCACGATCCATTTTTCGAATCGCATCTTCAAGCGTCGTCAGGGCCTCAAACAGATCATTATATTGCTTATCGAGATATTGCTTGCGCTCCGAGTGTTCTTTATATTCCTCGGCTGCGACCAGATTAACAGGTCCAAGTCGCTCTATTTTTGCGCGCAGCTCGTCGATTTGCACCTGCCATGCGTCTTCGGTCGCCCCCTCGGGGAGGCCCTCCAAGGTCTCGGCGAGCTCGACACCGCTTTCGCTCACCTGCTCACCTAACCCATCGCGTCGCGCCAGCAGCTCTTGGCGACTTACGCGTGCTTCCTCGTGGATCTGTCGCAACTCTTGTACTTGTTGTTCCTGTTGTGATCGTGCCTGTTCCTGTTCGCGTAAAACAGCGTCGAGATCGGTTACCGCCTTGCGCGCCTCTTGCAACCGGCCTTCTTCCTCTAACCTCTTGGCCAAGAAGCCATCAAGCTCCTTTTTCAACTCAGCTTCCGGATCTTCGTTGCTAGCGACCATTTGTTCTAGTTCTTCGCGTCGCGTCGCCAGATGCCTGAGCTGACCCTCTAGACGCGTAACACTTTGATAAGTGGAGTCCAAAGAAACTCGCGTACCTTGCTGCTCTACTTCTAGGACGTGCAATGCATCTTGTGCCTCGCTTGCTCCTTTGCGCACGTCATCCAACTGTACGCGCAGCCTGTCGCGCGTCTGTAGTAACTCATGACGACGTTGATCATGCGTACCGCTTTCTCCTTCCACCTCGCGCAAGAGTGCCTTCGACGCATCTAGATCGGCACTACCACGTTCTAACTCTTCGCTAACCTCCTCTTGCTCACGAGCAATTTGCTCGATACGCCCCTGCTGTTGTGTAGCCCGCGCCTGCTCGTGCGCATGTTCTTGTTGAAAGGCAGTACGCTCCTGAACATGTTGATTGAATCGTTGTCGGTACTGCATACGCTCGCTTTCAAGGTTCTCGTGTTCGCGTTGTAATTGCGACCGTTCGCTAGCCACCTCGTCGAGTCTCTCCGCCTGGACGTTAGCTTCTGCGACTAACTGCTCGATCTCACGTTCGCGTGCAAGCATACCCGCGCGGGCGTCCTCTTCTCCGGCTAGGCTGAGCCAATTAGAGCCGACCCAAACCGCAGACCGCGTAATAATGGACTCATGGGGCGCCAGCGATGCCCGAAACTCCAGAGCCTCGTTCAAAGTTTCGCTGATATAGGTGCTAGCCAACAAAGGTCCTAGATCGGCATCTGCCTTCGTCTTCTCGAGCAGGGTTGGTCGACCATGGTCGGAGGCACCATCGGGTTTCACGCTAAGATCGACCAGCGACAGTCCCATGCGGACATCACCTTGCAGCTCACCTATCACGTCTTCGAGCCCATCAACACAGACCGCCGCAAGCTTGGCACCCAATACGCGTTCCACCGCACGCTCCCAACCGGGCTCCACCGACAGCGATGCAGCCAAACGGGGGGCATTTTCTAGGCCTTGTTCTGAAAGCCATTCATTCAGGGTCGCGTCATGTTTGCCCTCGGCGGCAGCCTGTAGTTCCCTGAGCGAAGCCAGTCGCGCCTCATACTTGTGTTGCGCACCCCGTAGGTCCTCAAGCTGCGCCGCCAGCCCGGTGTCACGCGTCTGGACTTCCTTCATTCTGGTCTCGGTCGCCGCTAAGCGATTCTCCAGGCCCTCAAACGTATGGGCCAACCCATCCGCCTTCCGTTGCAGCGTATCAAGATCGATGCGTTTTAGTGTCGTCGCCAGTTCTCCAGCTTCTTGGGTCAAACGGGCTTGCCGCTCTTGCAGACGGCTCATGTGTGCTTCGAGGTGTTGCCCACGCGCTTGCTGAATCTCTCGCCCTTTCGCCGATTCCGCGGCTGCCTCGGCAAATGTGTCCCAGTTCGCCTGCCAGTCCCCCATGGCTTGCTCAGCCGCCTGTAACACTTCATCGGCCTTGGTTTTTTGCTGCTGATATTTCTCTAACTTGGGGGCAATTTGCTCCGAGCCTTCATTTAGTTTCTTTAGTTTTTCCACATCCGAACGCAAATGCTGGCTGGATTCATTCCAAGATTGGCTTACTTGTTCGAGTTCACGTACCCGCTGGTTGTGCGTATCGCGCACGTGCTGGATCCCCTGCTCGCGACTGGCAATTTCTGCTCCTACCGAATAGAACTCTCCCTGCACCGTGTTGAAATGATCAGAGGCTTCGGTCTGTTCCGTTCGAAGCTTTTCGATCTTGGCTTCGATTCCGCGTTGATCCGCGATCGCACTTTCCAAAGCATTTTCCTGCGATGCGATACCTCGGTCCGCCTGTTGTACTTGTGCATCGAGCGCACGCCAACGCAAAGCAAGCCACTGTGCGCGCGCAAGACGTTCTTCCTGCTTCGCTTCTTTATACCTGTTAGCCGCATTGGACTGTCGGCGCAAGCGGCGCAATTGGGTCGCTAGCTCACTGCAGATATCTTCTACACGGGAAAGATTCTCGCGTGTGTGCCGGATTCGGCTTTCGGTCTCACGCCGGCGTTCCTTGTATTTCGATATACCGGCTGCCTCCTCGAAGAAAGCGCGCAGCTCCTCGGGCTTGGCCTCAACGATGCGTGAGACCATATCTTGCTCAATAATCGAATAAGCCCGGGGACCGAGGCCAGTGCCTAAAAAAAAGTCGGTGATATCTTTACGGCGACATCGCGTCTTATTGATAAAATAATCGGAGCCACCGTCGCGAGAAGTTTCGCGTCGAATGGAAATCTCGGCAAAACCCGCGTACTGCCCCGAAACGCTACCATCACTGTTATCAAAGTGGAGCTCTACAGAAGCGCGGCCAACCGGCTTTCGAACCGTCGAGCCGTGGAAAATGACATCCGCCATCGAGTCTCCGCGCAAAAGCTTGGGCGAACTCTCCCCCATGACCCAGCGGACGGCATCGATGATGTTAGATTTGCCACAGCCGTTTGGCCCGACGATACCTATCAAGTTTCCCGTAATGGGAATGGTTATTGGATCAACGAAGGATTTGAACCCAGCAAGCTTTATATTCTTGAGGCGCATTCAAGATTCTCGATCAGTGCTTCATTTGGAGGCGATTACGCTACAATTTAAACTATCATACGGAATACCAAATGACTAACAAGCCTGGCAGAGCGCTAGAGACATTCGCGAATCCGCACCCAGAGCGTGATTATATAATCGCACTCGAAATTCCGGAATTTACTTGTCTCTGCCCCAAAACCGGACAACCTGATTTTGCGACTCTCCACCTGCAGTACGTGCCCGACAAAGACTGTGTCGAACTCAAATCACTAAAGCTATACATTTGGTCCTACCGCGACGAAGGCGCCTTTCACGAGGCTGTGACCAACGCCATATTGAGCGATCTGGTCGCGGCTACCAAGCCCCGTTACATGCGCTTGCGCGCCAAATTCCACGTCAGGGGAGGCATCACCACGACGGTGATCGCTGAACATAGAAAGCCCGGCTGGGCACCACCGCCACCACCACCCGACTACCTCCCCGGCTGGCAAGAATCTTCGGTACCCAACGTGACCGCTAAAGACATTGAACCGCCAACCGTCGCGCCGGCGACAAAAGCGGCAAAACCAGACACTCAGCCAGCCACTCAGATGCTCGATACCCCGGCGTCGGCCGAAATCCGCGGCGTTCCGCAAGCCCAACCCCCCCACCGAAGCCCACGCCCACCCGACCGGATGCGGTTTACATAGGTGTCGACTTGGGGACCACCGGTTGTCGGGCAGTCGCCATCAATGATAGGGGCGAGCTCTTAGCGCGCACGCAGTCACCGATCCCGGCCCCGCTCAAGCATGGCGAACAAGTGACCCAAGACCCGACCCTATGGTGGAAGGCCCTGGGTGGGAGCATCACCACCTTGCTGGCCAAGATCGGCCCGGAGCGAGTGCATGCGCTGGCCATTGCCGGCACCTCGGGCACACTGCTGCTGTGCGACGAACGTGGATATCCGGTAACCCCCGCCCTCATGTACAACGATAGCCGTGCGGTCAGTGAGGCCCAAGCCATTGCCAATGTAGCCAGCGGTTGTTGTGGTGCCCAAGGGCCAACCAGCAGCCTAGCCAAACTCAAATGGCTACAGCACAAAAACATGGACAAGAAGGCTCGGCACGCCCTGCACCAGGCCGACTGGGTGACCGGCCGACTGACCGGTCTGTGGGGTCAGAGTGACTACCACAACTGCCTGAAACTCGGTTTCGATGTAGAACACCGTCAATGGCCGACATGGTTTGCCGAGCTCGAAATCAATACAGGCCTGCTCCCACGCGTACACACACCCGGCGAGCCCATCGGCACCGTCAGTGCCGACTCGGCACGCACCCTGGGCCTACCCCCGACTACCCAGATCGTGGCTGGTACCACGGATGGTGTGGCGGAGTTTCTATCGGTCGGCAGCACTACCCCGGGGCAAGGAGCAACGTCGCTGGGATCTACCTTGGTATTGAAGATGGTTTCAGAGCAGCCCATATTCTCGCCACAACATGGCGTCTACAGCCACCGTCTTGGCAATCATTGGTTGGCAGGTGGCGCATCGAACAGCGGCGGCAAGGCCTTGCTACAGTACTTTGATACCGCACAGATGATGGAGATGACACCCCACCTTGATCCGGAAAACTTTACTGGCCTCGACTACTACCCATTACCGCAAGTCGGCGAGCGCTTTCCCACTAACGACCCGAAACTTCTACCCAAACTCGAACCATTGCCTTCGGACAGCATCACGTTCTTTCAGGGTATGCTCGAGGGCATAGCCCGCATAGAGGCGAACGGCTATCAGCGGCTTACGCAATTGGGGGCGCCATCCCTGACTCAAGTGTTAACCACCGGTGCTGGCAGTCAAAACCCCGCCTGGCAGCGCATCCGCCAGCGCATTCTCGGGGTAGAAATTAAGAAGGCACGCTTCGGCGCTGCGGCCTATGGTAGCGCCCTGTTGGCAGCAGGCATGTTTAGAAACACATTCGCGGAAGTCACACACACGGCAACTAAAAACTAATTCGGCCATTGACACCGGAAACTCGGCGCATGATTCGAAGTGTAAGGCTGCTAGCAGCGTGGCAGAATCATTGCTCGTTCTCGCGACGTAGCAATGGTTCCAATTCCGACAACGCCCGACGATAAACATCGCGCTTGAAATCGATAATATGTTCCACTGGCGCCCAATACTCGATCCAGCACCAGTCATCAAACTCGGGTTTTTTACTGACATTCAATTGGACACTGTCGTCTTTGGCCACCAAACGTAACAAGAACCAGATTTGCTTCTGTCCTCGGAAAGATCGGTTGCGGGAGTTGCGCAGATAACGCTGCGGAATTTTGTAGCGCAGCCATTGCCGTGTGCGCCCCATGATTTCGACATCCTTTTCGCGCAGCCCGACTTCCTCCCACAATTCGCGGAAAAGCGCTTGCTCCACGGTCTCATAGGACTTGATGCCGCCCTGGGGAAACTGCCATGCATCATGCCCGCGGCGTCGTGCCCAGAGGACTTCGCCACCGTGATTGCACACTATAACCCCGACATTAGGCCGGTAACCGTCTTTGTCCACCATGTACGGCTATAATCGCAGATAAATTGGGAGTCCTTGGATTTTTTCACGAACACGCTTGTACGGCAATGTGCTGCCATTTCGCGCAAATTCGGCTTGTGTAAAACTCACCTGAAATGGCCCACATAAACCCAGTTCGAGGCCACTGCGGGTAAAATTGGGCCGGCGGGTGGCCATAACGAACCATCGGCACGCCGGTCATGGGATAAACTTTGAGTCTCGCTATTTTCGACCTAGATAACACGCTACTCGCCGGTGACAGTGATTACGCTTGGGGCCAATTCCTGGTAGCGCATAACCTTGTGGACCGCCGATACTACGAACGTGAAAATGAGCGTTTTTGTAGGTCCTACCAGGATGGTGCGCTCGATATTCACCAGTACCTTGCTTTCGCTCTAAGTCCGCTGGCCCAACAGGATCTATCGACTCTAGAGCAGTGGCGGCGGGATTTCATGCATTCAAAAATCCTGCCCATGATCAAGCCGAGGGCTCAGAACCTGGTAGACAAACACCGGCAGGCAGGAGATACCTTGGTCATCATTACGTCGACTATGGATTTCATTGCCCAACCGATTGCGCAGGAGTTTGGCATTGAACACCTCATTGCAAGCCAAGCTGAGATCTTAAATGGTCGTTTTACCGGTAACGTCGTCGGCACACCCTGCTATCGCCACGGAAAAGTCGAACGATTGCAGACATGGGTGGACGAGCACGGGGAATCGATGACTGGGAGTTGGTTTTATAGTGACTCACACACCGATCTTCCATTACTCAACGCCGTCGATAACCCGGTGGCGGTGAATCCCGACGACACCTTACGCGCCGAGGCGCAGGTTCGCGGGTGGCCGATCATAGACCATCACTGACCCTGACCGATCCGACCAGTTATGAGAGATATCCAACAACCGGGGCGTTCCGTGGTAATGAGCACCCGAGGCATGGTTGCTACCAGCCAGCCGGTGGCTACTCAAGTGGGTCTGGAAATACTTAGCAAGGGTGGCAATGCAATGGACGCCGTGGTTGCAGCCGCAGCGACCCTTTGCGTGACCGAGCCCCAATCGACGGGCATTGGCGGGGACTGTTTTTTGCTTTACCACGAAGCAAGGTCTGGCAAGCTCTACGGATTAAACGGTAGCGGTCGTGCGGCAGCAAAAGCAACGCGGGCCGAATTTGACCGTCGAGGTTATTCGGAAATACCAGAGCGCGGCATTCTCTCGGTGTCCGTTCCAGGCGCAATCGACGCCTGGCAAACCGCGATAGAACGGTTCGGCAGCATGCGCTTTGGTGAGGTGTTAGAGCCGGCAATTCACTTTGCCGATGAAGGCTACGCCGTGTCGCCGATAGTGGCCAAAGTGTGGCGACAAAGTGAGGAGTTGCTCACAGCTTGCGCGGACACCCGCGCCACCCTGCTGATCGATGGTCGTGCGCCTGTTGCCGGTACGCGCCATAGACAACCCAATCTCGCTGCGTCGTTGCGCCAGATAGCGAGATACGGTCGTGACGCGTTTTATAAGGGTGACATCACAAAGCGAATCATACAGTTTGTTCAGGCGAACGATGGGCTGCTCGACCGCACGGACTTTGAATCCCATACGTCGGAGTGGGTCGATCCGATCTATACCTATTATCGTGGTTTGCAGGTTTACGAACTGCCGCCAAATGGTCAGGGCATCACCGTATTGATGATCCTCAATATCCTCGAGAACACCCAATTGAGTGAGGTTAAGCACTTAAGCGCCGAGCACATTCACACGTTGACACAAGCCTACCGATTGGCCGTGGCGGAGCGGGACCGATTCGTGGCTGACCCAGCGTTTAGCGACATTCCAATTAATGCGCTGCTGTCAAAGGAATTCGCACGTAAGCAATGGCAGCGTATCGACCCGGTGCATGC
>SMUX01373086.1_pt1 | contig 13143 bp, 14 predicted proteins | sample 2456431 | NCBI WGS metagenome assembly SMUX01 (sample SAMN11095930, study PRJNA526329) | marine sediment metagenome | biome: Marine sediment; feature: Surficial sediment; material: Deep marine sediment; isolation source: Hadal surficial sediment | place: Pacific Ocean | collected 2014-11 | depth... | reverse complement strand
AGGATTTCATGGCACCCATGGTCATGGGCTATCTCGTCAAACCGGACACCCTGTTACAAGGCCTGAAGAAGGGGGACAAGATACGATTCACGATCGATGCGGACCAGCGTGTCATCGTGAATATCACCCCTGTAACTTTTAAGGGTGAGGGCACGGTCATCTTTGCCGACATGCGCAAAAGCCAGATCGTCGTGGACCACAAAGAGATCCCAGGCTTCATGGCTGCCATGATCATGGGCTATCCTGTGAAGCCTGCGAAGCTCCTTCAAGGCCTCAAGCAAGGAGACAAAATTCGCTTTACCATCGACTCGGAGCAGAAGGCAATCGTGGGAATCAGCCGGATAGAGAAGTGAAGGCACCGAGCGAAGTTGGGTCGTCGATCACGAGAAAGCCTCGGGGTAAACAGATTTTGGCACGAACCGTGATCGTGGGTCTGGCGGCTTTCTGCCTAAGCGTGGCGACCTCACCTATTTACGGGCAACAGGTTCCCCTTGACTCCAAGACCCTTGCCCGGCATCTCGCGGCTATCGAGGAAAGAAACCCTTACCGGCTACGGGGTCTCGTGCGCAACGGCCGGCCCACCCTTATAGCCTTCATCGACCACCTCTGTTATACCTGCCTCCGTTCAGTTGGACCACTTGAGCAACTGAGGAGGGAGTTCTCCGGTCGGGCCAATGTTATCGTCATCGACCCCTCCCGAATCTCGGTGGCCCATACCTGGGCCAAAGACCGCTACCGAGTCTGGTTTGTCCCAAAGTTCGTCATCGTGGACAAAGGGGGCGACATAGCCAGCGAATATTTTGGCCCAACCCCCTCTCGGACCCTGGCCTCCGACCTCCAGCCCCTCCTGGCCCGGTAAAGGAAGACCCGCCTACCCTTTCCATAAGGAGGCTGCCGACATGCACGTAGTGAACCTGTCGCTCCAGCCTCGGCAGGGCCTACGTGAAACCAGGCGCCTACCTCTTCCAGTCTCTTTTGTGCTAAAAAAGCACAAGCTTTGCACTGACGTCAGATTAATGGAAAAATACCCTAGAGATGATGTTAGAGACGAACTGTGGATGAATACAACTGAAATGAAGGATAGGATCCGTCATCTCCGGCAACTCCTCTGGGCGCTCTGTGTAATTGTTCTGGCTGGACTTATTGGTTCTGCGCTCTGGAATGGGTTTGATGCCGGGTTGCGCTACAGCGCACGGCCAGAAAAGGCGCTTGAGGGATTGGGGAACTTTGGAACAGTGCCAGACTTCTCCCTTGTCGAAAGAAGCGGGAGGTCGGTCAAGCTTTCGGACCTCCGGGGCAAGATTTGGATCGTCAACTTCATCTATACCAGCTGCCCTGACACCTGTCCCTTACAGAGCGCAGAGATGGCCAAGCTCCAGGGGGAGCGGGATCACGAAGCAACTTTCCGGCTGCTTTCAATCACCATCGATCCGGAGCGTGACACCCTTCAGGTCCTGTCTCGCTATGCAGACCGATTTGGAGCCGATCCCAACCGGTGGCTCTTTCTGACCGGGAAAAAAGAAGAAATCTACCGCCTAGCTCAGCAAGGATTTCATCTGAGTGCTGTTCCGATTTCCAACGACGAAGGGAAAAACGACCCTGCCTTCATCCACAGTCCCCGATTTGTCCTGGTAGATGATAAGGCGGAGATTCGCGGCTACTATGTCAGTACTGACCCCGACGCCCTTCGCCGTCTCAGGCGCGACTTAAAGACGCTGCTTACGGTAAATGGGCAATAGCCTTCAGTCCCTCCTGTGGACTGGCCTGCGGGATTCTTGCTCACCGTGCCCACTAGGTTTATAGTGGTGTTGTTTTGGACCCAGTGGGGCGCCCACATTTAGGACAAGACGAAGCCTCTATCCGACCTGGATCATTAATGACCGCCGTTTCTCAGGAGTAGCGACCATGAAAGAGCTGGCAGAGTTTAGCGGATTTAAAGGCGATCTCTAACCAGGAGGGAGAATGCAGAAATTTTACGGGCTTTGCGCAGCTATACTGTTTGCCTCTTTCATTCATCCTGTGGATTTGCCAGCCAATCCGGGCCAGTATCCCCGATTTGCCCAACAAGGAGAGGCCCCTAATGTAAGGCTGGAGTTTATTCGCGTGGAGCAGCTCGAAGAAGATATCATCAATAAGAAAAAACCCTATCTTGTCGATGTGCGTACCGAGGAAGAATACAAGCAGACTCACATTAAAGGATCGGCCTCTATCCCGTTAGGAGAGATCCATCTCCGCTTGGCAGAGATCCCTAAAGACAGACTGGAAGTTCTTTATTGAGCGTGCCCTCGCCATCTGGCCAGTTTGGCTTACCAGATTCCATACGGAGAGGGGGTCAGGAACATGAAGGTCCTCTATGAGGGATTCCCGGGATGGATTCAAAAGGGCTACCCTGTCAAAGGAAAGGTGGTTTAAAACAAGATGTCGTCTCCTTTTGTAGAATCAACTATGAACGATGCGATCATCAAAGCTTTCGAGGAGAGCGTTCAAGCTAAAAAGTCTTTTCTCAAGGAAAATCTCAGCACGCTCGTCTTGGTGATAGACTTCATTGCCCAGGCTTTTATCGGCGGTAAGAAGCTCCTGCTCTTCGGCAACGGGGGGAGCGCAGCAGATGCACAGCATATCGCGGCTGAGTTTGTTAACCGCTTTCGTATCGAGAGAAAGCCCTTACCTGCCCTGGCATTAACCACCGATACCTCTGCGATCACGAGTATCGCCAACGATTACGACTACAAGGACATTTTCGCCAAACAGGTGAAGGCCTTAGGAAAGGAGGGGGATATTGCCCTGGCCATCTCCACGAGCGGGAACGCAGAAAACGTTCTTGCGGCCGTTGCTGCCTGCAAGGAACTTAAAATTATCAGCGTGGGTCTCACGGGAGGAGATGGGGGGAAGCTGGCCAAAAGAGCTGATTACCTCCTGTGCGTCTCCGAGGGCAAAAATACCGCACGGATCCAGGAGACCCACATTCTTGTCGGCCATGTGATCTGTGAAATGGTGGACCAGAAGCTCTTCTCACCTTAGATTCCGCACTGGTCTCTATCCCATGGCGATAAAAACCTTTAGCCCCCTCGACTTCTCAAAAGCCAGAACCTATCCACTAAAAAAGCGCCTAAGTAAGGTCAAGCAGGCCCATTTAGGCAAGACTTACCACAGGGGCTCCCGGTTGCGTTCGTTCATCAACGGCCTGCCCGATGTCCTAGCCGCCCAAAACCTTAAGGAGATCACGCAGAGGACTGCCCACGCTTTCAGAAGAAAAAAGACCATCCTGCTGGGTATGGGTGCCCATCCGATCAAGGTTGGACTTAGTCCCCTGATCATAGACTTTATGAAGAGGGGGATTCTAAGTGCCGTGGCCATGAACGGAGCAGGCATCATCCATGACTTTGAGCTCGCGCTTATAGGTGAGACCTCCGAAGACGTAGCAGCCAGCCTCAAGGATGGAAGCTTCGGAATGGCCCGGGAGACCGGTCTCTTTTTAAACAATGCCATTAGGGAGGGCTACGAGCAGCAACGTGGGATAGGAGAAGCCGTCGGCAGGGCGATTCTAAGAAGCCGCCTGCCCCATCAACGTCTTAGCATCCTTGCCGCAGGCGCTAGATTAGGTATCCCCGTCACCGTGCATGTGGGAATCGGTACGGACATCATCCACATGCACCCCGAGGTGAACGGATCGGCCCTGGGTGAGGGAAGCCTCAAGGACTTCCACACTCTCACCTCCGTGGTTGCCACGCTGAAGGATGGGGTATTCCTCAACTTCGGCTCTGCGGTAATTTTGCCGGAGGTATTTTTGAAAGCGCTAAGTTTGGCCCGTAATCTCGGCCATCCCGTGAACAATCTCACCACGGTCAACCTCGACTTTATTCCTCATTATCGACCCCTCACCAACATCGTCACGCGCCCCACGCTGGGAAGCGGGAAGGGATACCATCTCACCGGACACCTCGAAATCATGGTCCCCCTGCTATTTGCCTCAGTCTTGGAAGAGATTGGATGAGATGCAAGCAATCAGCAAAATTGAAGACGCTAGTTAGCGGAGACTGAGGACTGATTGCTGAGAGCCTAAGACTCGTAATGTCCGCTACAGAATCCTCACGTCAAGAGCTTATGCGGATCTACCGCCGTCTCTACCGACACTACGGGGACCTTAAATGGTGGCCTGGAGAGAGTCCCCTGGAGGTATCTGTGGGAGCCATCCTGACGCAAAACACAGCCTGGTCGAACGTGGAAAAAGCGATCACCCGCCTTAAAGAGGCACGATCTCTAAGCGTCAAGGCCCTAGTCCGCCTCTCCCACGGCCGCTTGGCTCGTCTCATAAAGGCAGCGGGCTACTTTAACGTGAAGGCCCGCCGCCTCAAGAATTTCATCTCTTTCCTAGAAAGCCGCTACGGTGGGAGCCTAAAAAAGATGCTTCACCAAGACCTTGATCGCCTGCGCACGGAGTTGCTCTCCATCAACGGGACTGGGCCAGAAACCGCCGATTCCATCCTGCTCTATGCCGCCGAGAAACCCATCTTTGTCGTCGACGCCTATACCAAAAGGATCCTCTCCCGCCACGGTGTGATGCCCTACGAAAAAAGCTACGAAGAGTTTCAAAAGCTCTTTATGGTGCATCTTCCCCTAGACGTCCCCCTTTACAATCAATACCACGCCATGCTGGTCAACGTAGGAAAGGACTTCTGCCGCTCCCGTCCTCTCTGCGCCTCCTGTCCTCTCAACGGCTGGCGCGGCGTGCCGCCACTGAAGGCCGGCTAGCCTATAGGCCAGGTGAGGAGAGTGGTCAGGCGCAAGGGTGCCCAGGAGGGGCGTAGACCTGCCATCATCACCTGCCTTAAACTCCGCTAACCTTAAAGAACTTCCCGTACAGGGTGGTATTCAAATCCTCTTGGTCGTGCTCAGGGAAACCTTCGGCGTAGCGGCGGGCGACCCTCGAAGAGACACACCCATCTTCAGACCTGTCCACCCAAAGTCAATCGAGTTATATCGAATACGGGGTTTGAATCCCCGTGTTCGACCAAAGGGGAGAGCTTCCGCTTCTCCCCTTTGGAAACCCCATCGGCTTTGTACCCGCCTCAAGAGGCCGGGTTTACAGTAAATTTAGCCCGCCCGAGAAGGCGATGAAATAGAGCCGAAGTGAGGGTCAAACAGACGATCGACGTGAGTCCGAGCCCGAGCGCGACGCCAAATAGAGCTGCCGATGTGCCGATGACCAGAGAACCAATTGAGCGCATCCCTTGATCCATGAGGAAAACGCTCATCATCCTGCCCAGGAGATTGGCGGGAACCCTCATTTGAATGATCACCCGACTGACGGTGCGAAACGTTATATGGGCCCCGCCAACCAGAGCCAAAACCACTACCGATAAACTGAAGCTCCGAGACAAACAAAAGACAACAAGGAAAACAGGGGTGAGCATCGCTGTCACCCACAGCAAAGTCTCCCTCCTTCACTCCTCTCCGACGCTCCCGAGAAAAATCAGGGAGAGGATGGCGCCCGCCCCCGGCGCCGCCATCATGATCCCCAACCCTTCGGGACCAACCCCAAGGACCTCTTTGGCAAAGACCGGGAGGAACCGCTGATAGGTGCCCACAAAAATACTGATCACGTAAGCAGCCGTCACGCTGTTAAGTATGAGCTGTGCTTGCCAGACACAATGGAAGCCCTCCCTAATTTCTCGCAGGAGTTTTCCCTCCCCTCTGTGCACTTTCCTTTTTGGAATACGGATAAACAAAATCCCCAAGCCGGAAATGACCAGGCTCAGCCCGTAAAGCAGAAAACAGCCGCCTGCGCCAATCCATAAAATTAGGACGCCACCGAGAGAGGGGCCAGTCACGCGAGCCAGGTTGAATCCGATCGTGTAAAGGGAAACGGCATTCATGAGTTCTTCATCAGGAACGAGCTCGCGGATGAGCGATTGTGAAGCAGAGGGACTGATACTTCGGACCACGGCCCTAACCAGTACCAGGGCAAGGATGTTCCAAAATTCCAGGATGCCCATGAAGTAGAAAACAACCATGACAAAGGCAGGAATTGCCTAGCAGAAATGAACGAGAATTAGCAGACGGAGGCGGTCGTAGCGGTCGACCAGGACGCCCGCCAGGGTTCCAAGAATGAGCCGTGGAGTCGCCTCACAGAGCCCTAATCCCCAGGGCAAAGGCCGAGCCGGTGATCTCATAGACCAGCCAATAGAGGGCTACTTCATGAATGAAATGGCCTATCGAAGAGATAACATCGCAGGACCAAAAAAGAGCGTAGTTCCTGTGCAGCAGCGAGCGAAAGACACGAATTGAGTAATTCCCCCCCTCGAGTTCCCCTTAACCGGCTGCCATTTTTATACCTTCTTGCCGTCTGAGTTAAAAGAGACTAAAAACTATCGTCAGATCTCATCCACTGCGACTTTACCCACCCTGGCTTTTCCGTTAGAGTGAGTTTCAAACAGGCATGACGACGGGACTGATTACCTTGACCACCGATTTTGGCTACAGGGACCCTTTCGTCGGGACGATGAAGGGGGTTATTCTCGGCATCAATCCGCACGCACGTATCGTGGACCTAACCCACGGAATTCCAGCCCAGGACCTCATGGCCGCGGCTCTGGCTCTCGGTGCCTCCACCCCTTTCTTTCCCGAAGGCACGGTCCATGTAGGCGTAGTGGACCCAGGGGTGGGTAGCGAGAGACGGGCCCTCGCAATCGAGTCAGCAGGACAGTTTTTTGTAGGCCCGGACAACGGAATTTTCACCCTGGCCCTTAAAGGCAAAGAGGTTGGGGAAATGGTCGAACTTTCTAACGATTACTACCACATCAAACCAACCAGCAAGACCTTTCACGGAAGGGACATCTTTGCACCGGTTGCTGCCCATCTATCCCTTGGGACATCACATAAAAAGATGGGCAATCCAGTCAAGGAGATCGAGCAACTTCCCTGGCCAGAAGTGACCAAAGATGGTAGGACCATCCAGGGTGAGGTTGTCTACATCGACGGCTTCGGTAACCTGATTACCAATATCCATGAGCACAACTTGAAGACAATCCCTACAGAGCACGTGGGGGTATCTCTCGGCGACCTCGCCATTAGTGGGCTCACGCCGACTTACAGCCACGGGCAGAAGGGTTATATCGCCCTAATCAACAGCTGGGGCCTTTTGGAGATCTCCCTGTTTAAGCGAAATGCCCAGCTCAGCTGTGGCGCGAAAATTGGCAAGAAGGTCACTATACGAGACCGCCGGACTGCACCATGAAAGAAGAGATCGGAGCAACCAGCTGGACACTACCCCATGCCAGAGAGCGACAGAGAAAACCTTGGCTTCACATCGTGCTCTTTGGCATCACTCTAGTCACGACGACCATGGCCGGAGCACTGCAGAACGGGGTGAACCCCTTTTCTGACCCTTATCAAATCACTTCAGGCCTCCCCTTTGCGCTCACCCTAATGACCATTCTCCTCGTGCACGAGATGGGTCACTATCTCATGGCACGCCATCACGGGGTACAAGCGACCCTGCCGTTTTTCATCCCCGCCCCCTCCTTCATTGGAACCTTCGGTGCATTCATCAAATTGAAGTCTCCGCCCCTAGACCGCCGCTCCCTCTTTGACGTGGGGGCTGCCGGACCGCTGGCCGGACTGGTACTGGCCATACCTGCAGTCATCATCGGTCTTCATCTCTCTACCGTTTCCATCGACAACGGAATGGGAGGAGGCATTACCCTGGGGTCCTCCATTCTCCTGGAGTTCCTGAGCCGGCTTACACTCGGGCTTATGCCTGACGAAGCAAACATCATCATGCACCCCATCGGCTTTGCGGGCTGGATCGGCCTTTTTATAACCGCCCTGAACCTCATCCCGGTGGGTCAGCTTGATGGCGGACATGTGGCCTATGCCCTCTTTGGGCAAAGACACATTTGGATATCGCGCTTGAGTTTGGTGGCCATCCTCACCTTAGGGCTTATTCGATATTGGGATGGCTGGTTGATTTGGAGTGTCCTTCTCCTCTTTATGGGTGTCCGACACCCCCCACCGCTGGACCCGCACACTCCCCTCGATCTTAAAAGGAAATTGGTGGGGTGGTTCGTCGTGGGGGTGTTTGTCCTCACATTCATTCCCGCTCCCTTCTCGATTCATCAATCCAAGCTCCCTCAAGAGCAGATTATGCCTAAACCGGCCAAATCTCCGCTAGAGACCCTCGAAGCGAGGGCGAGCCAAACAGAGCGGCCTACCTATTCTATTTTAGAGGATCAAGTTATATCGAACACGGGGTTTGAATCCCCGTGTTCGACCAAAGGGGAGAGCTTCCGCTTCTCCCCTTTGGAAACCCCATCGACTTTGTGCCCGCCTCAAGAGGCGGGGTTTACATTGAATAAATTGATATGAGCAATCGGCTTTCCTGGCACCAATACTTCATGACCATTACCAGGCAAGTGGCGGAGCGCTCCACCTGTAACCGAGCTAAGGTCGGGGCCGTGATTGTACGGGATAGGAATATCCTGGCCACAGGATACAACGGCGCGCCTGCGGGAATGCCTCATTGCACAGAGCTAGGGTGTCTCATCTACGAATCCAAGACTCCTAACGGGGATGTCGAAGAGAACTGCTTTCGGACCATTCACGCAGAGATCAACGCGATCGGACAAGCGGCAAAGAACGGCTCCAGCATTAAAGAATCAGACATCTATGTCACCCACACCCCATGCATTCACTGCCTCAAGGTCCTCGTCAACACCGGTATTACACGGATCTACTATGAGACACCATACAAGCTTTATACGCTAGAAGAGATACTGCGAACTACCCTGGTTCACATGGAAAAGGTCGAGCCTCCACAAAAACGATAAGGGGGTGAGGTTTTATCCTGACCCCCCCTCTCTCACCCCGAGCCTCAACCCTAGATCTTCCCCTGAAGGGCAAAGGCGATAATCAAGGCATAGATGGCAAGCGCCTCGATGAAGGCCAAGCCCAGAATCATTGGGAGCTGGATCTTGTCTGCAGCGTTGGGGTTACGACCAATGCTCTCCATCGCAGCAGCCGCCATTCTCCCCTGACCCAGGGCAGCTCCAAAGGCAGCAATAGCGATAGCCAACCCTGCGCCGAGGGCAATTGCCGCCTTCGCTGTCGAGTCAAGCTGACCTGCAGCTTCGGCCGCCATCACAGACCCCGAGAAAAAAGGCGTCAGGGCAGCTACGGCCAAAAGCAAAAGAATCTTCTTCATCCTTTTACCTCCTTTCTAGCAAAACGGCGAATTTCACCACATCCTCTATCATCCTCTTCGTCTGCGCCGCCCGCTTAATGCTCATGGCTGATCGCCATGGCCACGTAAATCACACTCAAAAGGGTAAAAACAAAGGCCTGAATCACAGAGACCAGGGCCCCCAGGATGTAAAACACCACCGGGATAATGACATAGGTCAACTCGGTAAAGATCTCCACCACCAAGTGATCCCCGAACATGTTGCCAAACAAACGCAGCCCGAGAGAAAGCGGCCTTACCATATGTGAGATGCTCTCAAGGGCAAAGAAAAAGAGAACCGAGACCACCAAAATCGGGGCAAACAGGAAGCTCATGATCTTCCGGCCCGTAGAAGGCAGGGAAGTCATCGGCCCGATGAACTGCCTGATATAACCAGATCCGTGTTCCCTGAAGCCGCAGAAGTTGTAAGCCACAAACGAGGTTAGGCCCAATCCCAAGGTCACATTAAAATTGTTGGTCGGAGGTGAAAAGCCTGGAACAAGACCCATAAGGTTCGCAGTCAGAATAAAAATAAAAAAACTGCCAAAGAGATGTACGAACTTACGGCCTCTCTTGCCCATGACACTATCACTTAAACCCACCACAAACCCCACCAGAAGTTCCAACAGGTTTCGTAAGCTCAAGCCCTCATCGGGGATCACCGGATCCTTTGCGCGCAAGAGGGACCGCCTCCCCAGATATCCAGCAGCTACAAGAAGCACCATGACCAGGAAAGCGGTAAGGGTATGCTGAGGAACCAGACTTAAAGGGTACGGCAACAAGGAGTGCCAGGTGAAGGGCTCTTCCATTTTACTCACATACCCGCTGGCAAGACTGGTAAGACCAGATCCCATGCAAAACAATAGCAGCAAGAAGGCACGAAATCCCCACAGCAAATGAGAGTGGGTCGAAATGAACCCGAAAGAAAAGAACCAACAACAGGCCCAAAAAAAAGATCAATTTTAAGGTTAGCAGGAAGACCCCAGTCCGAACTCTGCCTTTCCCCGCAAAAGGAGTTAGCACCCTGCGGATACCCTGACTCAACAGAAGAAAATTCAACCCCATAAACAATCCGCCAAGCAACAGACCCCCGGCTTCAAGGAGCCGCGCAGGCACCAAAAGGAGCAGCAAGGCAAGGATTAGGAGCCCGTGATATAATTCGATGCGAACTATCGCCGGTCCCACGGATTCGTATTTCATAAACGATCACCAGAAAAGTGTTGCAACCACTTTACCAACCGAACAACTGCCCCCACAAAGGCCAGAACAACCAAAGTCGCCATGAACCAGGGAGATGTGTCGAAATATAGATCGATCAGATAACCTAAAAACAGACCGCCGATAATCGTGCTGGGAAATTCCAAGCCAATGGCGGCATATTTAGCTAGATTGGCAAAGGGAGGAGGTTTCCCTTCGGACTTTCTCTCACCCGGATTCTTCCCTTGCCTCACTTCCAGACTTGTCTAGCATGGGGGACATTGGCGGGTCAACCTCTGCTCTCCTCCTTTGCCCAGTTCTCAAACGCCTCAAGGGTTTTCTTGAGGTCGCGACGCTGATGGGCAAGTGAAACGAAGGCCGCTTCGAACGGGGATGGAGGTAAGTAAACCCCTCGGTCAAGCATCCCATGAAAAAACCGCGCGAAGCACTCGCGATCACAACACCTGGCCTCCTCGGCATTGCGGACCCCGTCAACGCCGAAAAAAACCGTGAACATGGATCCTACACGGTTCACCGTCGCACGGAAATGATGCTTGCTCAGGGTATCTTCCATACCGCACTGCAATTGAGACCCTTTTTCATCTAGCTCTAAATATGATTCGCGACGAGAAAGAAGTTTTAATGCGGTTATCCCTGCTGCCACCGCCAGGGGATTCCCAGAGAGAGTCCCAGCTTGATAAACGGGTCCTTCGGGGGCGAGCAGATCCATGATGTCTTGGCGCCCCCCAAAGGCCCCCAGGGGGAGACCACCACCTAAAATCTTCCCCAGACATGTCAGATCCGGTGTAACTCCATATAATCCCTGAGCACCTTTTGCAGAGACACGAAACCCCGTTATCACCTCATCGAAGATCAAAACTGTTCCATGGTCTTTGGTTATCTCTCTAAGGGCATGAAGAAATTCCGGCGCAGGTGGGATGACACCCATATTACCACAGATAGGCTCTATGATGACGGCAGCAATGACATCGGTGTATTCACGAAAGACTGCCTCTAGATTATCGATGTCATTGAAAGAGGCCACAAGAGTCTCTTGGGTATAGGCGTTGGGAATTCCCGGGCTATCGGGAAGGGAGAATGTTGCCACGCCAGATCCCGATTGGACCAACATCGAGTCCACATGTCCGTGGTAGCAGCCGTCAAACTTCAGGACCTTATCACGTTTGGTATACGCACGCGAGAGGCGAATCGCACTCATAGTTGCCTCAGTGCCTGAACTGACCAAGCGCAATTTATCTATAGAGGGAACCATTGTGTGGACCATCTCGGCCAACTCCGCTTCACCTTCAGTCGGCGCTCCGAACGTCGTTCCCTTCTCTAGTGCCTTCTTGATCGCCTTCGCAATTTCGCTATTTGCATGGCCGAAGATGAGTGGTCCCCACGAGCCAACATAATCCAGATATTTTTTTCCGTCCACATCAAAAAGGTAGGCTGCATGCCCTCTCTTGATGAACCGCGGGGACTTCCCTACGGCACTCCAGGACCGTACCGGACTGTTCACGCCACCAGGGATTCTTTTGCGCGAACGTGCCATGAGATTCTCTGACTTGCTTCTAGCCATTTGTGAAGAGTTTCGTAACATTCGATACAATCGATGTCAACGGTACAAAAATCTCGTGAAAAAATTTTTATAGTATTTTTTTCTTGCAATAAATATTGAAAAAGTCTATGAAATGTTCTTCTCAAACATTATTCCAAAGAGAGAGATAAATTCATGTTTCTCTTTATGCAAGGTGGGAAACCCAACGATGCGCGCCTTGGTTTCCTACGCTAAAAATAAATTTTCTCTTCAAGAGCCAGTAATAATCTCTGTTTTTCCATGTCTCTCTGTATTACGTGTAGTAAGTTCCAGAGATGTTCATAAGCTATTAATTTATAAGGGTTTTTACGTTATCCACAGTTGTGGATAAGTCTGTTTATAAGTTGTCGGGTGTTTCAGGAACGGTAAAAAGTATCAACCGCCTGTTGATTGAGGACAGCATGGATGTGTGGCAAGAAGCTCTAAATCACCTCGAACAACGATTAGGAACACAAAACTTTGAGACATGGATTAAACCCCTTAAGGTAGAAGGGGTGCAGTCCGGGCACATTACTCTAGAGGTGCCAAATAAATTTTTTCGAGACTGGTTAATTGAACACTTCCTTGTGACGATTCAAGACACTTTAGCAAACCTGCTTCATCAAGCCGTCACCGTCTCGGTGGTAATCAATCAGCAATCACAGCAATATAGTGAACCAAAGAGAAGGATTAACCAGCCAGCACAGGGAGCTGCCCGAATTACAAGTCTTATTACAAAATACACATTTGAGAGCTTTGTCGTCGGCTCCAGCAACCAGTTTGCCCACGCCGCCTCGGAAGCTGTAGCAAACCAACCCGGAGGACACTACAATCCGCTATTCATCTACGGCGGGGTTGGACTTGGAAAAACACACCTGGTCAACGCCATCGGCCACACGGTACTGAGCAAACGCCCAAATGCAAGGGTTGTTTATCTGACCTCAGAATCCTTTATGAATGAACTCATCGCCTCCCTTCGTAGAGACAGAATGAGCGAATTCAAGGCCCACTTCAGGAACGTTGACGTGCTCATCATTGACGACGTACAGTTCCTTTCAGGCAAAGAAAGGACCCAAGAGGAATTCTTCCATACCTTCAATTCCCTCTATGAATCTCACAAACAGATCATCATCACATCAGACAAATT
>SMUX01341727.1_pt1 | contig 13143 bp, 12 predicted proteins | sample 2456431 | NCBI WGS metagenome assembly SMUX01 (sample SAMN11095930, study PRJNA526329) | marine sediment metagenome | biome: Marine sediment; feature: Surficial sediment; material: Deep marine sediment; isolation source: Hadal surficial sediment | place: Pacific Ocean | collected 2014-11 | depth... | reverse complement strand
TGCCAAGAAGAACGGCGATGACGCCGGGTTCCCCCGCAGTGCCGAGCACCAACTGCTCCTTGCGGAGAATTCCCAGACACATCACGTTGACCAGGGGGTTTCCCGAGTAGCAATCGTCGAACTCGATCTCACCGCCGACCGTGGGGACTCCGACGGCATTCCCGTAACCGGCGATCCCCGAAACAACACCTTTGAAGAGGTATCGATTCTTGGGCTGGTCGAGCGGACCAAAACGAATTTGGTCCCACAAGGCGATTGGCCTCGCACCCATGGTGAAGACATCTCTGAGTATCCCGCCGACTCCGGTCGCCGCACCCTGGTACGGCTCGACGAAGGATGGGTGGTTGTGGCTCTCGATGCGGAGGGCGGCGAGCCATCCGTCGCCGATGTCGACGACACCTGCGTTCTCACCAGGCCCCACCACGACCCAGGGGGCTTCGGTGGGGAATCGGCCAAGGTGGAGCCTCGATGACTTGTAGGAACAGTGCTCGGACCACATCACCGAGTACATGGCGAGTTCGGCTGGGAGTGGCTCCCTTTTAAGGATTTCAACGACCGACTCGTATTCATCGTCGGTCATGCCGAGCTTTCGGTGGACGGGCCCGGCCGGGGTCGTCATGCGGGGACTGGTGGATAATCCACCAGTGACTGAAGAAAGCTCTCCAACAGGACCTGTCCGTCTGACGATCCGAGGATGTCCTCGATCCCCCGTTCGGGGTGGGGCATGATTCCGGCGACGTTTCCCCGCTCGTTGGCCACCGCTGCTGCCCGGGCTTGGGAGCCATTGGGGTCGTCGACGTAGCGGAGGGCGACTCGGCCGCTGGCCGATGGATCTACCCAGTTGCCCTCGTAGGAGTTGAGGGGTATTCGGACACGGTCCCCTTGAGTGGCGAGTCTGGTCAGGACAGTGTCCGTATCGACAACTTCGAGGTCGACGAAGCGGCAGATGAAGGAAAGGTCACGATTGGCGATCAGGGCGCCAGGAAGAAGCCCGGCCTCGCAGAGCATCTGAAAGCCGTTGCAGATGCCGAGGACCGGCGCGCCATTTTCCGCCAGACGTCTCACCTCGCTCATAACCGGCGAAAAGCGGGCTATGGCACCCGTTCTGAGATAGTCGCCGTGGGCAAAACCGCCAGGCAGGATCACTCCGTCGAAATCGTCCAAGCTCGTCTCGCGGTGCCATACGATCTCGGCTTCCCCACCCAGAGCCTCCATTGCGTAGACCACATCGTGCTCGCAGTTGGTGCCAGGGAAGACGATGACGGCCGTCCTCATTCTGTGACCTCCACCTCAAAGTCCTCGAGAACCGGATTTGCCAGGAGGCGGCGGCACATCTCCTCGACAAGATCTTTCACCGCTACGACGTCGTCTCCTTTGACATCCATGTGAACCACCCGGTCCATGCGGACACCAGACGCCTCCGTGTAGCCAAGGTCGTGGAGTGCGCGCTCAACGGTCGTTCCCTCGGGGTCGGCGATCTCTGGTCTCCTGTTGATGGTCACAGTCACTTTCACGAGACGGCGCCGGATAGGTAGTCGTCAAAGTCGGTCCCGGTTATCCGCTCGAACGCTTCGACATAGCGGGCCCGGGTTCCCTCCACGATCTCCTTGGGAAGCTCGGGTGCGGGTGGTGTCTTGTCCCAGGGTTGCTGGTCGAGCCATTCCCTCACGTATTGCTTGTCGAACGATGGAATCTCCTTGCCGGGTGACCACTCGTCGGCAGGCCAGTAACGAGAGGAGTCGGGAGTGAGCACCTCGTCGATGAGGAGGAGCTCACCGTTTGAGAAGCCGAACTCGAACTTGGTGTCGGCGAGAATCACACCTCTCTCGGCGGCGTAATCAGAAGCCCTCACATACATGTCGATCGAGCGTGAGCGCAGGTCCTCATAGAGGTCATCTCCGAGGATGTCCCTTGTCTGTGCTTCGGTGATGTTCTCGTCGTGGCCAGTTGTGGCCTTCGTCGCCGGGGTGAAGATTGGCTCGGGCAGTTTGTCCGCCATTCTGAGACCGCCGGGGAGATGCTCGGTGGTGGGACCACCACCATCTCGATACTCCCGCCACGACGACCCGTACAGATAACCGCGAACCACGCACTCCACCGGAATCACCTCCGCTTTTCGCACGACCATTGCCCGTCCGGAGAGCTCACGCCGGTCCTCTTCAGAGAGGCTCGAAAGGCCGGTTAGATCTGTTGTGACCAGATGGTTTGGCGTTTCGAGGAGGCCGAAGAAGTGAAGACTGAGACCGTTGAGGACTCGTCCCTTATCCGGGATGGTCTGATCGAGTATGACGTCGTAGGCGGAGATGCGGTCGGTTGCGACGAACAGAAGGTTCTCTGGATCGATCTCGTAGATCTCCCGGACCTTGCCCGAGGCAATATGAGGAAGTGCCAGCACGCGGCGGCAGGGTAGCGTGGCTAGGTCAGCCAGTCGGGTCGAGGGGGGGAGGGCACATCGCCTCTCAATCGAGATCGTCCAGACCTAGCCTGTTGCCGCTTTGACCTTGATGAAGTACGTCTTGTTTCATCCGTGGCGGGCCACCACCGTCGTGCTCGTTGGGATTGTCCTCGGAACCGGGGTCTTCTATGCCTATGAGCTGAACGCAGCCTTTGGCGCCATTGCGGTAGAGGAGTTCAACCCCGAGGTGGCGCGAGACGCGATCGAGGCGGCGCCACCGCCGGCGGTGACCGGCACAACCGTGTACGACTTTCTGATAGTCGACCCCGGCTACGACGTGAACGCCGATCCCCTTGATCTGATCAACGAGCAGATCGAGTCGATCCCGGATCCAAGGGATTTCAGCCCGTACTCCTTTGGGGAGCCGATCTCCGACGATGTGTTCGAGTCGTATTTGCTGCTCGGAATCGATGCTTCCGGGTTCCTTGCCGACTCGATCATCCTCGCTTTACAACCCGGCGAAGGAGGTGCGCCCATCATGGTCAGTCTTCCCCGGGACCTCTATGTGTGGAATCTGTGCAAAGGCACCTTCACGCGGCTCAACACAGGCCTGGGCGGCTGCAAGGGCACCGCCTCGGGGTCCGAACTCATGGCGATCATGGTCGAGGACTACACCGGTATCCCCGTGGACCATCTCGCCAGGATCAACTTCGGCGGATTTGCCCGACTCGTCGACTCGTTGGGCGGGATCACCGTTTGCGTCGACTACCCGACACGCGATGCGAAGTCTCAACTGGATATCCCGACGCCGGGTTGCCAGCGTGTCGATGGAGCCACCGCCCTCGCCTGGGTCAGATCACGTCACACCGAGCAGCTGAAAGGCGAGGATGAGTGGGTCCAGGTGGCGGGCTCGGACTTTGCCAGACAACGCCGCCAGCAGGATGTGCTCTTCCAACTTGCTGGGAGGGCAGCGGGCTTTTCGTCACCAGCTACGTTGGCCAACCGGCTCTCGGCCGTCTCTTCGTCCGTGCGTCTCGACTCGTCGTGGTCTTTCGGACAGGCAGTGTCGGCAGCTTGGAGGTATCGGGGAATCTCCAAGAGCTCCGTGCATCGGTTCTCGATCGAGATCGTCAATTTCAAGACCTCCCGTGGCGCTGCAGTGTTGTTGCCGGCCAAGCCGTTCCAGGAGCAGCTCGAGTTGGTCTACCCACTGAGTTAAAGCGTCAGTTTGGCCAGCCTTTCGAAGACGACGTGACTCGTCTCGCTGACCCTTTTGAGCGAGAAGCTCGCATCGAGGCCATTCCTATCGATCCCAATCTCGGGGTCGTCGGCCAGAAGATCCCTCAGATGACCCTTGCCGTCCCACGCATCCATGGCATGACGTTGGACCGTGCGATAGGCGACATCCCGAGTGAGGCCTGACTCGATCAGAGACAGGAGCACCGCCTGGCTGAAGATCAGGCCCCTGGTGGCCTCCAAGTTGGCTGACATGCGCTCTTTGTCGACCACGAGGCTGTCCACCAGGCCGGTGAACTTCACCAGCATGTAGTGGAGAGTGATCGATGCGTCGGGGAGTACCACTCGTTCGGCGGACGAGTGGGAGATATCGCGCTCGTGCCAGAGGGCGACGTTCTCAAGGCCAACCTGGGCGTATCCCCGGAGAAGACGGGCCATACCTGTCATCCGCTCGGACAGAATCGGGTTGCGTTTGTGAGGCATGGCAGATGAGCCCTTCTGTCCCTCACCGAAGCTCTCGAGGACCTCCGACACCTCGGACCGCTGCAGATGGCGGATCTCAGTCGCCATCCGCTCTATCGACGCCCCGATTACAGCCAAGGTCGTCAGGTACTCGGCGTGACGGTCCCGGGCAGTTACTTGAGTCGAGGCCGGCTCGGATGTGAGTCCGAGCGCGCCACAGACATGTCCTTCGACCGCGGGGTGCACGTGGGCATAGGTGCCAACAGCGCCTGAGATCTTCCCAACTGCAATCGCATCTCTCGCGGCTCGGAGTCTTCTGTGGTCTCGACTCAGTTCAAAGGCCCAGCCGGCCAACTTGAGACCGAAGGTGATGGGCTCTGCCCAGATGCCGTGGGTCCGACCGATCATGTAGGTATGGCGATGTTCCTCGGCATTGGCCTTCACCACATCGAATAAGCCTGACAGAGAGTCGATGAGCAGGTCGGCAGCATCTCTGAGTAGGACGCCTCCGGCTGTGTCGAGGACGTCGGAGGATGTGAGTCCGTAGTGGACCCAGTTGGCTGCCTCCGGTCCGGCTTCGCCACCAAGCAGGTCCACAAACGCAGCAAGATCGTGGTTGGTCACTGCTTCGCGGTTGGCCACTTCATCCGGCGTCGGGCACTTGGCGGAGCGCGTGGACGCGGCAACTCCAGCCGGCACCTTGCCCAGTTGCTCCCAGGACTCGAGGGCGAGGACCTCGACCTCCTTCCACGTCTCGAGCTTGTTCTGTTCCGACCAAATCGCTCCCATCTCTGGGAGCGTGTAGCGCTCGATCATGGCTCTGATGATGGCACGCTGGTTAGCGTCGCCGTTTCATGCGACAGATCAGCAGCAGTCAGGCCAGGCGATATGCCCTCGCCGCCCAGGGTTTGATCGATGGACGGCCCAGCGGCCGTGTTGATGTCCGTCATTTTCGCAAGGTGGTGGGTCGTGTCGGGCTAATTCAGCTCGACTCGGTGAATGTGTTCAGTCGGGCTCATTTCATGCCCTTCTTCTCCCGGCTTGGGCTCTACGACCGGGACGCTCTCGACGCGTGGCTCTGGCGATCGGGAGAAATGTTCGAGTACTGGGGCCACGAAGCATCTTTGATCCCTGTCGATCAGCACCGGCTATTTCGATGGCGGATGGATCAGGGATTGAGTTGGAAACGGCTCACCGATCTGGAGAAGGATCATCCCGAGTACATCGAGGACGTACTGAAACAGGTGAGCGAAAGAGGACCCCTTCAAACCCGGGACCTGACCGAGCCGGGCCAACGGCACGTCGACTCGATGTGGGGCTGGTCAAACGGCAAGGTTGCCCTCGAAGCCTTGTTCGCCCGTGGTGAGGTGGCGACGGCCGACAGACCCAATTTCAACCGAATTTACGACATGCCCGGCCGGGTCATCGCAAAGACACACCTGGACGCACCGGGGCTTCCCCGGGATGAGGGGCAATCGGCGCTTTTGGTACGGGCGGCTCGGCTCATGGGCGTCGCCACCGCCGACGACCTGGGCGACTACTACCGGATTCCGATGCCTCAGGCACGGCCGCTGGTCCAAGACCTGGTGGACCGTGAGGAGTTGGTCGAGGTCGAGGTCGAAGGATGGGAGAAGCCCGGTTATCTCCATCCCGAGGCGACCCTTCCTCGTGCGGCCAGGGGAACGGCTCTGCTTTCGCCTTTCGACAACCTCATCTGGTACCGCCCACGGGTGGAGCGGCTCTGGGACTTCCACTACCGGATAGAGATCTATGTGCCAGAGCCGAAGCGGGTCTATGGCTACTACGTCCTTCCGTTTCTCCTCGACGGGGACCTCGTAGCAAGGGTGGACCTGAAGACCGACCGCAAGGCAGACCGTCTTCGGGTCAGGGGGGCCTTTGCTGAGCCCGGGGCCGACAGGGTGCACGTGGGCAAGGCTCTCCGTCAAGAACTGGAGCTGGTTGCCACCTGGCTGGGTATGGGCGACGTGGAAGTGGCCAAAAACGGAGACCTTGCACCCTTTTTGTGAACGTCCGAGCAGGTATACGCCACGTCAACCTTCACAAATCGATGTCCGCCATCGTTTCTGTGAACCGAATTGAGGCCTCAACCCAGGAAACGGTTCACAAAACGGTTAGGTGAAGGCGTTGTGACCGGTAATGGCCTGACCCATCACCAAAGTGTGGATTTCGTTGGTGCCTTCGTAGGTGAAGACCGTCTCCAAGTTGGCCATATGTCGGAAGATGGGGTACTCGAGGGTGATTCCGTTGGCGCCGAGAATCGATCGTCCGATCCTGGCGACGTCGAGGGCGTTGCGCACATTGTCGAACTTGCCAAACGACACCTGCTCCGGCGAGAGCTTGCCCTCGTCCTTGCGACGACCCAGGTGAAGGGCGATCAGGGTGCCCCGCTGCACCGCCACCATCATCTCGACGAGCTTTCGCTGCGTCAGCTGGAACGAGGCGATCGGCACATCGAACTGCACGCGCTCCTTGGAGTAAGCAAGGGCCGTCTCGTAGCAAGACCTCGCAGCGCCCATCGCTCCGAAAACGATGCCGAAGCGGGCCTCGTTGAGACATGAGAGCGGTCCCCGCATCGAAGCAACACCGGGGAGGACGAACTCGTCGGGCACCCGAATTTCGTCAAGGATCAGTTCCGATGTGACGGAGGCGCGGAGGGATGCCTTCTTCTTGATCTCCGGGGCCGAAAAGCCGGGACTGTCGGTGGGGACGATGAACCCTCGAACCCCGTCGTCGGTTCGAGCCCAAATGATGGCGATATGGGCAATCGACCCGTTGGTGATCCACATCTTGGAACCGTTGATGATCCAGTCCGACCCGTCGCGACGAGCGTTGGTGCGCATCGAGGATGGATCGGATCCCGAATCTGCCTCGGTGAGGCCAAAGCACCCAATCACCTCTCCTCTCGCCATCTGCGGAAGCCAGGTTTGCTTCTGCTCCTCTGATCCGAACTTCCAGATGGGGTACATGGCCAGGGAGCCCTGGACTGATACGAACGATCGGATACCGGAGTCGCCGGCCTCCAACTCGAGAGAAGCGAGCCCATATGCGGTGGCCGAAGTGCCGGCGCACCCGTAGCCCTCGAGATGCATGCCGAACATGCCGAGCTCCCCAAACGCCTTTGCGAGATCGGCGTGGGGGATGACTCCTTCGTCCCACCAGTCCCCGACGTTGGGGGTGATCTCCTTCTCGACGTAGTCGCGCACGGTGTCACGCAGGAGGATCTCCTCGTCGGACAGGAGTGAGTCGATGTCGAGGAAGTCGTGTGGGTCGGGCTTGTCGAAGGAGATCTCGCTCATTTGACGCCGATGGTATCGGGCAACACCGCCGATCAGCCAGCCAACGTCTTGGCGGCCAGGTCCTTCCGGTATTGGATCAGCTTTCCGGTCAACTCTTCATCACCGATGGCGAGGATGGCCACGGCGAGAAGTGCCGCGTTGTTTGCTCCATCGATCGCAACAGTGGCCACAGGTATCCCCGTTGGCATCTGCACGGTTGCCAGCAGTGCGTCCATCCCGTCGAGGGTGGCGCTGATGGGAACGCCGATGACCGGAAGCAGCGACTTGGCAGCCATGACACCGGCGAGGTGAGCCGCCTTTCCTGCTCCGGCGATGATCACCTCAAAGCCTTGCTCGGCGGCGGTCGTGGCGAAATGGATTGCCTCATCAGGTGTCTTGTGAGCCGATAGAACCTGGGTGTGGTGGTCAATGCCGAACTCCTCCAGCATTTCGCCGGCCTTCTCCATGACCGGACGGTCCGATCCCGAGCCGATCACGATGGCGACCTTGTGACTCATAGCGGGAGACGGTAACCGTCGGCGATGTCGGTTCGGTACTGCGCTCCAGGCCAGGCGACCGTCTCGGCCGCGGCGTATGCCTTCGCCCTCGCCTCTCCCACCGTCGCCCCGGTGCCGACCAGGTTGAGTACCCGTCCACCGCTCACCAGCAGTTTTCTGCCGTCTCGTTTCGTCCCGGCGTGAAACACGATCACCTCCTCGGGAACGCGATCAAGGCCCTTGATGACAGCCCCTTTCTCCGGGGCAGTCGGGTAGCCCACGGAGGCGAGCACAACGTTTACTGTGGCCATGGCCGACCACTCAGGCGAAGCACCCTCCAGCACATCTACGAGATCACTCGTCATGCGAGGCAGAATTGCCTGGCATTCCGGATCGCCCAGCCTCACGTTGAACTCGAGCACCTTGGGACCGCTGTCGGTCAGTACCAACCCGGCGTAGAGGAAGCCGGTGAAGGGGTTGCCGTCAACCCTCATCTGTTCGATCACCGGATCGATGACATCGGTCATCACATTGGTGACGAGATCCCTGGGAAGGTCGTCGACCGGGGAGTAGGAGCCCATCCCACCCGTGTTCGGTCCCTCGTCATCATCGAATAGACGCTTGTAATCCCGCGCCGGTTCCAGGGGGACGGCGCCACTTTCGGTACACACCGCAAAAACACTCACCTCCGGCCCATCGAGGTACTCATCGATCATCACCGAGGCGCCGGCGTCGCCAAATCCACCCTCCAGGCAGTAGCCGACCCAGGATTCGGCATCGGTGCGGGACTCCGTCACCAACACCCCTTTGCCTGCCGCCAGACCATCTGCCTTGATCACATAGGGACCCTCGGTCCGGGACAGGTGATCCATGGCACTCTGATGATCTGTGAATGTCTTCGATGCTCCGGTGGGAATACCAGCCCGGTTCATCACATCCTTGGCAAACGATTTGGAAGACTCGAGTCGTGCGGCCGATCGGGTGGGTCCGAACACGGGAATCCCGAGTGAACTGGCTGCATCGGCGACCCCGGCGGCCAAGGGCGCTTCCGGTCCGACGATTACGAGGTCGACGCGGTGGACCCGAGCCATGGCGGCGATGGCTCCCACGTCGGTGACGTCGATGCCCTCGACCGTCGGACCCAACTCGGCAAGGCCAGGATTGCCGGGGAGGGAGATCAACTCGTCGACACGGGAAGACTGAGCCAGCTTCCAGCCGATCGAGTGCTCCCGGCCACCACTGCCGACCAGAAGGACCCTCATGAGATCTCGATCAGCTGGGACCGTTCCGGGCCAACGGAGACCCAGCCAACAGGCACCCCTACTACCTCTTCTACGTATTCGACGTAGGCCCGCGCCTCCTTGGGCAGGTCGCCGTATTCACGGACGCCGGTGATGTCCTCTTTCCATCCCGCCATCTCGTCGTATTCCGGCTCGCAGTGATAGAGCACGGACTGTTGGGCAGGGAACTCGTCGTAGCGTTCCCCGCCGGACCGGTATCCGTTGGCGACCTTGAGCGTGTCGAACGCCGACAGAATGTCCATCTTGGTGAGGAAAAGTTTGGTGAGGCTGTTGACCCGTGCCGCGTACCGCAGAGCGAGAAGGTCGAGCCATCCGCAGCGTCGCCGACGCCCGGTGACCGTTCCGTATTCGCCTCCGAGTTCGATCATCATCTCGCCGACCTCGTCGTGGAGTTCAGTCGGGAAAGGCCCCGTTCCCACTCGGGAGATGTAGGCCTTGGCCACTCCCACGATCTCATCGATCACCTTCGGCCCAACACCCGAACCGACTATCGCTCCTCCGGCGGTGGGGTTCGAGGATGTGACGAACGGGTAGGTGCCATGGTCGACGTCGAGCAACGTCCCCTGCGCCCCCTCGAACAAGACTGCACTGCCGTCGTTGATGGCGTTCCAGAGAAGGAGCGAGGTATCCGTGACATGTGGTTGCAGGCGTTGGGCGTACCCGAGGTACTCGTCGACGATCTCGTCGGCATCCATCGGGAGGGTGTTGTAGACCCGAGGGAGAATCTTGTTCTTGTCCTCGAGGGCAGCCCTCACCTTTTCGGTGAAGATCTTTGGATCGAACAAGTCCTGGACCCTGATCCCCACCCGGGAGTACTTGTCTGTGTAGGCGGGGCCGATGCCCTTTTTGGTGGTTCCGATCTGATTCTCACCGAGGTAGCGCTCGATGGCAGCGTCGAGTTTGCGGTGATAGGGCATGATCAGATGAGCGTTCGACGACAGCCGCAGGCGTGACGGGTCAAGCCCCCTACCTGCCACCATTTCCATCTCGTTGAGCAGCACCTTCGGGTCGATCACCGTGCCGGAGGCGATGACCGGTATGCAGGTCGGATAGAGGATTCCGGAGGGAATCAGAGAAAGGGCGAGCCTTTGCTCTCCGACAACGATGGTGTGCCCGGCGTTGTTTCCACCTTGAAAGCGGACGACGTAGTCGGCCTTTTCGGAGAAGTAGTCAACGACCCGGCCCTTGCCCTCGTCACCCCACTGAGCGCCCAAGACGATGGTGGCTGGCATGACGCCGCGCGACGGTAGTCATGCTCGGAAACAGAGTGTTCACACTTCAGCAACCGACCGGCAACCCTCCATATAGAAAGTCGTGGTCCACGATCGTTGATCGACCCCGAGAGGAGAAATTTGTGACTGAGACGGCTGCCGACGTCCTATCCCTTGTATCTGATGAAGGGTATGAGTTCGTCGACCTTCGATTCTGTGATCTGCCCGGTCAGGTTCAGCACTTCACCGTTCCCGCCAGGGAACTGACAGAGGACTCTTTCGAGGCTGGCTTTGGCTTCGATGGCTCCTCCATCCGTGGTTTCCAAGACATTCAGGAGTCGGACATGATCCTGATCCCGGACCCTTCCACGGCGATCGATGATCAGTTCCGATCGCGGAAGACGCTGATCATCTATTGCTTCGTCAACGACCCAATCACCGGAGCGCCCTACGACAAAGACCCCCGATATGTGGCCAAGAAGGCAGAGGACTATCTGGTTAGCACGGGGCTTGCTGATACGTCGTTCTGGGGGCCCGAGGCCGAGTTTTACATCTTTGACGATATCCGCTTCGGTCAGAATCAGAACTCCGGGTACTACTTCATCGATTCCATCGAGGGCGCGTGGAACTCTGGAGAGTTTGAAGAGGGCGGGAACCTTGGTTACAAGCCCCGATACAAGGAGGGCTACTTTCCGGTCCCGCCCACCGACCACTTCCAGGACCTTCGCTCGGAAATGACGGCCAAACTCGAGGAGGTGGGCATCCAGGTCGAGGTCCAGCACCATGAGGTTGGGACTGCCGGGCAGGCCGAGATCGACATGCGCTACGACACGCTGTTGAGGACGGCAGACAACGTCACTCTCTACAAGTACATCGTGAAGAACACGGCCTGGGAGGCTGGCAAGACCGTGACCTTCATGCCCAAGCCTATCTTCGAAGACAACGGTTCGGGTATGCATGTGCACCAGTCCCTTTGGAGAGATGGCGAACCGCTTTTCTTCGATGAGGGTGGTTATGCCGGTATTTCCGATATGGCCCGCTGGTATATCGGAGGGCTTCTTCAGCACACACCCGCTGTTCTAGCTTTCGCTGCCCCGACCACCAATTCCTATCGTCGGCTGGTGCCCGGGTATGAGGCTCCGGTCAATCTGGTGTACTCGAGTCGGAACCGGTCGGCGGCCATTCGCATCCCGCAGTATTCGCAGGACCCGGCGGCGAAGCGGCTCGAGTTTCGGTGCCCCGATCCGTCGGCTAACCCGTACCTGGCCTTCGCTGCCATGCTCATGGCTGGCCTCGACGGTGTTCAGAACCAGATCGAACCCCATGATCCGGTGGACAAGGACATCTACGACTTGCCGCCGGCGGAGCTTGCCGGCCTTCCGTCGGTACCCGGGAGTCTCGACGAGGCGCTGGCCGCTCTCCAGGAGGACCATGACTTCTTACTTCAGGGAGGCGTGTTCACTCAGGATCTGATCGACACGTGGATTTCCTACAAGATCGCGCATGAGGGGGATCCGGTGAGAATGCGGCCACACCCTTACGAGTTCCATCTGTACTACGACGTCTGAGTCCGGTCGCGGCGGCGGTCACCAAGGACGCTGAGCGGTAGCTCGGTCCCCTTTCGTGTGAGCCTGAGGCTGTACGGCCCGGATACGGGCTGTACAACCTGAGGTTCGCCGTTTTGTGGGGCTAGGTGGTGTTTTCAGCCGCGTTGTGGGCGTTGGTGACTTCGGTATTGAAGTCTTCGGTGGCCTGGACGTAAGCCTCGACTGCAACCTGGCGCCGCTCGCCAGTGTCACTCGAGCGCAACCCATCAAGGGCGTCCCCGGCGGCGAGGGAGGCAAACTGGGCCGCCGTCTTCAAAACATCGTGGTTGACCTCCAGACCGGCGGGGACATCCATGTTGGTGACCTGGTCTGAGAGGTCGGTTGTGTCCTCCACCACCACCTCGAGCCGTGGCTCGGCATCTTCGTACTCGATCTCGCGCGGATCGGCGTCGAACCCGTCGTTGACGGTCACCATTTCGGTGGTCAACAGTTGGAGCGCAGCGTTGATCACGTCGAGCTCGTCGAGATAGGCCTGTGTCTCGGGGTCGAGCTCCCCACCGCCGCCATCGACAGTCGTGACGGGGCTGTCGGGGACCGTGGTCGTCGTCGGTTGTCCCGCGAGTGTCGTGTCTGGCGACGCCTCCGGGAGCTCGCGTACGAAGAAAAAGGTAAACGCGATCATCCCCAGAATGACCAGGGGGAGGATCCAACGGCCTGGCTTCGGATCGGGGTTGACTGCCATGACTGTCAAATGACGATAGCTGCGAGTGCTTTAGTTCTCTGGTTGGAAGAAACCCGGAGTTCAACCCCCTTGAACCGGCGCTGGCCAACCCATACGTTCGAGACATGGATGAGGAACGACAAGAGGTCTACGAGCGCATTCCGTGGGAGACCCTGGAGAAACAGGGTGGAGATCGACAATGGCTGGTGGTCGCCGTGGCTGGGGCGGTCGCCGTCGGCGCTCTCGCCTACTCCTTTACGAAGAGCCAACCAGCCCCGGCATCGGTGCCCAACCCTGTCGCAGCGGCGGTGACTGATCCCCCAGTTACGATGGCTATTGCTCCGGTGACGACGTTGCAGACACCACTGGTAATGGCCGAGGCTGATCTATATGCCATCGACCCTGAGCGCATCATCGATCAGGCGAAGGCGCTCGCCGAGTGGTTTGCCGTTGAGTATTTCGCTGTAGACGGGTCTG
>SMUX01003098.1_pt1 | contig 13151 bp, 10 predicted proteins | sample 2456431 | NCBI WGS metagenome assembly SMUX01 (sample SAMN11095930, study PRJNA526329) | marine sediment metagenome | biome: Marine sediment; feature: Surficial sediment; material: Deep marine sediment; isolation source: Hadal surficial sediment | place: Pacific Ocean | collected 2014-11 | depth... | reverse complement strand
TCCTGGCGAACTCGCAGGAATCGATCATCCGGGCCTTGCGGGAGCAGGACGGGGCCCTCGGGGTCAAGGTGGTCGGCCGGCAGATCGAGACCCGAATCGCGGTTCGCGACACGAACGATCGGTACATCGAGCTCATCACGGCGGCGCTGCCCGAGACGCTCGGGCTGCAGTTTCGAGCGATGGCCCGCGAACGGGCCTATCCCCGCGTCTTCCGGCCCACCATCGAGCAGCGGATCTTCAAGGCCGCCGAAGCGCTGAAGGACCTGGAGCCCGACGTGCTGACGGCCGTCCAGGAGCTTCACCAGACCTACCTCGGCGAGTTGGGGACCATCAACGAGGAACTGCTTCGCCAGCTTCGAAAGACGGAGCCCCAGCTCGCCCTGGACCGAGCCGAGGCCTTCGCAACGCGCCTTCGCGGCGAAGCGACGCCGAAGAAGAAGGCAGGCCGCTCGACCCGCTTGGACTTGGTGTGGCGTCGCGACCTCGGCCACCGTTACACCGCGCTGCTGGACGACATCCTGACGCCCGAGCAGGCCGCCTCGCTGCCGGGGGGGAGGCGGGTCACCAAGTACACGAGAAAAAAGACCGATGAGGCCATGAGGAAGAAGGTGGCGGACCAGCTACGCGGCCTGGGCGCCGCCCCGTCGCTCGAGGAGCCGATCGGAGAATCCGAAGGCGAGCCGAAGGCCAGGAAGAAGAAGAGGGGGAAGAGGTCCAGGGGCGATTGAATCCCCGAAGGCCTGGCCGCCATGACCGATCGCATCGGACCGACCCACACCGAGCTCACCGACGGTTCGCGTCTTGACGGGGACGGGCTCGGCGATCGCCACACCGGATCCGCCGATGGGGCCGCGGCCCGGGAACGGTGCCGGATGCTCGGCATCGACTGGGTGGAGCAGGCCCCCGCCGCCGCTCCCGACGCGGTAGCCCTGATCACCGCCGAGGTCGCCGTCCGCTTGCGGGTGGTGCCGCTGCGCATCGAGCAGCGCCGCCTCGTAGTGGCCATGGTCGATCCGCTGGACATCGCCGCGGCTGACGAGGTGGCCACCCTTTGCGGCTTTCCCGTGACCCGCGTGGGGGTGGAGTCGAAGGCCTTCTCGGACCTGATGCGCGAGCAGTACGGCACCACCGCGGCCCGCATGGCCGAGCGCCTCGCGGGGGAGGCAGCCGACTCCGCGGTCGACCTCGATCAGAACCTCGAGGCCATCGAGGCCGACGACGTCCACCGCATGGCCGAGCAGCCCACGTTGATCAACCTGGTCAACCTGGTGCTGCTGGAGGCGATCCAGTCACGCTCCTCCGACGTGCACATCGAGCCCTTCGAGAACGAGCTGAAGGTCAAGTACCGCATCGACGGCATGCTCGTCGAGCAGCCGCCGCCGCCCAAGCACCTGCAGCCGGCGCTGATCGGGCGGATCAAGATCATGTCCGGCATGAACATCGCCGAGCGCTACATCCCCCAGGACGGTCACATCACGCTGCGGTTCGAGGGACGCAAGGTGGACATCCGCGTGTCCACGGTCCCGACCCTCTACGGCGAGTCGGTGGTCATGCGAATCCTCGACAAGAGCGCCTTGCGGCTCGACTTCGAGTCGCTCGGCATGCCGGAGTCGATGCGGAACATCATGGATCGGCTGATCAGCAAGCCGCACGGGCTGGTGCTGGTGACCGGCCCCACCGGCTCCGGCAAGACGACCACGCTCTACGCCGCCCTCGCCAAGCTCTACGACCCCTCCAAGAAGATCATCACCATCGAGGATCCCGTCGAGTACGAGCTGAGCGGCATCAACCAGATTCCGGTCAACCCCAAGCGGGGCCTCGACTTCGCCACCGGCCTGCGGCACATCCTCCGGCAGGACCCCGACGTCATCTTCGTGGGCGAGATCCGCGATTCGGAGACGGCGGACATCGCCATCCGGGCCGCCATGACCGGACACCTGATCTTCTCCACCGTCCACACCAACGATGCCGTCAGCTCCATCGGGCGGCTGATCGACATGGGGGCCGAGCCCTACCTGGTCGCCTCGGTGATCGAGGGCGTGCTGGCCCAGCGGCTCGGCCGGCGGGTCTGCCCCGACTGCGCCGAGCCGAGACCGATGCCCGAGGACCTCAGCCACCGTCTATCGGCCGCGGAGCTGGCCCTGTTCAAGGGCCGGGTCTGGCGGGGCGCCGGCTGCGACCGGTGCAACCAGTCGGGTTACTTCGGGCGGTTGGGCTGCTTCGAGCTTCTCCAGATCACCCCCCGGCTGCGCCAGGCGATCTCGGACAACCGGCCCGCGACCGAGCTCGCGGGCCTGGTCGACGAAGCCTATGTAACCATGCGGCAGGACGGCCTGAAGAAGGCCGCCGAGGGGATGACCACCATCGAAGAAGTGCTGCGGGCAACGCAAGACACGGATGAATCCGTCGTTTGACCCCCGATGCCCGACTTCCGCTACGAGAGCCTGACCCGCAGCGGTGATGCCCGCAGCGGGGTGGTCGCAGCCGTGGATCCGTCCGAGGCGATCCGTCTGCTCTCGGCCCGTGGGGAGACGGCCACCGTCGTGGAGCCCACCGACGCCGCCGCGCCAGACTCCCGACTCCCCCGAGCCGCGGCCACCGAGGTCAAGTGGGGGCGGGTCGAGACGTGGCTCGGCAGCCGCCTGATGGGGCGGGCGACCCGGCCCGTACCCGGCAGGGCGGAGCTGGGCACGCTCGTGCGAGAGCTGGCCACGGCCCTCGAGGCCGGGCTGCCGCTCATGCTGGCCCTCAAGACCATTCGTCGCCAGGCCTCCGGCAAGGCGATGCCGGTCATCCTCGACCACCTCATCGAGCGGGTGGAGGCGGGCGACCCGCTGTACCGGGCCGCCGCCGAATACGGCCCGCCCTTCGACGATCTCGTGATCGGCATGCTGCGGGCCGCCGATGCGTCGGGGAAGATGAGCGACGTCCTGCACCAGCTCGCCGACCTGATCGACCGATCGGTCGAGCTGCGCCAGGAGGTCCTGGGGGCCACCTTCTACCCGATGATCGTCGCTGGTCTGATGGTGGTGAGCGTGATCATCCTCGTGACGGTCCTCGTCCCGCGGCTGATCGGGCCAATGGCGGGCGAGGCAAACTTCCACATGCCCTGGCCGACCATGACGGTCCTCGCCGTGGCCAACTTCCTCCAGGCCTACTGGTATGTCTGCCTGCTCGTGGTGGCCGGCCTCTGGCTGGGCACCCGCCTCTGGTTGAGCCACCCGGCCAACCGGTTCCGGTTCGATCGGCTCAAGCTGCGGGCGCCGCTCCTGGGCCGCCTGCTCCGCGACGTGGCCGTGGCCCGGTTCACCCGCACGCTGGGCACGCTGGTGGCCGCGGGGCTGCCGATCCTCGATGCCCTGCGCATCACGCGGGACACCCTCGGCAACGCGGCGCTGTCGCGGGCCATCGAGGAGGTCGAGGAGCAGGTCACCGCCGGCCGCTCGCTGGCGGATCCGCTCGATCGCAGCGGCCTCTTCCCGCCGCTGCTCATCCAGGTGGTCAACCTCGGCGAGCGGTCGGGGCGGCTGGAGAACATGCTCCTGCACGCGGCCAACGCGTTCGACCGGCAGGTGAACGGCTCGATCAACCTCTTTACGAAGGCGCTCCCGCCGCTGCTGCTCATCGTGATGGCATCCGTGGGCGCCTTCATTTTGGCGGCGATCCTGCTGCCGGTGCTGGAACTACAGTCGCTCGTGGGCTGACCGCGGAGCCGGTCGCTTCACCCGCAAGCTCACAATCGAATCGGAGACGTACGCATGATTAGTCTCATAACCGAATCTCGACGCCGGCCGGCCCGACGCCTGCAGCGCCGCGCGTTCACCCTGCTCGAGATCATCGTGGTGGTGACCATCATCGCCCTGCTGGCCACCATGGTCGCCCCCCGCGTGTTGAAGTGGGTGGGGAAGGCCAACGTGAACGTGGCCCAGGCCGAAGTGGCCAAGCTGGCCGAGACCGTGCGCCTGTACCTGCTCGACAACAACCTCAGCCGGCCCAAACAGGATATGGAGCTCAGCGTCCTGCTCGAGGGCGACGACCCCTACCTCGAAAAGGAGGATTACCTGCTCGACCCCTGGAAGCGCCCCTATGAGCTGGTCGTGCCCGGCGAGGTGAACATCTCCTTCGACATCGTCTCCCTCGGCGAGGACGGCGAGTTGGGGACGGACGACGACATCACAAATTGAAGCGGGGACCAAGCAATGCTATCCAGGATTCCACAACCTCGTCGCGGCTTCACCCTGCTGGAACTGCTGGTGGTTTTGGTGATCCTGGCGCTTCTCTTCAGCATGATCGTCCCCCGCTTCGCCGGAACGGAGCGACGGGCGCTGCAGCTGGCATCCGACCAGGTTGCGGACCTGCTCACGATGTACGCCCACCGGGCCACGCTGGGCCAGAAGCCGGTCGGCGTCGGGTACGACCCCGAGCGCCGCGCGATCATGCTGCTGGTCATCGACATCGACCTCGATCGGCCCGATCAGCCCGCCGACTGGCAGGTGGACCGCCTGGTGACGCCGGTCAAGCTGCCGTCGACGGTGGATCTCCTCGACGCCCGCGCGGACGGGGAGCCGGTGGACCTGGCCCTCTGGCCCATCGCCAACCGTCCCGGGAAGGACCGGCCGACCATCGAGATCACCCTCGGGGGACGGGACGGTGAGACCACGGTGGTGCTCGCGCCGTACGCCCTCGCCCCGCGGCAGATCGACCCGGACGAGGTCGGGCCGGCCGTCCGCATGCCCATCGACCTCGATGCCGCCGGCCGGCACCGGGAGGAGTGGTAGGGATGAAGCGACGAAGGGGAAACCGTCACAGTCTCCGCCGGCGGGGGTTCGCGCTTCTCGACGTGATCGTCGGGGGAGTCATGCTCGGGATCGGGCTGTCGGTCGTGCTTTCGGTGACGAGCCGCTCGCTCGCGACCCAGTCGGACGGCGAGAAACGGCTGGTGGCCTCGTGGCTGGCGGACGGGCTGCTGGCCATGGTGCTCGTCGAAGGCCCGGTCGAGTATCCGAAGCACTACCACCCGAGCGGCGAGTTCGCCCCGCCCTTCGACGGCTTCGAGTTCGAGATCGACATCGAGGACATCGGGCCGAGCGAGCCGTTCCGGGTGACGGCCACCGTGCGGTGGCCGGGGGGGCGCAGCTACCGCGAGGTGACGGCGGAGACGCTCATCGCACTGCGGCTCGGTGATTCGTTTCAACCGCGGGCGCCGGCCGAGCCGGTCGATCGGTTCGCGAGGTACTACGACGATGAAGACCAGCGTTAACATCCTCGGCCGCCGCGGGTTCACCCTCATCGAGATGATGGTGGCCTGCGTGATCACGGCTTTCGTGCTGAGCAGTGTGGCGATGAGCCTGAGCCAGCTCAGCCGCGCCAAATCCACGTGCAAGGAACGGCTCGACGCGCATCTGCGGGCCGACACCGCCGTGGCGGCGCTGCGGCGCGACATCGCCACGATCATCCGGACCGACGATCTCTTCTGGACACGGCTGCTGATCGTGGACGACACGGTGCCCACCGCCCTGGGCCAGATGGACCGCGACGAGCTTCTCGTCTTCAACCACCGGCTGCGCCCGATCCGCGACATCGACTTCAGCGGCGAGGGTCTGGAGTACGAGACGCAATACCGGATCGAGGAGGACGAGCTGGGCCCGGCCCTGTGGCGCCGCCGCGACGCGGTGCCCGACGAGTACCTGCTCGGCGGGGGCATCGCCGCGCCCCTGGTCGAGGGCATCGTGGGCCTCTCGATCGAGGCCTACGACGGAAACGAGTGGTACCACGAGTGGGATTCCGACTACGACGGGCTGCCCCTGGCGGTCCGGCTGACGGTCATCGCCAGCGGCCACCGGACGGGCGACGACGTCTACGACGCGCCGCTGGCGGTGCTGGGCACGGTGATCCCCATCGTCCGGGTCCTGTCCCCCGCCGACCTGCTGGAGCTCGACGAAGAGCCCGAATCCTCGGCCGAAGAGGCGCTCGAGGCCGAAGAGGCCGAAACCGCTGAGGACCTGGAGGGTGGGGTCGCGCCCCCGGGAGGGAGGCAGCGGGGCCGCGGACAGGATCCTCGCACGCCGGGCAGCGGTTTCGAGCCGCCATCGGGGTCTCCCGGCGCCCGCCCGGGGGGTGGTGAGAACCCCGGTAGCCGCCGGGATCAGTTCCGCTCGCGGAGGGGAGGAACCTGATGCCCAGGCAAGAGCCAGCTCGCCGCGGATCGGTGGTCATCGTCGTGCTGTGGGCCATTTCCCTCGCCGCCGTGATCACCACCTCCGTTCAGCTCTTCGCCTACCGGCAGGCAACGCTGGGCCGGGAGGCCGAGGCCCGCGTGCAGGCGCGGTGGGCGGCCCGGGCCGGGGTCGAGTACACCATCGCCGTGATGGCGTCGCACACCCAGAAGCCGGTCGCCGATCACGCCTTCGCCATGGTGCGGGACATGGAGAACGTACACGAGGGAGACCTCCATCGGGCCAGCTACGACATCCACCACCATGCCGAGGGCCAGACCTGGAACGGGCCCATGGACGAGCACTCGAAGTTCAACCTGGCCAACAACGACCGCGGGATGATCCTCAACCTGCTCGAGGACATGTCGATCGACATCCTGGTGGCGATCGAGGACTGGATCGACGCTGACGACAACGTCGGCAACCTCGGGGCCGAGCGAGACTGGTACCTGAGCCGGGAGTCACCCTACGAGCCCCGCAACGGCCCGCTGCGCAGCGTGGCCGAGCTGGAGCTGGTCGCGGGCATCTGGCCCCAGTACCTGCGCGGCGAAGACTGGAACCTCAACGGTCGCCTGGACCCCAACGAGGACGACGGGCCGCGGTCGTGGCCGCTCGACGAGCCCGACGAGTACCTCGACGCCGGGTGGTCGGCCTTCCTGACCACCCACTCCGTCCGCGGCGGAGCGACCGCCTCGGGCCTGCCGCGCATCGATCTCGGCGACACCGACGTCGATGAGCTCGAGGATCGTCTCGACGTGGACGAGGCGCAGGCCGAGGCGCTCATGCGCATGGCGGGGACCGCCGGCAGCGGGCTCGAGGTGCTGCTGACCGTCCCGCTCGCCACCTTCGGCCAGCGCCAGCCCGGCCGTTCGATGGAGGCGCTGACCTCCCAGCAGATCACCGCGATCTTCGCCGAGACCAGCCGGAGCGACCCGAGGCGGCGTCTGCCGGGCAAGATGAACATCAACACCATTCCCGCCGAGCTGCTGCGGGACCTCGTGGTCGAGCTCGGGGCCGAAGAGGTGATCGCCGACGAGATTCTCTTCCTCCGCGAGAGCCGGCCGGAAGGGATCGTCAGCATCACCGAGCTCGAGGAGATACCGGACCTTGACCCGGCCTTGTGGCAACGTCTCGCGGAGCTGATGGACACGAGCAGCAACGTCTACACCATCTCCTCGAAGGGTCGATCCTGGTCGACTGGCGCGGAGGTTGAAATCATCGCGGTGGTCGATCGTTCTACCCTGCCCGTCCGCATCCTCGAGTACCGGGAACCATGAGCGAGACCGCCCGACGACAAGCCGATCCTTCCGTGGTGGCCGTCCTCCATCAGGCCGGGGGCCGGTGGCGGGGGCTCATCGCCCGCGTCAACGGTCGTACGGAGGCCGACGGCGGACACAGCCGTCCCAGGATCCTTGCCACCCGCGAGACCGAACCCGTTGGGGACTACGGGCTCGAGGACTGGCTCGCCGAGCACGCCGTGGGACGGGTGATCTGCGTTCTGCCCGCGGCCTCGGTCATCTGCCGCACCTGCACGCTGCCCGACGCCAGCCCCGAGCAGCTCCAGATGGCTATCGGACTTCAGGCCGAAGCCCACCTGCCGGACATCGCGCCCCCGCACCGCCTGGGGCTGGCCGTGCTGGACGCCGCCCCCGGGGAGACGACCCGGTGCGGCCTCATGCTGGCGTGGCCCGAGTCGGCGGCGGTCCCCGAGCCGCCCACCGATCGCCAGATGACCTTCGCCCCGGACGTCGCGGCGCTGGCGGCCCTGCTCGACGGGCAGCGGCCCGCGGAGCCCCTCATTTGGATCGGCCGCAGCGACGGATCGGTGGCGCTGGCAATCACCCACGCCGGCGGCACCGTTTTCCGATGCACCCGCGAAGATCCCGGACAGGACGGCGCCTGGCCGGCGAACATCGGGCGGGTGATCGCCGAGACCGCGCTGGGCATCGGCCACGGCAGCACCTTCGTCGACACCCTGGTGGCCACCACCCGGGCCAAGGTCGCGGACCTGCCGTCCGACGGACTGCTCATGCCCGTGGAGCTGATGGAGGCCGCCTCTGTCCGCGTCGACGGGGTCTCGGCCGATCCCGGGTGGTGGTCGACCTACGGGGTGGCGGTGGGAGCGCTGCTGGCGAGCACCGACCACCTTGCAGCGCTCACGCAGCTCAAGGATTCGCTTCCCGTCAAGGCGCCTTCGCTCGCCTCGCGACTCCACGCAGGGCTGTCGCGCCCACGGAACCTCGGGAATGCCTTGGTCGCCTGTGTGCTGATCATCGCCTTGAGCCCGCTTCTTCTGAGCGGGCTTCGATTGTGGGTCCTCAAGGCCCGGCTGCCCGAGCTCGAGGCGCGTCTCGGGGCCGTGAACCAGGCCGACGACCGGCTCGGGATGTACCGCGAGCTGGGCGACAAGGCCTGGTCGATGACCAAGATCCTCTCCGACATCGCCAGCAACACCCCCGAGGGGATCGAGCTGCAATCGATCCGCGTGACCCAGGGCGAGAGCATCGCCGTCAGCGGGCGGGCCACCCCCCACGACGGCCGCGAGGCGACCGAGATCGTCTCGCTCATGCAGAAGCAGCTTCAGGACTCGGACATCTTCGGAGGCGTGGTGCTCAACTGGGGCGACGGCGACCGCTACGGCAACTACCAGTTCGATCTCTCCGCAAAGGTGGTCCAGCCGCACCTGCGGCCCCCCTACGCCATCGAGCTTGACTTCGGCCGGTGGACGCTCGCCGACCGCCGCGAGGGCAAGGGGCCCGGCACGAGCGACGAGGCCCAGGAGACCGAAGAAGGCTCGGGCGATCCGGCCGATCAGCCGGAGCCGCAAGAGCCCCTCATGGCCCCGGGCGACACCGAGAGCGAGGCCTCCCCCTTCGCGCTGGCCGACCGGGACCCGGCCGAGCCGACCGAGGACGCGGGCAAGCTGCCCGTCGGGAGATTCCAACGGCCGCGGAGCGGCCGACCGGACGCCCCGGAAGGGAAGAGCCGGTTGACGGACCGCTCGAGCGAAGGTGGCAAGCTCCCTCCTTCTAAGGACATCCCTCCACCGCGAACCGCCCAAGAGATCGACGCCATGAGCCTGCCCGAGGCGCAGGAAGCCCTTGCCAAGGTGGCCCGAGCCCGCAAGCACGCCCGCGGCGACGAAACGCTCAAGGAGCGTCTCAAGGAAGAGTTTCGCCTGCTGTTCGAGCGGGTGAGGAGGGGCTCATGAGCAGCGAGCAGACACGTTGGCAGCGCTTTCGCCGGCTCCCACGCGCGCTCCAATGGGCCGTCTACGCGGCGGTGGGCATGGGCGGGTTCGTCGTCGTCAACGACCACGTCTGGAAGCAGGCGGCCGAGTGGCGCCGGCAGGCCGACTCCATCCAGGCCCAGCTTCAAGACGTTCACGACGGGCGCTCGATCGCCGACAAGCTGCTGAAGATGCAGGACACGATCGTCGCCCACGGTCCGGTGAGCATTCCCGATTCCGACGACGCCGAGGCGGGATCGGACGCATTCAACGCGACGGTCACCGCGGTGCTCAAGGCGCACTCGGTCCGCAACGACAGCTTCGACCGCCGCGATCTGTCGAAGCTCAAGCTCGACCACGCATCGTTCGTTCCGGCCGGCCAGGAGGCCCATTACATCAGCGGCGATCTGCGATTCGAGGCCTCGCCCGACGAGGCGATCGCGGTGATCGCCGAGCTCGAATCCAGCCCCGACATCGAAGCAGTCACCAGCGTGCGGATGATCCGACCGGGCAGCGCCCGGAGAGTCAAGGTGCAAGTGACACTCGAGGCCTGGGTGCTCACCGCCTCCAAGTCCTCCAAGCGAAAGGCGGGGGGTTCCTGATGGAGCGCCGCTGGACGCCCAACCAGTTGGTGATCGCCAACGTGGCCACGCTGCTGGTGGCGCTGGTCATTCTGGCGGTCCAGTTGCCGGCCGTCCTGGAAGCAGCCTTTGGACCAGGCCTCGGCACCGACGAGCCGAGGGAGGTGGTGACGCAGCTGATCAAGGTCCACGACGAAGAGATGGAGAGGTATCAGACGCGGTTCAACGGGCGCTCGCTGTTCTTCAAACCGACCCGAAGACGCCCACCACCACCACCACCGCCGCCGGGCCCTGCGGACGTAGAACCGGCGCCCCCGGAGACGCCCCCCGAGCTCCCGCCGTCGCCGGTCTACACCGGTCCCAGCGTGATCGGGATACTGGGCGACGAGGTCTGGTTCCGAGCGCCGCGAGCCAGCCAAGGCGGTCTGCGGATCCGGGTGGGCGAGGAGCCCCGGGAAGGCATCACGGTGCTCGCCACCAACCCGCCGTGGTCGGTCAAGCTCGGCTATCAGCGCGGCGAGTACGACATCGACGTCTGGAAAACCGACTTTCCCAGCATCGAACGATCGGCGCCGCCGCGCCAACCCATCCCCGGCTTGGTGGACGCGACTCCCCCGACCCCGCCCGCCACCGAGTCCGAGGCCGACGACGACGGGGCCCCGGCCCCGGCCGAAACCGCCGCCGGCCCCGAAGATCAGCCAGCCAGCGCCGGCAACCAAGATCCGCAGACCACCCCCGCCGACGATGACGAGCCCTCCGGCAGCGAGCCTGGGGACGACGCCGACCGGCCCGATCCCAAGCCCGCCGAGCCAGCCGAAAAGGAACCCGCCGACGACGAGGAGCCCTCCGGCAGCGAGCCCGAGGGCGACGCCGACCGGCCCGATCCCAAGCCCTTCGTGCCGGCCGATAATGAACCCGCCGACGATGACGAGGCCGGCTCCTCGGACGATCCGCAGGAGCAATAACTGCCGGCATCACTCGTTCGCTTCGGACCCAACCAAACGAGCTCATTCAACCATGGCCATTGAGAAAGAAAACAGGTTCAACATCGCGTCGCTCCGACGGCCGACCACCTGGTGCGCGGTGGTGGTGCTCGGCGCGGCGGCGTCCTCGAGCCAGGCCCAGTCCCCGCGGCCCGAGCCGCTCCCGGCCTCGGCGGTCAGCCTCGCGGGGTTCTCGGGCGACGAGGACCTCGGCGATCTCGCGTTCGAGGACACCTTCGTGCCGGTGCGCAACGGCCCCCGCCGGCGACCGGCGGAGTCCGGCAAGGTGATCTTCACGTTCCGCGCCTCCCCCATTGACGAGCTTGTGCCCTTCATCGTGCAAACCACCGGCAAGGTGGTCATGCCCGTACGCCTGAGCACCCTCAAGAACACCAAGATCACGCTGGTCACCGACGAGCCGCTCGAGCCGTCCAGGGCCCTCGACCTGCTCTTTGAGTCCCTTCGGCTTCACGGGGTGGGGGTGGTCGAGACCGACGACGTGATCATCCTCGATCAGCTCGACAACATCGGCAAAAGCGGCGCCCTGCCCGTCCTCAGCGCCGACGAGGACGTGCTGGGGCGGACCGATCGCGCCAGCATGGTCATCAAGATCTTTCGAGCGGTCAACACCGAGGCCAGCGGCATCGGCGATCGGATCCTCGAGACGTTTCCCGACTACGCCACGCTCACCGTCGACCCCAACTCCAACCAGATCGTCGTGCTCGGCGACATCGGGCTCTGCCAGCAGGTGCAGAAGCTGATCTACGAGCTCGACAACACCTACGTCGTCCCCCGGACCCGGACCTTCCGCCTCAAATACGCCGACGCCAACGAGATCGCCCAGAACATCACCGAGCTCTTCGAGCAGGACAGCTCCCCCGCGAGGACGACCCCCGCCCGGAGCCGGCGCCAGCAGCAAACGGGGCGCCGATCGTCGTCGTCATCAACGCGCCGCCTCACCTCGACCGGCGGCGTGGGACCGACGGTCGAGCTGCGGTTGACGGTCAACGTCCAGCAGAACGCGGTGACCGTGCAGGCCGAGCCGGCGGTCATCGAGGAGATCACCGAGCTGGTCGAGAACCACTGGGACCTCCCCCGCTCGCCGAGGACCTCCAAGCTCTACGCCCTGAAGTACACCGACCCGCTCAAGGTGCGCGACCTGCTCCAGGCGCTGCTCGGCGGAGGCAGCGGGGGGGCCGCCCAGGGCGGCCAACGTCGCGGATCCGGCACCAGCCGCGCGCGGTCGGGGATCGAGCAGATGGTCGGCGGCATCTACACCATCGAGGCGTATCCCGACTCCAACAGCCTGATCGTCCTCTGCAAGACCGAGTTTAGCTTCGACTTCCTCGACGATCTCATCGACAGCCTCGACCAGCCGTCCGACATCGGTCTTCCCATGCTGATCGAGCTCAAGCACGCCAACGCCGTCACGCTGGCGGAGTTGCTCAACATTCAGCTCGCCGACGGCGGCGGCGGGGGCATGAGCATTCCCGACCAGGGACTCCGCGGTCGTCAGGGCGGTGACACCGGGGGCGCCACCGGGGGCGCCACCGGAAGCGGGGGCCGCGAGGGCACCGGCCCGGCGGGGACGATGACCTTCCCCTGGCAGAACGGACGCGCGCGGGAGGACCAGACGCCCGAATCGTCTTTGATCGGAAAGGTCCGGATCGTCCCGGTGGTCCGCCAGAACGCGCTTTCGATCCTTGCCCCCCCCGCCCACCGCGAAGCGCTGCGGGAGCTGGTGGAGTACTACGACCGGCCCGGCCGGCAGGTGATGATCTCGGTGATCATCGCCGAGGTGGCGCTGTCGGACGCCTTGTCTCTCGGCCTGCGGCTGAGCAGCTTCGACATCGACAGCCCGGAGCGGCCCGACAACGCGATACTGGGCACCGGCGCCTTCTCAGTCACCGACGAGGGCGGCCTCCTCAGCCGCCTCTTCGACACCGCGGTGCTCAGCGCCAACTTCAACATCAACGTCTTCTTCCAGGCTCTCGCCCAGAACAACCGGGTCCGCATCCTCCAGGAGCCGCGGATCTTCACCGCCGACAACCAGGAGGCGAACTTCTTCGACGGCCGCGACGTCCCGTTCATCACCAACACGACCATCAACTCCCTGGGCAACCCCACCGACTCGTTCGAGTAC
>SMUX01182470.1_pt1 | contig 13153 bp, 10 predicted proteins | sample 2456431 | NCBI WGS metagenome assembly SMUX01 (sample SAMN11095930, study PRJNA526329) | marine sediment metagenome | biome: Marine sediment; feature: Surficial sediment; material: Deep marine sediment; isolation source: Hadal surficial sediment | place: Pacific Ocean | collected 2014-11 | depth... | reverse complement strand
ACAGGCGATCGAATCAAAAACCTGAAATCGCTCGTGGAACAATCCCAGCCTAAATCTGTCAAATTATTAAAGGGCTATGACTGGAGCAACATAAAAAAGATCTGTCAGACCACCAGCTCGCAAAACTAGCTGGATCCTACCCCTCTGACCATATGGGGCATCCCCCCGACAATAACGCCGCACCTATTCTTGCTTGGTTCAAGCGCTAGTGTTAATAAAGGAATTCATTGGTAAGGTTCCATCAGGCAACCGAGGAGCGGGTCCTGAAGATCGCGGGCACATCCCCTTCGGGATTGCAAATGAATTTGGGTTTAGGGAACCAGATAAACGATGACTCTCGCAAAGGCGCAAAGGACGCCAAGTGTTGAAGTCGTTCTGTTGAACATTTTATCGGTAAGAATCTAATGAACTGATTAATATATGCCTTGCGACTGTCCGCTCGCAGGCAGCGAGCAAAAGACCAAACAACAAGATGGCAAAGTGTGATGACTGCAAGTCCGTCAGGATTTATCGGCCAAAGTATTAAGCTTCGTGGGGCAACTCGACTTCTCAAGGGAAGCGGGTCCTACGTTAGTGATATCCATCTTCCTCACATGGGTTACGCTGCTGTGCTACGGAGCATTCACGCCCATGCCCGTATCCGCGCCATTGACACTAGTAAGGCCTCGCAAGTCGATGGCGTTTTTCTAATCCTTACAGGCGAGGACGTCAAAGACCGCATTTCCCCTTTCCCCGCCAGCTTTGAAATTCATCCCTCTCCATGGATGGAGGCCGTCAGGCCAGTGTTCAAGGGGCCTCGTCCAAAAGTCCTGGCTCAGGGAAAAGTGCATTATGTGGGTGAGCCTGTAGCCATCGTTGTGGCAGAGGACCGTTACATTGCGGAGGATGCCGTTGACGCACTTGTCGTCGATTATGAGGCGCTGCCGGTCGTCGTCGATCCGGAAGAGGCCCTTCGGCCCGGCGCGACGCTGGTCCACGAGGAGTTTGACGACAACCTTGTTTTCCACTTCAGCATCAGCAAAGGCAATGTCGATCAGGCGATCAGGAGTGCACCCCACACGATTCGGGAACGATTCAGTCACCACCGTTACTGTGCAGTCTCCATGGAGTGTCGCGGCGTCGTCGCTTCCGCGTGGTCAAAACCCGATGGCCTTACGGTCTGGTCCTCAACGCAAGTCCCGCACAGCGTTCGGCGACAAATCGCAGCACAGCTGGGGTTGGTAGAAGAGAACGTCCGGGTGATCGCCCCTAACGTGGGTGGTGGCTTCGGTCCCAAGGTCTTGGTCTATCCGGAAGAAATTCTGGTTCCGTACCTGGCCCTCCAGCTTGACCGCCCGGTAAAGTGGATTGAGGATCGAACGGAACATTTCATCAGCACAGCGCACGGACGCGACCAGATCCACGACGTCGAGCTTGCCTTCGACGAGAAAGGACGAATTCTCGCGCTGCGCGATCGTTTCCTCCTCGACAACGGAGCTTACAACCCTATGGGGCTGACAGATGCCTACAATACCGCGGCCCACCTACAGGGGCCATATAAGATACCGAACCTGTCCATCACGGGAACGTGTGTATCGACCAACAAGGTGCCAAATGCCCCGTATAGGGGTGCCGGCCGCCCCGAGGCGGTATTTGTCATCGAACGATGTCTCGATCGAATCGCCAAAGAGCTGGGCCTGGATCCAGTCGAAGTGCGCCTCCGTAACTTCGTTCAACCAGAGGATATGCCCTACGATGCCGGGATCCTATACCGGGATGGCCAGCCCATCTGTTATGACAGCGGTGACTTTCCCTCGACCTTGAAGAAGGCACTCGAAGCGATCGGATACGAAGATCACCAGCGGGAGCAACAGCGAATGCGCGAACGTGGACGTTATCTTGGCATCGGCATCAGCTGTTACGTAGAGGGAACAGGCGTCGGTTCTTTTGAGGGGGCGAAGGTTCAGATCGATTCCTCCGGCCATATCGTGGTCTCCGTCGGTGCAAGTGACCACGGGCAAGGGCACGAGACAGTCTTCTCACAGGTAACAGCCGATTTATGGGGCATGGAGCCCGATCAGATCACCGTCGTCGGGGGCGATACGAAGTGTATCGCCTACGGAGGAGGGACCTTTGCCAGCCGGAGCACCGTAAATGCAGGCACGGCCATCTATGAAGCCTCGGCACGTCTCAAGGAGAAAGTGGTGAAGCTTGCCTCACACCTATTGGAGGCCAATCCGGCCGACCTAGAGATAACCCAGGGTAAAGTGTTTGTTCGGGAACTGCCGAAGCGGGCGATCTCTCTCGGTGAATTGGCCCGGGCAGCCGTTCCCGGTTGGGCCTCCAAGATGCCCGAGGAAATGGAGCCGGGGCTTGAGGCGACTTACTACTATGTACCCCAAACGGTAACCTGGTCCAACGCAGTTCATATCGCAGTGATCGAAGTCGATATCGCAACGGGAGTGATCGAGCTCAAGGATTATGTGGTCGCCCACGATTCGGGACGGCTGGTCAATCCGAAGCTGGTCGATGGCCAGATACACGGCGGCGTTGCGCAGGGAATCGGTGGTGCCCTGTACGAAGAGATACTGTACGACGACTTTGGCCAGATTCTGACGGGGTCGTTCCTAAACTACCTCATACCGAGTGCCATGGAGATTCCGAAGATCCGAATTGTCCACCTCGAATCTCCGTCACCCCTTAACCCGCTTGGGGTGAAAGGCCTTGGCGAGGGGGGTACGATTGCTCCCCCGGCGGCGATCGCAAACGCCCTGGTCAATGCGCTCGCGCCGTTTGGTGTCGAGGTCAATAAACTCCCCCTGAAGCCGGATCGGGTCCTGCAACTCCTTCAGCAGGCGCAAAGTCGCACATAGTGCATAATCCAAGAGGCCCCGGATCCGTAGGCTGGTGCTGGACAGGAGACTGCATTGGGAAGTTTTAAAAATTGTGGTACCAATAGGGAACCGGAAAGAAGGGAGAAGAGATGGAGTTGGCGCTGAAGCATCCGCAAAATGAGATGGGCGAGACCCTTGGCGAGGCCATTGCGTTTCTAGAAAAGCACTACCCGGACGAAGTCGTACGCGTGCAGAGGGAGGTCAATCCGATCTTTGAAGTAACGGCGATCCTTGCCAAGTTGGAGAAGATGCAGCAGTTTCCCTGCGTGATCTTCGAGAATGTCAAGGGTTCAAAAATCCCCCTTGTGACCAACATGCACGCAAGCTTTCCGCGTCTTGCCATGGCCATCGGTCTCCCTTACCATGCCACCCCGGCGGACTTCATCCACGAATACGGTCGCCGCGAGGCCAATCCGATTCCGACCATGACAGTCGACAGCGGGCCGTGCCAAGAAGTGGTCCTGACCGGCAATGAGGTTGATGTCACCCAACTCCCCATTCTCCAGTATCACGAACTCGACGCCGGTCAATATATCACCCTTGCCTACAACGTCATGAAAGATCCCGACACCGGCATCCGTAATGCGGGGATCTACCGGCTTCAGTTAAAGGGCAAAAACAAGTTCGGCATTCAGATCTCCGAGACCGCCCACGGTCACTACATCCTCAAGAAGAACAAGAAGCGCGGACAGGCAACCCAGATGGCCGCGGTTATAGGCGGTCACCCGGCAATGAACATAGGCAACCTCAGCTTCACCTCAATCGACACCGATGAGTTCACGATCGCAGGGGCCATGCTCGGCAAGCCAGTCAATATGGTCAAATGCAAAACGATCGATGTCGAGGTGCCGGCCTCGGCAGAGATCGTCCTGGAGTGCGAGATCCACCCGACAGAGATGGAATCGGAAGCCCCATTCGGAGAGTACCCTGGCACCTACGGCCCCGAACGAATCAACCCCGTCGTATACGTCAAGGCAATGACGATGCGACGGAATGCGCTGTACCAGAGTTCCTTTGTCGGTCACGCAGACAACCTGTTCCTCTCTGGTGTAACGCGGAACAGTTATATCTACCACACCTGCCGTATTGCGAGTGCTGCCGTGAAGGCCGTTTATGTGCCTCCCTGCGGGCGATCCCGTTATTTCTGCTTTATACAGATGAGCGGGATCGTCGAGGGGGATCCCAAGAACGTGGCAATGGCCGCCTTTACTGCTGACCCCTTCCTGAAATTTGTGGTGGTCGTCGACGAAGACGTCGACATCAGTAACGACAGCGATGTGCTACACGCTATCGCCACTAGAGTCCGCGCAGATCGTGACGTATTTATGGTTACCTACTCCCGCGGGTCGCCCCTGGACCCGGCTTCGTACGACCCGGTAAACGGTTCTCATCTGGTCACCAAGGTCGGAATTGATGCCACGCGGAAGCCGAACTACCCGACGGAGATCTCGGTTCCGGGCACCGATAACATCAAATTGTCTGACTACTTCGGAGACCGCTTCAAGCTCTAGCAGCAACGGATCATCGTCACCTATCCTTTGGCAAGATGGCCTTAACCCCGATCCGACATTAATCAGGCTAAAAAATCAAGTTTTATCGACCACGGGGTTTGAAAACCAGGGGCAGATATAATTTGATTGTAAATTCTTCGTGATCTTCGTGTGCTTCGTGGTAGACAAATACTGTCATATGTCACAGGAGCTGACGGTTTAGCAGGCCAGTGAAGCCGGCCGCAGTCTCTTATCTGCTTCAACAAGATAGAAATATCACCACGAAGAGCACGAAAGACACAAAGTGAAATCAGGTTGCTAGGTAACCCTTCATCCAATAATTGCACATGGGTATGTAATTTGCCGGGACAGGGTTACATTCTCCCAACAGAGATCAGGAAAACACCCGCCACAACCAGCACTGCACCCACGATCTTGCGTGAGGTGAGGGCCTCGATCCTACGGAGCACTAAAGGGGCAAGGAAAATAACAAAAATCGAAGAGGTGTTAAAAGTGGGCGCAACGATTACAACCTGCTCCATGTGCAGGGCAAGAAACATGAACAGGAAGGAGGCACCGCTAAACAGGCCGGAGATCACAAACAACAGAGAGATCGCTGGAGGAGGCAGGGAGAATTTCTCTCCTTGGACGGTGCGGATTATCAGGAACACTTCCAGGGTAGCGATTGTGGCCGTAATCGCCGCCGCCAGGATCGGGTTTCCGGTCGTTGCCATTCCCCACCGGGCCACGACATCTTTGAACCCCAAGAGAAGTGCGGCCAGCAAGGGATAGCAGAGCTCCGTTCGACTCCATGCCCTTTTCTCAATCTTCCAGGAAAGCATCATCAAACCGCCGACGATCATGCCGATACCGAAGAGAACCGGCAGGCCGGGGCGCTCTCCGAGAAAAATGATCGCCAGGGTCGCAGAGAACATCGGGGTCGAGTTCATTACAGAAGTGGTGACCGAACTGCCCATTTTCCGGATTCCTCGGAAGGCCAGCATACGGGTGAGTCCAGGGACAAACACCCCAATCAAGACAAAAGGAAGGTTGGCCTGTATAAAGATCGGGGCATCGGGATGGAAGAGCAAATGAAAGACCCACAAGAACAGACCGTTGATCAGCAGGGTGATCCAGACTGCCCAAGGAGTGGGGAAGACATGAAGCCCCCGCTGGGAGATGACCATAGAAACGGCAAAGCATAGACCTGCCGATAGACCCAGTAAAATAGGAATCATTCTAGGCGTATGATTCTGCTATACACATCCATCAAGGCCAAGCCCTCGATTTTTCCCGATTCCTCAAAAACTCTGCCCTCTCATTCTAACAACCGTGCCAATCACAACTGTTCCAGGACACGACCCGCAGCTATCCGGTCAATGGTACAGTCATAATAATATGCGGCTCATCTCCCACGACGCGCGCAATGTGACCCTGACCGGTCAAATCCTCCGCGAGCATGACATCTCCCGGGCTAAACCGCCGCACCGACCCATCCCCACACTCGATATCCCATTGCCCTGAAAGCGTTACGACAAACTGGCGGCGCGGAGCAGGATGCCAGTCTATAACATGCCCTGGGGGGACACGACGAAAGACAGCCATCAAAGCCGGATGAGGGGTCGTCGACTGAAGTTTGTCTTTACCCTCAAACGATAACTCTATGTCCTCGAAATGTGACTGTTGATCAGCACCCGTAAAAATTCGGACAACACTCATATCTAACCTCCTTACATTAAAGTTCCAAAATGATGTTCTTCTGTGGCGCCCATACGGCCCTACCCTTCGTCAAAGCTTGAATATAGTTTCGGCATTCCCGTGAAAAATCTTCTCCTTATCTTCTTTGGACACATCGAGACATTCCATGGCCTTAAAGGTCATGGGGTAAAACTGATCGTCCTTTCCCTCCCTGCCGAAAGGATAGTCGGATCCAAAAACCACGTGATCAGCACCGGCAAATTCACAGACACACTTAATCGCCTCGCTCCTCACAGGTCCCGCAGTGTCGTAGTATATTTTCCTCAAGTAATACTCGGGAGTTTCGGTGCAACGAACATCACCCTCCCTCCAATTCAACCTGTCAGGGTACAAAGAGATCGTCCCACCCAGGTGGGAAGCTATGAACGGGAATAGGGGAAACTTTTCAAATAGCCCGCTTGCAACCATCCTGTATATGGCGAGAGTTGTATCAGCGGGCCATCCTATTTTCTGAAGAAAGGAATATTTTAACCATCTCCCTTCACACGGGGCATTGACGGGATGCATGAAAACGGGGATCGCCCTTTTGTTGGCCTCCTCAAAAAATGGGGCGAATTTCTCTTCGTCAAGAGACTCGCCATCGACATTTGTTGGGATACAGACCCCGTTGAGTTTTAGCTCGTCTAGAGCCCTTTCCATCTCCTTTAACGTTTCCTCCGGGAATTTCATGGGGAGACTGGCAAAGGCCTTGAAGCGCTTCGGATATTTCCGGCATGCCTCGGCATAGGTGTCGTTTACCAATCTTGCGGTGTCACGGGATTGCTCTCTATCCTTCAGGGCATAGGTATGGCCGCTTGGCAACGAGAGGACCCCCATGTCTACTTCGTACCTGTCCAGGACTTGAATATATTCCTCGATGTCGAAGGTTCTTATAGGAGATCTCCTAACACTGTCGGAAGCAGCTTGCCCTATTTTTTCAAAGATACCTCTAGGGAAACCATGAAAATGGGTGTCAATGATCATATGTTTCTCCAAGGGAAAATTTTAATACATTACTTTATCCACCGTGTCGATGCCCTGCAATCTTCCGAAGTTGTCACAGTCGACCATAAAAGTAGATTTAATGTAAACCCCGTACCACGGACTTACGTCCGTGGCTTTAGGGCTTGCCCTTCGGGAGCTTCAGAACATTCATCCCTGCACTTACGTACAGGGCGTTCTGTGGTACGGGGTAAACCCCGCCTCTTGAGGCGGGCCCAAAGTGGTTCGACAAGCTCACCATCCTGAGCAAGGTCGAAGGACCGATGGGGCTTCCTGTGCGGAGTTGCGGTCCATTCCTCCACAGGGGGGGAGACGCGGCAGCTTTCCCCTGTGGTCGGACACGGGGATATAAATTTCGTGTTCGATATAATTTGATTGTAAATTTCTTCGTGATCTTCGGGTACTTCGTGCTAAACGAATACTATTACATGTCACTTGAGCCGATGGTTTAGCAGGGCAGGGAAGTCTAGTGCAGCTCAGTTTCGGCGTTATCCTGAGGACATGGGGGCAGACAAACAGCGGCCCATTGGCTCCCCCTGAGGGCTTCGTCGTGAGCTCCCTTCGGTCCAAGCACTCAGGGTCGAGGGCAACCGAACGGGCAGCCCCCCCTCGTCTCCCTTAATAACACACACTTTTCGCAATAGAGCCATTAGGCCCCATTGACAACAATCGTCTGCTGCCCTAGCCTTAATAATACCGTTGAGTGGCGTGTGTATTATTTAAATTTCTCGCGCAATGAAGAAAAAAATTCTCATCGTAGACGACGAACATTATCTGATTGACATACAGGAACAGATAATCAAGCGCGAGGGATACGAATCCATTACGGCAGAGAACGGCAAGCAGGCTGTGGAAATTGCCGCTGCTCAACTGCCGGATCTAATCTTGTTGGACTTCTCTCTTCCTGATATGGACGGGCTTGAGGTTGCCCGTCTGATCCACGCCAACCCAAAGAGTCAATCGACGCCGATCATAATTGTCACTGGAGGTACTTCCCTCGAGCAAAAGGACAAATGTCTTGAAGCCGGTTTTAGCGATTATATCAACAAGCCATTCACGCCTGAGCAAATTCGGTCAAGTATACGGAAACTGCTCAAGTAGCTCCTAACTGAGCCTACCAAGCACCAAAGAATTTTGCCCGAGCCATATCAGCTTGCGCCTCCACTGCCGGTCCGTTATCTCATGATGTCCAGTACAATCAGCTCATACGGCATCGGTATCGTCCTCCATGCCTGTCTCGCTTTTTTCTCTATCAAAGCCAGATCCAGCCTCACAATGCCAAACAGCACTACCTCATCATTGACCTGAAGGGTTTCCACACCCGCATCTGCCGGCGTCCCCTTGATCGTAAGGGCAAGAAGGTTCCTCTCCATAAATCCCTTGCGCTGTATCACTCCCACATCGAAGGCATGACCGCCTCTCCGTTCTTCGGCGATGCTCATAACCACAGCTAGAACGGTCCAGTGGTCGTAGCCTGTCCTCGGCCCCTTTATAGCAAGGTATGTCTCTCCTGCCTTTTGGACCCGGCGAATAGTGATCCTCCGTTTGTTCAGGGTTGAGGAAATCTTGCCCCCAAGATAGCTTACGTATGGATCTCCTCCCTTTTGAATTTCTCTGGTCATAGACAGAAAGGAGACGCTGCCCAAGCGGGTTAGGGGATGAATCTCCACCATGTGATCCGGGTTAGAGTTGGCGTAGAGAGGCAACCCGTCACACTCGCACTGTATTTTGCCTCCCTTTGGAGGGTGCCCCAACCAGACCCGCAGGACTCCCTCTACCTCCACACTATGTCCTTCCAGAGACTTTAGCCTATTGGACCAGTAGGTAGAGGTGATTCCCTCGGGATAGGAACAGGCGTTTTTAATTTTTCCAAGGATCGGTACGATGATGTCTTCACTTCTGAGAGGGACATCGAGGTCGCAGCCCTCTTTGAGCGGGTGGGCCCTCTTCCCTATATGGTCGGGGACCGCATGAATAGTAACCAGAATATCTCTGGCGTGTTTTTTGACCAGGCTCTCACGAAGCCAAAGTTCAGCGGCCAGGGAATGCGAGGGAAAGATAAGAAAGAAAATACAAGTAAACGCCGTCCCCACTAAACCAATCCCTGGTACGAGTGATGTCATTTCCTCTCTTTTCTGGATGAGAAGGCGCTTGATCCGGGTGTTACACAGGCTTGGCAGTCTCCAACTGATAGAGCTTGCCCACGTTGGTACAGAGCAGTTTGGTCAGCTTCTCTGCCGGAAGGTGTCCCAGGTCTCGCTCGATAACCTTGCGGGAATTCGGCCAGGTAGAGTTGGGATGGGGATAGTCGTTGGACCACATACAGTTATCAATACCCCACCATTCCAAGTTGTGGCCGCCTACGCTGTCGTTGAAGAAGGTCGGATAGATCTGCCTGTTGAAGTACTCGCTGGGATCTTTGTTAATGGGCGGAGGATCGACTTCGCGAAATCGGCGGTAGTAATAGTCCCACTGCTGAAAGAGGAAGGGCATCCACCCAATCTCGTTCTCCACAGTTACGATTTTCAACCTGGGGTACCGTTCCAGCACACCATAGAAGACGAGCTCAAAAACGGCATTGGCGATATCTTGAAGCTTCAGGTTCACGCTCCCGCGATAGTGCTCCACCCCCTTCCGCTTTTCCTTGAACTTATGGTAACTGTGCCCTGTAAGGATGTGAAGGCTAACCGGCGCATCTAGATCCTGAGCTGCGGCCCAGAACCGGTCATAATGGTCCGAACGAAAAGGCAGGTCTGCGTGGGGCGCCTGCCAGATAATCGCCCCCTTTAATCCCGCCTTGTGGCAGCGTTCCAGCTCCTGGACGGCGTGATCGATGTTATAGACAGAGATAGCGGGGATGCCGATGAGCCGCTGTGGCGACGTTTGGCAATACTCTATCAGCCAGTCGTTGTAGGTCCGGAAACAGGCCTCTTGTAGCGCTGGATCGTCCAGCCCGAAGAGGTCCAGCCCGAGAGTCGGGTAGAGGATTTCAGCGCTGAGGCCATCGACTTCCATCTCTTGGATCCTACAATGGGGGTCCTGGCCACCGGGATGCTTCTGAAAGCCCTCACCCACTTTGTGTTCGGGAAAGCGGGGCGCCTTGTCTTTGAAGGATTCCGGAACCCCTTTCGCCCACAGATCAGGAGGCTCCATCACATGAGAATCTGCTGAAATAATGATCTCTTTCATAATTTTACTATCTCTCCAATAAGTAATTTGGTTTGCAACTTAATTCAACAGAAGGGAAATTGTCAATCGAAACGGCCCCGTCGCCAAAGCCGAGCCGGACTCCAGCCTTTCTCCCTCTTATTCCTTCGGCCATAGGCAGGCCTGAGCGGGCTATCCCAAAGAAATCCCATTTTAACCGCCCGCACTGCAAGCTGTTGGGCGGAGAAGCGGGGTACCCACCGAGGGCTCGCGCCGGATGAAAGTCGGAACTGACCGAAGGGAATTCCGAAAGTTTCATCCAAGCAAGCATTTCCCAACAACATAAAGTTCGCTCCCCGAGCTTCTAAGCAACAAGTTTCCACCCACAAGTACCTTTTCATTCTCCTTTTAGGTTACTGTAGTAGAAACCTTGTAAAAGAACAGTGGGGTGGAGCTTGTCTTTCCAGGGTGGAAGGCGATATTGGACTGAATAGCCCTTCTGTCCAATTTGGGGCAAACATGGCCCAGGATAGGCCGCCAGCGTTAGCAGCCGTGTAAAGCGGCTTACTTAATAGTTATGTGCTCAAACACCTAACCATGGCTGATCGCGACACCAAGGTAATTGGTTATTTCGCCTATCTGTCCCCAACGGAAGTCACCTGCGACGGGGAGGCCTGTGTTATCGCAGGCTCCGAAGAGGCCATGAGAAGGTACTTGGCGACCTCAAACCCGGAAAATGCAGAGAAGCATACGATCAAAAAGACAAGATTCAGAGAGATTATGAAGGGAATGTCCCTGGGTGGCTCCTACGCTTTTGACGAGGAAGCCTACAGTCGCTTTTACCCTCTGGCATTGGAGGTGGAGATACCTGTCTCCCCTGCCGACTTTACTGGTAGTGGGCCAGACGAAATCAAGTTCATGACGATAACATCCACGCGGCGCACATAACAGCCGGCTTAAGGCGGCGCCGGTAAGGCCGGTGGCGCTTCACGGTCAGCTCGGTGGGGGCGCGCCTTAGCCGGGTCGTTAGACAGAATAACTGTTCTGTCCAATTCGAGTGAGTATAGTTTGGAAATTTTTTTTCTAATTAAAAAACCAACTCTAGTTTAGGGAATATCCTTGCTAAGCTATCGGAATCGCATTAAAATCACTCGAAATACTGACAGGTCAGTCAAAGTGATATAGTGACATAGGCCAGTAATATGCTGACCAGCATATTACTGGTTAGCCCGCGGACGGTTCCGGAAGAACGGAGTGTTGGATGCCCGCTCGTCTACAAACGCTCGGAGAAGAGGTTGCGAATAGCGTCAGCCACGGGATTGGCTTCCTAGCGGCTGTAGCTGTGACGCCCTTTCTGGTGGTGGCTGCGATCCCCCACGGTACCGGGAGTATTGTGGGTGTGAGCATCTTCGCTGTGACGATGGCCGCCCTATACCTCGTCTCCACTCTCTACCACGCCTTGCCCAGCGCACGAGCCAAGCGCGTGTTTCGGGTACTCGATCACGGGACGATCTTCCTTCTCATCGCCGGGACCTACACGCCGTTCACGCTTGGGATCCTGCGGGGTGGCTGGGGATGGGCGCTGTTCGGCGCTATATGGGGCTTGGCGTTGGCCGGCGTGATCTACAAAGCGGTTGCGGCGTTCCGGTACCCGATCATCTCTACGGTGATCTACGTGGCGATGGGCTGGCTGGTGCTGATCGCCGTTCAGCCGCTCTGGCAGCGGATGCCTCATCAGGGTTTTCTGTGGCTTCTGGCTGGAGGCCTCGCATATACGGGTGGGGTAGCGTTCTACGCCGCGAAGCGAGTGAGATACAGTCATTTTGTTTGGCACCTGTGCGTTCTGGCCGGTACCACTTGCCACTTCTTCGCTGTAATCTGGTACGCGGCCTAACAAGCCCGCGCGCTCTTTTCAAAGGAAGGTCATCCTAGGAGACGTTGTTGACTAGAGTGACTTAATCAGAAAAGGGGCATCAATTTATTAATGGGAGCGGGATATGGAACGCCAGGCGGAATTTTCTTTAATGTCATCAAACAATAACGCCTCTCAAAGCCCTGAGAAGCGCTGAGAGTAATTCAACTTAGTCAACTACGTCCCTTACTAGAACACGTAGGGACCGACTGCTGACCCTGCGGAAGACCTTCAAGGCCACGCTGGAAGACCCGGAGTTTCTGGCCGATGCAAAAAAATCAAAGCTGCTCATTACCTATGTGTCTGGGAACAAATTGAGAAGTTTGTTGATCAGATATTAGCGATATCTCCGGCGGCGAAAGAGAGCCTCCAGTTCTTAGTAACCAAGAAGAAAAAGGAGATAATGTAATGTGAAAGGGTCCGTTAACCGACGTGCCTACGGTCCTTAGCACCCCAGGGCATATCCGGCGAACAGCGTCAAAACAGGCCAGGACGCAGTTAAATAGCTCATTAATTGTGTCCTGGGGGTCTGATACCGAGCAAACCCAAGCCCAGAGCGGGTCCGAGCCCAATTAGAATTGACACTTTCTCGCCTCTGAGAAAGTGCCGCTTAAATGACATCTCATTAATTGTGTCCTGGCCGACTTACGGGGCAGTAAGCCTATGACGGTGCAAATTCCCTTACCTTCTCCCCCTCAAGGCCACTATGGCTGATTAGCCCGTAAAAAAAATTAAAATCCTCCCTTGACACCTTCCCTAGATGAGAAGGAAAATCCCCTCACCTATGATCAAATACCTCTACCGTGACTGTCCGAAGTGTGGGGATTACCTGGGCGTGATTGTCCCTGAACCTCAAAGGCGAAATCCATGAAATGTATAGTTTTTGTAAACAATAGACAGTGTCGGCACGAAGCAACTAGGATGCATGGTGGGCAACGCCGAGGGATTTCTAATAATGTGGTTCATTATGAATGTGAAGTGGGCCACAAATT
>SMUX01152700.1_pt1 | contig 13160 bp, 13 predicted proteins | sample 2456431 | NCBI WGS metagenome assembly SMUX01 (sample SAMN11095930, study PRJNA526329) | marine sediment metagenome | biome: Marine sediment; feature: Surficial sediment; material: Deep marine sediment; isolation source: Hadal surficial sediment | place: Pacific Ocean | collected 2014-11 | depth... | reverse complement strand
TGGGATGCGGATATTAAATTGTTGAAAGAATATGAACCAACTGATAATCCAAGTGCAGGTGATATTGTAAGGTTTGCCAATCCCAAGAAAAGAGTATACGATTATTTTACAGAAAGGTATTATAAAGCAGATGAAAGAGAAGGCACTAGGCATTATGCTGTTTATATTGGGAAATTCAGTGGAAAAGAAACCTATTTCACTAAAAATGGATTTAAAAATCCAAAAAGTCATGAACCAGTTCCTTATACATGGGCAACTAAATCAGACTTAACATTTTATGGACATCCTGTGGGAATAAATGGATCAAGTCCATATTTCACAAGAAAAGTAAGTACAAAAAAGGCTAAGCGAGGGACGGGAATGATTCATTGGATTAAGCAGGAAATGGAAATGGAAGATTCTTTTCGTCATGATTGAAATATTTTCCCACAGATTTGTAATACCTGATGGCTATCGGGATTGTTAATCATTTTATTTGTTCCCCATTTTGACTGTAGTGATATTATCCCCCGCTGGCTGGGGATAAAGGGGGAGGAAATTTGAGATTCAATTCAAAGAATGAAAGTCCCTCGGAAAATTGCTCAGGGATTCATACTAACCTATCTAATCCGATCCACCGACCTCACCAGTTTCTCGTCCCTGCGAATAAAGCGGTTGGCCAATATATTGCAGATGGCAGCTACTGGCGTTAGAAAGAATCCTACCTGGTACTCTCCCACGGAGGTTATCAACCAGATTTTCTGTCCATCAATGGCAAAATACACCACGAATCCAATCACACCCATCATGATCAGGGAATTAAGCGCTCCCAGTTTCATTTGAGATAACCTGTTTTTATATTTAAAAATCTCGTAACCGGCGATACATGCAGCTACCAGGGCCAGTAAACCGGTAATAAAATAGGGGTTATAATGTCGTTCCGGTACAGCATTGGAATCCGCTGTAAACTGGTAGAACAAGGCAAAGATTTCATGCTTTTCACCGGAATTGGGGTTCTCGTTGATCCAAAGTGGTAACACCAAAGTAGCAATCATCAGAGCACAAGCCAGAAAAAGAAATACGGATTGGATTCTTTGTAACATCTTGAGGTATGGATTAAATTGCGTCTTCAAATTTAAATGAAACCATGTGGGTTTCCAATTTGTTTAAAATCCGAAATCATCAAGATGAATTCAGCATACATAATAGATATCCTAAGAACGCCAATTGGCCGGTTTGGAGGCACATTAGCTACCATCAGGCCCGACGACATGGCCGCACTAGTGATAAAAACACTGATCGATCGAAACTCTTCCGTGGATGTTGACTCGATTGAGGATGTAATATTAGGCGCTGCTAACCAAGCTGGGGAAGATAATAGGAACGTAGCGCGAATGGCCCTGTTACTGGCCGGATTACCAATTGAGGTGGGCGGGGTAACGGTAAACAGGTTGTGTGCTTCCGGCTTGCAGTCAATTATGGATGCCTCACGAGCTATAATGTTAGGGGATGGCGCAGTCTATATTGCAGGAGGCACTGAAAGCATGAGCCGGGCCCCTTATGTGACTGCGAAGCCTGAAACGGCATTTAGTAGAAAAGTAGAAACCCACGATTCTACCATTGGATGGCGTTTCACCAATCAAAAGCTGGCGAAAATGTATTATCCATTCTCCATGGGCGAAACCGCAGAAAATGTAGCTGCAAAATGGGAGATAACCCGTCAAGAACAGGACGAGTTTGCCTATGGTTCTCAATTGAAATACAAAAATGCCCACGAGGCAGGGAAATTTGAAACGGAATTGATAGCAGTGAAAATCCCGCAAAAGAAAGGAGACCCTATCATCTTTAATAAGGATGAACATCCTCGATTTTCACCACTGGAAAAGTTAGCTGCATTAAAACCTGCTTTTAAGGAAAATGGAACAGTCACAGCCGGGAATTCTTCCGGGATCAATGATGGTGCAGCTGCTTGTTTACTAGCCAGCGAAGAAACTATTAAGCAATTGGGAGTTGAGCCAATGGCAAGAGTGGTGTCCATGGCTATTGCAGGTGTTACCCCTGATTGCATGGGAATAGGACCTGTACCGGCTACTAAAAAAGCCCTAAAAAGAGCAAGCTTAAATGTGAATGACATCGATCTTATTGAACTTAACGAGGCTTTCGCATCTCAATCCATTGCATGTATCCGGGACCTTGGCCTTAATCCGGAAATTGTTAATGTTAATGGCGGCTCCATTGCCATCGGCCACCCGCTTGGATGTAGCGGGACCCGCATCAGCGCAACCCTGCTTCACGAAATGCATAAAAGACAAAATGTTCGCTATGGATTGGCCACCATGTGTATTGGGGTCGGCCAAGGTGCGGCAGTGATATATGAGAAATTATAGAGATATTCGTTTATTAATCCAATCTTTTACCATTTGAAATATTTCTTTGAAATAGCTTATAAAGGGACTAATTATCATGGTTGGCAATCCCAAAAGAACGCTCTTGGGATTCAGGAAATCATCAATAATGCGCTGTCAACAATTCTTGGATCTGCTATAGAGTGCACGGGCAGCAGCAGAACTGATACTGGAGTGCACGCCCTGAAACAATTTTTCCATATTGAAATAGAAACTGAGCTGGATGATAATTTTAAGTATCGCTTAAATTCCTTCCTGCCCAATGATATTGCTATCATGAACATCCTTGGTGTTGTAGATTCGGCGCATTGCAGAAACAATGCGATTTCGCGAACATATCAGTACAAAATATCAAAAGTTAAAGATCCTTTCATGTTCGATACTGCCATTTATGTAAGCACTTTATTGGACGTGAAGAAAATGCGTAAAGCTGCCATGATGTTGATTGGCGAGCATGATTTCACCAGTTTTAGCAGAGTAAAAACGGATGTGAATAATTACTTATGCAAGGTTGAAGAGGCAACCTGGGTTGAAAACAATAATTCACTATTTTTTAATATCAAATCAAATCGCTTCCTCAGGGGAATGGTTAGGACAATTGTAGGTACCATGTTGGAGATAGGGCATGGGAAAATAGAGTTAGAAGATTTTATAAGGATAATTAAAGCAAAAGATAGAAAAAAAGCAGGTGCAGCAGCTCCTGCTAAAGGCTTGACACTAATGTTAGTAGAATATCCATTTGAAATATTTTCTTAATGAATAGGTATATTTGCCTTTCTTAATCTAAAATATTGGAGCAGGATAATCATAGTGGCAGAATAATGGACGTACAAGTCTTAAAAAGGCTATTTAAGTTCGTCAATCCTTATATTGGAAAGTTTTACTTTTTAGTTTTCCTTACTATTTTACTAGCAATTGTAATCCCTGTTAGGCCATTCCTGGTTCAGATAGCCATAGATGATCATGTGTTAATTGGTGATTTTCCAGGCTTGCTGAGAGTGGTATTATTAATTATTGGGGTGCTTGTTTTACAAGCAATTATCCAGTATTCTCACACTTATCTATCCGGTTGGTTAGGACAATACATTATCAGGGATATAAGGATCAAACTATACCAACACTTGATAAACTTAAGGTTGAAATTTTTTGATAAAACGCCAATTGGCCGATTGATAACCAGGGTTATTTCTGATATTGAAACTTTATCCGAAGTTTTTAGCCAGGGGATTGCCATGATGATTGGAGATCTTCTACAATTAGTATTTATCGTTGGAATAATGTTTGCAACCAACTGGAAATTAGCCCTGGTAAGTCTGGCAACTTTCCCGATATTGCTAATAAGTACTTATATCTTTAAAGAAAAGATCAAGGTCTCGTTTAATAGGGTCCGTAATGCAGTGGCAAACCTCAATTCCTTTGTACAGGAGCATGTTACCGGAATGAATATAGTACAGATTTTTAACAGCGAACAAAGGGAGATGAAGAAATTTATGGAGATCAATGAAGAACATAAAAGAGCCAATGTCAGATCCGTGTTATATTACTCAATTTATTATCCGGTTGCAGAAGTAATCGCGGCGGCAGGGATCGGACTTTTAGTTTGGTATGGTGCTAAGGGAGTTATCAACACAGATGTAACCGGCATTACTTTGGGTACTCTGGTAGCATTTATCATGTATATCAATATGTTTTTCAGGCCGATACGGATGATAGCCGATAGATTCAATATTTTGCAAATGGGAATTGTAAGTTCGTCCAGAATTTTGACTTTGATGGATAATAAAGATTTTGTTCCGGATGAAGGGACCATTCAACTGGATAATCTCCAAGGAGTGGTTGAGTTCAATAATGTTTGGTTTGCCTACAATGAACGTGACTATGTACTTAAAAAGATATCGTTTCATGTAAATGCTGGTGAAACCCTGGCGTTGGTTGGGGCAACCGGGGCAGGAAAATCATCAATAATTAATTTACTGAATAGGTTTTATGATATTAATCGGGGTAAGATAAAGATAGATGGGATTGAATTGAAGGATATTCAATTGAATTCTTTGAGAAAAAATATCGCTGTAGTAATGCAGGATGTATTTCTATTTTCTGGCTCTATCAGGGAGAATGTAACTTTGGGGAATAGTGAAATAACTGATGAGGAAATAATGAATGCAGCAAAAATGGTTGGGGCAAAGAAATTTATAGAACGCCTGCCCGGAGGATTGGATTATAAAGTGATGGAACGAGGAGCAACCTTGTCTGTTGGGCAAAGACAATTGCTATCATTTATTCGGGCCATGGTTTACAATCCCAAAATTATTGTACTGGATGAAGCAACCTCCTCAGTGGATACCGAAACCGAAGAAATGATCCAAAAGGCCATCTCCAAATTGATGAAAGGAAGGACTGCAATAGTAATAGCCCATAGATTGTCAACTATCCAAAAGGCCGATAAAATACTTGTACTAGACAAGGGGGAAATAATGGAAGAGGGCAATCATGAAGAGCTTCTTGCCAAGGAGGGATATTATTCTCAGCTTCACAGGATGCAATATAAAGAAGCAGGTTAAGTCGATTCAATTCCTGTTAACTAAAAAAGAAGAAATTGATGATTAAATGCTGGGTTTTAGCATTGATTTTTGTGACCACTGCCGGTGGGTATCAATTAATGGCTCAATTTAATAAACATCCGAGGGTTGGAACAGGTAAGCCACTACCCAAATTTAAGAGGAATAAAAAGACTGCTATTATTTGTCCTATTTTCAAAGCCAACGAATATCCTTACCAGGGTATAGGATTTAAAATAGGCGATCCATTTGCCATTACTTACAAACTGTATTTTACTCCAAAATTTGCTGTTTCTCTTGACGGAGGTTCTGCAGCCAGTGGATTATACAGGGAATTTCATGAGGAAAATTTTTTGAACCTAGGCATCGCTGACACTGCATCTTATGAAGCACATAAAGTTAATCAGGAAATCGTGGTTCAAGCGAGAGTGGTTTTTCACCAGGAAATATTTGCCTTGTCCATCCAGGGATTGGATCTGATCGGCGGTTTAGGGTGGCAGGTGAGAGACCTTGATATCCGCTATGAGTTTTTTACAGAAGACCAATTTGGGATTAGGGAAACTAACTCAATTTCTGTTAGTGACTTTACGATGGGACCAGAGTTAATGATCGGGGTTGAATATGCCTATTTTGAAATACCAGTATCAGCCTTTGCAGAGGTAAATTTCTTCCAAAATCTTAATGTTCCCAATGCTAAAATTCGTTTACAAGGAGGAATGGGGCTTCGTTATGTATTTTAGTGGTTGATGAACCTCTTTTGAAAAATAATCGTATGTTATATTATCCTTCATCAGTGTAATTTATTATGAAAACTACAGTCCTCTTTATTATCATCTGTTTACTACCGAAATTAATTCAGGCACAAGTAACAGAAAAAAGCGAGTATATATGTTCTCCCTGTGGTTGCGAAAGTGATCACAAAATATTTGACGTCCCGGGAACCTGCCCCTCATGCAGCATGACATTGCTGAATAAGAATGACCTCAATGCTGGTTTAAAATATGAAAATATTTATCCGGCGGATGTTTGTGAGAGACTGAGCCAAAATCCAGATGTACTATTGCTTGATGTCAGGTCTAAAGATGAGTTTGATGGAATTACCTCCAATCTGGGAAGGTTAAAAAATGCAAAGCATATTCATATAGCTGATATTGAAGAACGAGTTAACGAAATCGAATTATACAAAAACAAGGAAATCATTGTTTACTGCTCAATTAGCATGCGTAGTCCGAGGGTAAGCAAATACCTGGCTGATAATGGCTTTACTAATGTAAAAAATATGATGGGAGGAATGACTCTCTGGAATCAATTGACAACAGATGAACTGGGGTGTAAAAATAAACTATTAGTAAAGTAAAAATCACCCCTTCTAATAAGATAGTTTTGGTTGCCCTCATTGGAGGATTTTGAGTATTTTTTGTTTTTGAATATCGAACACCGATTAACGATTTTATGCCAAAAGCATCCCTTTAGGAGAATCTTGAAGTTTAATTTAATTTACTTCTTAAATCGTGATTCGTTAATCGATATTCACCGTTCAATTTATTTCAACAAACAAAAATGGCATAACCGAAAAAACATGACCACGCCCACCGAGATTGCAGAATGATAGAATAATTCTTTCAGCAGGCAAGAAGGGCGAGGTTTTTTAAGATGAATAAAACTATTCCGGCACCTCTTCGCTGCTCAATTGCTTCTCATAAAGGGTTTTATATACGCCGTTTTCCTTGAGTAAAGATTCATTTGTCCCCTGTTCAATCAATATTCCGTCATCAAGCACTATTACTTTATCCGCGAGTTTGGCAGAAGATACGCGGTGTGATATTATAATCGTAGTTCTGCCTACCATTATCTTCTTCATCCGATTTAAAATAGTATTTTCTGTTTTGGTGTCAACGGCTGACAGACTATCATCCATAATCAAGATCCTGGGATCCCTTACAATAGCCCTGGCAATGGAAACTCTTTGTTTTTGACCGCCGGACAATGTGATTCCTCTCTCTCCAATTTTTGTATTGAAACCATCCTGAAATTCTGAGATATTATTGTACAGATCAGCTTCTTTTGAAGCCTGAATGACTTTATCAGGGTCAATATTATGTGATCCGAAAGCAATATTATTAAAAATAGTGTCTGAAAAAAGGAAAACATCCTGGGGAACATAACCTATCTGGCTGCGCAAACCTGAGATATTGTAGTCTTTGATCGGTCTTCCATCAATATTAACTTCTCCCTGATCGACATCGTACATCCTGCAAATAATATTGGCAAGTGTACTTTTCCCGGAGCCCGTGGTGCCAATAATTGCCAAAGATTCTCCTGAATTTACTTTAAATGATATATCATTTAGGGCTTTTATACCTGAATCCGGATAAACAAATGTTACATTTTTAAATTCAATTTCTCCATCTATATCCTGCTCAATATTTGCATCGGAAACAATATCAGTTTCTGTTTTTAAAAACTCATTAATTCTTTTTTGAGATGCAGCTGCCCTTTGGGTTATGCTGGTTATCCATCCTAATGCTGTAACAGGCCAGGTTAAATAGCTTACGTAAAGTATAAATTCCGCGATAGTACCAAAGGTGAGTGACCCGTTAATTACTTCCCTCCCGCCAATAAAAACAGTCAAAACAGTGCTCAAACCAATTAAACCCATTACTATTGGGAAAAAAAAGGCATTTACTACCGTAAGTTTCAATGATTGAATTTTGTAATCATTGCTTTCTTTAGCAAATTTTTCCGTTGAGTCTCCCTCCCGATTAAAAGATTTCAGCACCCTGATGCCGGAAAATGCCTCCTGAACAAAGGTTGAAAGCCCGGACAACTTCTTTTGTATCAGTTCGGCTCTGTGATTTATTATATTGTTAACATAATATATACTGAAAGATAATATTGGAAGAGGTATCAGTGCATACAATGTTAATTTGGGGCTGATAGAAAACATATAGGGAATCAAAATCAGGAACAAAACCACCAGATTTATTCCATACATAATAGATGGGCCCAGGTGCATACGCACCCTGCTAACATCTTCTGAGATACGATTCATTAAATCCCCGGTGTTATGTCTTCGGTAGAAACTTAATGGAAGCGTTTGATAATGTGCATATATTTCATTTTTCAAATCAAACTCAATTAATCTTGACATAACAATTAAGGTTTGTCTTACCAGGAACAGAAAGAATCCCCTCAGTAAAGCTAAAAGCAAAATGATTACCCCATAAAACAACACATAGTTTACGAAGATCGAGTAATAACTGTCCTGGATGTCTAGTCCCTGATATGAACGGTATAGGCTGATATTATTGATGATCAAGTCCAGTGAATGTCTGACCATTCGGGCGGGAATAATCTGAAAAATATTAGTGATGATAGTAAATAATATTCCAAGTATCAGATGATACTTGTACTTCACCAGGTACTTATTCAGATGTTTTAATTCTTTCACTTATTCCTTACCATAGCAAATGTTATATGCTCCTTTATTGAATTTTGTAATTTTCTTATGTTCTTAAAATAAACTACTTTTACCCTGTTGTAAATGCTTTGTTTTAAAGGTAAAGCGTTAAAATTACAATAAATAAATTCAAGATACTATGGAGGTAAACGAAGTGGCTGACATTGCAGAAGTGTCACTATTTGAGAAGTTATCTAGCCTTGGACATGAACAAGTGGTTTTCTGTCACGACCAGCCAACAGGTTTAAAAGCCATAATTGGAATTCACAGTACGGTGTTAGGACCATCAATGGGTGGTACAAGAATGTGGAACTACGAATCAGAGCAGGAAGCATTAAAAGATGTGCTCCGTCTTTCCAGGGGAATGACCTACAAAGCCGCCATAACAGGACTTAATATCGGAGGAGGGAAAGCTGTGATTATTGGAGATGCAAGAAAGATCAAAAATGAAGCATTTATGAGAATGTTTGGCAAATTTGTCGATAGCCTGGGTGGCAAATATTATACGGCTGAGGATGTTAACATGAGTACCCGTGATATGGAATATATCGCAATGGAAACCAAATATGTTACCGGATTGCCAATAAGTATGGGTGGCGGAGGGGATCCCTCTCTATTAACTGCTTATGGAACGTACATGGGCATCAAAGGCACGGCAAAAAAAGTTTACGGGAGTGACAGTCTGAAGGGCAAGGTTATAGCAGTTCAAGGAGTGGGCCATGTGGGTACTTATCTGGTAGAGCATCTTTTAAAAGAAAATGCAAAGGTGTATGTATCCGATATTTTCGAAAACAAACTAAGAAAAATAACATCAAAATTTAAAGTTGAGGTAGTGGAAGAGGAGGAGATATATGATCTGGATATGAATATCTATTCTCCATGTGCTTTGGGTGCTACTCTAAATGATGATACAATAAATCGATTAAAATGCGATATTGTAGCTGGAGCGGCAAATAACCAGCTGGCAGACGAGAAAAAGCATGGCTATATGATCATGGAAAAGGGAATAGTGTATGCTCCTGATTTTTTGATCAATGCAGGTGGTTTAATTAATGTATATATGGAATACTTGGGTGATTATAACCAGGATAAAGCATTTACGAGTGCTGAAAAGATATATGATACTTGCCAGGATATTTATAAGTATTCAGAAAAACATAATATATCAGCTCAAGAAGCTGCTATACAAATTGCAAAAAAAAGAATTGAAGATAGGGGAAATCAAACTAGATAACTAAAATAACACAACGTTCTTTCTCTTTTAGATATGCTTAACCGAAGGACTTTAAGGATTAAAGCAATGCAAACATTGTTTGCTTACCAACAAGCTAAAATTTCAAATTTTAATATAGCCTTGGAGAAGATTGGTGAGATATTCAGGCCAAAATTGAATACTATTGAAATTCAAGATCCCAACAAACTAAAGAGTCAGAAAGAGGAAGCAAGCAAACTTTTTAAGGAAAATTATAAAAACCTTAATGGAAAAGTCACAGCTTCTGATGATGAGGTCAATAAGGTCACCGAAGAGGTAATTAAGGAATACCATCAACATTTGAAAAAAGACTTTATTTATGCAAGAAACCTGATGCTAAAGCAAGTTGACGAAATACCTAAAACTTATTATGCTATTTTATACCTTTTTTCAATACTGAGTAATTTTGAAATTCAGGATAAGCATAAAAAGAATTCCCTTGTTAAAAATTTGTTAATCATTAAAATAAAGGAAGATAATCCTTTACAATCTTTAATTTTAAAACTCCAAATTAGTTGGGAAGCCTATCTTGACCAGGTAAATATTTGGTATAAAGCGATAAAGAAATCAGTGAAATACCAAGAATATTCCAGCAAGGAGGAACACGGATTTGATGAGGATAAAGATTTGGTTACTTTCATTGTGAGAGAAGTAATATTTAAAGATGAGGTTTCTAAAGATTTTTGGGAGGAATACGATATTAACTGGGCTGAAAATAAAGCCATCGTTAAGAGTATGGTTTCCAAATCAATAAAGGAAACAAAGGAAGAGGGTGAATTAGTGATAACGGCAATAAGTTATAATTGGGAAGAGGATAAAACGTTTTTTGATTTATTGTTCACAATATCTGTTGAGGAGGAATCAAAGTTTGAGGAGGAAATTGTTCGGAAGTTAAAAAATTGGGATATTGAGAGAATTGCAATTACGGATAGAGCCATAATTTTGATGGCAATGACTGAATTTACAAATTTTCCAAGTATACCAGTAAAAGTGACAATTAATGAATATATTGAAATCTCGAAGAAATATAGTACACCGAAAAGTAAGCAATTTGTTAATGGAATTTTGGATGTATTATCGAAAGATTTAGAGTCAGAAGGGTTAATAAAGAAAAGTGGAAGAGGTTTAATTGATAACAAATGATATGAGTAAGTCATCCAATACATTATTATCGTTCCTCCTTGGAGCAGCCACCGGCGCACTTTTGGGCATTTTGTATGCACCTGATAAAGGGGCAAATACCAGGGATAAATTATCCTATAGATTAGATAAATACAAAAAAATGCTGGAAGACTTGTTGGAGGACTTGATAAGCGGCAAAGAAGAAATTCCGCAATCAGAAGCCAAGGCAGAAGGAGAAAAAGTAATTAACGATGCTAAGGAAAGGGCTGAAAAGCTTCTGGAAGATGTGGACAGTTTAATTGGGCACATAAAAGGCGAAGAAGGTGATAAATAAGTTACCACCAAATATTTAATTGTATTAAACGATATAAAAACAAAAAAAATGAGAATGTTAAATTTAAAATCAATAGGATTGATCGCAGTGTTTGCGGTGGCAATTATGGCATGCACCGACAAAGATGCCGAAAGGAAAGTTGCGGAGCTTGAAGATAAGCTGGCTGAATTGGAAAATAGAGGAGCAAATACATCAACTACTCCTGCAACAACCAGTACTACAACAGTTTCCTCAACTGATGAAACCCCCGATGGCCCATTACCAGCATTTTCTTTCCAAGAGGAAGAATATGATTTTGGGACAATTAACGAGGGCGACATTGTTGAGCACACATTTACCTTTACCAATACTGGAGAGGCTCCTTTAATTATTGAAAGTGCCAGGGCATCCTGTGGTTGCACCGTTCCGAGTTGGCCCAAGGAGCCTATCGCTGTTGGTGAAACAGGAGAAATTCAGGTTAGATTTGACAGTAAAGGCAAACCAAATGTTCAGAATAAGACTGTAACTATTACTGCTAATTCTTATCCTAAAATATCCCGGCTGAGAATTAAGGCATTCGTAACCCCAAAGGGTGATGCAGGATCCGATAGCGGACCGGTTAAGAAATAGAGGTCGGACTATTAAGAAAATAAGGAAACCTGTAATTATTAATTACAGGTTCTTTTTATTTATTTGCAAATCGTATTTTTGTCGAAATTTAAAATTACAATCAAATGTTGAATAGTATACTATTGCAAGCAGGTAACGGTTCGGGGGGTGGAAGTTTTCAAATCCTTTTTTTTGTTGCCATAGCTGCAATATTTTATTTTTTTATGATCAGGCCTCAGCAAAAAAAACAAAAGGATCAAAAGAAGTTTATCCAGGAAGTAAAAAAGGGCGATCAAGTAGTAACTATTGGTGGAATTCATGGAAAGGTTATTTCAGTTAATGATATGACCATTATCTTGGAAGTTGATCGCGGGGCAAGGATCACTTTTGAAAAATCCTCCGTCTCATTGGAAGCCAGCAAAAAGAAGCAAAATTGATATTTGAATAGATCCGAATATATATTTAATTGGTTAAAATACCCATTTTCAGTTCAAAACTTGGGAAACTGGAAAGTAATTATGTTATGCGTTTCCGCTGCAACGATTTTCTGGTTTTTTAATGCCTTAAATAAGGATTACACGACCAGTATTAATTACCCAGTCGAATTTTTATATGATCAGGATTTGTTTATTGCTACAATCCCAGTTCCAGAAGAAATTCAAATCAATGTAAGTGGAGGGGGTTGGAACCTGATAAGGCGCACTGGTTTTTTCAATACCCGCCCTATAACTATCAGTCTTGACAATCCTAATGAACAAAAACAAATTTTCGGGAACTCTTTGAGGGCTATCTTTTCTGATCAACTCCCTGAATTCAAGTTAAATTTTGTCGTAACAGATACAGTTTATCTCAGCATCACAAATAGAATCAAGAAAAAATTTCCAATTAAAGTAGACAGTTCAGCAATATTAATGGGAGACGACTACCGGATTATCAGTAATATAACTGTAGCAATAGATTCTGTAGAGATCGATGGACCTGATGAATATGTCATTGCATTGCCTGATTCTATTGTCATAATACCTTTAGATGATGATATAGATGATGACTTCAATGAAGAAATATCTATAAATCTTCAAAATCCATTGTTAATCGTGACACCATCTGAAATTAATGTTTCGTTTCTTGTAGCCAGATTTGTCAGGATCAATAGAGACTTTGTAATACAAACCGAAAATTTTCCTCTTGATTCAACTTTATTACTGGAAAATCCTATAGTTACTTTGTCTTTTATTATTCAAAGTGGCGTTGAAGATCAATTATTAGATGAAGATTTTTCAATTGTCGCTGACCTCGAAAGAATGGTTTTTGTAGATTCAACCATACAACCGTTAATTAAAAAATACCCTTCTTACATTTCCGATATAGAAATTGAGAGCGGGAGAGTAAAAGTGGTTCAATGAGTTATCCCTTTCAGGTAGGTGTCACCGGGGGAATTGGCTCCGGGAAAAGTTTAGTTTGC
>SMUX01157447.1_pt1 | contig 13168 bp, 11 predicted proteins | sample 2456431 | NCBI WGS metagenome assembly SMUX01 (sample SAMN11095930, study PRJNA526329) | marine sediment metagenome | biome: Marine sediment; feature: Surficial sediment; material: Deep marine sediment; isolation source: Hadal surficial sediment | place: Pacific Ocean | collected 2014-11 | depth... | reverse complement strand
GCGGCGTCCATCAGGTCGACCAGGCCGTGGATCGCGTCGATCCGGGTCTCTTTGATGACCAGGGGATCGCGGCCGAGCTCGCGCAGCATCTCGATGTTATCCGAAGCCTGGATGTTGAGACCGCGGCCGGTCAGTTTGAGCCAGGGCAGGGTGTGGGCGCCGATCCACAGGCCGAGGCGGTGCGACAGCGGTAGCGTCGAGCGGGCCCAGACCGCCGGCGCGACCAGGATCGCGCCGTCGTTGGGCGGCGGCTCGGCCGCGCCCAGGGCGGCCAGGACCACCGCCCCGCCCATGGAATCGCCGAGCAGGTAGAGCGGGGCGCCCGGATGGCGGGCGCGCAGGGCCCGCGCGGCGGCGGTCACGTCCGCGGTCATGACCGAGGTGCCGGCCCAGCGGCCGGGGTGGGGGGCGGCGCCGAAGCCGCGCTGGTCGTAGGCGTAGGTGGCGATGCCGCGCGCGGCCCAGTACCGGGCCGGCTCGTCGAAGATCTCGGAATAGAAGTTGAAGCCGTGCAGCGCCAGGATCACCGCGCGCGGTGCCGCGCCGCCCTCGGGCAGCCAGGCGCGTAGCGGCAATTCCATGCCGTCGGCGGCGATCAGGCGGTCGGCGGTCAAGCGCGGCGCGGTCGGCCCCGGCCCCGGCGGCGCCAGGCGCGGTGCGCAGGCCGCGATCAGCAGCGCGAAGCAGAGGACCGGGACCAGCTTGCGCGCGCGCCCGGCGCCGCGTGGCTGAACCCAAAGGTCCTTGATACTAATCGCCACGACGCTCCGGTTCGGCGTCCGGCGCGGCGTCGGGTTCGGCGCGGGTCAGCTGCAGGAACAGATCCTCCAGATCGGTCTCCTCGGTGGTCATGTCGATAATGGACAGCCCGGCCTGGGCGACCGCGCGCAGCACCTCGGGCACCGGGCTCTCGCTCGGCCGGTAATGGAACACCAGGTGGCGCGGGCCGGCGATCTCGACGTGGAAGCCGGACAGCTCGGCCGGTATCCGGGTCAGGTCCTCGGCCAGAATCAGCGTCAGGTCCTTGCTGTCCAGGCGGCTGAGCAGCGCCTCGGTGGTGTCACAGGCGATCACCCGGCCGTGGTTGATGATCGCGATACGGTCGCAGAGCTGCTCCGCCTCCTCCAGGTAGTGGGTGGTCAGCAGGATCGTGGTGCCGCGGCGGTTGAGCTCCTTCACGTGGGACCAGAGCTGTTGGCGCAGCTCGACGTCGACGCCTGCGGTCGGTTCGTCGAGCACCAGGACCGGCGGGTTGTGGACCATGGCCTTGGCCACCATCAGGCGCCGGCGCATGCCGCCCGAGAGTGTGCGGGCATAGGCCTCGGCCTTGTCGCTCAGGCCCATGACCTTCAGAATCTCGTCGCTGCGCCGTTCCGCCGGCGGCACGCCGTAGAGCCCGGCCTGGAGCTCGAGCAGCTCGCGCGGCGTGAAGAACGGGTCGATGTTGAGCTCCTGGGGCACCACGCCGATGGCCGCGCGCGCCCGGCGCGACTGGCGCTCGATGTCGAAGCCCCAGATCGCGGCGCTGCCGCCCGATTTGTTGACCAGCCCGGCGAGGATGTTGATCAGCGTCGACTTGCCGGCGCCGTTGGGGCCGAGCAGCCCGAACAGGGCGCCGCGCGGGATCGCCAGGTCGACCTCGACCAGTGCGTGCTTGGCCGGGCCGTGGCCGCTCGCCGCATAGCGCTTGTCCAGGCCGCGCACCTCGACCGCGTATTCGGGCAGGGCGGCAGCGGCCGCGTCGATGGCGTTCTGGGTCGGTTGGTCCGGCATGGTGGTTTCGGGTCTGTTTCGGGGCCGGGCGCGGTCCCCGAAAGGGCCGCCACGGCCGCCTCACGGCGCCATTGATCGCCCGGCGGCAATGGGTATCATCCGACCCGGAGCCGGTCAACCAATCGGGGCCCGTGAGAGGGCCCACTGGGAGGGCCGCGTTGCCGGTAAAGGTTACGAAGGAGGGACGCCGTGAGCGACGCCCAGGACGCCCCCGAGGTCATCGAGCCCGAGGTGATCGAGACCGATAGCGAGACCGTCGCCTGCGACGGCGGCGGCGCGCTCGGCCATCCCCGGGTTTGGCTCAACACCGGCGGCAAAGGCGTGGTGGATTGTCCCTACTGCGACCGCCAATTCGTGTTCAAACGAGGCGGCGGCGCGGGCGCCGGGCACTGAACCGCTTCAGCGCGACCCCGCCTTAGGTCGGCATTCATCCCCATGATAGGCCAAGAAAACACACCCAAAGCCGCGCCGACCCGCGGGGCAAGGTCACGGCGCCAGCAGGACGCCCCAACTGAAGTCGAACTGCAACGACCCGGCGAGCACGCCGGGGATCGGATCGCCGGTCGGATTGTAGGGAAGCATCGCCGTTGCGCTGGCGGTCGGCTTGCCGGCCGATCCGAAGGAGGCGTAAACGTGGCAAGCGATGCAGGACGAGGCGGATATGGTTCCATTGCCCACGATCCGTTCGATGACCGAATTGCCGAGCACGTAGGGTGTCCCATCGGCAGCGTTATAGTCCACCTGGGTTGACTTCAGACAATAATTTTCCCAGACCGGCAAAAGATTTGCTTCGGTCATTAAGGCCTTCAGGGGCTGAGTCTTGGGGCAGGCGCCATATTGCGTGTTGACCGCAGTCTGGTTCGGGAAGACGGCCGGGATCTCAGCACCGAAGCTGTCGAAACATCCGATGCTGTCGCAGCGGCCCGGATTCAGTTGATGCTCGAAGGTTCCCCAGACCCAGTTCGGGTTTTGCCGGCTGCTCACATGCAGCGCAACGAGGGCATATTCGACGGAACCGGAGATGGTCTTATCGACGGTAGTGGTGGTGGTCGTTTGGAGCGAATCGGAGGTGGTCGTTTCGACGGAAGTGGAGGTGGTCGTTTCGACGAAAGCGGAGATAGTCGTATAGTAGAGTTCTTTGATTTTGCCGATATCGCCCAGTTCGGGGATCCATTGCAGCAGCATCTTTACAGGGATCCAGTCGCCTTTGACCGAAATGGCCGACGCCGGCATTGCGACATTGAAGGATTTTGCGAAGGCGGCCTCCAGTCCCGCTTGTGTGTTTAGTTTGTTGCTGACGATATAATCGAATTGCGGGCGATTTCGCTTCACCTCCTCGGCGATGCAGGGCGTCGGCGTGCCGCTGGTCGGAAACCCGCCAGCCGCGGCGCCTCCAGGTGGGTGGCAGGGGACATCGATCGGGCCGGGATGCGGAGTCGTCATCGAGCCGAGCACGCTCGCATGCAGTTTCTTGGGGTCGTCCGGGTCGGGCCATTGCGGGTCGGTCGAGAACGTATCCTCATCTGAGGCCCAGGTTTCGAACACCACCGGCGATGGTCGCGATGGGGACGCCGGCGCCGCGAATTCAGTCAACAGGCGCCAGATGAATTCGTCGGAGTTCTGGTCCGTCCCATCAACGGCTCCGGCCTTCGCCGGGACCGCGACGACGACCGTATCCTGCGCCGAGGCCGTTGCTAATCCCAGCACAGCAAGGAGCCCGGCGATGACTGCCGAAGCGGATTTGGTCATAAACTTTCCCCTCATACTGGCTCGATTAGAGATAATCGATACGACCCCTGCCCACGCTGCAATTTTCCCGTTGAGATTTCATTCCCGTTAGTCATATTGACCCTCTCATAAAATCAACTAAGCCGCTTGGCGCCCAGCACACAAAGCCAGCGCTTTTTTTGCGTTGGTCTTATTGCTGCGTCTGGTTATCTGATATTGTCCGGATGCCATCCATGTCTGTGAAAATCCTACCACTTTACCACCACCGCGGGAATTATATTTTTTAGTAGCCATCCGATGGCATGAGTTTGGTAGCCGGTCCGCGCCTGGACGGCCATTCGGTCATTTTTCGCGCCATCCAGACACACCTCTGGTGCCGCTTTGTCCTCGCCGTCGTTTCCCTCGGCCGACGCCGGAGCGGGACTTCGTCGCAGATCATCGACCCGCAACGACTCCAGGAAGCGCCGCTCGGCCATCCCCGGGTTTGGCTCAACACCGGCGGCAAGGGCGCGGTGGATTGCCCCTGCTGCGACCGCCAATACCTGCTGAAACCGGGCGCACAGACGGGCGCAAGCGGGCACTGGACCGTCCCAGCCTGCGTCCTCGACTCGGCGGCGGCGCTCCGGCATGCTCGGAACCACCATGACCGCGCCCGCCAAGACCCCCGATCCGGCTCACCACCCCCTCACCCTGATCGACGGTTCGGGCTACATCTTCCGCGCCTTCTACGCGCTGCCGGCCATGACCCGGCCGGACGGCACGCCGGTCAATGCGGTCTACGGTTTCACCAACATGCTGGTCAAGCTGCTCGCCGATACCGAGTCCGAGGACGTGGCGGTGATCTTCGATACCGCGCGCAAGACCTTCCGCAACGAGATCTATCCCGACTACAAAGCCAACCGCCCGCCGCCGCCCGAGGAGTTGATTCCGCAGTTCGACCTGATCCGCGAGGCGACCCGCGCCTTCAACGTGCCCTGCATCGAGCTCGCCGGCTACGAGGCCGACGACCTGATCGCGACTTACGCGCGCCTGGCGCGCGAGCGCGGGCAGAAGGTCACCGTCGTGTCCTCGGACAAGGACCTGATGCAGTTGGTCGACGAGGGCGTCGCCATGTTCGACCCGGTCAAGAACCGGGCCATCGGGCGCGACCAGGTGGTCGAGCGATTCGGCGTGCCGCCGGAGAAGGTGATCGACGTGCAGTCCCTGGCCGGCGACGCCACCGACAACGTGCCCGGGGTGCCCGGCATCGGGGTCAAGACCGCGGCGCAGTTGATCCAGGAATACGGCGATCTCGACACCCTGCTCGAACGCGCCGGGGAGATCAAGCAACCCAAGCGGCGCCAGAACCTGATCGAGTTCGCCGAGCAGGCACGCATTTCGCGCAAGCTGGTTACCCTCGAGCAGAACGTGCCCATCGAGGTGCCGCTCGACGACCTCAAGCTGCACGCACCCGACCCCGAAACGGTTCGCGCCTTCCTCGAGGAGAACGGCTTCCGCACGGTGCTGGCCCGCCTCGGCGATCTCGTCGGCGAGGCCGGCACGGCACCGTCCACCGCCGCAACGGCCGCCCTTGCGCCCGAGCCCGGCGCGGCCGCCTACGAGCTGGTCCAGGACCTGGGCGCGCTGGAGGTCTGGATCGCCGCGGCGATCGAGCAGGGCGTGGTGGCGGTCGATACCGAGACCACCTCACTCGAGGCGCTCAGCGCCGATCTGGTCGGAGTCTCGCTGGCGCTCGCGCCTGCCAAGGCCTGCTACATTCCGCTCGGCCATCGCGCGCCCAAGGGCGACGGCGGCCTCGATCTGGAGGGCGCGGCCGAAGCGCCCGAGCAGATCCCGCTGCCAGCGGCGCTGGCCGCGCTCAAGCCGCTGCTCGAGGATCCGGGCGTGCTCAAGGTCGGCCAGAACATCAAGTACGACGAACTCGTGCTGTCCCGCTACGGGGTTTCGATTTCGCCCATCGACGACACCATGCTGCTGTCCTACGTGCTCGACGGCGGTCGGCACGGCCACGGCATGGACGAGCTGGCGCGCCTGCACCTCGGCATCGAGACCATCAAGTTCAAGGACGTGGCCGGCTCCGGCAAGGCGCAGGTGACCTTCGACCAGGTGCCGCTGGAGGCGGCGCTCGACTACGCCGCCGAGGACGCCGACGTGACGCTGCGCCTGTATCACGTGCTCAAGCCGCGCCTGGCACCCGAGCGCCTGACCACGGTCTACGAGACCTTGGAGCGCCCCCTGGTGCCGGTGCTGACCGAGATGGAGCGCGCCGGCATCAAGGTCGACCGCGACGAATTGCGCCGCCTGTCCAACGACTTCACCGGCCGCATCGCCAGCTTCGAGACCGAGATCCACGGCCTCGCCGGGCGCGCCTTCAACATCGGCTCGCCCAAACAGCTCGGCGAGATCCTGTTCGACGAGCTCGGCCTGCCCGGCGGCAAGCGCACCAAGAGCGGCGCCTACGCGACCGGCGCCGACATCCTCGATGGCCTGGCCGCCCAGGGCCACGCGTTGCCGGCCCGGGTACTCGACTGGCGCCAGCTGGCCAAGCTCAAGAGCACCTACACCGATGCGCTGCAGGAGCGGATCAACCCCGAGACCGGGCGCGTGCACACCTCGTTCAGCCAGGCCGTGGCCTCGACCGGGCGCCTGGCCTCCACCGATCCCAACCTGCAGAACATCCCGATCCGCACCGAGGAGGGGCGCAAGATCCGCCGCGCCTTCGTGGCCGAGGACGGCCACAGCCTGCTGTCGGTCGACTACAGCCAGATCGAGCTGCGCCTGACCGCCCACATCGCCGAGGTCGCGGCCCTGCGCCAGGCCTTCCTCGACGGCCAGGACATCCACGCGATCACCGCCAGCCAGGTGTTCGGCGTGCCCATCGAGGGCATGGACCCGATGGTCCGGCGCCAGGCCAAGGCGATCAACTTCGGCATCATCTACGGCATCTCGCCGTTCGGCCTCGCCAACAACCTGGGCATCTCCCAGGGCGAGGCCAAGGCCTACATCGAGGCCTACTTCGAGCGCTACCCCGGCATCCGCGACTACATGGAGAAGGCCAAGGTGTTCTGCCGCGAGCACGGCTTCGTCGAGACCCTGTTCGGGCGCCGGGTGCACATGCCCGGCATCGGCGACAAGAACCCGGCGCGGCGCGGCTTTACCGAGCGCGCGGCGATCAACGCGCCGATCCAGGGCACCGCCGCCGACATCATCAAGCGCGCCATGATCCGGGTACCGCCGGCGCTCGCGCGCGCGAACCTGCGTGCGCGGATGCTGCTCCAGGTCCACGACGAACTCCTGTTCGAGGTGCCCGAGGCCGAACTCGACGAGACCACCCAGGTGGTCAAGGCCGTCATGGAGACCGCCTGCGCGCCGGCGCTCGAGCTCTCCGTCCCCCTGGTCGCCGACGCCGGCCACGGCCCCAACTGGGCCGAGGCGCATTAGGGGATTCGGCTCTGGCAAGCGGCAGCGCGTGCGCTCCCGCCGTTCGGTCCCGGCAGAATCTGCTTTGAGTCTTTCCAGCGCATTAAGGTTACCGGGCAAGATTTGCCGGGCTTGGGATCGGGCCGCCTGTGGCGGAAATCGGGCTTTTCTGGGAGTCCAGAGGGTTAACGACCGCGGACCCCATGGCCCGGAACTTGCGACGCCTCCGGTCAGGAAAATCTGATCAGAGGTCCAAGACATGAAAATCGATTTCAATCCCCATGCGGCCGCGCAGGCGCAGAACGCGCGCGGCCCGCAGGTTCAAACCACGCCACCGGCGCCCGAAGGTTCGGACGACGGCGTGGAGATCACGCTCAGCCAGGCGGCCAAGCAGATCCTCAAGACGGGCGATGCGGATTATGCCGGCAAGTCGCCGGCCCACATGGCGCGCCAGTTCATCGCCAACAGTCTGGCGGCCCCCACGGCCGAGGGCGAAGAGGCCGCGAATTTCTCGGGCCCGTTCGGCCAGATCGTCAAGACCTTCGCCCCGGGCCACAACAAGGAGCCCGAGGTTACCGAGGAACCGGGTGCGGTTCCGGAGGACGGCGGCGAGACCGCGCCGGTCGACGAGACCGCGGACGGCGGCGAGACCGGCGAGACCGGCACGACGGACGGTGGCGAGACCACCGTGGTCGCGGCGCCGGAAGCGGGCGACGGCACCGGCATCGGCGGGACCGATCCGGCGGTCGCGGTCGAGGAGCCGGACATCACCGAGCTCCTGGACGAATCCGCGCCCGCGGACGGCGAGACGGGCGAGATCGAGTCCGGCATGGCCGGCTCCGGCGACGCCGTGGCCTCGACCGGGGACGGCGCGGCGAGCGATGGCACGATCGGGGATGCGGGCGCGCCCGTGGCCGTGGTCGATGCCGGCGACGTGACCGACGAATTGCTCGATCTGCTCGACGAGAACAGCGAAGAGGTCGTCTAAGACCCAGTATTTCGGTGGCATCCGAAAAGGGGGCGGCGCGCGTGGCGTCGCCCCTTTTTTTTCGCGCGCGCTCGGCGGCGTCTATTCCGCCGCCGCGCTGTCGCGCGCCAGCTCCAGCAGGCAGTCGTCGGCCAGGCTTTCGATCGGCGCAAAGTCGCGGTGGGCGATCCACGCCGGCCGCTTGAACCGGCGGATGTGGTTGTCGACGTGGCACAGGCTCAAGTACACGATGGTGCGCCGAAAGGGCGAGATGTTGCCCGGCGAGGCGTGCACCAGATTGCTGTGGAACACGATCATGGAACCGGCCGGGCCGGTGGGCGCGACGATGCCGCCCTGCTCGGCCAGCCGCGTCACGGTCGCCTGGTCCAGGGTCCACAGCGGATAGGAGGTGGTCTCCAGGTCGTGCCCGGCCTCGATCACCCCGCCCTTGTGGCTGCGCGGGATGAACATCAGCGCGCCGTTGAAGGCGGTGACCGGGTCCAGAAACAGGGCGATGTTCATGGCGCGCGCCTCGGGCATGAGGTCGTCGCGCGCCCAGGTGCCGTAGTCCTGGTGCCACTGCCAGACGTCGCCGTCGAAGGCCTCCTTCCCGTTGACCTTGAACTGGTGCATGTAGACGTCCCCATCGAGCAGCTGCCGGACCGGCTCGACCAGGCGCGGGTGCCGGCCCAGGCGCCGGAACGCCTCGTTGTAGGTATGGGTGGCGAAGGCCGTGCGCACCGCCTTGCTGCCGGCCTCGCGCCAGACTTCCTCACGCTCCTGGGCGAAGATGCCGGGCACCTCCGCGACCAGAACGCCGACCTCGGCGGGGCTGAAAACCTCGGGCAGGAACAGATAGCCCTCGACCTCGAACTCGGCCAGTTGTCGTTCGCTCAATCTCATGACGCCGCCTCCCCTGGCGAAACGCTCCAGCTTAACCCACAAGCGCCGCGAGGTCAGCCCCGGAGGGGCGCGCAAATCCATGGCGCGGGGCGGAGCGGGGCGCTATGTTCCGAACCCAAAGGATACCACGCCATCGGAGACGGAAATGAACGAAGACGTATTCAACATGGAACTGCGCAAGCTGCTCAAGAAGGTCGGCGTCACCTCGCAGCGCGAGATCGAGCAGGCGGTGCGCGACGCCCTGGACTCCGGCAAGCTGACCGGCAACGAGACCCTCAAGGCCAAGGTCCGAATCACCATCCAGGGCCTCGACCTCGACTACGAGGTCACCGGCGACATCGCGCTGGTCTAAATTCCCGCCTAACGCGGGCTGGAGCGCCCCGCCTACTGCTGCGGCGCCATGGAGAAGGGCAGGCCGTTGAGCAGGATATCGCCGGCCGGGGTGACCACGATTTCGAGGCGGTCGACGGGCCTGCCGTCCGGGCCCGGCTCGCGTTTGGCCATGCCTTTCAGCAGCATCAGGAACATCATGTTGCCCTGCATGCCGGGGGCGACTTGGCCCGATTGGGCCACGCCGGCAGCGGCGGCGATCATCTCGTCGAGCCCGGTGATGGTGAGGTCGAGGCGCCCGCGCACGCCGACCGCGGTCGCCGGGTCGATGTGAAACGCGCCCTCGGCGCGCACGCGGCCACTCGGCGTCTCGACGTCGAGCCGGTCGAGCCGCAGCACCGTGCCGGCCTCGTTGACGGCGGCCAGAAGCTCGGCGCCCATGGCCTCGCCGATGGCATCGGTATCGGGGCCTTGCTGCCCGGCCGCGGCCGCCAGCACCAGGCCGTTCAGGACGCTGCGCCACCAGGCCCGGACCGGAAAGCGCTCGACGCTGGCGATCAGGCCCAGGTTCTCGGGCGTCAGGGCCTGCAGGGGGTTGCCGGCCGGATCGTCCCCAGCACCGCCCCCCGTGCCCCCGGGCAAGATCGTGCGGGCGCCGGTCATGCGCAGGCCCAGGCTGCCGTAACCGAGCGCCAGGTGCAGATCGCCGCCGGCCAGGTCGAGTTCCATCTCATCGAGGTGGAAGCGCGGCTGCTGGGCCGCGTCCAGGTAGTTCAAATCGGTCACCTTGATCCGCTCGATAAAACCCTGGGGCAGGATATCGAGCTGCTCCAGGCGCTCCAGGATCGCCGCGATCCGATTGCGGTCCGGCGGCGCCTCACGGTTGCCGATCTCGTCGAAGGCTTCGTTGAAAGCCTGAAAAGCCGCCAGATCGTGACCATGGGACCGGTAGTCGATGAGGATCTCGCCGATCCGCAGGGTGCCGACCGCGGGATTGATCGTGCGCAGGCCGGTGACGCGGGCCTCACCCTCCATGTCGGTCAGGCCGTCGCCGCGGGTCACGACCTGGTTGACGGCGGTGAACCGGTCGATGGCGAAGGCCAGGCGCTCTTCGGGCACCAGCACTTCGAAGCGGTCCACCGCCATGTCGAAGTCGAGGAAGCTGCGCAGCGCCGCCGACCAGACCCCGGACAGGCGCTCGAGGCCATAATTGATGAGCACGATCTTGTCGTCCGCATGGTCGACGATCGTCGCCCGGGAGGCGGTGGTCACCTCGGAGACCCGGTAGCGGCGGTCGCCCTCGAGCGAACCGGACGGCGCGACAGGCGGGGCATCTGCCAGGGTGAAGGCCAGGTCGCCGAGCTCGAGCCGGCCGCCGAGATCGGGCAGCGGCAAGACCAGATCGGCGATCGTGACCCGGACCGCGGCGCCCTGGGCCACGGTCTCGACGCCGGTGAACAAGAAGGACTCGGTGCCGTAAGCGGTGAGGCCGCGGTTGAGCGCCGCGATGATATCCTGGCGCAGGGCGTCCGGATCGAGCGCCCGGGCCGCCGGCGCTGCTGCGGAGGCCAGGCCCAGGGCCAGGCAAACGGCGATCAGAATGGGGCGCATGAACGCATTGTCCCAGGTTGCAGGCGCGCGAGTATAGAGCCCCCGGCTTGCCGATTCATTTAAGATCCTAGCGGGGAAAGGCCGGCGGCAGGGCCAGGCCGTTCTCGGCCATGACCCGGCGCAGGCGGTCCGGATAGTCGGTGATGATGCCGTCGACGCCGAGCGCGATCAGCGCGGCCATCTCGGCGGGGTCGTTGACGGTCCAGACCACGACCTTGAGGCCGAGGTCGTGGGCCGCGCGCAACTCGGCCTCGCGCAGGCCGCGGAAGTAGGGCGACCACACGGCGCCGCCCGCCGCCCGGATCGCCGCCGGCGCCGAGCCCCCGAAGCTGTCGAGGTCGAGGCCGGCGGTCCAGGGCGAGACCCCGGGCCGGCCCCGCTCCAGGTTGTCCAACCAGCGCGCCTCGGCGCTCAGATAGACCGTGGGAATCTCGGGCGCGAGTTCCTGGAACGCCGCAAGGCCGCGCCAGTCGAAGGACTGCACCATGGCGCGGCGCCCGACCCCGGCCCGTTCCAAGGCCTGTGCCAGGGCGGCGGCAAAGGCCCCGGGCGCCAGGGTTTCTTCGGGCGCGAGCGGCGAGGTCTTGATCTCCATGTTGTAGCGCACGGTGCCGCCCGAGCGCGCCTCGGCGAGCGCGAGCACCTCGGCGAGCGTCGGGATCGCGACCCCGTCCAGGCCGTGCTGATCGGGGAAGCGCCGCGCCACCTTGCCGCCGGGCCGGGCCCGGCCGATGTCGTAAGCGGCGAGCTCGGCGCGGCTGAGCTCGACAATCGCCGGCGTCGGCGCGATCAGCCAGGCGCCGTCCGGGCCGCGGGTGCGCGCCGGGTCGAGGCGCCGGTCGTGATGGACCACCACCACGCCGTCGCGGGTCACGGCGAGGTCCATCTCGAGCGTGGTCACGCCGAGTTCCAGCGCGGCTTCGAAGCCGGGCAAGCTGTTCTCCGGATAGCGCCCGCGCGCGCCGCGATGGCCCTGAAGGTCGAAGCTGGGCAGGTCGAAGGCGGTCTGGGCGAAGCTGGGCACGGCAGCGAATCCGGTCGCCATGAGCACGCCGGCCAACGCCAGCCGGGCAAGCGAGTCTCCGGAGTGCGTGCGGACCGGTCTCACACCCGGCGTTGGACCATGAGCTTCTTGAGCTCGGCGATGGCCTTGCCGGGGTTGAGGCCCTTGGGACAGGTCTTGGTGCAGTTCATGATGGTGTGGCAGCGATAGAGCCGGAATGGGTCCTGCAGCTCGTCGAGCCGTTCGCCGGCCGCCTCGTCGCGGCTGTCCGCGATCCAGCGGTAGGCCTGCAAGAGAATCGCCGGACCCAGATAGCGCTCGCTGTTCCACCAGTAGCTCGGGCAGGCGGTCGAACAGCAGAAGCACAGGATGCACTCCCAGAGGCCGTCGACTTTGGCGCGCTCCTCGGGGCTCTGAAGCCGCTCGCGCTCCGGCGGCGGGGTCGCCGACTTGAGCCACGGCTCGATCGAGGCGTACTGGGCAAAGGCCTGGGTCAGGTCCGGCACCAGGTCCTTGACCACCGGCATGTGCGGCAAGGGGTAGACCTTGATGTCGCCCGCGACCTCGCTGAGAAACTTGGTGCAGGCCAGCGTGTTGGTGCCGTCGATGTTCATGGCGCAGGAGCCGCAGACCCCCTCGCGGCAGGAGCGCCGGAAGGTCAGGGTCGAATCGACCTCGTCCTTGATCTTGATCAGCGCGTCCAGGACCATCGGCCCGCAATCATCAAGGTCGAGCTCAAAAGTATCGAGGCGCGGGTTCTGGCCGTCGTCCGGGTTCCAACGGTAGACCTTGAAGCGGCGCGGGTTCTTGGCGCCTGGCGCCGCGGCGTGGCTCTTGCCCTTCTGGACCCTGGAGTTTTTCGGCAGGAAGAACTCGACCATCCGTCAATCCCGTCTCTCGTATGCGTGCCGCAGTTCTTGAATGTTTGGCTTATGCCGCATAGCGAAGAATCTCTGATTCCGCGCCGTTCTTGACCGCCTCCTCAGCGCGCGCCATGACCGTGTTCGCAACCGATTCGGAGAGGTAGTACTCGCCACAGTTCTCGCAGACGTCGGCGGGGACGTTCTTGGTCACGACGATCGTCTCGCCGCGTTGCAGCGTCGCCGTGGCCTCTCCAGGCCGAGTGTCCCCGTGTCGGCAAAGAACGCAGCGCATCAGAAAACCTTCATCACCTGTCTCTAATAGACCCGTGCTTTGGGCGGGAAGGACTGGATTTCGTTGGTCATCGGCTGAAGCTGCACCGGGCGGTAGTCGATGCGCACCTGGCCGTCCGGGTCGCACCAGCTGAGCGTGTGTTTCATCCAGTTCTCGTCGTCGCGTTCGGGGAAGTCCTCGCGCGCGTGCGCCCCGCGGCTCTCCTCCCGGTTGGCGGCTGAGGCCATGGTGACCATCGCCTGATACATCAGGTTGTCGAGCTCGAGCGCCTCCACCAG
>SMUX01026760.1_pt1 | contig 13169 bp, 12 predicted proteins | sample 2456431 | NCBI WGS metagenome assembly SMUX01 (sample SAMN11095930, study PRJNA526329) | marine sediment metagenome | biome: Marine sediment; feature: Surficial sediment; material: Deep marine sediment; isolation source: Hadal surficial sediment | place: Pacific Ocean | collected 2014-11 | depth... | reverse complement strand
CCTTGAGATAGATGTCATAACAGGTACTGCTAGTGAGGATGTCCTGCTCGGTGATCAAGAAGATAACCTGATTTTTGGTCTTGATGGTGGTGATGTGCTCGATGGTGCTGCTGGCGACGATGTCCTGGTCGGTGGTTTAGGTAATGACATCATGACCGGTGGCTCAGGAGGTGATATCTTTGACTTTAATGAATTTGATACGAGCACACCCAGTGGCGGTACAGATCACATCACTGATTTTAATGTTGACGAAGATGTCCTTGACCTTCGTGATATCATAGACCTGTCCGGTAATGATACCATTAGTGATTGGTTAGATGTTACTGTAGTAGGTAGTGATACAGTCGTGACTATTACGGATTTAGATGCAGGCAACACGCATACAATCATCTTGGACGGAGTAACAAATCTGGGTACCGTGGGTACCGTGGATGATCTAATTACAGCTAATGTGATTCTTGCCCCGGATGACGGAACTGGGATTGCCTAACGGCGGGTAACCGTGTAGTTTTCTTGTGCAGTAAAACTGAAAAGAGGGCACGCTACGTGTCCTCTTTCTTGTTTGGCACTATTTCTAAAGCCCGTTGCATTCAACCCACCATACAAAAACAGGTGCAATCCGTTGATACGTCACCCAAAGCGCATTAACCCATAATGTAGGATTTTAAACGATGGGCAAGTGATGCCCCAGTTTTTCTTATAAGTTTCTTTTTGACGAGATAGGGTTGACGATCTCGCCGAAAATAGCGACAGCTTATATACCACACCAGTCTTTTAATTATGCGCTTGTAGGCGAAATTATCTTTCGGAAAGACTAGTTTCAAAATGTGAGTTAATGCTAGTATGACTGAGTAAAATTTACTGCGCACCGAGGATTTTTTATGTCCCTGTTCAAACAACTATTTATCCTGATTGCTGCCATTTTTCTTGTTATTTTTACGGTCAATTTCATTATCAGTGTAAATAACACTAGGAGTTACCTGGAGATTGAGGCGGAGATCCATGCCCAGGATACGGCGACCTCACTCGGCTTGTCTCTAAGCCCCCACATGACGGGGGAGAACGATCCGTTGTTGCTCACCATGGTCAATGTCATTTTCGATGCTGGCTATTATAAACAAATCAGGTTATTGAATGCCAAGGGTGAAGAGTGGGTCGATGTCGAAAACCCAGATACCTTTGATGAAGTCCCGGAATGGTTCGTCAGATTACTGCCCATGAACACAGCCATCGCAGAGAGCGAGATCAGTTCCGGCTGGACCATTGCCGGTAAGCTGTTCGTTACAATCAGCCCGGGTTATGCCTATTTAAAGCTCTATCAACAAGCGAAGAAGGCATTACTCTATTCATTTATCGCCTATATCTTATTTAATGTACTGGTCTATTTTCTGTTGCGATTTATTTTGATTCCCCTAAAGAGGATTGAACAACAGGCAAAAGATATTGCCAATGGTAATTTCAATACCATCGAGCAGATCCCCATGACAACTGAGATCAAGAGTGTCACGCTGTCAATGAATTACATGTCTAAGAAGATCAGGCGGATGATAGAAAACCTGAATGAAAAGCTGGACAAAACCGGAAAACAAATGCAACTGGATGGCCTCACCAAGCTAAAGAATAAAGACTGCTTTGACAGCGATATGAAAAACAAGTTTATGTCCCATGCAGAAGGGTATGTGTTTTTCATTAGGATTGATAACCTTGGGGTTTTTTCAAAAGACAAGGGACGTGAGGTAGTGGACAATTTCTTGAAAGAATTTGCCAAGGTACTAGAAAAATCTTGCGAGAACATAGATCATGATATCTCTATTTATAGATTTTTTGGCTCTGAGTTTTCAGTGATGGCTGAATCTATGTCCAAAAATGAAGTAGAAGTTCTTGGGAACAAGCTGCGTCAGAATTTAACCGTACTGGGGAATAAATACCAGAGACCTGATTTGGTCCATATCGGTATCGTGCCGTTCGATATCGGCAGTTCAACAGCTAAAATTTTATCTTCTGCCTCTGAAGCGTATGAAAAAGCCCACCTGATTGGCGGCAATGCATATGTGATTTACGAGCATGATGAGAAGACGCGTGATACAGAGGAGTGGAAACGGTTGGTTGAGCGTGTCATTAAAGAACAAAGCTATGAAATTACATTTGTAGGCAAGGTACTTAATTTACAGGATGAAAAGGAAATAGTGATGGAAGAGATCTTTGCCAAAATCATGGATGGAGAGGAAACTGTCCAAATTGGTACATTCATTTCAATTGCAGAAAAATACGGCAACATTATTGATGTTGATAAAGGCATTATCCGGAAAGTGATCAGTGAAATCACTGAAAGAAATATTCAACACCCTGTCAGTATCAATCTGTCCATGTCCTCCGTTAGAAACACTGAATTCGTTGAGTGGTTGGGCGATTTTTTGAAAGAGCATCAAACTCTGGTTAATCGATTGGTGTTTAGCATAACTGCCTATTCTGCATCGAAGGATTTGAATTCATTTGAGAAGTTTACTTTATTTGTACATGACATTGGTGCAAAGATCATGATGAAACGCTATGAATCCCAATATATTACGCTGGAACAGGTGAATCATTTTAATCTTGATTACCTGAGGCTTGCCAGGGAGTTAACAGCGGGTATCAGCCAGGACGCTGGCAAGCAGCAGTTTGTTGAGGCAATGAAAGAAGTGAGTGATTTGCTGGATACCAAGGTGATTGCAGAAGCAGTTGCAGGGCATGATGATTTCGAGGCGCTGAAATCAATTGGAATCTATGGTGCCAGCAAATAAGGGCAGAGAGTCAACTTGTTTACATGATCAGGTCTAACTCTCACAGCTTAGCCTATTTCCTGATAGCTGTTTTAATGTTGTCCGTAACGGTCAGAGCCGCTATTGACCTGAGTGATTCTATCATCCAGAAATTTGAACAGAAATACGGCCCTGAACCGGCAGATGATGTCAGACAATGGCGTGAGTTATTGCAGGTCTCAAAAGGGCTTAGCGAGTGGGAAAAGCTGGTCGCAGTGAATAATTTCTTCAATCGTAAGATCAAGTTCGTAGATGACATTTCACATTGGAACAAAAAAGATTACTGGGCAACACCTTTTGAGTTCATCGGTACGGGTGCAGGGGATTGCGAGGATTTTTCCATTGCTAAGTATTTTTCCCTGTTAGAACTTGGTATACCGGATGATAAATTAAGAATGACCTACGTCAAGGCATTGGTCTATAATCAGGCACACATGGTCGTAACATATTTTTCTGAACCCGGGGCAATCCCATTGGTGCTGGATAATATTAACCCAGCCATTGAGCCCGCGGACAAACGCAAGGATTTATTACCGGTCTACAGTTTTAATGGTGCGGGTCTTTGGTTAGCTAAAGAACGTGGTTTGGGTAAAAAAGCAGGGAGCGCCGATCGTATTTCATTATGGACAGATTTAAATAACAAGATGGTCGCAGGTTTGTAGTCCTAAAAAATACTGCCGTCCTCATCCAAAATCAGGTTTTCGATTCCTTCTATACCCGCACGAATATTCTTTCTACATGTTAATTTCTTTTGCGCAATATCTGGTAAATCGGTAAACGCGATGACACGATTTTTGCACAGCAGATCGACTAAGTCTTCCAGCACACGGATGAAATTCAAGTCAGAAGATAACAGGACTTCTTGTAATTCATCCACTGAATCTGTTTCCCTTAAAAATTCTATAATCTCCTGATAGTTTTCGTGGCCCATGAGTTCAGCCTCAGGAGAAGGCGCACCCTTATGAAAAGACTCTATTTTGCCATTTCCATCTCTTAATATGTAAGGCATAATTCCCCCCTCATGGTTATGGAAATATTGGACAATTCTGTTAAATTAAGATTATCGATCAAAAGGAACAGGATGTTAAGCTGAACTTGAGCTGGAAATATCAAAAGCCGCATAAATAATAGAAAGATAAATGCATGCCATTAGAACGTGATGATCCATTACTGAGTGCATTGACAGCGCTTTGCAAAGTAATGCATGTACCAAAGAGTCCAGATGCCCTGATCGCAGGGTTACCATTGGACAACAATTATCTGACCGCTGAATATTTTCCCCGCGCAGCTGAGCGTGCAGATCTGTCCGCAGGACTGGTAAGGCGCCCGTTAGAAAAAATATCCAATCTGATATTACCTGCAGTCCTATTATTAAAAGAAAATCAGGCCTGTGTCTTGCTTGGCCGCGAAGGTAATAATTTCAAGATCATGGTGCCGGAATCCAGAGAAGGACAAAAATTGGTGACTCTTGAGGAGTTAGAAAAAGATTATATTGGCTCAGCCTTTTTTGTGCAGAAAACTTATAAGTTTGACCGGGAGGCGAGTAGCAAAGTCTCATTGCGTTTCAAACATTGGTTCTGGGATGTTATTTTTAAGTCTTGGCCCCTATACGTTGAGGTGCTTGTTGCTTCCCTGTTTATCAATATTTTTGCCCTGGCTTCATCGCTATTCATTATGAATGTCTATGATCGTGTGGTGCCAAACCGTGCTATTGAGACACTATGGGTAATGGCTATCGGTGTGGCTATAATATTTATCTTTGATTTTATCCTACGTGCCTTACGTGGATATTTTATAGATGCCGCCAGTAAAAAAGCAGATATTATTTTATCTGCAAATATATTTGAAAAAATCATGGGGATCAGGATGGAATCCCGTCCAGCCTCTGTTGGTGAATTGGCCAGCCACGTGCAGGAGTTTGAGTCATTACGGGATTTCATAACATCGGCATCGATTATAGCATTGGTGGATTTACCGTTTTTGTTTATTTTCATCGCGGTGATCTGGTTGCTTGGTGGTGACTTGGCCTATATCCCACTGGCTGTAATACCTATTGTCATCATCGGCCCACTGATTATCCAGGTGCCAATGAATAATATAATTAACAAGTTGTTTAAATACTCCACAAAGAGAAGTGGCATTTTATTTGAGTCAATAAATAATCTGGAAACATTAAAAACACTGAACGCAGAAGGGCAGGTACAACGGGAATGGGAGGCCAACAACGAGGAAATATCCAAGTTGAAGATGAAAGCCAAGATGTATTCTTCAATTATGATGTTCTTTACGGACTACTTAATAAAAATGACAACCATAGCGGTCATTGTTTATGGTGTTTACAAAATTTCTGAAAATGAATTGTCAATGGGAGCTTTAATCGCTTGTACAATTTTAACCGGACGTGCCATGGCTCCAGTAACTCAAGTGACTTCACTTATTCTGCGATATAAACAGGCCATGAAATCAATGCAATCAATTAATCACTTAATGTCATTGCCAGTGGAAAGGGAGCATGAAGCTAACTTTCTGCATCGCAATCAATTGCTCGGTAATATTGAGTTTAAAAATGTATCATTTACCTATCCAGATCAGGAAATGCAGGCGCTAAAGAATGTGTCATTTCGAATTAAGGCAGGAGAGCATGTAGGCATTATTGGACGTATTGGAGCTGGCAAAAGTACGATCGAAAAACTCATCCTGGGGTTATACAAAGCTCAGGAGGGCGTGGTTACCATTGATGAGGGGATTAATGTGCAGCAAATAGATCCTACTGTGCTCAGGCGTGAAATTGGTTATGTGCCCCAGGACGTTACTTTGTTCTCTGGGAGCTTGAAAGATAATATCGTCATGGGATCACGTTATGCGGATGATGATGCTGCTATAAGGGCGGCAGATTTGGCTGGTGTCACCGTTTTTGCCAATAGACATCCCGCAGGATTTGATTTACAGGTAGGAGAGAAGGGGGGGTTCCTGTCAGGTGGCCAACGGCAGAGTGTTGTGCTGGCACGTGCATTGTTGCTGGATCCAGACATCTATATCATGGATGAGCCGACGAATTCAATGGATAACAGTACGGAGGAATCATTCAAAAGACGTTTTGCTGAAATTCTGGAAAATAAAACTCTCATTCTCATCACCCAGAAAGGATCATTACTATCTTTGGTGGATCGTTTGATCGTAATGGAGAATCAAACCGTCGTTGCTGATGGTCCGAAGGAGCAGGTTATAGAAGCCCTGAAAAAGGGAAGGATCAGGGTGTAATCAGAAAAATCATGCCATCACATCAAGCCGAAGAATACAAAAATATACCTACAGAAGACAGGAAATATCTGTCCGATATCAATGCTGCTGCCATGTATGGTGTGCCAGTTAGATACCATCTTTTACTCATCATCATTGTTAGCTTTATTTTCGTCTCTTATTACTGGGCCAAGCACGCCATGTTGGATGAAGTGACCCGTGGCACAGGAAAGGTCATTCCTTCCAGTCATATTCAAACTGTGCAAAATTTTGAAGGCGGGATCTTGTCTGAAATTTATGTAGAAGAAGGAGACTTGGTAGAGAAGGGACAAGTATTATTGCGGCTTGATAATATCAATTTTTCCAGCAGTCTATATGAAAACAAACTCAAGTACTACGAATTATTAGCTAGTCAGGCGCGACTGTTGGCAGAAATTGAAGAGCACGATATTGTTATGCCGGATGAAATATTGAAAAATTATCCAGTCGTGACCGAACGCATTGTCCAACTTTATCAGTCCAGGGTGGCACAACAAAAAACAACGATTAAGATACTGAATCAAAAAGTTAAACAGAAACAGCAAGCAATCGTCGAACAACGTGTAAAGATTGGGCATTTGAGTAATGGCCTCAAACTGATTCGCAAAGAGATCAAGCTTTCTGCGCCATTGGTGGCCGCGGGTGCAATTTCAGAAGTCGAAATTCTTCGCCTGGAAGGTACGGAGAATGATTTGAAAGGCGAGTTAGATACCGCACAATATTCAATTCCTCGCCTCGAGTCAGAATTACAGGAAGCAAAGGAGATGATTTCGGAAACCAGGAGCAAATATAGATCAGAGGTGCTAGCAGAATACAATGAGGTAAAGGTTGACCTGGATCAAGTTTCCGCAATTATGGTGTCAATGGAAGACAGAGTAGCCAGGACTCAAATATACTCACCAGTCAAAGGCAAGATAAAACAAATTAAAATTAATACGATTGGCGGCGTTATAAGTCCTGGTATGGAATTGATCGATATTGTCCCTACAGAGGATCGCCTACTTATCGAAGCGCAGATCAGACCATCAGACATAGCTTTTTTACATCCTGGACAGAAAGCGATGGTCAAACTGACAGCCTACGATTTTTCCATATATGGCGGGCTGGAGGCCAATCTCATTCACATCAGTGCAGATACTATTTATGATGCGGAAAAGCAACAAGAATTCTATTTAATTCGTTTAGTTACAGAGAAAAATAATATTGTTCGCCAGGGTCAGAGTTTCGATATTATTCCAGGGATGATTGTTGATGTAGATATATTAACAGGGTGGAAAACCGTGCTTGATTATATTCTTAAACCAATTCTAAAAACTAGGGATACGGCAATGAGGGAAAGATAATGAGTCAATATAGTTCGGTCTGATTCTATGAGTAATGAATTGCTTGTCGTATGTGACGATCAGAAATTATCAGATGATCTTTATTCAGCCTTATCATCTGATTATGCTTTGCGTAAACATGACGTTGGACTACCAACGTTAAATGAAATAAAGTCAATATCACCCTTATTGATACTTGTTGAAGCAAACTTGTTTGATGCGATTATTGAAAAAAATCTTGCTGGTTACATGATAGGTTATAAGACCCTAATTTATGGGGGTGATTGGTTAGATAGTAAACAAATAAGAGCATACTCTTACGGGATTTCCGGGTATTGTGGTGAAAACGTAAAGGCAATCGTAATACAGGAAGCAGTAAGAAATATTTTAAAAGGTGATATTTGGATCAAACATCATTTAATATCAACGGTGATTAATGTTTTACTCCAGCAACAACAAGAAGATACGAGTAAAAAAGATTTCGAAAATGATTTATATGAATTATTATCAAACAGGGAATTAGAAGTGGTAAGACGTGTACAGGTAGGGGAAAGCAACAAGGAGATTGCTGATAAATTGTGTATTTCTGAAAGAACAGTTAAAGCACATCTTAGCTCAACTTTTAAAAAATTAGATGTGCCTGATAGGTTAAATTTAGTTATATTACTACAAAAATATTCAATGTAGTGAGATCAATTTGTAAATGCAACCCAACAACTCGGCACAAAAGGCAGGCTGTGATAGCATTCATGCTTTTCGTGCCGACAGGGATGATGAGATGAACACTTCTTGTGAATGTTTGAATTATCAAGGTGACCATATACGTAGTTAAGGGGGGTAGTAAAAAGACGGCTAACCCCTTGGGGGACAACACATCGCGTCAGTCCTGAGTGGAGTTATCAGACTATTCATCAAGATAAGCAACAGGAAGACAGTCTGTATTTGTACTGGAATTTGCGTTGCCAACAGCGTAAAATCCGCGGTGCCTGGGGATTTCATTTACAACCGAGTCAGCACTGTTGCGCGGGGTATCAGCTGGTTATTTGGGAACAGTTTAATAAAAGGTTGACTTTTTCAATCAATTGAGTGTATCTTCTGAATAAAGCACCCTAACATATTGTATTCTAACAATTTGTATTTTAAAGATTAAGGATTTATTGTTGATGCTATCAAGATGCACTTTGCTTTGCCCTGTGGTTTTAGGTCTTGGTATCTCAGTAGTCTCTGCAGAAACTTTGCAAGAAGTCGTAGATTATACCGTGCATAACAGCCCTGATGTGAGGGCAACCGCAGCTGATCGGCGTGCGGTTGAGCAGGAAATTGGGCAAGCACGTGCAGGATATTATCCAAGAATTGATTTAGATGCCGGTTATGGTTATGAACGCAAAGCTAGTCCAGGTACGCGTGCACGCGGCCATGGCAGTGTAGGTTTAACCAGAGAAGAATTTGGTCTTTCTCTCGACCAGATGATCTTTGATGGTTTATTAACGAAAAATGAAGTAAGACGTCAAATCGCCCGTACCAATTCAAGAGCTCATAATGTACACGGGCAGGCTGAAATAGATTCGCTCAATGCAATCAGGGCATACCTCAATTTACAAAGACGTGTGATGTTAATTGAATTAGCAGAGGAAAATCTTGAAATTCATCGCCGCACCAACGACCAGGTAGTTCTACGAAGTGAGCAAGGGGTTGGTCGTCAGGCTGATTCTGAACAGGCATCCGCAAGATTGTCTAGAGCAGAAACAAACTTGATTGCTGAAAAAGGAAACTATCAAGATGAATTTGCAAACTTTATACGTGTGGTAGGGAAATCGCCATCCGAACTTGAGGAAGCTTACAATCCCAGTGATGCCCTCCCTGCAAATGTCGAGGATGCCGTACAGTTGGCAATTAAAAATCATCCAACTATAAAATCTGCTACAGCAGATATTGAGTCAGCCTATGCACAACGTGACACAGCAAACGCACCTTACTATCCCAGGCTTAACCTTGAGGTTGGCGTGAGACACGATGCTGATCTTGATGGTGTCACTGGTGTAGATGAAGGTTATTTTACCATGCTGAGGCTACGCTATAATCTGTTTAATGGTGGCAGGGATCGGGCACGAATTGAGGAAACAGCACATCAAATTGGGCAGGCTAAAGAAATTCGTGATTCTGCTGTACGACAAGTAGAACAAAGCACACGTTTATCTTGGGACGCTTATGATACGGCAACCAAGCAATTATATTTCTTTGAAAAAAATCGTAGTGCAACAATAAAAACACATGAGGCGTACAAACAGCAGTTTAAACTTGGACGACGTACATTACTTGATTTGTTGGATTCTGCGAATGAAATGTTTGTTTCAAAATCTGATTATGTCAATGTAAATTATGATCAGCTTTTTGCGATGTATCGCATATTTGTAAGTATGGGAATGGTGCATACAATTTTAGGCGTTGAATTGCCCGAAGAATCAGTAATAATAAATGCAAGTCGTCATCAGTCACAATAGCGGAATGAAAACAACACCAATTCCTCCTGAAATAAAATAATACACCGTCTGGCTGTATTATCGCTTCAATCTCAGTTATCGTGACATTGAAGATTTATTATCGGAGCGCGGTATTGATGTCAGTTATGAATCCATTCGATTGTGGTGTAACAAGTTTGGTCAGAAGCATGCCAAACGCCTGTTAAAGAACCACACGGATGAACTCAGGAAAATCGTGACGGATAAGTTAAGAAGTTATGGTATTGCACATCGAGAACTCATCCCAGATTCAATTTATGATACAAGGCAGTATGCCAATAACCGTGCTGAGGTGTCACATCAACCAACTCGTGTTCGAGAGCGGGGCATGCGCCGTTTAAGTCGACGCAACAAGCCCAACGCTTCTTAAGTATATATGCAATGGTGTACAATTTATTTAACTTGGGTAGATACTTAATCTCAGCCGAGCATTATCGTTTACTAAGACAGCGCGCCTTTGTGTCCTGGAAAGAGGCAGCAGTTGTTTAATTGGAATATGGAAAAGGATTGTTATGGATTTTAAAGTTAACTTGCCAGTACCTTCTGATCATATATGGCGCTCGATCTGACATGAATATTTTTCTTTTCTAAATCAAAACCGGGCTTTCAGGATCGACCAAACATGAATACAATAATTGCAGTCTGGCTGTTATTGGTGGTCGCTTTTGCTGCTGCAAACTTCCCTGGCTAAATGAGCGATTTCTTTTCTATATATAGCCCAACCCCAGGAAACCCCCGTGGATGTGTTTACTTGAATGGTTGCTGCTTTATTTTATTGTTGGTTTTATTGCCCTGGGACTTGAGAAAAAAATGACAGGCCAGCTGCATTCTCAGGATTGGGAGTTTTATGCAACGGGATTCTGCCTGTTTATCGTCTTTGTTTTACCAGGTTTTATCTATCGTCGTGATTTCCTAAATCATCTACAACGATGGAAAAGACGTCAATCTAAATACCCTCATAAGCTTCACCTTCAGAAAGGTAATGCTAATTATAGAGTATCCGACACATTAAGATCAGTGTTTACTCGAGCAATCTTCTCACCCATTATTATTGTTTTATCTGCCACCATCTCTGTTGACCATTGCATAACATCTTTAGGAAATAGCAGGATGACGGTTGAACCCATATTAAAGCGACCCATTTCCTGACCTTGTTCTAATTTAATATCATTATCTGAAAAATGTGTGTCGATAATAATCCTGTCTTTAGCCGGTGTGATTTGACCTGCCCAAACAGTCTCCATACTGCCAACGAATAAAGCACCGACCATGATCATGGCCATGGGGCCAATATCGGTATGAAAAATATTAATCACGCGTTCGTTTTTTGCAAACACTGCATTTACCGCACGCGCGGTATGTGCATTCACTGCGAATAGTTTACCCGGGACATAAATCATGCAGCTTAGTTTCCCTGATATGGGCATGTGAATACGATGATAGTCTTTAGGTGCAAGATAAAGTGTGGCAAATGTACCGCCAGAAAACATATTCACAAGTTCATCTTCAAGCAGTAAATGTTTCAGGGTATATGATTTCCCCTTGGCCTGTATGATTGTGTCGTCATTATCATTTTTTTTGGCAATATTGCCTATCTGACTAACAGAACCATCCACGGGACAGAGGATATTTTTCTCGTCTAGCTGAATGGGTCTCGCGTCTGCGGAGAGTTCACGGGTAAAAAATGTATTAAAACTGGAATAGCTTTCAGGATCAGGGTTCAGCGCCAGTGACATATCAACTTTGAACACTTTGATAAATTGGTTAATAATGAAATTCTTAAACCAGGGTGTTTCACAACGGGTCAACCGATACACAAGACTCGTTAAGAAATGTTGTGGAATAAAATATTGCGGCAGAACCTTTAGCTTGTCCCATAAGTTTGCAGCTTGATTATTGTTATTCATAAGTAATTAGTACTCTATCAATTTAGTTTTGATTGATAATTGTTTCTGTAAAATAATTGATGTCATCCCGTAGTCATGGCGGGCAAGGGACATCGTCTCGACCAGGGGGATAGATCTTCTTCTATACGGCTTAAGATTTCTGGTATTCACTCGAAATGGCTGGTTATGTTATTTATCAAATCGACAGCTGTGAGATTACTAGTGACGATGATCGTGTTGATGAGGTATTGCGGTTAAATTAGATCGTCTGACGATGGCGTCAAAACTGAGTGTTTTACCGTCTTCAAATGTCAGCTTGATTGAGATGCGCTTACCTTCACGCATCGGAACCGAAGGATTAAATAACATAAGATGATAAGCACCAGGTTCGAATGAAAGAGTCGAGTCCGGGGCAATAATGATATGTTCCTGCTGTTGCATGCTGGCTACGCCGTTTTTCGTCTGACTGATATGAAACTCAATGCGTTCAAATTCAGGACTTTCTGCAGAAACAAGGGTTAGTGCGCGATCTGATGAATTTTCAATATCCAGATAGCCAGCCATTACTTTGATGGCAGGCGGTGCTTCGCGTATCCACGCATTCTGCACATGAATATTTTCAGCCGATAAAACACTATTCGTGAGCAAGAATATGAAAAAAAAGCATGTAATGATCGAATTGATGGACTTCATTTGCATGTAAGCTTGAATCTCCTTTAACCCTATCTCAAGAAAGCCGATATAATACACGTAGAGTTGAAATCAGACATGCCGGATTCATGTCTATTTTTAGAATTATTGGCCCCGCATCTGGCGGGGTTTCATTTGTGAAGGTAAAGGTGAATCGTCAATACGCATTTTAGGGTCGATCTGGATGGACAATTTGTTAGGACTGTATAACTACTGGGTAGCCATCGCACTGATGATGATGGGATTTTATATCGTCATCGCCAATGAAAATCTGATTAAAAAACTCATCGGCCTGAATATTTTTCAAGTATCAGTATTTATTCTATTTATTTCAATGGGTTATCTCGATCAAGGTACAGCACCTATCTATTCGGAAGCTTATACTCAATATTCTGCACCCCTGCCGCATGTTTTGATTCTAACTGCCATCGTCGTTGGAATTGCAACCACGGCACTTGGCCTGGCCTTGACAGTACGCATATACCAGGCATATGGCAGCATTAATGAGGCCGAAATTGCCGAGATGGACCAAGATTGACCTAATGGATATGAATTCGTGATTTCACAGCATTTGCCCGTATTACAGGTCGTTGTTCCCCTATTATTCGCCCCACTTTGTGTGTTATTGCGCAGACATACCCTGGTCTGGTGTGTCGCACTGCTTGTCAGTTG
>SMUX01324422.1_pt1 | contig 13179 bp, 10 predicted proteins | sample 2456431 | NCBI WGS metagenome assembly SMUX01 (sample SAMN11095930, study PRJNA526329) | marine sediment metagenome | biome: Marine sediment; feature: Surficial sediment; material: Deep marine sediment; isolation source: Hadal surficial sediment | place: Pacific Ocean | collected 2014-11 | depth... | reverse complement strand
CTCCGCCGCCTCGACCTCGAGCGGACGGTCGATCGCCTGCTCCAGCTCGGCGAGGGAGGCGAGATCGACACGCCCCAACGAGGCACCCGAGCCAGCGTCATCGATCGAGACCGTGGAGCCGCGGACGATGAAGGGATCGAGATCGGCGTCAGTCTTCATCTCGTTCGACCACAGGTGGACCTCGACGAACCCCGGCCGACCCGCGGCCGCCGGCCTCTGGCGCCGGGCGGTGAGCACGAGCCGGCGGACCCGGCCCACGTCGTAGACGGCGGCGGTCTCCAGCGGCCAGGGCAGCTTCCACATGATGCCGGAGCCGTGGACGTCGCCGACGATCTCGCCGCCCCGCAGCCGCACCGCCTGCTGGTGGGGCTCGACCACCACCATGGTGTTGAGCAGGACGAGCACCCCCGCTCCGAAGGCGAGCAGCCAGAAGAAGCTCCGCAGCAGAAGCTGGTACCCCCAGGAGCTGGTCACGTCGAAGCCGAACTGATAGTTGACGGCCTCGTTGATCGACCGCACGATCGAGTCGGGGGCCGCGAGGTAGCTGAGCACCTTGGAGTCGAAGGCCGGCCGCGGCGTCTGGCCGGGAATCCGCGGCCGGTAGAGGTTCAGGAAGAAGTTCAGGATGATCTCGACGGTCACGGGGAAGATCATGAAGATCGGGATCGCGGTGGCGATGCCCCGAATCACCTGGTCGTTCTCGAAGAAGCGGAAGCCGATGCCCACGGCGACGGCGAGGATCACCACCGCGTTGCCCACCATGTAGCCGGCTCCTCCGCGGAGGTTCTGCCAGGCGGCCAGCGTGGCCATGCCCGCGACGAAGCGGGAAAAGATGAACGAGATCGTGGCGAAGGCCAGGCAGATGGCCACCGCCCAGCCAAGCTGATCGGTGAGGTGGAAGGTCTCGAGGTCGGCGGCAACGGTCTGGACCCGGCCCCACATCCACCACGCGAGCCCACCGACGAGGCCGGCCAGGGAAAGGCTGATCGTGGGCATGAGCCACTTGTGCATGAGCCGCAGTCGACGGGCCGCCACCCGCAGCTCGTCGGTGGCGGCGTCGAAGATCGAGCTGGTGCCCGCCCGGGCGGCGGCCAGCTCGTCCTCCTCGAGCGCTTCCAGCCGCTCGAGCTTGTGTTGGTGGAAGATGACGACCAGGCCCAGCCACACCAGCGTGCCGCCGAGCACGTAAAGCGCGGCGAAGGTCAACGCGGTGTCGCCGCGGGTCTCCAGCCCCGCTCTCTGAGGGCTGGTCAAACCGAAGACGAGCAGGACCGTGCCGATCAGCACCTGGATGAGCAGGCCGATGCCGGCCACCTTGGTTGCACGCTGATAGGCGTAGTGGTCGATTCGCATGGCTGGTTCCGGTCGGTGGAAACCCAGGCGGGCCGCCGGCCACGAGGTCGAAATTCACATTCGTCAGACCTGTGGGATCTGACACCGGGCCCCGGCGATCGGCCTCCGCTCGTCCCCCTCCGACCCCCTCCGGGTCGGGCCCGCTCCAGACGTGAGAGGAAGTCGGCGCGCGGGCACATCGCCACGAACTACAATCGGTGGAACTACGTACCGAGGCGGGCTCCCGGTTCGCGGGTTGCCCCGAATCGTCCGGACTTTTTTGCCCGCCCTACCCCTTCGAGCCCGCCGGGTCCCCCCCGACGCCTCCTCCGGCCCCCGATGATCCGATGATCGGACAGACCCTCGCGATCATTCGCAACACCTTCTTCGAGAGCATCCGCCAGCCAATCCTGCTGGTGGTGCTGGTTGCCGCCACCCTGGCCATCGTGCTGAGCAACCCCCTGTCGGCCTTCACCATGGAGGACGATCAGCGGATGCTGATCGACGTCGGGCTGGCGACGGTGTTCCTGTGCGGGGCGCTTCTGGCGGCCTTCGTGGCCACGAGCGTGCTGACTCGGGAAATCGAGAACCGAACAGCACTTACGGTGGTCTCCAAGCCCGTGGCCCGCCCCGTGTTCGTGATCGGGAAGTACCTCGGGGTGGCCGGGGCCCTGGCCCTCGCGACCGCCTGGCTGAGCTTCGTCTTCCTGCTCGTCGAGCAGCACACGGTGCTCCAGACCGTCCGCGACCCGATCCACGGCCCGGTCATCGTCTTCGGGCTGGCGGCCGTGGTGCTCGGCGTGGGGACCGCCGTGTGGTGCAACTACTTCTACGGCAAGGTCTTCTCCAGCACCGTGATCTGCATCACCACGCCCCTGGTCGGCCTGGCATACCTCTTCTGCCTCATGTTCGACCACGACTTCTCGCTCCAGCCGATCGGCACGGCCTTCAAGGCCCAACTGTGGCTGGCGCTGGCGACGCTGTTGATCGCCATTCTGGTTCTCACCGCGATCGCCATCGCCGCCTCGACGCGGCTCGGCCAGATCATGACCCTCTGCGTCACCATCGGCATGTTCCTGCTCGGCATGCTCTCCGACTGGCTCTTGGGGCGGCCGATCCGCGGCCTCGAGACCACCTGGCTCTCGCGAGCCTCGGCGGAGGGACTCACCCGCACCGAGGAGGTCGTGCGGACCATCACCCTGGTAGGCGGGGAGCAACGGACCACGACCGAGACGAGGGAGGTGCTCGAGGCGGGCGCCTCGCTCTTGGACATGGCCCGCGGCGGCGAGCTGCTCGAGTACGCCGCCTACCGGGTGGGTTACGCGGTCCTGCCAAACTTCCAGGTGCTGTGGCTCGCCGACGCCGTCACCCAGAGCCACGAGATCCCGGTCGCCTACGTGGCCCGGGCCGCGGTCTACGGGCTGCTCTACATTGTGATCGCGTTGAGCGCGGCGACGATTCTGTTTCAGAGGAGGGAGGTTGGGTAACCAAGACACGGAGGCACGAAGGCACGGAGTGACACGGGCTCGGGACCCCTTTCTGCCTTTGTGCCTTGGTGCCTTGCGAATACCATTCCCTCCGTGAAGCCACCGCAGTCCATCCAGGTCCGGGGGGCGCGGGAGCACAACCTCCGGTCGCTCGACGTCGACATACCGCGCGACCGGCTGGTGGTCATGACCGGCGTCTCGGGGTCGGGCAAGAGCTCGCTGGCCTTCGACACCATCTTCGCCGAGGGCCAGCGCAAGTTCATGGAGTCGCTGAGCGCCTACGCCCGGCAGTTCCTCGCCCAGATGCAGAAACCCGACGTGGAGTCGATCGAGGGGCTGCCGCCCACGATCGCCATCGAGCAGCGGCGCGGCGGTCACAACCCTCGGTCCACGGTGGCCACCACCACTGAGATCTACGACCACCTCCGGGTGCTGTTCGCCCGCTGCGGCGACCCGCGGTGCTGGCAGGTGGTCGGCGGCTCTGTGTCCCGGCCCCGCTTCTGCGGCCAGCCGATCAGCGCCACCAGCGCCACGCAGATCGTCGAGACCCTCGTCAACTTCGATCAGGGCACGCGCCTGCTCATCTGCTCGCCGGTGGTGCGGGGCCGCAAGGGCTACCACCGCAACGTCCTCGAGGGGCTGCAGAAGCACGGCTTCGTCCGGGCCCGGGTCGACGGCGAGGTCATCGACATCCGCGAGGTGCTCAAGGCCGGCGGCGACAACCCGCTCGGCCTCGGGCGCTACGAGCAGCACACCATCGAGGCGGTCGTCGATCGCGTGGTCGTCGACGCCGGGGCTCGCCAGCGGATCGCCGACTCGGTCGAGGTGGCCCTGGGGCTCAGCGAGGGGCTGCTGCTCGTGCTCGTGGAGCAGGGCAATCAATGGGTGGAGCATCGCTTCAGCGAGAAGCTCGCGTGTCCCGATCATCCCGAGTGCAGCCTCGAGGAGCTGGAGCCGCGGGTCTTTTCGTTCAACTCGCCCTACGGCGCGTGCCCGGACTGCGACGGGCTCGGGGTCAAGAGCGAGTTCGACGAGGAGCTCATCGTGCCCGACCGGAGCCTCGGCGTCGCCACCGGGGCCATCGAGCCCTGGCGTAAGAACGGCCGGCGGATGAACAGCTACTACAGCCGGCTGATGCGGCGGTTCTGCAACGACATGGGGGCCGAGCGGAGCACGACCTACGACAAGCTCTCCAAGAACGCCATCCGCATCCTCATGCGCGGCTCCACCGAAGCCGACGAGGCGCGGCACGGCTTCAGCTTCGAGGGGGTGATTCCCAACCTGCGGCGCCGGTACGAGAACACCGACAGCGACTACGTCAAGGAGCGGCTTCGCGGCTACATGAGCAGCACCGGCTGCCCGCGGTGCGGCGGAAGGCGGCTGCGCACCGAAGCACTCCACGTCGTGCTCCGCAGCGGCCGGCTGGCGGTGAGCATCGCCGACGTCACCGCGATGACCATCGACCAGGCCATCGGCCTCTTCGAGACGATCGAGCTGAGCGAAGAGAAGCGATACATCGCCGAGCCCGTCCTCCGCGAGATCAACAGCCGCCTGGGGTTCCTTGCGTCGGTGGGGCTCAACTACCTGACCCTCGATCGCACCAGCAGCACGCTCTCCGGCGGGGAAGCGCAGCGCATCCGTCTGGCCACCCAGGTGGGATCGGGGCTGGTCGGGGTGTGCTACGTGCTCGACGAGCCGACGATCGGGCTGCACCGGCGCGACAACGACCAGCTCATCGCCACCCTGCGGCACCTCGCCCAGATCGGCAACACCGTCCTGGTGGTCGAGCACGACGAGAGGATGATCCGCGCCGCCGACCACCTCATCGACATCGGCCCCGGCCCGGGCCGCCACGGCGGCACCGTCGTCGCCGAGGGCACGGTCGATGACGTCATCGCCAACCCCGAATCGCTCACCGGGGCCTACCTCGCGCAACGGCTTCAGATCGCCACCCCCTCGAGCCGGCGGCCGGTCAGCCAAGGCGACGCGCTGGTGGTCAAGGGGGCCCGGGCCAACAACCTCAAGTCGATCGACGTGGCCTTTCCGCTGGGCGGTCTGATCTGCGTCACCGGCGTCTCGGGCTCCGGCAAGTCCACGCTGGTGAACGAGGTCCTGCTCAAGGCCGCCCGCAAGGGCCTCTACGGCACGCGGGTGGTGCCGGGGGCGCACAGCCGGGTGACTGGACTGGGCAAGATCGACCGCGTGGTGCAGGTCGATCAGTCGCCCATCGGCCGCACGCCGCGATCGAACGCGGCCACCTACACCGGCATCTTCGACGACATCCGCCGGCTTTTCACCCAGACGCGGGAGTCGAAGATCCGCGGCTACAAGCCGGGGCGGTTCAGCTTCAACCTCAAGGGCGGCCGCTGCGAAGCCTGCCAGGGCCAGGGGGCCAAGAAGATCGAGATGCACTTCCTGCCCGACGTCTTCGTGACCTGCGAGATCTGCCGCGGCCGGCGATACAACCGCGAGACCCTCGAGGTCGCCTTCCGGCACAAGACCATCGCCGACGTCCTCGAGCTGACGGTGGAGGGGGCGGTGGCCTTCTTCGCCGCGCAACCCCGGGTGCTGCGAATGCTCGAGTGTCTGCGGGACGTAGGGCTCGAGTACCTGCCGCTCGGCCAGCCCTCGACGACGCTCTCGGGGGGCGAGGCCCAGCGGATCAAGCTCGCCAGCGAGCTCGGCCACCCCGCCACCGGCCACACGCTCTACATCCTCGACGAGCCGACCACCGGCCTGCACTTCGCCGACGTGGAGCGGCTCTTGCGCGTCCTCGACCTCCTCGCCGACCAGGGCAACACGCTGGTGGTGATCGAGCACAACCTCGACGTTATCAAGTGTGCCGACTGGATCATCGACCTGGGCCCGGAAGGCGGCGATCGCGGCGGCACGGTCGTCGCCGCTGGACCGCCGGAGAAGATCGCCCGCACCCGGGCCAGCCACACCGGTCGCTACCTCAAGGCCCTTCTGCCCAGATCGACCAGACGCGCCGCCGCGGCAAACGCCAGCCGCTGAGAGATACCGCGACTCTCGGCGCGGCGCGGCCACTCCGGCGGCCTCGCCCATCCTCTTTTCGCCCTCTGCGGCGGCCTTTTGGCCGGCTCCGGCGGGATCCACTGATCGCCCTCAAACCGCACGCCTCAAGGCTCATACCTCAGTCGAACATCACCGTCTTGTTCTGGCTGACGAGGATCTTGTCCTCGAGGTGAGCGCGGACAGCGCGGGCCAGGACGATCCGCTCGAGGTCGCGGCCCTTGCGACGCAAATCGTCCACGGCGTCGCGGTGGCTCACTGCGACAACCGACTGGGCGATGATCGGACCAGCGTCGAGATCCGCCGTCACGTAGTGGCTCGTGGCGCCGATGATCTTTACCCCGCGGTCGTATGCCCGCCGGTACGGCTCGCCTCCGCTGAAGGCGGGCAGGAAGCTGTGGTGGATGTTGATGATGCGGTTCTCGTATCCGTCCAGCAGCGTGGGTCCGAGGATCTGCATGTAGCGGGCGAGGACGATGAAGTCCACATCGGCCTGCTCGAGAATCGACCGCACCTGCTCTTCCTGGGCCACCTCGCGCTGCGGCTCGAGGGGGCAGGTGTGAAAGGGAACGCCGGCGGCCTCGGCAACGGGCTGGAGCGTCGCGTGGTTGCTGATGATGGCTGGGATCTGGGCCCGCAGCTCACCCGCCTCCCACCGCCACAGGAGGTCCTGAAGGCAGTGCGCCTGCTTGCCGACCAGTATCGCCATCCGCTTGACGTCCTCGCTCCAGCGGACCTGCCAGCTCATGCCGAAGCGATCGGCCAGCGGGGACCACGCACCGGCAAAGTTGCCGCGATCGAGGTCGCAGCCTTCCAGCTCGAACTCCAGACGCATGAAGAACTCGTCGTGCTCGGGGTCCGTGTGCTGATCGGATTCGAGCAGGTTGCCCCCATGCTCGGCGACGAAGCCGGCCACCGCGGCCACGATGCCCCGCGCATCGGGGCATGCGATCAGCAGTCGGGCTGTTCTCCTTGACCCACCGGTCATGGACGAGCCTCGCAGCAAGAGCCACCGGCTCTGCGGTGAGAGGATGGATAGGGCCCTGCCGGACTCAACGCGGGTCCGTCGCCTTCCAGATCTGACCCCGCCAGTACCGCCGGCGGCCCTGCTGAATGTTGATGTAGCCCGGCAGTCGGCCGCCGTAGGCCTCGTCGATCGCCTTCAACTCCTGATCGCTGATCGGGAACTGAACGTTGCGGGCGTTCATCGCGCTCCCGAAGAGGGACTGGGCGGCGTCGATGATCTTGCCGCTGTCGGAGAGATCCACCGCGATCGGGAAGTAGATCGCCCCGCTCGGGCGCAGATACGCCGTCGAGCGCCGAAGCAGCTCGATGATGACTTCGGTGCCATCCTCGCCACCGGTCGGGACATCAGCGGAATACCAACCGAGCGCCCGGGCGACGGGCTGCGCGATCCCGGAGACGTCGCCGATGATGACGTCGGCCTTGACAGACTTGAGGGCCGGCTCGACGTCGAACGGATCGAAGAAGTACCCCTGGTAGATGGAAACCTTCTCCTGCAGGCCGTGCCTGGCCACGTTCATCCTTGCCAGCTCACAGTGCATGCGCACGGGATCCACACCGTAGACGTGCTTTGCCCCGTCCAGGGCCGCCTTGATGGCCAGCGGACCGATGCCGGTTCCGACGTCGAACACGATGTCGCCCTCGCCGATGCGCAGGGTGCGCGCGAAGCGGACCGTCGTCGGGTTTGGTCGAAAGGCGGTCTCGGTGATGAATAGCTCGAGGGGAGGGTCGATCACCCCGATGCCGATTGTCGCGATGGTCAGCCCCGCGCTTGTTGTGTGCACAGAGTGCTCCTGCGACGAGCCAGAATCCCACATTGCGGCGTCGTATGCAACAGCGCATTTGATTGATCGGCGTTCTCGGCCCATTCTTGGCAAAATCAGGCCCCATGCGTACCCTGAGAGGGCATCATGGGCTCGATCGCCTCCCGCCGCGGAGGGCCGCTGGCGGGCTCGATCGGGCACCGCAGACCTTGCGTTCCGGCGTACGGACCCATCACCCGTGACCAGCTTCACGACCCAGCAGATCTGCGACCGGGTGGCCGGGCGACTCGAGGGCCCCGGTGATGTTGCGATCACCGGCGTCGAGCAGATCGACCGGGCAACCGCCGGTCAGATGACCTTCATCCGTGGTCGTCCATTCGCCGCGATGTGGTCGTCGTCCCGGGCGGCGGCAGCCCTCGTCAGGCAGGAGATCAACCTCGCGCCCGGGCCTGGCCGCACGCTTATCCGTGTCGCCGATACCGACTTGGCCCTGGCGAGGGTCCTGGAGATGTTCGCTCCGCCGGTCGCCTCGCCGCCGGTGGGTGTCGATCCCCGGGCCGTGGTCGATCGGCAGGCCAAGATTGGAGCCGGCGTCGCCGTCGGCGCGATGAGCTATCTCGGCCCGCGCGTGCGCGTCGGCGAGGGGACGGTGATCCACGCCAACGTCACTGTGCTCGACGACTCCGTCATCGGCGCCGGCTGCTTGCTCTGGCCCGGGGTCATCATTCGCGAGCGTTGCTACCTCGGCGACGGATGCATCCTGCATCCAAATGTCACGATCGGGACCGACGGATTCGGCTACCGGCCAGCGTCCGACGGCCAGTCGCTCGTGAAGATTCCGCAGATCGGCACTGTCACGCTCGGCCGTGGGGTGGAGCTCGGCGCCGGGACCTGTGTCGACCGCGGCAAGTTCTCCGAGACGTTCATCGGCGACGGAACAAAGATCGACAATCTCTGCCAGATCGGCCACAACTGCCGAATCGGTCGCTGCACGGTCATCGCGGCGTTGACTGGGATCGGGGGCTCGGTCACCATCGGCGACGGCGCCATGATCGGCGGGGGCGCGAGCATCAAGGAGCAGGTGACGATCGGCGACGGCGCCCGGCTCGGCGGCGGATCGGCGCTCATGCACGACATTCCACCGGGAGAGTCCTGGCACGGCCATCCCGCGCAGCACGCCAAGGCGGCGTTCCGCGAGTTCGCAGCGATCCGGAAGCTTCCCGATCTGCTGGCCACGCTCAAGCACCAGCGATCCCACCCCAGCCCGGAGGGGAGCCCGCCCGTAGTGGGCGGACCCTCAGGGGATGACGAAGGACCAGCGTAGGCGCTCCCGATCGGCTCATCGATCGGGCCCGGCGGCCCCGAACGTAGCGCTCTTCCGATAATGGCTGCGGGTGGAGGATTGCGACCCACGCGGTGAGATCGGCGCTTCTGACCGCCGCCGCGACAGCCGACATAGTGCAAGAGGCAGAGAGGGAGGGACGCTCATGACGAAGGCATTCGACAATATCAGCGCCGCCGCTTCCGGCCTGTGCTTGGGCTATGCGCTTTGTCACGTCTTCCTCTATCAGTTCATCATTCACACCGTCCTTGACACCTTCGGGATCGAAGTCGACCGATTGCAATCGGATCTTGGCTCGGAAGAAGCTCTGGCCATGCTGCTCTTGAGCTTCGTGCTCCACAAAGCCTCGGGGATGAATGCAAAGCTCTTCCAGGCGTCCGTCTACTTCGGAATCGGCACCTGGGTGGTGGTTGGACTTCTGTGAATCACGAGCACACCAGCCACCGGCTCTCGGGGAAACGGCCCGGTGAGCGGGCGGTGGCGGCGACCGGAGCCGGGCAGGCGGCCCCCGGCCGATAGGCCGCCGCGCGGCAGCCACGGGGCCTCAGGGTGCACCTTTCATCTCTACGCTCAAAATCCACCCGGGGGAGGTGGCACGGCCGCCCGGGTCGCGCCTACGAATGACTCGGATAAGAGGACACGCCCGCCCCACCGATACCCGGGCCGGCCGGCGCCGGTGAGTCGCGCTCGGAGCCCGACAGGAGACGACTCCATGCGGCTCTTCAAGAATCGCCTGGCCGCGGCGGCCGAGTTGGCCGACGATCTGGCCTTTCTCAAGGGCGACGACCCGCTGGTCCTGGGCATTCCCAACTGCGGCGTGCCGATCGCGGCGGCGATCGCGGAGGCGATCGACGGCTCGCTCGACATCCTGCTGATCGCCAAGCTCGCGGCCCCGCGGCCGCCGCAGCAGATCGTCGGCGCCGTCGACGAGCACGGGCGGATCTCGATGATCCAGTCGGCCGCCCGCTGGCACCACCTCACCAGCCGGCAGATGATCGGGCCGGCCCGGGCGGCCTTCGCCCAGCTCCAGGAGCGCCGCGGGCGGTTCCGGGCGGTCCTGCCCGAGACCGACGTCCGCGGGCGGACGGTGGTGATCGTCGATCACGGCGTCGAGACGGGCGCCACCATGCTGGCCGCCGTCGCCTCCGTGCGCGACCGCGGAGCGGCCAAGGTGATTGCCGCCGCGCCCGCCGGCTGCAGCAAGGCGACCTGGCAGCTTCACGATACGGCGGACACGGTGGTGATTCCGCACGCCCCCTCGCGGTTCAAGGGCATCGAGCACTTCTACGAGGTGTTCGACGAGGTCACCGACCAAGACGTGTCGTCGATCCTCCAGCAGTGGGCGGCCGCCCGCCCCGAGCACCACCCCGGGGTCCGGACCCTGGTCATGCGGGTCATCGGCGAGGGGAAGCAGGTCATCCATTGCGAGCTCGACCTGCCGCCGGGCACCGCGCGGGGATGCGACCCCCTCCCGGCGGTGATCTTCGCCCACAGCCGGGACAGCGACGGGCGAAGTCCGCAATCGGTGCCGATCAGCCGGCGGCTGGCCAAGCGCAAGGTCATCGGCGTTCGGATGGACTTCACCGGCCATGGGCGATCGGAGGGCACGATCGAGGCCGCCGACGACGAGCGGATGCTCGCGGACCTGCGATCGGTCTACGAGAACGTGCGGCTCCTCCAGGAGGTCGACCCGGAACGGATCGGTCTCAACGGTTCGGGGACGGGCGGAATGGTCGCGCTGTGCTTCGCCGCCCAGCAGCCGAAGATCGCGGCGATGGTGCTTCGAGGACCGGTGTGCGGTGAGGAGGTCGAGGCCGCCGGCCGGGTCAAGGCCCCGACCCTGCTCATCCATGCCGAACGCGACACCGCCCTGAGCGCGGGCGTGCACGACCTCGACCAACGGCTCACAGCCGCGCACGAGCTTCTGGAGATTCCCGAGTCCAGCCGGCAGTTCAACGATCCGGTGAGCATGGAGCTGATGGTGAGCGCCTCGGTGGACTGGCTGGTCGATCACCTTGGCGCCCGCCGCTCCCTGGGCTCACCCACCGATCCGCCGACGATCGAGACCGTGGGGAAAGAAGGCACGAAGGCACCGAGGGGAGGAAGATAGGGACGAGCAGGGGAGAAGAAAGACCCGACGTTCCCTCATCGCTCATCAGGTGTCTCTTCTGTTCTTGTCCGACCTCGTCCCTCGTCCCTCGTCCCTTCTTCTTACCGGTACAAGAGCCAGAGGACGACCAGCACCGCGGCGGTGATCACGGCAAGTTGAAGGGCGACCCACCAAGCCACCTTCCGCCACGGCCAGTGCGTGCGTGAGGCGTGGCGCAGGCGGCTCGGGGCCGGACGGTGCCCGCCGGTTGGTTGTCCCTGGGGCGGTTCCTCGCTCGGGCGGCTCATGACCATGACATTATCTCAGAAGGGCTTCGGCCGCGAAAGGGCTCAGGTCACGGAAGCCGCACGTCGATCAGAAGGAGTCGCTGACAGCTCTTCTTTCAAACGGGAGTGCAGGCATGCACAAGGATTCCTTACGTCCCACCGACCTGCTGCGCAGGATCGAGCAGACGATCCGGGCAGGCATAAGGAGGTCCTTGCGTCTGGTGACGCGGCGAAGGGCCGGCCGGCTCAGGGCGGGCCGGGTGTCGTGCAGCCTCGGGTCGGTGATCGACCTGTCCGGCGGGGGCCTGCGGCTGCTGGGCCCTCGGCGACTGACGGGCGAGATGGACGTCGAGCTGTGGGATCAGAATCGGCGCGTGGTGGTGCCGGGATGCGTGGTCTGGTCCAAACGGCTCCGCAACCACAGCTACGAGATCGGCCTCGAGTTCGGCACCATCCCTCCCGACGTCGCGCGCAAGCTGTCCGCCCTGGCCACGAGCCACCGGGATCAAGCGGTCCCCGGCGCGGCCCTCACACTGACGGCTGATCGTTGATCGCGTCTTCGGGCATCGCGCATCACTTCTTCTGCTGATCACTGATCACTGATCACTTCTTCTCAGAACCTCTTGTGCACCGGGCGCTCGGCGGGGGGCTTGACGCCGAGGATCAACCGCATCAGCTCGAGGTCGTCGGGGTCGGTGACCTTGAGGTTCCGCACGTCGCCCTCGACCACGTGGACGGGCTCGCCGAGCCGCTCAACCAGCGACGCGTCGTCGGTCGCCTGATCGAGGTCGGCCTGGGCGTAGGCGCGACGCAGCAGATCGACTACGAAGACCTGCGGGGTCTGCACCTCGACCAGCCCCCGGCGATCGACCGTCTCGGTGACCCTCCGGGCCTCGAGCGTGACCCGGCCGGCGTCACCCAGGATGTCGTCGGCAATCGCGTCGTCCTCGGGCGCCGTCACATCGACCGGCTCGTCATCGACCCGCTTGACCGTCGCGGTGATGGTGATCGCGGGAACCACCGCCGGCAGACGGCGGGCCGCTTCGAAGATCCGGTTGAGCAGCTTGTTGCCGACCCCGGGCCGGGCGGCGTCATGGACGGCGACATGGGTGGCTTCGTCCGGGACCGCAGCCAGGGCGTTCTTGACGGTCTCCCAGCGGTCGACCCGCCCGCCGGCGACGATCGTCGCTCCGAGAAAGCCCAGGGTCGCGCCGTACTTGGTCTTGAAGTCCTCAAGACCGTCGGGGGGCCCGGCCACGACCACCGAGGAAACCTCGTCGCGCTTCGTAAAGGTTTCGACCACCCGGATGAGCAACGGCCGGCCGCCGAGATCCGCCGCGAGCTTGTCCGAGCCGCCGAACCGTTCGCTTCGGCCGGCGGCGGCCACGACCACACAGACGTTCATGGGAAGGCATCATGGCATCGAGCCATCAGGGCATCAAGGGGAGGGACGAGGGACGGGCTCATTCCCATCCGCGGGTCAGCTCCGATGGGACCACCTTCGATGGTCATTTCGCATCCGCCACTTGTCCGATCACCACCATCGGCGCCGAATGCCGGGCGGAGTAGACCTGCAGCGTCCCGTAGACCAGGCCCCGGAAGTCGTCCCTGGGCGTGACCCTGATCAGGGCCTCGATCAGCGTCCCGTTTTGCTCGACCGCGACCAGCTCGGCATCGAATTGCTCCGGCGACTCCGAGAGCACGGTGTAGATCGTGTCATCGGGCTCGGCGCCGCGAAGCCACTTCAAGGCCACCGGGAACTCCGCCGATTCGCCCGGCTCGAGCCGGCCGATCGGAACCCGATTCTGCGAAAGCACCCATG
>SMUX01222299.1_pt1 | contig 13198 bp, 17 predicted proteins | sample 2456431 | NCBI WGS metagenome assembly SMUX01 (sample SAMN11095930, study PRJNA526329) | marine sediment metagenome | biome: Marine sediment; feature: Surficial sediment; material: Deep marine sediment; isolation source: Hadal surficial sediment | place: Pacific Ocean | collected 2014-11 | depth... | reverse complement strand
TCTGAAGCACATAATATGTTCTCCAAATCAGCCAAGGGATAACTCCCTGTAAATTATATCCAAATATTGCCACAATTGCGTTTCTTTTACCAATTGTAGCCATCATGCCTTTACTGTGAAATGAAAATTGATTCATTTTATTTTTCCCAGTTAATGATGCGTTCAGATTGTGCGATACAGTATGACTTTGATGTATGGCATGTTGAGCAGTTGGAGGATAAGGTTTTCCGGTAGCTGAATCAATTATTTCAGCACAATCTCCCAATGCAAATACATTTGGATATCCTATTAATCGTAAATACTTGTCAACTTGAACTCTTCCTGATTTTCCATGTTCACATTTTAATCCAGTAATAACAGGATCAACTGTAACACCCCCTGCCCAAATAAGAGTAGTGCATGGAATTTTTTCCTTACTATCTAATAGTACATAATCTTCATCAGCATCAATAGCTTTTGTTTTAGTTATAACTTGTATACCTTGATTTTTTAAGGATTTCATTGCTTTTTCACTAAGTGATTTGCTTACTTCAGGCAAAATTCCATTCTTTGATGAAATTAATATCATGTTGATTTTTTTTGGATTAATGTTTGGGTACATTCTTGCTGCAGATTCCCTAATAAGATGATTGAGTTCTCCAATAGTTTCAACTCCTGCAAAACCACCTCCTACCACTGTAAATGTCATAAGTTTTTGTTGTAAATCAGGATCACTTGTTTGACCTGCATTTTCAAGCATGTTAATAGAATGGTTTCTAATTGCTATTGCATCTTCAATTGTTTTAATTGTAAAAGAGTGTTTCTCAATATTTTTGTTTCCAAAAAAGTTAGTAATACTTCCCATAGACAAAATAAGATAATCGTATTCTAATGCATGGACTTTTCCATCAAAAAGTCTACTGATTGTTACTAATTTTTGTTCTAAATCAATAGAAGATACAACTGCTTGATAGAATTTAGCACGTTTACAAAAAGTTCGAATTGGTATGGAAATATCTCTAGGATGAATCATACCCGATGCAACTTCAGGCAACATAGGAGTAAATAAAAAGAAATTATCTTGATTTACAATACTAATATCCACATTTACTTTGTTTTGAAAAATATTTTGAATTTCTCGTAGTACATTTATTCCTCCAAAACCTCCTCCTAAAATTAAAATTTTTTTTATCGATGGAAAATCCGATTTGTGGATATATTGAATGTGTTGTTCAAGGGTACTTTTTTTTCGAAACTCTACATCACATTTCTTACATCGGTGCATAGTGCGATTTGTTCATTTTACGTAGAAAGACCGTTGTTTGTGCATACACAACATACAAAATCAAAAAATTTATTCGACAACATCTATCATTTTTATGCCTGATTTAAAAATTATGGATGTGGTTTTTTCAGAAAAAGAAAAAGCAATATGCTTGATTTCAAATGCGATTGCAGCCTATTCTCTGTACACTGAAAAAGGTACTTTACCGAATAACATATCTCTAATTGATTTCGTAGTAAAGGGTATTCCAAATGAAATAAAATCTGAAATTTCGATAGAACTAATTGATGAGGTTTTTGAATATATTTCAAAAAGCCGTATGGATGATTCATAAAGTGTATTTTTTTAACTAAACATGTAGATTTGACTGCAATTGCCACTCTGGGTTCTCATTGTTCTCTCCAGGTGCTAAAAGGAGCAAAAGATGAAGGTCTTAAATCAATTTTAATTTGTGAAAAAAAACGAGAGAGACTTTATAGAAGATTTAATTTCATTGATGAATTAATACTGGTCGATTCGTTTCATGAAATACTAGATCAAAGATGTAATTCAATTTTGGAAAAAAATAATGCAATCTTAATTCCACACGGAACTTTAATTGCACAAATGAGTTCAAATGAAATTGAATCAATTAAAATTCCAGTATTTGGAAATAAATCTATTTTACGTTGGGAATCTGATAGATTATTAAAAGAAAAATTAATGCTTGAAGCAAAATTAAATGTCCCAAAATCAGTCTCAAGTCCTAAAGAAATTAACAAGCTAGTTATTGCAAAAAGACATGGTGCTGCAGGCGGTAAAGGATACTTTATGGCAACAACTGAACTAGAATATAGTAAAAAACGTGACAATCTAATTTCACAAGGTATCATCAAAGGAGATAATGATTTGTATATTCAAGAATATGCTTCGGGAGTTTTAGCGTATTTGCAGTATTTTTATTCTCCATTAAAAGAAGAGTTAGAATTTTTTGGTGTTGATAAAAGACATGAATCGGATATTGAGGGATTGTCAAGAATACCTTCACCACAACAAATGAAAATGGATGAAGCTCCTTCGTTTAATGTAATTGCAAACAGTCCTTTGGTACTAAGAGAGTCCTTACTATCAGAAGTTTATTCAATGGGGGAAAGATTTGTAGATGCTGCAAAGAGACTTGTTTCTCCAGGAATGAATGGACCATTTTGTATTGAAGGAGTTTATGACGCAGATGCAAAATTTTGGTCATTTGAATTTTCTGCAAGAATTGTTGCAGGTACAAATATTTTCATGCAAGGTTCTCCGTACTCCACATTATTTTATGATGAACCAATGAGTATGGGAAGACGAATTTCCCGAGAAGTAAAAAATGCAGAATCTAGTAATCAAATAGACAAAATTGTTACATAAATAGGAGTTTTTTTGATTTTTGCACTAGAATAATTATTCCACTTATTGTTCCTAAAACTAGAACTACTCCCAAAGGAAATTCAGGAACAACGAATGTTCCAATTATTTCAATTTCTTCAGTAAATGTTGGAACAAAAAAAGTCAAATGTTTATCTGCAATCTCAATTATTTCATAATCGACTTCAAAGCCATTAACTAATACTGCAAATTCATTATTTTCTGCACGAATAAGATCATTTGGTAATTTAATTTGAAATTGTGAATCATTTACATTTTCTGTAGCAATTAACAAAGAAATTGTTTCTTTATCAATTGCCATCGCAATAACATCTCCGTTAAAATCATATTCTATATCATAAATTTCATCATCAATTTCTAAACTATAACTTTCAGCATATGCAGAAAGATTAGAAAAAAATAAAAATGTAATTAAAAATAAGAAAATTAAAGATTTGCTTAGGGATTTAAATGTCAAACTTTTACTTCCATTCCTTTTTGCTCTTTAACAATGTATTTGTCTCTAATTTTTACACTGACAAAATCAATTATTAATACAGTTATTAGTACTACAATCATAAAGACTGCAGCTTTTCCATATTCAAAGAATTTGATATAATTAATTATGTAAAATCCAATTCCTCCAGCTCCAACTAATCCTAGTATGCTTGTTTGTCGGACATTATAATCAAACATATACAATACTTGACTAATCAAATGTGGCGCAGACTCTGGAATTACAACGTGACGAATTAATTGCAATTTGGAGACACCGATTGAATTAACTGCTTCTACTGGTTCAGAATCTACTGCTTCTATAGATTCGTATTGTAATTTCGCAATGAATCCTATGGTATACATAATAATTGCTAAAACTCCAGCAAAAGGACCTAATCCCACCATAATTACAAACAAAATAGCCCATAGTATTGAAGGAAATGTACGTGCTGCAGCCAAAATTCCTCTCAAAGGAACATAAATTAATTTACTGTTTAGATTTCGAGCTGCCAACAAACTTAATGGAAGTGCAATTACTACTCCAACAACAGTTCCAATAAACGCCATTTCAATTGTTTCAAGCATTGACCAAAAAGCAATAGCAAACAAATCAGGTTCTACTTCAGCCATTTCTTTAACTACAATTGCTAAATTAGGGAGCCCTTCTACAAATTCAGCTGGATTTGCATCAATGTTATAAGACATTGCAATGATTCCCGCTATTATTAATCCAATAATCAAGTTATTTTTAGGATTCATTATTGTATAATTCCATTATTTCTTGTTGTGATATGCTACCTGATTGAAAATCTATTATTTTATCACCATCTATTCCAATTTCTAGAATTTTTTGGCCTTCTTTAATTACTGCCACTCGATTTGCGTATTCTAATGCAAGCTGCATGTCATGATGTACCATTACTGCAGTGAGATTTAGTCGTTTTTGTGCATCTGCTACTAAATCCATTATTTCTCTAGCAGTAACTGGATCTAATTCAGATACGATTTCATCTGCAAGTAACAAAATAGGTTTTTGCATTAATGCTCTAGCGATTGCAACTCTTCTTTTTTCTCCTCCACTCAACATGTATGTTTTCCTGTTTTCTTTTCCATTAAGACCTACAAGTTTGATAATTTTTTTTGCTTCTTCTATTTCATGTTCTGGAAAATTTTTTAAAAGGGAATTTAGTGTTCCAATGCGAGGTAATGCGCCAATTAAAACATTCTCCAATACAGAGATGTTTTTTACCAAGCCTAAGCTTTGCGGAATATAACCAATTTTTGACATTTCTCGCCTAAATTGTTTTTTGTTCATGTTAGGTGTTTGATAATCAACTTTAATCTGACCTTTACTAGGATTCATCATGCCGTTGATTAACTTTAGTAAAGTTGATTTTCCAGAACCGGATTGACCTACTATAGCATAATTTGTACCTCTTTCAATTGATAAAGTGATTTCTTTTAATGAATAATTTTTTCCGTCGTAGGATGCCCAAACATCGTTCATGTGAATCAAAATTTTAGTGTTAATTGTAGAAAGTTTAGAAATAGAAGAAGATGGCGTTGATTTTTTTAAAAGTTTTTTTAATGACATTATTTTTTAAAGTTATACTTATTTAAGATTTGTTGATCAAGTCCTGTAAGGGAATCAATGTATGTTCCAAATTCACCTATATGCATTGTAGTTGTAGTTGGAAGTAATGCTTCTGCTCCATATACATTCTTGAGAATGTGATTATTTTCATCTTTATTTAATTCAAGCATTGCATCAACAAATAGTTTTTTTGTTAAATCTGACATGTCAGAACTAACTACTAATACATGTGAAGGTACAGGACCAATTTGTTCAACAATTCTAAGCTGATTTTGTTGTTCAATTGTTAGATATTTTTGTGGTGCAATATCTGAACCAAATGCTACGTCCACATTATCATTTAACAGAAGTTCAAGTGCTGCCTTGTAACCACCTGCAAAGGTATATTCTTCAAAAGTTTCACTCAATGCTGCTTGTAGTGCTACCAAATCATTTCCTTGAATTTGTATATATCCATTTGCCACCAAAGTGCCCATTGGCTTAACGAAACCTGAAGATCCAGTAATGCTAGTAAATGCTACTCGTTTTCCAATGGTTTCTGCTAAAGAATTAACAGAATCATTATCTGCTTTTGCCCAAACTGTGGCTTGATAATTTACTTTACCTGCAACTACTTCAGCTGCAACTACTTCTGCACCAGAACGTTGATGTGCAATCCATCCAGGTCCTGTATCCATAAATGCCGCATCAATGTGGCCAAATCGCAATCCTTCTATGATAATTTCATAGTTTGTAGGGACCACAATTTCTACATTGATTCCCAATTTTTGTTGTAGAAACTCTTTCAGCTCTTCAGCTTTTGGAGTTAATTCGTCTGCTTTTTCAGTTGGAATAAAACCAATTGTGATTGTGTCAACATCTGGAACAACTGGGAAACTATGAACTTGAATTGTGCCTTGCGTAATCAGGTATTCTATTGCATTCATAAACTCTACATCTGAAATTTTATCATCTGCCCAAAAGCCCGCAGTGCTTTTTATCCAACTTGGGACAATTTCAGATTCTGCATTGATTGTAATTGGAATTGCAGCTAAAGTCACTATTACTGCTAATGTAAGAATCAAAATTGATTTTTGTTGCATGTAACCAGTTAGGAACCCCTAACATAATTTAAAGTGCAAAGTAATTCTATATTATGATTCTAAAGTGATAGAATGTTTAATTGTTACTTTTTCCGGGATTTGCGTATAAACTCAATATAGGTTCGTTGTCTTTTATAGTAATAACTACCTGACCAATTTTGCTTTTGTATAATTTGATTTTCTTTCCTTCTTCGGAAATTCGATAATTATTGACATTGATCAAGGCAAGGTCTTCTAAAGTAGATAATGTTTTGTAAACTGTCGATAAAGAAATATGTACTTCATGTGCAATTTGGGTAGCGTCTTTTGGTTCATGGATTATGGAAAATAATACTGCTCTAGTACAAACATTTATCAGCGCCTCAATTATTTTCTGAGTAACATCATATTCGCTTAATTGGATGACGGTAGGTCTTCTCATATAATCTTCCTTTAATTAGGTACCAACGTCAGTGATGGTTCTGATTTTTTTATACTAATATCGGCTTTACTGATTCTACTTTTGAAAATTTTAAATTTACGTCCTTTATCTGAAACCAGCCATTTTTCAACTTCAACTAAAGTTAGATCTTCGAGGTCTGATAATTTCTTGTATACTGAACTTAATGGAATTTTACATTTTTCAGAAATCTCAGCTGCAGTTTTACCTTTTTTAATTATTGAAAATAAAATTGTTCTTGACTCAGCATCTGCAAGGGATTCTATAACTTTTTGTGTAATATCATATTTTTTTAATTGAGGTAGTGTTAATCTTTTTGCCAAACAGTATCATAGCATTTCTAGAGTTATTTAAACGAAATGCTATTCTCATTCTATATAATTAGAATTTAATTAGTGCTTTTTAGTTTGTATTTGTTTATCAGGATTATATTTTTGCCAAAAGGCTCCTAGTATGACTGCTATAGATATCCAAAATATTGATACAGATACTAACGACGTTATTCTAAATCCATTAACAAGTTCCATAGGCGCAGTTACTTCATCAGGATTATCTGGCATTAATACAAATATTGCACTAATAAAAGCACCATATCCAATAAATGCTACAATTCTTTTTCTTTTTTCTAATCGTTTGAATAGCTGATAAAACCCTACCATTCCTAATCCAGAAATTGCAATGAATGAAAGATACAAAATTGCTCGTAGTACAACAGTATCAGGGTCTCCTACAGTAGGAGGGTTTGCCGGATATTTCAAAAATGGTATTAAGTAAATAGTAAACCACATAATTCCTGATAAAATTAAGGCTTTTTTGATATGATGGTCTCCAGGTAATATTTCTCTTGAAAGTGCAAAAACTATACCAAATAGAGCACCCATAGATGTTCCAAGTATTGCCCCAGCTAAAACTTGTCCTCCTTTTTGCCATATTCTATAAGATTCATATTCGACTCGGAATTGTGGGGTATCTTCTTCCTCACCTGATGCAAAGAGATTTTGAGTTTCTATTCCAATTGCTTCATCAAGATATGGTTCAACAATTATCAAATTTGCAAGACCATGAATTGTACCTGCAAAACATCCTGAAACTAAAACAATTGCAATAAAAAGTGCGGTTTTCATAATTTACCTAATGACAAGGAAAACCGGCAGCGTGTCTCATATCATGAGTTAATTCATGAATGAATAATTCATCGAATGCTGTTTCACCCATAATTACACTAAATAGATGACCCTGATCATAACCTACAACAAACAATCCAAAAGCAAAGATAGTAGCAAGTAGAATTAATGCATAAATTGGAATTCCAGGTTTTGTAATTGTTATACCTTTTGACTGAGACATCTTTCATTTTTCAATCCTACTGACGTATTTAAATTCTTGTCAAATCTAGGTTTGTTAGATTAAATTATCTACCAAACGATGAAATATTTACTTCATTAAAATAATCAAAATATGAATCAATTATATTATTTGGTGATTCCTATAATATTAGGAATAATTTCTGTTTTTTTTCTGTATGGAATTGAAAATGACGAAGTTCTTTTTAGCAAAAAAAATCTTATGGAAAATGGCTCTCCTATATTGGGGGATCCCTCAGCACCAATTACGATATTAGAGTGGGGGGATTATCAATGTACATTTTGTTATAGATTTCATCAATCCAGTTTGAATATAATTTTAGAAGAATACATCGATTCAGGAAAAATAAATCTTGTTTTCAAAGATTTCCCATTAAATGGCCCTGATTCAATTTTAGGGGCGGAGGCAGCATATTGTGCAGGAGATCAAGGAAAATACTGGGCATTTCACAACGAATTGTATTCAAATTGGGCTGGTGAGAGAACGGGATGGATAAATTATGATTCATTAAATCAATTTGCAAAATCAGTAAATTTAGAACTTGATGAATTTACTTCATGTTTAGATGAGCACAAATATAAACAAAAAGTTCTTGAATTAGAAAAATTTGGTAAAGAAATAGGAATTGATGCTACGCCTTCCTTTTTGATATTCAACGATAAAAAAATTATCAAAATTAGAGGAAATCAACCTATTGATGCTTTTAGGCAAGCAATTGATGATTTGTAAATATTAAATTGTAGATATTTCTAGCATTTTAGGCAATCTTATTGTAAATACAGTCGGATTGTTTCTTACGTAAATGCTTCCTCCATGTTGTTCTACTATGCTCTTACAACTTGCTAGTCCTAGTCCTGTTCCTTTTTTCTTTGTAGTAAAGAGTGGTTCAAAAACTTTTGATATTATTTCATCTGACAATCCATCTCCAGAATCTTCTAGTTCAATTTCAACCTCATTTTCTAAATCAGTTATTCTAATTGTGATTTTTCCTTCATCATTTATTGCTTGTATTGAATTATTTAGTAAATTATCAAAAACAATCTCAATTTTATCTGCATCATATACAAATTCTACACCGTTATCAGGAATGTGAAATTGGACATTTGATGGTTTATTTATTTTTGCCAAAGATAGTCCTATGGTATGTAAAAGTGAATTTTTTGTTGTATGTAATGATTGAATTTTTACAAATTCTAAAACATCATCGATTTGATTTGACATTCTAGCAATAGCACGCTCCATCATATCAATTTGTTTAGTAGAAAAAAAAGTTTCGCCTGAATTAGTTCTGGCTCTAGCAATTTCAACTACTCCTTTAAGAACAGTTAATGGATTTCTTAAATCATGAGCTAATCTTGCAGATAATTCCCCAATAGCAGAAAGTCGTTCTCCTTGTGCTAATTTTTTAGTTTTTTCTATCAAATCAATTTGTAAATTGTCACGTTGTCGTTTTAATTTCTGTTCTGAAATTGCTAATTGAGATAGATTTTCTTTTAATTTTTCATTAAATTCTCTTGTTTGTTTTTTCTCATTCGAAAATAATTTTTTCATCAAATCAAGTTTTTCTACAGCATACTTTTCAATAAGAGCAGATAATTCACTATTTATCTTAATTGCTTCTGGAATTTCAATAATATCATTTACCATATCCATTAAACTTTCTTGTTTGTTGATGAGTTTTTCAGATTGTAAAACTTCTATCTGTTGTTCAAATCTTTCATGGGATTTTTTGATTTTATCAATTCTATGTAGTCTATTTGTTAATTGATCATTGATTTTTTTCATATATTCTTTGGCTTTTTTAATTTGAATTTCAGTATTTTCGGAAGATTTTTCAGGTTTTGCGGATTTCTTTTTAGCGGGGTTTTTTATTTTCAAATAATCCTTTGCCATTTTTTTAATTTGAGTTTTTTATGATATACTGAGTTCGGTGTTCGTTACGAACACACGATCTGAAAAAATACTTCTCATTCCATGTCTTTATGATGTATGCTTATTGCTATTCGGGGATCATATAGAGGATTAGAGCTAATCAAATCACGCATCATTAATCGCTTGAGAATTGCTTTGATTTCGTGAGTTTCAACACCGCCTAGCTTTCTTGCTCGATCAGAGATTTCTTGAAACATCACTTCTTCATCCACGCGCTTAGTTTGACAAATGTATGTTTTTAATAAAAGACCTAATTGAGTCAATTTATTGAGTGAGAGTTCATTATTTTCTACGAAGATTTCACGAATCAAATCTTCAATATGAAAAATCCCCTTTTCAGATACTTTGTATCTCAAAAGTTTTGGATAGTCATCTAGTGCAATAGGATAAAGTTTACCAACAGTTCTACTTCCCATAATCACTATTATCCGGTAATGGTAATGTTTAGTGCGGTCAATTTTTGTAAATTAAAGGTCCAATTTGGCAAAATCTAATTTGTGACAATCTCATTCCAATCAAACTTAATATTCGATTCGTAAGTCAGTTGAAAATATGGGAAAATTTACATTACAAAAACAGGATTCTGTGAAACTCTACAAAATTAGAAAGACTCTAGAAGAATTATCTCAAAAAACAGGTCGTGGAACCGAATTAATTAGCTTGTATGTTCCACAAGGTAAACAACTCCATGAAGTAATTACTACTCTAAGAGAAGAGCAAGGAACTGCAGATAATATAAAATCGGATCTTACTCGAACACATGTTGTAGATTCATTATCTAAAGTTGTACAACGATTAAAACTTTACAAAAAAACCCCCGAACGGGGTCTTGTAATTTTTTGTGGTGCGTTACCTCCTGAGGGAGGAGGACCACTTGGAAGTGAAGTAGTCAAAGTTTATGAGATTGATCCCCCCAAAGATTTGAAAACATTTCTGTATAGATGCGATGATCATTTTCATGTAGATATTCTAAAAGATATGCTCAAAGATGATAACTTAGTTGGTTTTCTCGCTATAGATGCAAAAGATGCGGGTTGGGGATTATTGCATGGGGACAAAATTGAAGTTTTAAAAGAAACTGGTTCAGGAGTTGCGGGAAAACATAGACAAGGAGGACAATCTGCAAAAAGATTTCAAAAATTACGTGAAATGGAGCTTACCTATTTTTTTAACAGAGTAGCTGCAACTACAAAAGAGTTTTTTATTGATATTTATCCAATAAAAGGTCTGATTGTTTCTGGACCTGGACCTACCAAAGAAGAATTTATCAACAATAACTATCTTGAATATCGTTTACAAGATATGGTTTTAGCAACAATTGATGCGTCATATTCAGGTGCAGAAGGCATTAGAGAGGCATTTGCAAAATCAGGTGAAATATTATCTGATTATAGAATGGTTAAAGAAAAAAAAATTATAGAGGAGTTATTCAATCATATCAATTCAAACACAGGACGGGGAGCTTATGGTATGAAAGAAGTTATTGACTATTTGAAAAATAATGTAGTAGATAAAATCATAATCACTGATAATACGAATCTATATAGAATTGAATGTAAATGTAAAAAATGTCAGAATATTCAAGAAGAAATAGTTGAGCTACCAAAAGTAATACCAAGAAAAACTGAATTACTAAATACCTCATGCCCTAATTGTAAAAGTACTGATTTAGAAGTAAATCAACAAGACATTGTAGATTATCTCGCACTAATAGCTACAAAAACTGGAACTACAATTGAAGTAGTTTCTGGAAAAGCAGAACATGGAATAATGCTATCGAGTATTGGGAAAATTGGGGCGATCTTAAGATATAATCCAAATCAATAATCAACGAATTGATTCTTGAGATTGAGTTATTGTCATCAGATTGTTTTCTTGGGTACCTTTTAATCTTGTTTCAAGATTTCTATTAGCACGCGAATTAATTATTCTTCCTTCAATTTTTTTTACTAAAAAATCTAATGAAAAAGGTTTCTGTATAATTTGTATGGAATCGTCCATTACATCCTGAACATCTTGTAATATTTTTTCCCCATATGCGGAGAGAAAAAGTATTCTTTGATTTTGTCTAAGTTTCAAAATATCTTTTGCTGTTTCAGTTCCAGTTCTTCGTGGCATGTTTTGATCTAATAATACAATATCAAAAGGAGAATTCTTTTGTTGTTTGAATAATTCATGATATTTCACTTCATCATTATAGATATCAAAACACTCTTCGCCATCTTTAGTTAAAGTGACTCTGTGGCCATTTTTTTCTAATGCGGTTTTATATTGTTTGGAAGTAAATTCATTATCCTCTGCTATCAAAATATTTAGAGCCATTTTTATTTTAATTAATTTACAATCCTCTTTTAAGACGAGTTTGTTTAGGTTGAACGAACTAATTTTTGAATTTTAAACACTAGTTTTAAGCAATTGAAATACAGTTACGGATTTTTTCAGCGAGTATTTTTAATTCATCATCTTTTCCAATATCTCGTTTGGTCCATACGGTCTCTTTATCATTGAATCTTGGAATAATATGAACATGTACATGAGGCACAATTTGTTTTGCAGCCCTACCATTATTTTGTGCCATACTAAATGCATCTGCATTTGTAATTTTGACGATAGCTTTTGCAATTTTCGGTATCTTTGAAAATAGAGTACCTACAGCATCTGGCGTCATGTCAGTTACTTTTTCAAAATGGACACGTGGTAAAAATAGAGAGTGTCCGTAATCAATTGGATATCTATCTAAAAATCCTACGTGAGTTTCATCCTCATAAATGAAATGACCTCGGCGTTTTCCTTGTATAATTTCACAAAAAATACAATTCATGTAATTCTCGACTCTGTATTTTATTTATGGTTTTTCTATCAATTAAGTTAATTAAGGGAATTTTAAGAACTTGACTATCTCATGGGTAAAAAATCGCGAAGAGAAAGAGAGGATAAACGAGACTCTTTTGCCACTAAAAGGATCAAAGAAAAAAGAAAGCATTCACTTATAGCTATAGCAGTTCTTAGTGGAATTGCTATAATTGTTGGAGTTCAAGCGTATAATTTTGTGAGTTTTGATCAAATTACCCCCGGGGCACCTCCGGGAGCTGGAACTCTCGGATCCGAACATGTACATGCTTCATTTCTAGCTAAGCTTCATGGGGATACTTTTGATTTTACGGGTCCAGCATTTCAAATAAAAAGTAGTTGGCAACATTTTGAAGCTCGGGATGGCAGTACAATTCATAGACATGCCACAGGCGTTATGTTGGGATATCTATTTGAAACAATAGGAATTGGACTCGATGATGAATGTTATGCGTTTAAATCTTCAGGTGCAGAAAGAAAGTTCTGTACAAATGAAGAATTTTCTCTTAAATTTTATGTCAATGATAAACTAGTAGATACTCTAACAGATTTGGTTTTTGAAGATAGAGATAGAATTCTAGTTTCCTACGGCGGCGAAGATCAAACACAAATTGATGCCCAATTATTAGAATTAGACACTCTACGTATGTTAGGATAACAAACCATCTAAATTATGGTACAACTATCATAATTTGTTTAAAATGGAAATATCAAGTAGAAATGTTGTAGAAGGAACTGCTCGGTCTCCCCACAGAGCAATGTACAAAGCAATGGGATTAACTGATGAT
>SMUX01164099.1_pt1 | contig 13201 bp, 13 predicted proteins | sample 2456431 | NCBI WGS metagenome assembly SMUX01 (sample SAMN11095930, study PRJNA526329) | marine sediment metagenome | biome: Marine sediment; feature: Surficial sediment; material: Deep marine sediment; isolation source: Hadal surficial sediment | place: Pacific Ocean | collected 2014-11 | depth... | reverse complement strand
GCCACCGGTGAGAATCAACGAAGATTGACAGTTTCGCCAGGAGATGATACAAATCCTTCGTGGTCCCCTCGATTGGATTAGGAGGTCTCCAGGTAAGGAGGAAATGATGGGTAAATGGTTGATCTCCCCTCTAAAGAGTCTCATCCTAGCGAGTTTTGTCTTTCTTATGGGATGCTCACTCATTCCCGCAAGTGAGCCTGTGGCTTCCTCTCAGCGACCCGGCGGCGCGGGTCAAGATCAAGATTCTTCGACTGGCGTGCGAAGTGGGCAGGTGACGGAATCGGCCCAGTCTTCGAGTCTTGAGGCCTTCCGTAGAGGTCAGGAGGTTCCTTCGACTTTGCGCAGGAGCGCAGGCAGCCCGCTAAAGGACATCTACTTTGACTTCGATCGTTATTCCCTTCAGCCAGAGGCACGTCAAACTCTTAAGGCCAATGCAAGTTGGTTGAAGACGAATCCATCTGGGCGAATTGAGATTGAGGGTCACGCCGATGAACGGGGAACCAATGAATATAACTTGGCACTCGGCGCCAGGAGGGCACAGACCATAAAGGATTACTTGTCCACCCTAGGGATCACCTCAGACCGGTTGTCGACTATAAGTTACGGCGAGGAGTTGCCGGTTTGCAAGGGGCCAGGGGAATCATGCTGGCAGAAGAACCGGCGCGCCCATTTCGTCATCATCTCCTTAGGGCCCTCCTCCTAAGTCTTTATCTTAGTGAATCTCCGTCGTGTGAACCTTCTTGGTCGTGTTTACCCCGAACCACCTGTCGAGAGCCTCCCCTTCGAGAGCCTCAGGGCCGTGAGCTTGTCGAACCAGGAGGTCGAACGACAGAACGCCCCATGCGTAAGCGCCGATCCGAAAAAAACACGCAGGATACGACTCCAAAAGCTAACCTTTTTGATCATCCACTGAATATGAGATGGAAGCAATGCGCGGCATTAAAAGTTACGGATTGGGGTAAGCGCGGCGATGACCCTGTGGAATATAATCGACGGTCAAGGTATCCCATCTCTACCATGACGTTTTTCCACGAGGTGAATGTTCCGGGCTCTCTGCAACCCTGTGGAGTAACCTCTCGACTGACTCCGCCCATGTCAGTCGTGGATAATACTCCACGGGGCAAAGCCACGGGCGTGAGCCCGTGGTACGGGGTTTACATGAACTGGCTTCCTCCCATTTTTATTGCGTTTGCCGGTATGATGCTGTCGGCCTGTGTTACCCCTCAAGAGCTAACCGTTGTTGACAGGGAACAGCAGAAGCTGCGGTTTGACAGCGCTCAATTCCGTAAGGAGCTTGATGGTATCCGGATACACTTGGCCGATACCCAGGCTACCCTCCAGGAAATACAGGGCCAGCTGAACGCGTTGACAGAGAAGCAGGCGGAAGTCCGTTATCAGATGGACCGTCGGTTCGGCAATTCGGCTCGCGAGGGGGATCAAAAGGTCAAAGAGTTGGAAATCCTCGTAACGAGGATGACCGATGAGCTTAGGGCGCAGGGTACACTGCTGAAGGCTCGCGAAGAAGAATTCCGAGTCCTACGCGAGGCTGTTTTTCGGGCCACAGGAGGGAGGCCATCATTGGCCTCTTTGGGGACGAGCGAGTCCGTTGGTACAGGGGTAAAACCCAGTCAGCCAGGTCAAGTTGACGCAGTGCGCTTGGCGTATGAGGAAGCCTGGAAGTCTTTGGAGCGAAAGAATTACCGAGAAGCGATTGCCCGATTAAACGAGTTTTTGAAGAAGCATCCACAGAGCGAATTTGCCGACAACGCCCAGTATTGGATAGGAGAAAGCTATTACGCATTAAAGAAATTCGATCAGGCTATCCTTGAATTTGACGCGGTCCGGCGCAAATACCCCAGTGGAGAAAAGGTGCCGGCTGCGCTGCTCAAGCAGGGCTTTGCCTTTGCGGAACTGGGAGACAGAGTTGACGCCCGTCTGATTCTCCAGGAGCTCATCGCCCGATACCCTCGGTCGAAAGAGGCGGTGAAGGCAAAAGAGAAGGTAAAAGCCCTGGAATCGTAACCTCTCGGGGATCCTGAGTCCTAACCTCCCGTCTCTTCATAAACTTCGAGTCAGCAGTTGTCGGCAGTTCTTCGTGGAGGAAGAACCGTATGCCGAAGGGTGAACGCTTGCGTTAACCCCGATCCGACAAAAATAATCAAGGCAAATGCGATCCTAGGCTGATGATACACGAATTGCACACGTATCGCCCCCAGGTTCGTAACTACACTCATGGTAAGTTGCCGATTCATGATACAAACAGCTCTTCGCCACGCTCCAATGCTCATCAGGTCCGTTTCTCGGGCTGATTAATGTCGGATCGCGGTTAATACAACCATGGAAATCTTGCGTCATATAGAAAGCCGCAGCCCCGTAGTTCCTAGACCCATTTTGACCATGGGGAATTTTGACGGCCTTCACCTGGGCCATCAAGCCCTGTTGCGGCAAATGTCTCAAGATGCAAAGGATGTGTGTGGCTCCTCGGTGGTGCTCACCTTTGAGCCCCATCCGTTAAAGATCTTGGCTCCCACGCGGGCCCCCAAGTTGTTGTTGACCCATAAGGACAAGATGCTTCTCCTCCAATCCAAGGGAGTGGATGTGGTGGTTATTCAGGAATTCAATCCCGCCTTTGCATTGATAGAGGCCGAAGATTTTGTTCGGAGCTATCTCGTGGAGAGGCTGAAGGTGCATCGGATCTGGGTGGGGAAGGAGTTCCGCTTCGGGCGGGGAAGACGGGGGGATGTGGAGGCCTTAACCCGGTGGGGAAAGGTAAGCGGATTCGAAGTTAAGATCATTGAACCCGTCCTGGATGAAGGCCAGCGTATCAGCAGCACGCGCATTAGAGCACTAATTGAAGAGGGTGAAGTCCATCAAGTCAGCCGTTTCCTCGGACGCTGTCATTTTGTCTCGGGCCGTGTGGTCAAAGGCCATCAGAGGGGAAAGGGCCTCGGCTTTCCAACGGCCAATATCACCACACGCACGGAAGTGCTGCCGCCGGACGGTGTCTATGCCACCTTTTTCTGGGTCCAGGGCCGCCGGTGGTCGAGCATCACCAGCTTGGGGAGCAATCCTACCTTTGGAGAAGGGCCGCGGACCCTTGAGACCTATCTGTTCGATTTCGATGGAAACCTTTACGATAAGCCGGTACGGGTATCCTTTGTAAAGCGAATTCGGGAACAAAAGAAGTTCTCTTCTCCTGAACTTCTGGTTGCCCAGATGCACGAGGACGTGGAGCAGGCTAGGGAGGCCCTGCGAGGGGTCGGGACCGCCGAATCGGCGGAGTTCGGACCATAGAATTTTATGACGACCCATCGCACCATAGTCCATGGCGAACATGTGGGGATGCGATTGGATACGTTCTTGGCACATCGCTTTCTCCATTCCATGGAAGGGCCCACGTTAATGGAACGGTCCACACAAGAAGCGGAGGCCAATCTCAGTGCTCTGGTCCTAGATAAGGCAGCACCCGCCATAGATTTAAGCCGGTCTGCCGTTCAAAAGCTGATTGCTAGGGGACAGGTTACCCTCAATGGCCATAGGACCAAGGCGAGTGCGCGTCTTAAGTTGAGTGATCGTGTGGAGATTCAATGGCACCCGACCGTGGATTCAAAGATCGGTCCTGAACCTCTATACGTCCCCATTCTCCATGAGGATGATGATCTCATCGTCGTCAATAAACCCCCGGGCATGGTGGTTCATCCGGCCGCTGGGAATTCTCACGGCACCTTGGTCAACGCCCTTCTCTATCACTGTCCGAACCTGCAGGGCATCGGAGGAGAGCGACGCCCCGGAATTGTCCACAGGTTGGACAAGGACACCTCGGGTGTCATGGTTGTGGCCAAGCATGATAAACCGTTTCGTCACCTTTCCCTTCAGTTTAAAGATCGGCGAGTCATTAAAGAATATGCTGCCTTTGTGTGGGGTCGGGTGGTCCAAAAAAAGGGGGTCATTGATCGTCCCATAGGGCGCCATCGCAGCGACCGCAAGAGGATGTCCAGCTTACACTATCTCCCCCGTTCGAGAAGCGCTGTCACAGAATGGGAGACGGAGAATTCCTTCGGTCTGCCCTCGTTGCAAGGTCCGCTGTTTTGGGTGACGTGGCTGCGCGTAAGACCCCATACCGGACGGACCCATCAGATTCGCGTCCATCTTGCGGATCAAGGGTTTCCTGTGATAAGGGACCAGGTCTATGGTAGGAGGAAACAGGGAGTACCGAAAAAAGAGGACCTGGCCATCCCCGGCCTCGTTGATTTTCCGCGTCAAGCACTCCATGCTGAGAGGCTCCGTTTGATTCATCCACGAACAGGGGTTGCGCTGGAATTCACAGCTCCCTGGTTTGAGGACATGAAAGAGCTCTTAGAGCTTTTGAAACAACGATGTGTTGAGAAAACAACGGAAAAAGATTACAGGGGTTGACAAGGAGTTTGATTTTTCCTAAGATGAAATTTGTTGCCCATTCCGTGGAAGCAATCCCCCGTTAAAGTAATCATCACAGGTTCCGACATAGATATTTGATTTGAGCTTCAGAATAAAGATTCACGTCCGGAACAGAATTCTTGTCGATTTAAAATGCCGCGTCTGCCTGAATGCTCCCTACTAGACGAATAAGGCTGTCATATCATTCTTCGGGGTAGTGCGTAAATCTAACTCAGTTTGTTTGGCGGTGCGAAGGTTCCCGGACGGTTGGTGGCTATAAGGAAGTTTACCCCGTGAAATAAGGTCACGGTCTGATTATTTCACTCTCGGTAGAGGAGCTATTCCACGGGGCGAAAAGAGAGGATTTTCTATGACAAGTGCGAGAAGCCGAGCCGAAACAGAGGCTACAGATCAAAACGGGTTGAATCTGACTTCCCTTAAGAGAAAGAAGATCAGTGAGTTGGCGCTCATCGGTAAGAACTTTAGTATTGATGGCGCGGCCAATATGCGCAGGCAAGAGCTGATCTTTGCCATCCTGCAAGCGCAGACTGAGAAAAACGGATTCATATGTGGTGAGGGGGTGCTCGAGACACTTCCTGACGGCTTCGGTTTTCTCCGGGCTCCCGACTATAACTATCTCCCCGGCCCTGACGATATTTATGTCTCGCCCAGTCAGATCCGCCGCTTTGGTCTTCGCACAGGGGATGTAATTTCTGGACAAATACGACCGCCTAAGGAAGGGGAACGGTACTTTGCCCTACTCAAGGTTGAATCCATCAACTACGAAGACCCTGACAAGGCCAGGGAGAAGATTTTATTTGATAACCTCATTCCCCTTTACCCCGATGCTCGCCTGCAGCTCGAATGCATTTCGGACGAATACACAACTCGAATTACCGATCTCTTGATCCCCATTGGGAAGGGGCAGAGGGGGTTGATCGTAGCGGCTCCTAGAACTGGCAAGACCATGATGTTGCAAAACCTTGCCAAGGCCATTGCCATCAATCATGAAGAGGTGGTTCTGATTGTCCTGCTGATCGATGAGCGTCCAGAGGAAGTGACCGATATGCAGCGCTCCGTGAAAGGTGAGGTGGTGAGTTCCACCTTCGATGAACCAGCAACCCGTCACGTTCAAGTTGCCGAGATGGTGATTGAAAAGGCCAAGCGCCTAGTGGAGCATGGAAGAGACGTTGTGATTCTCTTGGACAGCATCACGCGCCTTGCCAGGGCCTACAATCAAGTGGTCCCACCGAGTGGAAAGATCCTCTCTGGTGGAGTGGATTCCAACGCATTGCACAAGCCGAAAAAGTTTTTTGGCGCGGCCCGTAATATCGAGGATGGGGGAAGCCTCACGATTATTGCTACCGCGCTTATCGATACAGGCAGCCGCATGGATGAGGTGATTTTCGAAGAGTTCAAAGGGACCGGTAACATGGAGCTTCATTTGGACCGTCGCCTCATGGACAAACGGGTATTTCCTGCAGTGGACATCAACAAGTCAGGAACCAGGAAAGAGGAACTTTTGATCCCACGGGAAGATCTCAATCGGATCTGGATCCTGCGCAAGGTGTTGTCTCAGCTGAGCGTAGTGGAAGCCATGGAGTTTTTGTTGGACAAGATCAAGGGGACCAAAAACAACAAGGAATTTCTTGATTCCATGAATCAATGAACCCGATTGCTATTGCATCCTGCTCATATCCCCTATGCCCCTTGCAGCAGCATCGAATTTTTGCTACAAGCCCAATATCACTAAGTTATTTCGTTCCTCTGCGAATGGCGGAAGAGCCCAATCTAAATCCAGATCTTGGAGTACTTTAACATGCGATGGGACGGAGTTTGCCAATCCTCGCGGGGGCCATGGGTGCAAAATGAAGAAGGGAGATCAAACTAAGACAATGGAGGGTTGGATTTTATGACCGAGGTATCCATGAAGTTGCTTTTGGAGGCTGGAGTCCACTTTGGGCATCAGACCAGTCGTTGGAACCCCAAAATGAAACCCTACATCTATGGGGCCCGTAACGGTATTCATATCGTTGACCTGCAGCAAACGGTAAAGATGTTTCACGATGTCTATGCCTTTGTCCGCGACCTAGCCGCCTCAGGAGGACAAATCCTTTTTGTAGGCACGAAGACACAAGCGCAGGATTCCATCAAAGAGGAAGCCACACGGTGCGGGATGCATTACGTTTACCACCGGTGGCTTGGAGGGACTCTCACGAATTTCCAGACAGTACGTCAGAGCATCGAGCGTCTCAAGAAAATTACTGAAATGGAAAACGATCCCAAGATCATTGAGGCCTTGACGAAAAAAGAAATGTTGGGGTTGAGCAGGGATAAAGAAAAGTTAGAACGGTTCTTGGGAGGAATCAAAGGTATGAAAAAATTGCCGGACGCCATTTTTGTGATCGATCCTAAACAAGAAGCAATTGCCGTTCGAGAGGCCAGGAAACTGGGGATCCCGGTGGTGGCCGTCATCGACACAGACTGTGACCCGGATCTGGTGGATTACAAAGTGCCGGGTAACGATGATGCCATCCGAGCCATCCGCCTCTTTTGTGCTGCCGTGGCTGACGCTATGATTGAGGGAAAAACCATCTACGAGCAAGCTGCAGCAGCTCAGGAAAAGGAAGAGACCTCGGAGCCGGCGTCAACGCCTGTGCCTGCGGAGGGCGAAGCCAGTAAGGCTCCAGCGGTGGGGGAAAGTCAGTAAAAATGGAGATCAGTGCTGCATTGGTAGGAGAGCTTCGGGAAAAGACTGGGGCTGGGATGATGGATTGTAAGAAGGCCCTGCTAGAGTCGGCGGGAGATATGGAGAAGGCGGTAGACTATCTTCGTCAGAAGGGTCTCGCCCTGGCATCACGGAAGGAGGGCAGGGCGGCCGCTGAAGGTCTTGTGGGTTCCTATATCCATGGGGGAGGTAAGATCGGCGTCTTGGTAGAAATCAACTGTGAGACGGACTTCGTGGCTCGTACCCCTGAGTTTCAAAATCTCTTAAATGATGTCGCCATGCAGATTGCTGCTGCGAATCCACGGTATATTCGGCGGGAGGATGTGCCAGAGGATGAGTTGGAGAGAGAACACCGAATCTATCACCAACAAGCGATTGAGTCGGGTAAGCCCGAAAAGTTAGTGGGCAAGATCGTGGATGGGAAGATGGAACGCTTCTATTCCGAGGTTTGCCTCTTGGAGCAGGAGTTTATTAAGGACCCTGATCGACAGGTGGGGGATCTGATCAAGGACGCTGTCTCCAGGCTCGGTGAAAATGTTCAGGTGAAGCGGTTCACGCGTTACCACATCGGGGAAGGGGTCCCAAGGTAATAGTCGAATCGAGCGGAGCATCGATGGGCAATAGGAGCCTCAAATATAAGCGTATTATTTTGAAAGTCACTGGAGAGGTTCTTGCCGGGGTACAAAAGCATGGAATTGATGGCCCGACTTTACGCGGCTTTGCCGAAGAGATTAAAGAGGTCCATGAGTTGGGGTGTGAGATGGCCTTGGTCATGGGAGGGGGAAACATCCTGCGCGGGGCCAAGGCAAGCGAGGAGGGCATGGATCGTGCCAGCGCCGACTATATGGGAATGTTGGCGACGGTGATCAACAGTCTGGCCTTACAGGACGCCCTGGAAAAGATTGATGTTTCAACCCGTGTGATGTCGGCCATCGAGATGCGCCAAGTGGCCGAACCCTACATTCGTCGACGGGCAGTGCGCCACATTGAAAAGCATCGAATCGTTATCCTTGCTGGAGGAACCGGCAACCCGTATTTCACCACCGACACAACAGCAAGCCTTCGTGCCATGGAGATTGGGGCAGAAGTGATTCTTAAGGCAACCAAGGTTCAAGGCGTCTATGACGCGGACCCGCTGAAGAGTAATCAGGCCAAGCTGTATCGCGAAGTGAACCATATGGAGTTGCTCAGAAAGGAATTGAAAGTCATGGACGCAACAGCCGTGTCGCTCTGTATGGATAATCAACTCCCCATCGTGGTCTTTAATATTCTGGAAAAAGGTAATATCAAAAGGGTCATCTGCGGAGAGCGAATCGGGACGCTTGTGACCATGGAGAGCAAATGAACGAGGCCTTTTTCTCTGATTTACAAAAAGAGCTCGAGATAACGGTAACGGCCTTCCGGAAGGATCTATCAAAGGTGCGGACGGGGCGTGCCTCTACGGCCCTGTTGGAGGGAATAATGGTAGATTATTATGGGACACCGACGCCCCTGAACCAACTGGGCAATCTCTCGGTCCCAGAACCTCGCCTGCTGGTGATCCAAGCCTACGATCGAGCTGCGATGGTCAACATTGAGAAGGCAATCCTCAAAGCGGATTTAGGATTGACCCCCAACAACGATGGCAAGGTGATCCGCATCCCCATTCCCGAACTGAGTGAAGAGCGCCGGAGGGAATTGGTCAAGCACGTCAAGAAAATGGCCGAGGAATTTCGAGTCTCTGTGCGTAACCATCGACGCGTCAGGATTGACGAGCTCAAGGAGATGCAAAAAGGTAAGGAGATTACCGAAGACGATTTCAAACAGTGCCAGGAACGAGTTCAGAAAATGACCGACGAATTTATCGGACGCGTCGAGAAGGTGCTCAAAACGAAAGATGACGAGATTATGGAAGTTTGAGCCTTCTAGCTTCCTTCCCGCCCTTCCACACACAAGATGAATCTTCAGGGCTTAGACAAAAGTCGGTTGCCCAAGCATGTAGCCATTATCATGGATGGCAACGGTCGTTGGGCTAAATTGAGGGGAAAGAGTCGAATCGAGGGTCACAGGAGAGGAAAATCCTCGGTTCGAGCGGTCGTGGAATTGAGCCGCAAGTTAGGAATCTCCTACCTTTCTTTGTATGCCTTTTCAGCCGAAAATTGGCAACGCCCTAGAGAGGAAGTGGGGGCGTTGATGGGGCTACTGGAACGTTACCTTGCTGATGAACAGGAAAGAATGATGCGGAACGGTATTCGGCTTCTGGCCATTGGCGAGCGTGATCGACTCCCAGCTTCGGTACGACAGGTTTTGGACACCATCATTGAGAGAACCAAGGACAACACCATGATTACGGTCATCCTGGCATTGAGTTATAGCGGGCGGGACGATATCGTAAATATGGTCAGGAAGATCGCGCAAAAGGTGAAAGCTGGGCGTTGTGAGCCAGAGGACATTGACGAGGACATGATCTCGGCTCATACGGAGACGGGTGTGATTCCCAATCCAGATCTACTCATACGGACCAGCGGGGAGATGCGGATCAGTAATTTTTTTCTCTGGCAAATTCCTTATACGGAACTTTATATTACCCCGATACTTTGGCCTGACTTTCGAGAGACGCAGTATATTCAGGCATTGGTTGAGTTTCAGCGGCGCCGGAGGAGGTTCGGAAGGACCGATGAGCAGGAGCTCTAGGGGTTCCCTTCGAGTAGGTCCGAAGAAGGCCAGACCCCGTACCACGGAATCACGTGCGTTCGACAGGGGCCTCACGGCTGAGCCCTGGCTCTGGCGTTCCCTGTGAAGTATGGACTGCGACTCCCGAGGGGAGTTCGGAACATCCACCCCGTTCCAACTCGTCATGAGAAAACGATCTTCCCCTTTATTTGCTCGGTTGCAACGGAGTTCAGTTCCACCCTTCGATAGCCTCTCGGTCGAGCGACGCTCATGCAGGAGGCCTCTGTGGTACGGGCCAGATAATGCGGGCTAGGGTGATTACGGCCCTGCTGGGGCTGCCCCTCCTAGTCCTCTTGGTTGCCTACGGTCGCGCCTGGCATTTATTTTCTCTGTTTATATTTATTTTTACCCTAGGTGCTCTCGGGGAATATTTTTGCATGGCTTTCCCCGACCAGCGCAAGGAAAGGTTTCTGGGAATAGGCTTCGGCATTCTTTTCTCGCTGGTGGTTTTCCACCCGGAAGTTGCCGAGCCTGGGTTGTTCCTAGCACTCGTGGTGGTGGGGCTCGTTTCGAGCTATCTCTTAATTAGCGGAGACCTGGAGGATAAATATCAACACCTGGGTTGGACCCTCCTGGGAGTGTTGTACGTAGGTTTTTTATTCCCTCATTTTGTTCTTATCCATCGGGGGCCCCAGGGGGTTCAGTGGGTTTTCTGGCTGTTTCTCGTGGTATTTTTATCGGATACGGCAGCCTATGTGACAGGGATGGCCTTGGGCAAAAGAAAGTTGTATCCTCAAGTAAGCCCGGGAAAGACTGTTGAAGGGGCCATTGGCGCATTACTCATAAGCGTTGTGGTGGGGACCTTGGGCGCGCGATTTTTGCTGCCCAACCTGACCTGGTTTGCAGCGGTCTTGCTTTCCCTGGTGGTGGGGTTGCTGGCTCAAGTGGGTGATCTGGTAGAGTCATGGATCAAACGGGTGTTCTCAGTCAAAGACTCAGGACGGCTCCTACCAGGACATGGGGGGCTGTTGGATCGGATCGATAGCCTTATTTTCCCTGCTGTATTTATTGCCTATTATACGCAACACCTCTATCCATGAAGTCGATTGCTATTCTGGGCTCGACGGGGTCCATCGGGGTAAGCACCCTCAAGTTGGTTCGAAGCTTTCCAGACCGGTTCCGGGTTCGTGGTTTGGTGGCGGGTCGAAACCTTGAGAGGTTAGCTGAACAAATTCTCGAGTTCTCCCCTGAATGGGTGAGCATCGGGAAAAAGGAAGACATTCCCCGTTTGCAAACCCTTCTGCGCAAGCAAAAGCCGGAGATCCTGTGGGGGGAAGAGGGTGCCAAGACGATTGCAGCTGCGCCCGAGGTGGATGTGGTGATCGCCGCGATTGTCGGAGGCGCGGGTCTGGTGCCGACCCTAGCGGCGGTTCAAGCAGGCAAAGAGGTTGGGCTGGCCAATAAAGAGGCCCTGGTTATGGCTGGGGAGATCTTTATCCGCGAGGCAAGGGAAAGAGGTTCTAGGCTTCTGCCCGTGGACAGTGAGCACAGTGCTATCTTTCAGTGTCTTCAGGGTCATCGGAGGGAGGATGTAGACCGTATCATCCTTACCGCCTCCGGAGGACCCTTTCTGCGCACCACACTGAAGACTTTGAACCGTGTGACCGTAAAGCAGGCATTAAAACACCCGAATTGGAAGATGGGACCGAAAATCACCATTGATTCCGCAACCATGATGAATAAGGGGTTGGAAGTGGTGGAGGCGCGCTGGTTGTTCGATACGGAACCTTCTCAGATAGAGGTTGTCATCCATCCTGAAAGCATTGTTCACTCTATGGTTCGGTATCAGGATGGCACAATTATTGCTCAACTGGGGATACCGGATATGCAAATCCCCATTGCCTATGCTCTCTCTTATCCCTATCGCCTAAAGATGAACTTACCTCCACTGGAATTGACCCAAATTGGTAAGCTTAACTTTCTCCCGGTGGAAAAGAAGAGGTTTCCGGCCCTCAATATGGCCTATGAAGCCCTGGCAGTGGGAGGGACCATGCCGGCGGTTCTCAATGCGGCCAATGAGGTTGCCGTGGGGGCCTTTTTGGACAAGCGCATCGGGTTTCGTGATATTCACCGATTGATTGAAAGGACTATTGGGGCCCATGCTTGGACGCGCCCAAAGGATCTAGCGGAAATCCTCGAGGTGGATCGTTGGGCGCGGGCTCATGCGGCGGCATTTGTAAACAACGGACTGAAGGAGAAAAGAAAATGATAACCGTTCTCTATGCGGTTGTGTCGGCCTTAGTCGCGCTGGGGATATTAATTGTATTTCACGAATTAGGTCACTTCCTTGTGGCGAAAAAGACCGGGGTGGGGGTGCTGACCTTCTCCATCGGGTTTGGTCCGAAGATTTTTGGGAAAAAAGTCGGGGAGACCGAATATGTGGTCAGTGCCTTTCCATTGGGTGGGTATGTCAAAATGGTGGGAGAAGATCCCGAACAGGAGGTTCAAGCGGTAGATAGCGAGCGATCATTTTCTAATCAGGGCTTGGCCAAGCGCTTTGCCATCGTCGCAGCAGGCCCGGTTTTTAATTTTATTCTGTCGATTTTGGTTTTTACCTTGATCTTCGTGTTCTTTGGGATGCCCGTTCTCACCACACAAATTGGGGGTGTGGAACCCAATTCTCCTGCGGAGCGAGCTGGACTCCAGAAAGGGGATCGTATCTTATCCATCGGTACCCGGCCCATAGAAAAATGGGAAGATCTTTCCATGCAAATCAAGGAGAGTGGCGGGAAGTCTTTGGTCCTTCGTGTCGAACGGGACGGTGGGCAAATAGACATTTCGGTTCAGCCCATCGAGAGAGAGGGGAAAACAATTTTCGGAGAGGAGACCACCTTTTGGGTGGTGGGGATTGCTAGCGAAGTGGTCACCCAGAAGAGCAATCCCTGGATGGGCATGTGGCAAGGCGTTTATAAAACGGGGGAGTATTCTGTTTTGACACTTGTGGCCCTTTATAAAATGGTGACCGGCGACATCTCACCCAAAAATCTCGGGGGACCTCTCCTCATCGCTCAACTTGCAGGGGAGCAGGCGCGTCAAGGTGTGTGGAGCTTCCTATTTTTCGTTGCCATCTTGAGTGTAAATCTGGGGGTTTTGAATCTCTTGCCCATTCCTATCCTCGATGGCGGGCACCTCTTTTTCTTCCTCTTGGAAGGGATGCGGGGTCGGCCGGTGGCGCTCAGGCACCGTGAACGGGCTCAACAGGTTGGGGTCTTTATCCTTATCCTGATCATGATCTACGCATTTTATAACGACATTGCGAGGTTCATTGAGGGTTAGCTGTCAGCAATTTTTAGCATTCAGCTTTCAGCCGTCAGCCTTCAGCTTGTTGAATCAGGTCTTACTGAT
>SMUX01158165.1_pt1 | contig 13202 bp, 11 predicted proteins | sample 2456431 | NCBI WGS metagenome assembly SMUX01 (sample SAMN11095930, study PRJNA526329) | marine sediment metagenome | biome: Marine sediment; feature: Surficial sediment; material: Deep marine sediment; isolation source: Hadal surficial sediment | place: Pacific Ocean | collected 2014-11 | depth... | reverse complement strand
CTGTCCGAGATGCGGTCCACGTGGACGCCCACCTTGTCGAGCAGGGTCACACCCAGATTCATGAACGGCGTGTTGAGCTCGTATTTCATGTGGCGGCCGCCGGCGAGCTGGCCGCACCCGCCACCGACCAGGGTGATCGGCAGGTTGTACGGCGTGTGATGGTCGCCATCGCCCATCCCGGTGCCATACAGCATGATGGTGTGATCCAGCAGCGTGCCGTCGCCGTCCGGCGTGTTGTGCATCTTCTCGATGAGCCGCGCGAACAGCGACATGTGATGCGTGTTGATCTTGGTGTATTGCTCGATGTTGTGGGGTTCGAGCTGGTGGTGCGAGACGCCGTGATGCGACTCGGGCACTCCGATGTTCGGGTAGGTGCGGCCGCTGAGCTCGCGTGCCATCTGGGTGCAGCTGACCCGCGTGACGTCGGCCTGATACGCCAGCACCAGCAGGTCGAACAGCAGCGTAATATGGTCGTCGTACTCCTCGGGCACGCCCGCCGGCTGCGCCACCGTCGGCAGCGGGTTGCTGGCGTTGCTCCCCTCGGCCCGCTGAATCCGCCGCTCGATCTCCCGCACCGCGTCCAGGTACTCCTCGACCGCCGACCGGTCACGCAGCCCCAGCCGCCGCTCGATCCGGCCGATGCTCTCGGTCACCGAATCGAGGATACTGCGGTCGGTCTGCATCTCCGCCAGCCGCGCCTCGACGCTGCCGCCGTCCCCGAACAGCCGCTGGAACACGACACGCGGGTCCCGCTCGTGCGGCAACGGGGTCGTGGGGGTCCGCCACGATGTCGAGTTCTGGTAGGTGCAGCTGTAGCCGTTCTCGCAGTTCCCGACGGCGAAGTTCGAATCGGTGGTCAGCTCGAGCGACCGCAGCGACGTGTCGGCGCCCAGCACGTCGGCCGCATACTGGTCGACCGTCTTGCCGACCCGGATGTCGGCACCCTCGGTCCGTTTGGGCAGCACACCGCTCAGCCAGCCGCCATGCGCGCGTGTGTGCACGCCGCCGCCCTCGTTGGGGCTCACGACACCGCTGTTGCTGAGCCCGCTGATGACCACCATCTGGTCGCGATACGCCTCGAGTGGCTTCAGAATCGGGGTGATCGCGTACCCGCGGCCGCCTGGGCCAACCGGATGAAAATTGGGCAGGAACATCCCGTTCGGGGCGTAGACGAACCCCAGACGCGGCACCGGGTTCGCGGCGGTCCGGGCCGTGGCGGTCAGCGCCGGCACCATCGCGTCCAGGAAGGGCAGGGCGATGGTCGCGCCGATGCCCCGCAACACGGTCCGACGTGGAAGTGCCTTCTTGGTTACGATCATGACTCGGATCTCCTGTGCAGGAACGGGTAGCTGTTCACGATGCCGACGATGATCGACTGCATCCCGTAGTCGTCCGCCGCCGCGTCGCGCACGATGCGCCGTACGGCCGGCATGTCGTAGTAGTCGAGCCCTCGGCCCAGGGCATAGGTCAGCAACTTCTCGGTGACGGTGCTGGCGAACCGTTCCGGTTTCCGCACCAGCGCGGCGCGCAGCTCGCGGGCACCGCTGAACGCCGTCCCATCGGGCAGCACCCCCGACGTGTCGAGCTGATTGAACGACTCGTCAACCACTCTCGACCGCCCGATCGCGTCGAAGCGCTCCAGCGCGAAACCGGCCGGGTCGATCATCGAGTGACAGGCGGCACACACCGGGTTGTCGCGATGCGCCGACATCCGCTCGCGCATCGTCGCGACCTTCGCGTGGGTCTTCTTGTCGACCAGCGCCGGCACGTTGGGCGGCGGGTCCGGCGGCGGGGTGCCGAGGATGTTGTTCAGAATCCACTTGCCGCGCAGCACCGGCGACGTGCGGATGGCATGCGAGGTCAGCGTCAGGATGCTCCCGTGGCCGAGCAACCCGCCACGCGGGCTGTCGGGCGGGAGCGTGACGCGGCGGAAGTGGCTGCCCTGCACGTTCGGGATGTCGTAGTGCCCGGCCAGGCGCGCGTTCAGGAACGTGTAGTCGGCGGTCAGCAGCTCGAGCACGCCGCGGTCCTCCCGGATGATGCTGCCGACGAACAGTTCCGTCTCCCGGATCATCCCCTGCCGGAGCGTCTCGTCGAAGGCCAGGGAGTACGGGTCGCCGGGCCGGATCACCGTGGCCAGGTTCCGGAGCTGGAGCCACTGGCCGACGAAGTTTTCGGTCAGCGCCTCCGACCGGGGGTCGGCGATCATCCGGCGCACCTGGCGATCGAGCATCGCAGGGTCGCTGAGCTCGCCGCGCTCGGCAACCATCAGCAGTTCGTCGTCCGGAATGCTGCTCCAGAGAAAGAACGACAGACGGGAGGCGAGCTCCAGGTCGGTCACCGCGTAGGGCGTGTCGGCGGCCGCACCCGCCGGGTCCGCCTCGATCCGCATCAAGAACTCCGGGCTCACCAGCAACCGTCGCAGCGCCAGCTCGACACCTTTATCGAAGCTCCCTCCGTCGGCGCGCCCCATCTCATAGAACTCGAGCAGCACGTCGACATCCCTGGCGGTCACCGGCTGGCGATAGGCCCGCCTGGCCAATGTGGACAGGATCGTTCGGGCGCACCCCGGCTCGTCCGACGGGCGCGTGGGCCGGCAGACGAAGATGCGCGCCCGGCTCGGCGTGCGCCCTGGACCCCGTGCGTCGTGTGGACCGGCAATCGTGACGCTGCTCACGAACGGCATCGCGCCACCGGGCCCACCGGTGTTCCCCGACGTGCGTGGGTTCTGGAACCGCTCCCGCACCTGCTCCACCAGCACCGGCGGGGTCCGGTAGAAGGCGACCCCGATCTCCCGGGGCCCGGCGTCGATTCCCACCCGCACCTCCAGCATCGACCCGGTGACGTACGGATTCGGCTGCCCGTCCCTCGGCGCGGGACCGAGGGTGAACAGCTCGACCTGCTCGCCGTCGACCGTCACCTCGAGCTGGTACACCTCACGCAACCCCCGCGTGCCGCTCAGCTGGATGCGGATGTCGTAGTCGGCATCGAGCGGAAACTGGTGGCGCACGAGCATCCCGCCACGGGTGCCGAACGGCAGTCCGTCGGCGCGCTCGTGCTGCTGCTCGTCCTGGGCCGCGCGATAGGTCTCGGAGACGGCGGTGGGTGGCGGGCGGCCGACCGCGAGACGGCTGATCGTCCGGCCCGCCGCCAGATACCGCTCGAGCAGCGACTGCGACATCCGCAGCACACCGCCGATGTTGTCGAACCCGAAGCTGGCGTCATCGGCCGGCAGGAAGTTGTCGACATCGATCTCGAGCGCCAGCAGGTCGCGGATGGCGTTGCCATACTCGGCCCGGTTCAGACGATGAAAGGTCGCCGTCCGTCCCGGGTCCGGCCGGGCCGCCCACGCGTCATCGAGCTGGGTCTCCAGCCAGGCCTGGAAGGCGTCGTGCGTCGCGTCGTCGGGACGCGGTCGTCCAGCCGGTGGCATCAAGCCGGCCCGCAGCTTCCGCACGACCTGCTCCCACTGCGAGGCGTCCTCTCCGATGGTCGCCAGGTCGAGCGTGTCGAGCGTCAACCCCACCGCCCGCAACTGGGAGATAAGCGCCGTCCGGGGCTCCTCCGACCCCTCGACCAGCGTTTGGTTGTGACAGGAGACGCAATATTGATCGAGCAAGGCCCGGTATTCGGTGGCGGGGGCGCCTGGGGCTGGCTGCGCGCCCGCGGGGTCGCCTGCGAGCAGCGCGGCCGTCATCAGACAGCACGCGGTCGGCCGAAGGACACGCCTGATCATCGAATGCTCCACCCTCCTCAACGGATGCACATCTAGCCACGCTGATCGTAGACCGGACGCGAGGCCGTGGCAAGTGGCTACGGGGACGCCAGTCCTACAGCAGACAGGAGACAGAAGACATCGGTGGGCGTTGCCACCTTCGTGTCTGCGCACGAACAGGTTCCCATTTGGGGGCGTTGAGGCGCCCGGCTGGCCAGGCGCGAGGAGGGCGCATACGGGCAGCATTCGACCGACGATCAACGCCGCCAGGCGGAATGGATCGGCGGTCGCACATGGGAAGTTAGTCTTGCGCGGGCCCGAAGGTGGTCCAGTCGTGGGGTGTGAACATCTCGCAGGGACTGACGGCGCGTCGGGCGGGCGGGTCGCCGGCGACGCGGGCGACCGCCGGGAATCGCTGACGAAACGCCCGGCTGGCGCGGAGCACAACCGATTCACGGTCCCCACGGGCCGGCGCCAGGAACAGGGCGGCAAACCCGTGTTCGTCCGCATAGCGTCGCCCTACTTCGGGGCCCAGCACATACAGCGCCGTCGACAGGATATCGGCGGTCAGTGCGTCCTCGTGCCACACCGTGACCGACCCGGGCCGATGCAGCGGTCGACCGGTTCGGGGGTCGAGGATGTGCGCCACCATTCCACCCGCGGTCTCGTATGATCGCTCAGAGGCGCCGCTCGTCGCGAGCGAGCCACTCTCCAGGGTGATCGCCACGGCCGTCTCGGCTCGCCGCGCCGGATGTGCGATGGCAATCGGCCAGCCACCGGCGGGCGGTGCTCCGGACACGACAACCTGACCACCCAGATCGACCATCCAGGACCCGCCTCCGGCGGGCTGCCGCAGGAGACGACGCAGCGCTTCCCCTTTCCCGAACGCGCCGGCGTCGAGCGTCACGTCCACCAGGCGCGTCACCCGGCAGGCCGAGGCCTCGAACTGGAAATGCGTCAACCCGGTCACGGCCCTCGCCGCCGCCAGCTGACCAGGCGACGGATGGCGTCCGGCCGCCCGCAGGCCCCACGCCTCGCTCAGCGCGCCGACGGCGGGGTCGAAGGCGCCGTCGGTGGCCCGATGCCACGCCGTCAGCTCGCCCCACAGCGCACAGACCGCCGCCGGCAGCTCCAGCGGCTCGCCGACCGGTTGGCGGTTGAGGGTGCTCAGGACGCTGTCGGTCCGCCAGGTGCTGAGCTCCGCTTCGGTCCGCTCCAGGCTCCGAACCATCGCCTCGAGCTGCCGCAACCCGGCGGCGCGGGCCGTCGTGAAGAGGACCAGCGTCGCGCGGGTGCCCATCAGGTAGACGGTGCGCTGGACCGCGTGCGGCGTGGACGCCGTGGCGCGCGGCCAGCACAGGGACGGCAGCGAGACGAACGGGAGCAGCGCGAGCACGACGGTCGTCGCGACTCTCATTGGGGGAAACGGACCGCCCGAGGCACGGCGCCGGCGGCGATCGGCGGCACCCGGGACAGACGCCAGGCGATCGCCAGATGTGCCCCGTAGCCGGCGACAAAGATGAGGCTGGTCGAGATATGGGCCCAGATGAGCCCCGCCCGCCACGCCGGGTCCGACGCCACCTGCAGGCAGTAGCCGGTCAGCGCCATCGTCGAAAAACTGATCAGCGACGTCCACCCGGTGCGACGGTTGGCGGCGTTCGGCGACACCAGCTTTGCCAGCGTATGGGACCGGAAGAGCATGCCGAAGAACGCGATGAAGACCGGCGCGGCCACGATGTGCAGCGAGAGCATCGGGGACTGCCACGGATGATTGATGACGGCGAACGGGTCGGTGGCCACCATCACCTGTTTCATGTAGAGGTAGGCGACGCCGGTCACCGCCACCACGCCGTGCAACAGGTTGAACGCCCACTGCTCCCACCACTTCATCGCGCCACCTGTTCCAGAATTTGGTCGATGGCCAGCACCCGGCGCACCGCCGCGTTGGTAGCGTTCGCTGTCAGCGTGGCGCCGGCGATCGGGCGAATCGCCCGCTGCAACGCCAGGTCGTCGTCCAGCTGCCGCCGGGTGTATTGCCGCAACCAACGCTCGGGTGCCAGATAGTCGGGCGGCTCGAGAAACGCCGTCACGTCGATCCGCCTGACGGACCCGTCGGCCTCGAGGGAGATCAACAGACTCTCGCGCTTGGTCCGCACGACGTGCGTGTCCACGTAGGCGCGGCCCATCACGGTGTCGTTCCGCGTCGCCACGTAGCGGGCCACGAGACCGCTCTCGATCTCGACCCCGGCGATCTCGGCGATCTCCGCCATCTGCTGCGCGGTCAGGAACACCCGCTCGGCCACGACGACCGCCCCGGGAAACACCGCGGCGAGCGCCTCGTCACGCGAGATGAATCGGCCCTGGAACGCGCTTGCGGCCCCCGCCAGCAGCAGCAACACCGCAACCATACCGACACCCGGGACCCTCGCCACAGCCATCACACCACTCAGCCGACTGAGGAAGACTCTGGCGAAGCCCGTCGGCTCCTCCCGTCTCCTGTGGGCGTGCTAGAAGGCATATCCCATGTTGACGTTGAACTGATTGACGCCGGTATCGGCGTCGTTGCTCACCCAGGCATGGTCGACCTTCACGACTACGTTCGGAATTGGCTTCAGCTCGACACCCAGCGTGACGAACGTGTTGTCGGTCGCGAGGCTGCGCTCGAACCCCACGGGCATCCGGTCTTGCGTGTCGACCTGCTCGTACCGAAGATATGGCGTCAGCGCCACGCCCCCGGCAGACGCCGTCTGCGACAGTACGTTGTAGCCCACCTGCACGTAGCCGCCCTGCATCCGCTCGGCGACCCCGCTCGATCCGGTCAGCCCCAGCGCCTGATTCAGCTCGGCCGCATCGTCGATGCTGGTGCGCGCGAAGAGCCCGCGGACGTCGAGACCGCGGATCTGCGCCTGACCATGCAGATCGACGATGGTCGTCCGCACGGCGATCTCGCGCCCGTCCACGACGAGGTCGCCCTGTCCCGAGCCGCCGGTATACAGACTGGCGCCGACAAAGACCCCGGGGGTTGGGGTCACGTCGATCCGCCCGGTGAACGCCATGTTGCTCGCCTTGGCGTTCCTCCCCTTCTGCCGACCGCCCCGGACGCCGTTCGACGAGAAGTGCGACCCGTTGAAGCCGTTGACGACGTAGGCGCGGAACGCCACACGGTCGATCGACCCGTAAATGCCGCCGCCGTTCTCCCGCCAGGTCGAGGGGATGATCCGGTTCTCGGTGACCGGCCGCTCGGCGCCGAGAAAGACGGTTGGCTCGTGGAACTCGTTGACCAGCCCGATCGGGAGCAGCAACAGGCCGCCGCGTACCCCGAAGTGCTCGTGCGCCTGGTAATCGACATACGCGAACTCGACGGAGATCTCGTTGGTGTGCTCGACCTCGATCTCCGAGTTGAACAGGAACCGGTCGTTGAACCGGTACCCGGCGTACAGCACGGCGCGCAGGAAGTCGAGCTGCGTGCCGTTGCCGGCGGGCGCGCCCGCCTCGTTCTCGGCTGCGAAGTTCTCATAGAGCATCTCGCCGTAGCCGGCGATCGAGAGGCCCTGTCCCTGCCCGTAGGTGGCTGCGGCAGACGGCGCCAGCCCGATCGCCCGCGCTGCGTCGGTGCTCAGCCCGGCCCTGGGCGCCTCCCCGCTGCGCAGCCGCTCCACCTCCTCGGCCAGCAGATCGAGCCGACGGCGGAGCTCGTCGAGATCCGGTGGCTGCTCGGCGGTCTCGTCAGTTGAGGTCGACTCCCCGGTGCCCAGATCGGGTGTGTCGACTTCGGCCCCGACCGTACCGCCGGGCGACACCGGCGGGGTGTCGTCCGGCGGCACGTCCTGTGCTCCGGCGGTGGCCGCGACGGCACACACTGCAATGATCGAGAGGAACCGTCTCACGCTGGAACACATCGTGGGTCTCATGGCGTGTCTCCTGACGTTCGGTTGCACGCCCGGACGGTCCTCTCTACAATAGGCACAGTTGGACGCGTCGATGGCTCACGCAACCTGGTTGATGGGGGGCGACGAGTGACCGTTCAATCGGCCCGCTGGGTGTAGCCGCACCCGCGGGCCCTTTTCGTCTCTGCTCGCCTGACGCCGCGTCTCCGCACCTGACCGTTAAATTGAGACTGAATCTCAATTTGACATTCCGACTATATAGCCGACCGTTCCGGTCGTCAATGAAAATGAGATCGGATCTCAGAGTTTCGATCCCGAACGAAGAACAGGCTGCACGACGGACGAGGAACGGGACAGCAGACGGTCTGAGCAGGTGAAAGAACTGAGACGCAGTGCGGCAGATCTACTGGCTGAGCGGTGTCGCTGTCACCCAGCATCGCGCGAGCCGTCTCAGGGCTGCACTTCCCGCGTTTTGCTCGACACAATTACGTCCTACGAGTACTAGCTGCGTAGTATAAATGCCACCTCTCCCTCTACCGCCCACCAAGCAGGAACTCGCCATCATGCAGGTCATCTGGGACCGCGACCGAGTGACCGTGCGCGACGTCTACGAGACGCTCCGCGCACGTCGCCGCATTGCCTAGACCACGGGACTGACGATGATGCAGATCCTCGAGCGCCAGGGGCATCTCAGAGTCAGCCGCGCCCAGCCAGCGTCTGTCTATCGGGCGACGTCGAGCCGGGAGCGCGTGCTCCGCAAGATGGTGCATGAGTTCGTTGATCGCGTGTCCGGGGGGTCAGCCGAACCGCTCGTGCAACACCTGCTCCGCGACACGCGCCTGACGGACGTTGACCTGCGCGCAGTGGCGAGGCTCCTGCAGGAACATGGGGGCGAGCATGACGGCTGAACTCCTGCAGCTGACGCAGACACGCATTCGCCGCGGTGTGTTGCGCAGTGTTCAGGAATTGGTCGCCGCAAACGAAGACTGCATGACACACGACGACGATGACGCCAGGGCCTTCGCCTGGACCGCGACCGTCGACGCGATCCTCCAGAGAGTGGGGAAGTCTACAGTCATTCCGGACGGACCACGGACTGCGAGTGCCTCGGTGCAGGCACCCGCGGACAGTCGGCGACCGCTGCATCCCGCTGTGGGGAGCGGGGCTGGTATCGGGACATGCGTCGGGCACGGCCCGTTCGCCATGTTCCCCTGTGGGGGATCGCGCTGGAGCTTCGCTATGCGCCCCGCCTTGCGACGAACGGCCGCACCAGCGCCATTGCGGCAAGAATCAGGCCGAAGGTGCAGACGGTGGTCGCGCCGGTCGGCAGGTCGAAGATGACCGAGAAATACATACCCAGCATCGAGACGACCGCGCCCATGACCCACCCGATGGCGAGGCGCGGCCCGATCCGCTTCGCCCAGAGCATGGCGCCCACCGACGGGACGATCAGGTAGCAGAAGACGAGCAGCACGCCGGCGATGGCCACCGACCGCGTGACGACGAAGCCGAAGGACGCGTAGAACAGAAAGTCCCAGAGCCGGACGGACACACCGCGAGCCTCCGCCGCCTTGTCGTCGATCGAGATCTCCAGGAAGCGCTGTCTGAACACGTAGTGGAATATGCCAATCACGGCGTAGATGGCCGCGGTCGTCCGCACCTCCGGCCACTGCACGGACAGAATGTTGCCCACCAGCATGTCGCGCAGGTGCTGGCTTTCACCAGTCGACTGGCTCAGCACCAGAATGACGGCCGCCGACGCCACCGCGTACGAGATGCCAATGAACGCTTCCTTCGGGATCCTGGTGTCGTGCCCCTTGATCATCGCGAACAGCAGGGCACCGAGCAGGCTGAAGCCGAGGCTCATCCAGTAGGTGGCCGGGTCGTTCGTCTCGAACCCCTGGAACACCGCAATCGCCGCGCCGAGCGCTGCGATCTGTGCCAGCGAGAGGTCCACGAAGATGACGCCACGCTCGACGATGTGCAACCCGAGATACGCGTGGATCCCGGCGATGATCAGGCTGGCGGCCATAGGCGCCGCGAGGAACTGCAGAATCGTGAGCGTGTCCATCGATGCTCCAGCTACCGGCCGGTCACCTGCTTCAGCGCGGCCGCCAGCTGCGAGATGATGAAGTCGAACAGCTTGATGTAGTCCGTCACGCTGTCTTCGCCCCCGACCGATGGCGCCAGTTCGAGCACGAGTCCCCCGACCTGGTTGGCGATCGATTCCGGCGTTCTCTTGCTGAAGTACGGCTCGACGATGATGAGCTTGACACCCTGGCTCCGCATCTCGCCGATGAGCGCAATGGTGTGCGCGGGCGAGGGCGGGATGCCGGGCTTTGGCTCGACGTAGCCCATGACGTCGAGGCCGAATCGCTCCATGAAGTTCGGCCACGAGCGATGGTAGGTGACGACCTTGGTGCCCCTGTAGGGTGCCATCGTCACGTCCCACCGCCCTTCCGCTTCGGCCAGGCGCCGGTCGAAGTCGGCATAGCGCTGCTGGAAGTACGCGCCATCGCCGGGTGACAACTGGGTCAGCTTGTCGCGGACGGCCCGCGCCATCAGCCGGCCGTTCGCCGGATCGAGCCAGTAGTGCGGGTTGCCCTGCGGATGGACGTCGCCCATCGCTCGCGTGATCCGCCCGGCGGGAATCTCCAGGATGTCCACGTTCAGTGACGTGTCGAGATACCCCGCCGCACCCGCCTGGACCTTGGCGTTGCGGGCGCTGCTGATGAGCGGCGGCAACCAGCCCAGCTCCAGTTCGCGGCCGATCACGATCAACAGGTCCGCCCGGTTGATTGCGAGCATGAAGCTCGGTTTCGCGTCGACGAAGTGCGGATCCTGATAGCCCTTCGCAATCGCGAAGACCTGGACCTTGTCCCCGCCCACCTCGCGCGCCAGCGACGCCAGGTCCTCCGTCGTCGTCACGACCCGTGTCTGTGCCAGGGCTGGCGTCGCGGTCACGAGGCTGGCACCGACCAACAATGCGGCGACCGAGGCCGGCAGGCGATTCGCAAGGTCATTCGTTCTTGTCATGACGTGCCTCCCACGCATGCTAGAAGAGGTGCGCCCCGTGGGCGCCGATCGAGAAATTGAGCTGAAACAGGAACTCGTTGGCGGAGCGACTCTCATGGAAGTTGATCCGACGGTACTGACCTCGGAGCTGGCTGAACTCGGACGGCCAGAACGTCAGGAACACGGCACCGCCGGTGTCGACCGCAGCACCATCGAAGGGCCTCGCCGACCGGTCGATCCGGCCGCCGACGTACCAGCGCCGCGCAAATTGGTACTCGCCCAGCCCGTAGAAGCCGAACGCGGTTGTCTGTCCGCCCTCGGGAAGGTCCTGGCGGCTCCACACCAGCTCCGTGGCCAGATTCAGGCGCCGGTAGAGCGCGCCGCGTAGAGGACGGTAGCGCAGCGTCGCGTCGATGCCAAATAGCTGCTTGTTGAGCCCGAGCGCCCCACGGGCCTCGGCCTCCGCCTCCTCGCTCTCGTGCGCGCGTTCGGTCCCACCGTCGAGGGTGGTAGGCCCGAAAGTGAACGACGCGCCGAGATCGATGTTCGTAGCCTCCGTCAGGTCGCGATAGGCGCGGACGCGGCCCAGATAATTGAGCTTGGAGCGATCCGAACTCTGGAACACCGACGAGTGTCCCGCGAAGACCTCGCCCGTCAGTTCCAGAAACACGACCGGATTCAACACGAGGTGCGACAGCGAGAGTCCCGCATCCGACAGGCCTTCCTGCCCGCCAAGCAGGTTGTTGCTGACGAGCGGCCGATCGACGCCGGGCACACGGTGTGTGTGAAGCGTGTTCATCTTGCCGAACTGCGCCCGCAGCTTGCCGACCTTGAGCAGCATGCGGGCTGGCAGCGCCGTCAGCGTGAGGTAGCCCTCCTCGACTTCCACGCCCTCAGGCCCGGCCGCGATGTAGAAGTCCGCCCGCGAATACGGGTCGACGATCGCCTGGAACGCGACCTCCACTTCCTCGAGTGATAGCGACGACCCGTCGCTGAAGGGGTTCTGTCCCGCCGTCGTGACGAAGTTGCCGATCACCGACGTGTCGGGGTTGAAGACCTGCGAGGAGGAGGGCGGGAGGCGTTGTTCGATCGCTACAGGGACGTCGAGTTCATCAGGGACGGTCGGGTCCGGTCGTGGCAACACGGACGGGCCGCCGCCGAGCTGTGCGAGGCGGCGTTCGAGGGTCGCAAGGCGCTCGTCATAGGCCTGGCGCAGGCGGTCGAACTCCGCCCGCAGCTGGGCCAGTTCCTCCCGCACCTGCTGAACTTCCGCTGACGGCTCCGGGGACGGCGGCTGGACCTGGGGCGCCTGCGCGAACGCCGGACCGACCGCGCCGGCCAGGACGCTGGCCATCAGGCCGAACGTCAGACGAAGACCGACATGTGACATGCGAACAACCTCACCATGAAAATGCCAGACGCCCGGGTGGGTGCGAGATGGCGACTGCGAGCTGGCAGCATGGGGCGTCCGGCGAACGTCAGGCCCACCCCACAGGCCGTGACCGTCTGGCGCGCGGCGGTGAGATGTTCCCGCTGGGCGCGGACCTCGCAGAGGCCGGCCGGTACCTCTAGCAGTCCGTGGTGAACCCCCGCGTCGGTCAGCGCCACGAGCGACGGACCGACCACCAGGACGACGGCGTCGTGGACCGGTGCATCACTGGCGGTGAACGTCACCGCGCCGCGGACAGTGCCGGTCTCCTGCGCAGACGCTGCGGTCGCCAGTGCGCCGGCGACGAGGCCAGCCAGGATCGGCAGCGTGCAGCATCGATACTCCCTCATGGCTCGTCGGTTCACGTTTCCTGTCCCATGCGATACGCCTCGCGTTCGCGGATGCTCGATCCGGCGCCGGCGCCATACACGAGTGTCGGCGGGCGCTGCGACGGTGGACTTCGGTGTGTTCGAACTGCGTTGGTAGCGGGTTGAAGCGCTAGGAGAGCGGCGGGGCGCGGGTGGGGACCTGCGCGTCCGGGTCCGCCGGGATCCACGTGATGAGGGACGGACGCATCGCCGGTTCGGGCGCATCGACCGGACCGACCTGGAGGTCTCCGGCCAGCTCGGCCAGCGGTTCGTGCCTGAGCTTGCAGACGACGCAGTTTGGATCGGCGTCGTGCTCCGTGTGCCAGGCGGCCGACACCGCAGTGGCGGCGACCACCGCAATGATGCACCCGACGACACAGACGCGCCAGATCGGGATCGGCCCCGAGCGTCCAATGCGTCCCCAGGTGATCATCAGGTCAAATCTAGCAAGGTTCACGACCTGGCGCAACAGTCCATGGCCGGGTCGCTGGTAGAACACCCCGACGACAGTCGACGACGAACGGCGCGCCCAAGTACGGGCGACGACGCCCGGAACGACGTCAGCTGACGACCTCAGTCGTCGCGCCGCGGCAAACCAGGACGACGTCTGGAACGACGGTCGGCGGCAACGTCGTCATGCTGGCGTCGACCGGGACGACGACACGACCCGAAGACCCAGGTGCGCGGACCTCTATACCAGCGACCCCGGCGCGTGTCGGACGCCGATCGGGTCCGACGATGCGAATGCGGCTGTGAGACCGTGGGTTGACAGCGACCAGGTTCCTAGG